>Ga0075429_100001227_pt1 | contig 20825 bp, 19 predicted proteins | sample RhiMetdeltSRZDD3_FD_75295 | JGI IMG/M metagenome (GOLD analysis project Ga0075429, IMG submission 75295) | Populus rhizosphere microbial communities from Tennessee, USA - Rhizosphere MetaG P. deltoides SRZDD3 | ecosystem: Host-associated > Plants > Roots > Rhizosphere > Soil | place: USA... | reverse complement strand
GACCGCCACGACTTCACGTGCCCAGCGAGTGCGCGCCAGCTCGGCCTCAAGCACGCTCACGACGTTGGTCTTGACCCGGATGCTGCGGCCGTAGCGGTCGTCCGAGGGCCGGTCGGCCCGTCGCTCGAAACCCCGCACGTAGCAGAACGTGCAGCGGTGCGCGCAGCCCATGTAGGGGTTCAAGGACCACTGGAAGGGCATCCCGGTGACCTTGTTGAGGGCGCTGCGGCAGGGCTCGAGGCGGTATTCGGCGGGCATGGGAGAGAGATACCGCTTGACGGGCTACTGCACAAATGTGCACTATTCGGCTAGACGCCGTGGGAGGGACCGGGCGACGGACCCGGCCGGATCCCAGGCACGACGCGCGGAGCCGAGCATGAACCCCAGCACCGAGCTGCCTGCCACCGACCTCGTGACCCGCCGCCTCATCCCATTCCGCAGGACGCGCGTCCTGTCGGCGTTCCTGGACCCGGCGCGGCTCGCGCGCTGGTGGGGCCCAGCCGGGTTCGCCAACGAGTTCGAGGTCTGCGAGCCCGTGCCGGGCGGCCTCTGGAAGTTCACGATGATCGGCCCGGACGGCACGCGGTACGCCAACGAGTGCCGGTTCGTGTCCGTCGGGCCGGAGAGCGTCGTGATCCGACACGTCACCGCGGAGCCGTTCATCCTGATCCTCCAGCTGGCCGAGGTTCAGGGCGGAACCGAGCTCACCTGGCGCCAGAGCTTCGAGACAGCCGAGGTCAGGCGCCGTGTGGAGCCGGTGGTGGTCCCGAGCAATGAGGAGAACCTCGACCGGCTGGTGCAGGAGCTGGGGCGAGGCTGAGGACGAGCAGGAGGAGTACCCACGAGGTCCACGATGGCGGGCGAGGCGGTCCAGGCGGGCCGCCGAGCCAACGCCGGGGAGGTCGGCCAAGAGGGGCCCAACAGGGGCCCAAGAGCTCCGGATCCAGCGGAAGGGGCCGAATCAGGCCTGGTTGTATGTCGCATAATATGTATTATGTAAACTTACGGATCTGGCGACGCCCGTGGCCATGGCTCGAACCTGCCTCCGCCCGCCTCGGGGCACCCGCTCCCCCGGTCCCCCGGCCCGACGGCCGCGCGCGTCGATCGCGGCTGGCTTTCCCGCACAACGCCCGTCGCTCCTGCGAGCCCGCACAGCGTCACGGGCAGTACGGTGTCCCGCTCTGGGTATGCTTGCCACTCGACCAGGCGGTGAGCCACAGGCTCAGGTCCAGGGGCCCCAGCGTGCCGTCCCCGTCGTAGTCCGACCGGCCGATGGGATCTCCGGTCACCCAGTCCGACTGCCAGACCGACAGGTCGCCGGCCCCGAGCCCTCCCGAGCCGTCCTGGTCCAGGTACGAGACGGGCACGAACCCGAGCAGCACCCCACCCGAGTAGACTCCCGCGCACCCGCCCCCTCCGTGCGGCGCGGTCCGGTCGCCGCCGCCCACGGCGATCATGTGCACGCTGCCGTCCGCTCCGGTCACCGCCGTGATGCCGTGCGTGACGCACCTGCTCGAGACACTCGCTTGCCGCTGGTCCTCGGCCACGCGTGCTCCGGGGCAGTTCTGGAACCGCACCTCGATGAGCTTGCCGGCGTCCGGCGTGTTGTTGAGGTCCCTGGCGATGATCACGAATTCGCCCATCGCGGCGTCCGGGACGCCCTGGTCGATGGCCACCAGCACGACGTGGTGCGGGATGGTGGAGTTGGCGGGCGACGTGATGGCCAGGGCCGGCGTGGGCAGCAGGCCCACGAACAGCAGGGCCCCTGAGAGGCGGCGCATGGTTCCTCCAGGTGACGCAGCCAGCGGCCGCGTGCACCGTGTGTAACCCCACTGCCGGCGCGCGGGTTCCCTCTTCCCCGCCTCGTGCGGCGGGCGCGCTCCGTGTCAGCTGCCGGCGACCACCAGGTTCAGGAGCTTGTCCTTCACGTGGATGACCTTGCGGAGCGTTCCGCCGTTCACGTACCGGCTCACGCGCTCGTCGGCGAGTGCGGCCGCCTGCACGTCGGCCTGCTCCGCTCCCCGCGGCAGCTCCAGCGTCGCGCGCAGCTTGCCGTTCACCTGCACGGCCACGGTCACGGTGTCCTCCACCAGCAGCGCCGGGTCGTGCGTGGGCCACGGCGCGTACGCCAGCGATTCGGCATGGCCCAGCCGGTGCCACAGTTCCTCGCCCAGGTGCGGCGCGAACGGCGACAGCGTCAGCACGAACGGCTCCAGCACGGCGCGCGGCCGCGTGGGCATCTTCATGATCTCGTTCACGAACACCATCATCTGCGAGATGGCGGTGTTGAACTTGAGTGCCTCGAGATCATCGGTGACCTTGGCGATGGTCTGGTGCAGCACGCGCAGCGCAGGCTCCGAAGGCACGTCGCCGGTCACGGCGAGCGAGCCATCCTCGTTCACGATCAGCCGCCAGACCCGGTCCAGGAAACGCGAGATGCCCTCGACGCTCTTGGTGTTCCAGGGTTTCATGGCCTCGAGCGGGCCCATGAACATCTCGTAGAGCCTCAGCGCGTCGGCGCCGTACTCCTCGAAGATCTCGTCGGGGCTCACGACGTTCCCCAGCGACTTGCTCATCTTGCGGTTGTCCTCGCCCAGGATCGTGCCCTGGTGGACGAGCTTCTGGAACGGCTCGAGCGTGCTCACCAGCCCGATGTCGTAGAGCACCTTGTGCCAGAAGCGCGCGTACAGCAGGTGCAGCACGCTGTGCTCGGCGCCGCCGACGTACAGGTCGACGGGCATCCAGTACTTCTCCTTCGCCGGATCCACGATCGCGTTCGGGTTCTTGGGATCCAGGAAGCGCAGGTAGTACCAGCACGAGCCCGCCCACTGCGGCATGGTGTTCGTCTCGCGCCGCGCGGGCCTGCCCGTGGCGGGATCGGTGGTCTGGAGCCACTCTGTGGCGTTCGCCAGCGGCCCATCCCCCGTCCCCGACGGCTTGAAGTTCTCGAGTTCCGGCAGGCGCACCGGCAGCTGGTCTTCGGGCAGCGCCTTGGGCGCGCCGTCCACCCAGATGATCGGGAACGGCTCGCCCCAGTAGCGCTGGCGCGAGAACAGCCAGTCGCGCAGCTTGTAGTTCACGCTGCGCTGCCCCGCACCGCGCCGCGCGAGCCATTCGGTGATGCGCTCCTTGGCAGCCTGCGGGTCCAGCCCGTTAAGCGACACCGAGCCGTCCGGCGAGGCGCTGTTCACGAGCGTGCCGCTCTCGTTGTCCACGTACGCGGCCTGGGTCACGTCACCGCCCGCGACCACCTCGCGAATGGGGAGCGCGTACGTGCGTGCGAACTCCCAGTCGCGCTCGTCGTGGCCGGGCACCGCCATGATCGCGCCGGTCCCGTAACCCATGAGCACGTAGTCCGCGATCCACACCGGGAGCTTCTCGCCGTTCACGGGGTTGATCGCGTGGCCGCCGGTGAACACGCCCGACTTCTTCTTCTCCTCCTGGCGCGCCAGGTCGCTCTTGCGCACGGCCGCGTCGCGGTAAGCCTGCACCGCCTCGCGCTGTGCGCCGGCAGTCACCACGTCCACGAGCGGATGCTCGGGCGCCAGCACCATGTAGGTGGCGCCGAACAGCGTGTCGGGTCGCGTCGTGAAGATCCGCAGCTTGCCGTTCACGCCGTCGAGCGAGAAGTCCACCTCGGCGCCGATCGAGCGTCCGATCCAGTTCCGCTGCATCTCGAGCGTGCTCGTAGGCCACTCCACCGATTCCAGATCTTGGAGCAGCCGGTCCGCGTACTCGGTGATCTTCAGCACCCACTGGCGCATCGGCTTGCGGATGACGTCGAAGCCGCCCACTTCCGACTTGCCGTCCACCACCTCTTCGTTGGCCAGCACTGTGCCCAGCTCGGGGCACCAGTTGACCGGGACTTCCGCCACGTAGGCCAGGCCGCGCTGGTGGAGCTGCAGGAAGATCCACTGCGTCCAGCGGTAGTACTCGGGATCGGTGGTGTCCACCTCGCGATCCCAGTCATGCGACAGCCCGGCGCGCCGCATCTGGCGGCGGAAGTTCTCGATGTTCTGCCGGGTGGTGATCGCTGGGTGGACACCGGTCTTGACGGCGTACTGTTCGGCGGGCAGGCCGAACGCGTCCCAGCCGGTCGCGTGCAACACGCTGTAGCCGCGCATGCGCTTGTAGCGGCTCAGGATGTCGGTCGCCGTGTAGCCCTCGAGGTGCCCGACGTGCAGGCCCGCGCCGGAGGGGTACGGGAACATGTCGAGGCAGTAGTACTTGGGCCGGGAGGCGTCCTCGACGGCGCGGAACGTCTTCTTCTCGACCCAGTACTGCTGCCAGCGCGGTTCGGCTTCGGCGAACGGGTAGTACTTGCTCATGCCCGGGTGCCCCAGTGTGGTGGTGGACCGGGGAAGATAGCGGCTCGGGTGAGCGGCGTCACGGGGGACGCCCGCCGGGCTACTTCGCGGCCACCTCGCGCGTGGCCTGCTCGAGCGCGGTGCGCGCGTCGGTGCGGCCGCCCTTCCAGGCGGCCTCGGCGCGGTAGACGGCATCCAGCGCGCGAGCCAGGTCGTTGCCGCGACGACGGCGGCCCAGCACGGCGCTCGCGGGCTTGAAGCGCGACCACCCGTAGGGGTTCGTCGCGAGCGTGAGCGTGGAACTCACGAGGTGACCGAGCGACCACATCACCGAGCCCTCGTCCTCCCCCGCCGCCAGCACGCGTTCCAGTTGCCGAGCGGCGAGCCGCGTGTCGCCGGATGCCACAGCCATGATGTAGTCGGGAAGTTCCGCCCCCACGAGGGGTGCCACCAACCGCTCCACGTGCGCCTTCGTCACCGTGCCTGACTCCCCGGCCAGCACCGCCAGCTTGCCGGTCTCGTTCAGGAACGCGACCGCTTCGTGCTCGCACGTCTCGAGCAGGGCCTCGAGCGCGCCGGGTCCCGCCTGGCAGCCGCTCGCGGCGAGCCGGCGGCGAGCCCAGCTGAGCAACTGCGTGTCGGCGGGCGGCTGCGAGTCCACGCGCACGGCGGCGGCCACGCGCAGCGGCTCGAGCGTCTTGCGCGTGCTGTCGGAGGGCGACTCCACCATCACCAGGCACGACGCCCCGGCGGGGTACGCGAGTCCCTCGGCCAGCGCGGCCACGCGCTTCTCGCTGCGGCCCAGGTCCTCGATCTCGAACACGATGGTGAGCTCGCGCGGCGAGAACAGCGACACGTTCTGGTAGGCCGCGAGGATGGTCTCGACGCCGTGCTCGTCGGGCCTCAGCACACGCGCCTTCGGCGCATCCGGCACGGCGGCTGCCCAGGCGCGGCGGAACTGCGACAGGAACTCGGCCTTCACGGCCTCGTCCGGGCCCTCGAGGTATACGTTCGAGGGGAACTCGCCGGCGTCGGCGCGATCGAGCACGGCGAGCGCTTCCAGCGGCGCACTCGCCTTGCCCTTCGCCCCGCCCCGCGCCGAAGCCGCGCGCTTGGGTGCCTTCTCGCCCTCTAACTTGGTCGCACGCTTGCCACCGCCCGTGCTGCGGGAGGTGCCGGCGCTACCAGCCTTCGACGCTGCGGCTGAGGACTTCGTCGGCGATCTTCTCGATGGCTTCTCTGCGTCCATCCACCTCGTCCTTGGGCTGCTGGCCGGGCACGGCCTGCACGTAGTAGTTGGCGCTCTTCACGATCGCGTCGGCCCAGAGCTCACGGTTCTTCACCAGGTCCTTGAACGTCACCTCCACGCCGATGGTGACGCGGTACTCGTTCGCGCTGGTGCTGTTCGTGAACCCGAACACGCTGTTCTTGTAGGTCGTCACCTTGCCGCGCAGCACGGAGTGCGCGCTCTTCTCGTCCACGATCTTGAGGTGATTGTCGCGGACGAAGCGCAGGATCACGGCGTCGGTGATGTCCTTCTCGAGCTCCGCCTCGGGCGTGCCGTTCTCGAACACCGGGATGGCCACGGTCTTCAGGTGCTGAGGCAGCAGCGCCGGGCTCGCGCTGTAGCCGCAGCCGGAGCACAGAAACAGACTCGCGGCCGCGATCGCGACCCAGCGGGCCGCGGCCGGGCCGCGAGTCGAGTGCTCACTGTGCGTTTGGATGGCTCGATTGCCCCTGCCGGTCGGCGTTGAGGTCGTAGAGCTTCATGCGGTAGCGCAGCTTGTCGCGCTTGAGGTTCAGCAGGTCCGCCGTCCGGCTCTGGTTCCACTTGGTAGCATACGAGGCACGCAGTATCAAGGCTCGCTCCAGTTCCTCGACCAGCGCCTCGAACGCGATGCCGGTGCTGGGGATCAGCCCGGTCAGTGCGTCATCCACCCGCTGGCCGATCGTGGCCTCGTCCGCGCCGCGACTGCGCGGTGCGATCTTGAGATGGTGCGCGTCGAGCACGTCGCCCTGCTCCAGGAGCACGGTGCGCTCCATGAGGTTCTTGAGCTCGCGGATGTTGCCGGGCCACGGGTAGTCCGTCAGCAGCCGCTCGGCCGCGTCGGAGATGTTGCGGAACGGCTTCTTGAACTGCTTGGCGTAGCGCTCCATGAACAGCCGGCCCAGCGGCAGGATGTCCTCGCGGCGATCGCGCAGCGGCGGCACCAGCAGCGGCACGACCTTCAAGCGGTAGAACAGGTCCTCGCGGAACGTCCCTTCGCGCACCATCTTCTCGAGGTCCTGGTTCGTGGCCGAGATGACGCGCAGGTTGACGGAGATGTCCTTGGTGCCGCCGACCCGCCGGAACGTGCGCCGCTCGAGCACGCGCAACAGCTTCACCTGGAGCATGGGCGCCAGCTCCCCGATCTCGTCCAGGAACAGCGTGCCCCCATTGGCCATCTCCATGAGGCCCAGCTTCTGGGCACGGGCGTCGGTGAACGCCCCCTTCTCGTGGCCGAACAGCTCGGACTCCAGCAGCTCGCTCGGGATGGCGGCACAGTTGATCTCGATGAACGCCTGCGAGTGGCGGGCGCTCATGCGGTGGATCAGGTTGGCGAAGTACTCCTTGCCGGTGCCGCTCTCGCCCTCGATCAGCACGCTGGTGGTGTCGCCCCGCGCGACCTGCTCGGCGATGGCGTACGCCTCCTGCATGGACGGGCTCGAGGAGTGGAGGAAGTCCTCGTCACTGAACGCCTGGTTGCGCAGGCGCTTGAGCTCGAGCCACATCTTCTGCGACTCGAACGCGCGGCCGGCCAGCGCCAGCAACTCCTCCTGCTCGAACGGCTTCTTCATGAACCAGTACGCCCCGGCGCTCATCGCCTCGACGGCCGTCTCCAGTTCGCCGAAAGCGGTCATGAGCACCACCGCCACTTCGGGCTGCACGCGCTTGATCTCGCGCAGCAGCTCCATGCCGGTGCCGTCGGGGAGCTTGAGGTCGAGGAACGCGAGGTCCGGCATCTCGCGCTCCAGCGCCACGCGCGCCTCGCGCACGCTGCCGACGCCCCGCACCACGTGACCCTCATCTTCCAGGGCCTTGACAACGAAATGGCGGATCGAATCTTGATCCTCCACCACCAGGATGTTGGCCTTGCTCATCTCACACCTCCGTAGGGGTCCATGGGCAGTTCGACACTGAAAGTGGCGCCGGCACCGGGCGCGCTCGTGACACCGAGCGATCCGCCATGCCGTTTGACGATCTCGTGGGTGATGTAGAGCCCGAGGCCGGTGCCCTTGGGCTTGGTGGTGAAGAACGGTTCGAACAGCGTGCGTTGCGTGTCCTCGTCCATGCCGCAGCCGGCGTCGGTGACGGTGACCGTCACGCTGTGGGCTCCCGGTGCGGGCGCGGCGAACGACACCCGGATGACACCGCCGGCGGGCGAGGCCTCGGCGGCGTTCTTGAGCAGGTTGATGAACACCTGCTGCATCTGGTCAGCGTCGTGCGGTACGGGTGGCAGGGGGTGCGCCGTACCGCGCTCGACGCGAACCTCGCGCTCGGAGAGCACGCCGGCCACCGACTGCTCGGCCCGGCGCACGGTCTCCTCGATCGGCCGCGCCGTGAGGTCCAGCTTGCGCGGGTGCGTGACGTCGAACAGCTCCTGGACGATGCCGTCCAGCCGGCGGATCTCGCTCAAGACGAACTCGACGTGCTCGGCCTCGGCGGGCTGCTCGCGAAGCGCCTTCGCCAGGCGCCGCACGCCCATGCCGATCCCGGTGAGCGGATTGCGGATCTCGTGCGCGACGCTGGACGTGAACCGGCCGAGTGCCGCGAGCTGGTCGAGCTGCCGCGCGCGCTCCTCGGCGGCCCGCAGCGGCGTCAGGTCCAGGAACGTGGCGATGGCACCGTAGGCGCGCCCCTGCGCGTCGGTGAGCTGCGAGGTGGTGAGCCGCGCCGGCAGCGGCGAACGCGCCGGCGGGCGCAGCATGGTCTCGCGCCGCACCACGGCCTGGCCGGAGGCCAGCGTCCGGCGCACGTACGCCTCCCCCTCCTCGCCGAACAGCTCTCCCACGTCGCGGCCCGCGGCGCCGGCGTCGTCGAGCCCGAGCAGCTCCTGGGCGGTGCGGTTCAAGCTCAGCACGTGTCCGTCGGGGTCGAACGCGACCAGCGCGCTCGGCATCGAGTCCACCACGTCGGCCAGGAAGCGTTGGCTGCGCGCCAGCTCGTGCACGAGCCGCGCGTTCTCGACCATGGGAGCCAGCGAGAACGCCACCGCCTCGAGCCGCGAGCGCTCGCTCGCCGGGGCCGTGGATCCGGCCCCGCGGGCAGCGACGAGCACGCCCAGCAACGGCATGCGCTCACAAGCGAGACAGCGCCGGCGCGCGTCCTCGCGCGCGGCGCGCCACGTGGCGGCGTCCGCGCCCGGCGGCGGCGCGAGCGCGGTGGCCTCGACGGCCGTACATTCCTCGCAGCCCCTGCGCTCGGGCGCGGTGCGTGAAGCGCCCGCCGGTTGCAGGGCGACGCACACGAACGACGAGTGCTCGGCGAACATCTCGGCGAGCGGGTGGCCTTCGGGCAGGGCCAGCGCCGGGTGGCGAGCCGGGTCGTGGTGCTCGAGCGTGCGCTCGGTCCACAGCGACTCCACCAGCGCGACGCCGGAGGTGGCGAGCGGGGCCTCGACCGGCGTCAGTCCGCCACTCCACCCCCACGTGCCCTTGAGCCGGCCTCCGGCACGATCCACGAGCAGCAGACCGGCCTGTTCGAACTCGAGCACGTCACGCAGGTAGCGCGCGACCAGGCGCGTGGCCTCGGCGGCATCGCGCGTGCCAGCGAGCGTGCTCGCCACCTCGCGCAGCGACGCCAGCTGCACCTGCGTCTCGATGAGGCGACGGTGGCTCTGCTCGAGATCGTCCACGACCTGGCCCAATACCTGGACCAGCGCTTCGGGATCGTCGAGCGCACCCACGTCGGGCGTGCCGGAATCCGGCGACAGCCCGCGCACCTCTTTCACCCGGCGCCACAGCGCGCCGAGGTCGTTCCGGCTCGATCCGGTCATGGGACCGTTCGCGCGTGCGCCGGAGGGGCCCGACGCCGCGGTCTTCTGGAGACCACCGGAACCGCATCGCCGTGAGGGCGGGTGGGCGATGCGGTCCTAGCTCACTTCAAGTGTTACTTGAACCTCGGGTTCTCGCGGAACCCGCTCCCGGATCTCCCGGTTCGGGCGTTCTCGCACGCCCGAACCGGACCGGCCGGGGCGCCAGGCGCCCCGGGTGAAGCCGGTCAGGCCTGGTCGACGAACTCCCGTACGGTCTGGGCGACGTGACGGATCTGCTCTTCGGAAAGCTCGGGGTAGATCGGCAGCGCGATCGTCTCGTTCGCAGCCTGCTCCGAGTGCGGCATGTCCCCCGTCTTGTAACCCAGGTGCGCGAAGCACTTCTGCAGATGCAGCGGCACCGGGTAGTAGATCTCGCAGCCGATGTTCTTGTCGGTCAGGTGCTTCTTGAGCTCGTCGCGCTTGGGCACGCGGATCACGTACTGGTTGTAGATGTGACGCGTGCGCGCGTCGTGATACGGCCGGCCGACCTTGGAACCCTCGAACAGCGCGTTATAGAGCGTCGCGTTCTTCGCGCGCTTCTCGCTCCAGCGGTCCAGGTGCTTGAGCTTCACGCGCAGGATCGCGGCCTGCAGCGCGTCGAGGCGCGAGTTCGTGCCCACGAGGGAGTGGTAGTACTTCGGCTTGGCGCCATGGTTGCAGAGCAACCGCGCTCGCTCGGCCAGTTCGGCGTTGCCGGTGGTGATCATGCCGCCGTCGCCGGCCCCGCCCAGGTTCTTGGACGGGAAGAACGAGAACGTGCCGAAGTCGCACATCGAGCCCGAGCGCTTCCCCTCCCACTCCGAGCCGATCGACTGCGCGGCGTCCTCGATCAGGTAGAGCTGGTGCTTGTCGCAGATGGCCTTGAGCGCGGGCAGGTCGCAGCACTGGCCGTAGAGCGACACCGCCACCACCGCCTTGGTGCGCGGCGTGATCGCGGCCTCGAGCCGGTGCGGGTCGAGGTTGTACGTGCGCGGGTCCACGTCCACGAACACCGGCGTGGCGCCGTTGTTGGCGACGGTGCCGGCGGTGGCGAAAAACGAATACGCGGGCGAGATGACCTCGTCGCCGGGGCCGATACCCAGCGTCCACATGGCGATCAGCAGCGCGTCGGTGCCGGAAGCACAGGCCACGGCGTGCGGCGCCTGCGAGTAGCGCGCGATCTCCTCCTCCAACGCCGAGACTTCGGGGCCGCCGATGAAATGGCAGCTCTCCATGACACGGCGCACGGCGTCGTCCACCTCGGCGCGGATGGTGTCGTACTGCGCGCGCAGGTCGAGGAGCGGCACCTTGATGTTGGTCTGGGTCGGCATGGGGTTCTCTCGATTCTCCGGTTGGTCCGGCGTGGCTGTCGGGTGGTACCCGTCGCGTCCCGCCGGGAGGTCGCGGAGTCGCCGCGGCCTCCTCGCGGGCGAGGCGGTCAGGCGTCCACCCATCCCTGGTTCTCGAGCAGCTGTTCCACGGGCACGTCGCGCCACGGCTTGGCGGGCTTGCCCACGACGATGGTCCGGGCCGGGACGTCACGCGTCACGGTCGAGCCTGCGGCCACCAGCCCATCCTCGTGGATGGTCACGCCGGGCAGCGTGACGCTGCCGGCGCCGATGCGGCCGCCCTTCTTCACGGTGACACCCTTGAAATGCTTGAAGCGTTCCTGCGTGCGGCCCACGAAGTTGTCGTTGGACGTCACCACGCCCGGAGCCACGAACACGCGATCCTCGAGCGTCGAGTACGCGCACAGGTAGCACTCGCTCTCGAGCTTGCAGTAGCGGCCGACGCTGCAGAAGTTCTCGATCGTCACGCCGCGGCCGACGATGGTGCCGCGGCCCACGGTGACGTTCTCGCGCACGGTGGACAGGTCGGCCATGAGCACCTTGCCGTCGATCGCGGCACCGCGGTAGAGCACGACGCCCGTGCCGACGATGCACACGTCGCCGACGGTCAGCGGCGGCAGGTCCTGCTCCTTCGTGGTCGCCGAGTTGGCCGCCTTCATCGGCACCTTGCCGAGCGAGGCGTGGTCATCGATGCGCACGTTCGCGCCCACGACCGTGTCGGCGTGGACGACGACATGGTGGCCGAGGCGGCAGCCCTCCCCCAGCGTGACGTTCGCGCCGACGACGCAGAACTCGCCGAACGTCGTCCCCGCGCCGATCTTCGCGCTGGCGTGGATCACGCTGGTCATGCGACCTCCAGCGGCAGCGGCGCGATCGCCACCGGCGTGCCGCCGTTCTTGAGCGAGCGCTGCGCGGCGTCCAGCACCTTCACCACGCGCAGCCCACCCAGGCCGTCGGTGAGCGGGCGCTTGCGGTCGCGCACGCACTCCACGAAGTGGGCGCACTCGAGCTTGAGCGGCTCCTGCAGCGAGATCTTCGGGATCAGGATGTCGCCGCTGCGCACGGTGAGCGCATCGCCGTAGCTCACCACCTGGCCGACGCGGTCCACACCCTTGTCGTAGACCTTGATCTTCTCGCTGGCCTCCATGTCGTCGAACACCATCATCTTCTGCGTGCCGACCACGGTGAACTTGCGGAGCTTGTGCGGGTCGAGCCACGACACGTGGACGTGCGCGGTCTGGCCGCTCGGGAAGCGCAGGTCCACGAACACCACGTCCTCCACGTCCGGCTGCAGGAACGCCGCTCCGCGCGCGGCCACGTCCACGGGCTCCTGGTCCATGAGGTGCAGGATCACCGACAGGTCGTGCGGCGCGAAGCTCCACAGGGCGTTCTCGTCCTTGCGCACCTTGCCGAGGTTCACGCGCTGGCAATAGATGTAGAGCAGGTCGCCGATCTGCTTCTCGGTGACCATCTTCTTCAGGTACTGCACACCCGGGTGGTAGAGCAGGAGGTGGCCGACCATGAGCACGCGGCCCTTCTGCTTGGCGATGCGGCACAGCTCCTCGGCGTGCGGCACCTCGAGCGTCAGCGGCTTCTCGACGTAGACGTCCTTGCCCGCCTCGAGCAGCGCCTTGGCCAGCGGGTAGTGGCTCACCGCCGAAGCGGCCACCACCACACCCTGCACCTCGGGGTCACGGGCGACGTCGGCCACGTCGGCCACGGCGCGCACTCCGGGGTACTGGGCCGCGGTCTTCGCGAGCCGCTGGGGGTCCGCGTCACACACGCTGACGAGGCGCGCGCCGGCCAGGTTCGCGAAGTTGCGAACCAGGTTCGCGCCCCAGTCACCGGTGCCGACGACGGAGATGCCGATGCGATCCGACAAGTTGTTCCTCCGGGGCTGCAGGACAGCGGGAAGGTGGTGAAAGGGGGGCGGAACGAGGCAGGGTATCGAGCCCATCGCGGCCGGTCAACGCGCCACCGGACGCGCGCCGCGTGGCGCACGGAGCGGGCCCGGTGGCGCTCAGGCGGCGAGGCGTTCGATGCCCTCCACGCGGTCGCGGCCATTGCGTTTGGCGATGTACAGCGCGCGGTCGGCGGACTCGATCAGGCCGGGCACGGTGTCGGCGTCGTCCGGATAGTTGGCGATACCCATGCTCACGGTGATGGCACCGGGCTCGGCGAGCGGGAATTGGTGCGCCGCCACGCCGGCTCGCAGCCGTTCGCCCACCGCGGCCGCACCGATCCGGTCGGTCTGCGGCAGGATCACGGTGAACTCGTCGCCACCGTACTTGGCCACCAGGTCCCACGAGCGCACCTGCGTCGTGAACAACTGCGCGATGTCGCGCAGCAGGTAGCTGCCGCGCAGGTGGCCATTGCGGTCGTTGTACTTCTTGAGGTTGTCCACGTCCACCATGAGGATGGACAGGGGCTGGCGGAAGCGCATCGCGCGCTTGACCTCGCGGCGCAATGCGGCCTTGAGATAGCGGAAGTTGTAGACCTGCGTCAGGTCGTCGGTCACCGCGAGCCGCTCGAGGTTCTCCGCCAGTCGCAGGTTGTCGATCGCCACGCCCGTCCAGGCGGCGAGCAGCGCCAATGCGCGCGCATCACGCCCGGTGAAGCGCGCCGCACCCTCCTCGCGATAGACCGCGAGGTAACCGCTCTTCTGGTCCTGGAGCCGCAGCGGCAGGTAGAGCGCCGGACCGGGTGTGACGCCGGGGCACGCCGCCGCGGGCGACACGCCCGAGCCGAGGCTGGTGAGCGCGCGCGGGTGGTGTGCGCGCAACACCGACATCTCGAACGGCGCTAGCGTGTACGGCACCGACAGCGGCTGCGGGGCGACTTCGCCCCGGCGCAGCACGCTGCGTTCGAAGGTGCGCGCGCCTCCCGTCACGAACGCGGCTCCATCCGCTTCGGAGAGATCGAGCGCCAGCGACAGTGCATCCGAGATCACCTCGGGGCGCTTGCGGCCCCCCGGGTGACCGGAGAGCTCGACGAGCGAGGCCAGAAGTCGTTCGCGTCCAGGCATGGTTCCGTCCAGTGGATTGGGTGAAAAGCCACCGGAGAGTCGCAACGCCCGTGCCACGCTCAGCGAGGGCGGTCTCCCCCGCCCCGAACTGCCGACCAGGCGAGCCACTGGACCAGGCTGCGAGCGCCGAAGACCCCCAGTCCCCCGACGAGGAGCACCCAGCCGGCGGCGCGCTGCGGCGGCGATAACGGCAGGCTGTCATTCACCTTGACCCACACGACCAGCGCCCAGCCGAGCGCCAGCGTGAGCGCCAGGGAGGTGCTCGCGCGCGCGAGTCGCCACACGGTGGTCTCACCCGCAAGACTCTCGTGGGGCGGATCCGCCTGCGCGATTCCGCCCGATTCGGGCGTTGCGCCCTGCACGGAAGCTCGCGGCTCGGTGGCTTTTTGGCCAACGACCGGCCCACGTTCGGCCACCCACAGTCGCGAGGCACCGAGCAGGAACGAGCGAGCCGAGACCAGCCGGAAGCCGGCGGCGGCGAGGTCGGCCTCGAACTCGGGTCCCGAGCCGAACTCGAAGATGCTCTCGGACAGATAGCGGTAGGCCGTGGGGTCGGGCGAGAGCCGGCCGAAGAGCGGGATGGCGTGGCGGATCCACGCGCGCGTGAACGGTGCGAGCGGTCCCGGTGCAGGCGCCGCCGCCTCGAGCACGACCAGCCGGCCGCCGCCGGCCAGCACGCGTGCGATCTCGGCGAGTGCGGCCTGCCGGGGACGCAGGTTGCGGATGCCGAACGCGACCGTCACCGCGTCGAGCGCTCCGGCACGCAGCGGCAGGCGGAAGGCGTCGGCACAGGCGAGCCGCGGGGCCCAGGCGCCCTCGGCCTGGTCGTCGGCCGCCACGCGCAGCATGGCCAGGCTCACGTCCATGCCGAGCACGGTGCGACCCGGGCGGCGCAGTCCCGTGAGCGAGACCCCGCTGCCGGTGCACAGGTCCAGCACACGGTGCGCCGCCGCGGGCACCTGCTGCCACATGGCTTCGCGCCAGGCCGAATCCTGGCCCAGCGTCATGACGCGATTCAGGAAGTCGTAACGCCCGGAGACGTCGTCGAACATGGACGCCATCTCACGTGAGGCGTTGGGCTGGAATCGCGCTGGGGATGGGGGCTCTGATGTGCTCACGCGGGCCCGGGGGTCAGGTGGTGCGCCCGACAGGGGTCGAACCTGTAACCTTCAGCTCCGGAGGCTGACGCTCTATCCAATTGAGCTACGGGCGCACGAGCGGCGGCGATTCATAGCACAGGGCCCGCGTCGCGTCACTTGCGTGCGACTGGCGCAGGCGCGGCCGGAGGACGCTGCAGCCTAGCGGCCACCCTCTCTCCACCAGGCCTCGGCTGCGGTGAGATCGGCGCGATGGAGCGTGTGCCCGGCCGGCGACCAGTGGAGCGTGGCGTCGGCTCCCGCGTCGCGCAGGATGGCGGTCAACTGCTCCACTTGTGCGGCGGGCACGACCGGGTCGGTGCGCCCCGCGGCCACCAGCACCCGACGCCCGAGGAGCGAGGGCGACTGCTCGGGCACGAACGGCACCATCGGGCGCAGCAGCACGGCACCCGCCAGTGTGTCGGGTCGCAACAGCAGCATCGCGGCGGCGATGTTGGCACCGTTCGAGAACCCCACCGCCGTCACCTGCGCGGGATCGAACGCGTAGTGCGCGGCCGCGGCCGCGACGAAGTCGGCGAGCTGGTGTGTGCGTGCCACCAGGTCCTCGTGATCGAACACACCCTCGGCGAGCCGGCGGAAGAAGCGCGGCATGCCGTGCTCGAGCACCTGGCCGAGCGGCGAGAGCAGGGCCGCCCCGGGTGCGATCGCGCGCCCGACGGGCAGCAGGTCGTTCTCGTTGCCACCGGTGCCGTGCAGCAGCAGCAGGGTGCCACGACAGGAGGCGTCCTCGGGCGGCTCGTAGCGGTGCTGGAACGACAGCGCGCTCACTGTGATCTTCCCGTCACGCGCAGCACCTCGGCCACGTCCTTGTCACCGCGGCCCGAGAGGTTCACGACCACGGCGGCGTCGCGGCCGAGCCCGGGCCCCTCGCGCAGCACCCAGGCCAGCGCATGGGCGGATTCGAGCGCGGGCAGGATGCCCTCGAGCCGCGACAGTGCCTCGAACGCCGCAAGCGCCTCGGCATCGGTCACGCTGTCGTAGCTCGCGAGGCCCTGGTCCAGCAGCCAGGCGTGCTCCGGGCCGAGCGCGGGGTAGTCGAGGCCGGCCGAGACCGAGTGCGTCTCGCGGATCATGCCGCGCGCATCCTGGAGCACCAGCGTGCGTGTGCCATGCAGCACGCCGATGCTGTGCTCGGGCACGCGTGCGGCGTGCCGGCCGGTGCTCAATCCCTCGCCGCCCGCCTCCACCCCCACCTTGCGCACGGCGGCATCGTCCAGGAACGCGTGGAACAGCCCGATGGCATTGCTGCCGCCGCCCACGCAGGCCACCAGCAGGTCGGGCAGTCGGCCGAGCAGCGCGCTCGCCTGGGCCCGCGCCTCGATGCCGATCACGCGATGGAAGTCGCGCACCATGCGCGGGAACGGGTGCGGGCCCAGCACCGAGCCGAGCACGTAGTGCGTGTCGCGCACACGCGTGACCCAGTCACGCAGCGACTCGTTGATCGCGTCCTTCAGCGTGCGGCTGCCCGAGTCCACCTCGCGCACCGTCGCCCCGAGGAGGCGCATGCGCTCGACGTTCAGCCGTTGCCGGCGCGCGTCCTCGGCGCCCATATAGACCACGCATTCGAGCCCGAATCGCGCCGCCGCCGCCGCGGTGGCCACGCCGTGCTGCCCGGCACCGGTCTCGGCGATGACGCGCGGCTTGCCCATGCGTTTCGTGAGCAGGCACTGGCCGATGGTGTTGTTGATCTTGTGCGCACCCGTGTGAAGCAGGTCCTCGCGCTTGAGGAGCACCCGGCAGCCGGCCTGCTCCGAGAAGCGCTTCGCCTCGAACAGCGGCGTGGGCCGGCCGGCGAAGTCGCGCAGCGTGTCCTCGAGTTCACGGCGAAACGCCGGGTCGGCCTGGGCGCGGTCGTACTCGCGTTCCAGCTCCTCGAGCGCCACCACGAGCGTCTCGGGCACGAAGCGGCCGCCGTAAGGCCCGAAGTGGCCGCCGGCATCGGGCACGAGCGGCTGCACGCTCATCGCGCCTCCTCGAGGGTGGCATCGCACAGCCGCACGGCCTCGATGTAGCGCCGCACGCGCTCGGGGTCCTTGCGGCCCGGCGAGATCTCGAGCGCCGAGGACGCGTCCACGCCGAATGGGCGCAGCGCACGCACCGCGTCGGCCACGTTGAGGGCGGAGAGCCCGCCGGCCAGCATCACGTCCCGGCGCGACACGATCGCGCTCGCGGTGTGCCACGGCCAGACCTCTCCCGTGCCGCCCTCCAGGCCCGGCCTCGACGTATCGAGGAGCAGCAGGTGACGCGCGGCGGGTTCCTCGCCCCGAAGCTCGCCCGTGGGCGTGACGCCGACCGCGAACGTGCACGGCAGCGGGAAATCCTCGGGCCAGGTGGCCGGGCTCACGCGGTGCAGCTGCACACGCGCCGCGCCCGCCCGCCGCGCGAGCTCCAGCGCCTGCTCGGCGGTGACGTCCACCATCACCGCCACGGTCACGCCGCCTTCCACCGACTCGGCGATCGCCGCGGCGGCTTCGGGCTCGATCCGGCGCGGGCTGTCGCCCTGGACGATGAAGCCGAGCCAGTCCGCACCGCACTCGAGCGCCCAGGCGGCGTCGTCACGGTGCGTGAGCCCGCACACCTTCACCACCGTCCTGCGACTCACACCCCGACCGCGAGCGTCATGCCGCGCCCCGCGCGGCCATGGCCAGTTCTGCGAGCTTGGCCGTCGGATTGACGCTGGTCGCGAACACCTCGCCCATGAGCACCGCATCGCAGCGCGTCGCACGCAGGCGCGCGAGCTCGGCGGGCGCGGACAGGCCGCTCTCGGCCACGGCGGTGACGGCGGCGGGGATCAGGGGCAGCAGCCGAGCCGAGAGGCTCATGTCGAGTTCGAACGTGTGCAGGTTGCGGTGGTTGATGCCGATCAGCGTCGCTCCCGCGCGCAGTGCGGCGTGCAGCTCCTCCACCGTGTGCACCTCGGCCAGCGGATCCAATCCCAGCAGCCGAGCCTCACCGATCAATCGCTGCAACTCCGTCTCCGACAGCAATGCCGCCAGCAACAGCACGCCGTCCGCGCCGCGCGCCGCGGCGTCCAGCAACTGGTAGGGATCGATGACGAAGTCCTTCAGGAGCAGCGGCAGGGACACCACCGGCCGCACGGCATCCATCCACGCCAGATCGCCACGAAAGTGATCGGGCTCGGTCACGAGCGAGATGGCGGCCGCACCGCCGGCCTGGAAGAGCCGGGCCATGGCGACCGGATCCACGTGCTCGTTGAGCATGCCCTGGCTCGGCGAGGCGCGCTTTACCTCGCACAGCAGCTTCAGCGCGCCGTCTCGACCGCCGCGGCGCAGCGCACGCTCGAGCCGGCCGGCGGGCTCGGCGGGGCCGAGTCGCGCGCGCAGCTGGTGCGAGGGTGTGGTGAGCTTCATCTCGGCGACGCGCCGGCGCCGGTCGTCGGCGATCCGCGCCAGGAACGTGCCCGCGCTCATCGCCCACTCCCCCACGCCGGCGCCGTCGCGGGCGCGCGTTCGCTGCGCGTGCGCACCACGACCGTGCCCGAGACCAGGTCGTGGAGCGTCTGCCGCCGGCGTGTGAAGACCTGCATGAGAAAGCCGACTCCCAGCGTGAGCACGGTGAGGAACTGGGCCATGTAGCGCCCCGTCGCGCGCCCGAACGACACGCGCTCGCCGTGAAGCCGCGTGACGTGCAGGCCCATCACCTGCATCCCCAGCGTGCCGCGTGCCGGGCCGGAGATCATCAGCGCGCCGTAAAGCCAGCTCAGCGCCAGTTCGATCCAGCAGGAGATCCACCACGCCGTGGAGTCCGGCTGCCACTCGCCCGTCATGTCCAGGCCCATGAGCACGCGCAGCGTGGCGAGCGGGAAGAACAGCACGAGCGTGTCGAGGCTCACGCCCGCGAAACGCCGCCAGAACCCGCCGTAGACCGGGAGCTCCGTCACCTGCGCGGCGGCGTCGTGCGCCGGTCGCAGCGCCGGGTCGATCGCGGCCACGCCGGGTTGGAGACCCTCGCCGCACAGCTTGCAGTGGAGCGTGCCTTCGGGGTTCCAGGTGCCGCAGCGCGGGCAGAACATGACGCGTCAGCCCCGGAACGCCGCGAGTTCGCCGAGCTTGCGCGCGGCGTCGCCCGAATCGAGGCCCTGCTGCGCACGCGTCACGCCGGCTTTCAGATCGGGGGCCACGCCTGCCACCACGAATGCCGCGGCGGTGTTGAGCACCACGATGTCGCGTGCCGGGCCCTTCTCGCCGGCGAAGATCGCGCGGATGCGCGCCGCGTTCTCCTGGGGACTGCCGCCCGCGACAGCCGCGCGGTCGGTGTGCGCGAGCCCGAGTTCGGCCGGGTCCAGCGTGTACTCGCGGACCGCGCCATCCTTGAGCTCCGCCACGTGGTTCTTCGCGAACACGCTCAGCTCATCCATGCCGTCGACCCCGTGCACCACCATGGCGCGCTCGCTGCCCAGCCGGCGCAGCACCTCGGCCAGCGTGGGGACGTAGCGGTCGTCGTAGACACCCAGCAGCTGGCGGCTGGCGCCGGCCGGGTTGGTGAGCGGCCCGAGCAGGTTGAACACGGTGCGCACGCCCATCTCGCGCCGCGCGGGAGCGGCATTGCGCATCGCGGTGTGGTAGTTGGGTGCGAACAGGAACGTGATGCCCAGCACGTCGAGCGAGCGGCCCGCACTCTCGGGCGTGAGGTCCAGCCGCACGCCGAGCGCTTCCAGCACGTCGGCGCTGCCGGTGCGGCTCGTCATCGCACGGTTGCCGTGCTTGGCCACTGCCACGCCACACGAGGCGGTGAGAATGGCCACCGACGTCGAGATGTTGAACTTGGTGTGCCCGGCCACGTCCCCGCCGCCGGTGCCGCACGTGTCGAGCAGCGGCGAGCGCCGCGTGCGCAGCGGCGGCACGCGATCGCGCATGGCCTGCGCCATGCCCGCGATCTCCTCGGCGGTCTCACCCTTCATGCGCAGCGCGATGGCGAGCGCGGCGATCTGCGCGGGTGTGGCCTCGCCCGCCAGAACCTGTTCCATGCTGGCGCGGGCGAGGTCGCGCGAGAGGTCCTCACGGGCGACGGCGCGGGCGATGGCGGTCACGATCACGGTCTGGCGCTCCCCTGTTGGCGGCAAAGGGTCAGGAAGTTCTCGATCAGCTTGAGGCCCGACGTGGTGAGGATGCTCTCGGGGTGGAACTGCACGCCCCACGTCTCGTGCTGCTTGTGCTTGATGCCCATGAGCTCGTTCTCGGGCGTCCACGCCATGACCTCGAGCGAGTCCGGCAGGCTCTCACGCTCGACGATGAGTGAATGATAGCGCGTGGCCTCGAACGGGTTGTCGAGCCCGGCGAAAAGCCCCCGGCCCTTGTGCAGGATGGGACTGGTCTTGCCGTGCATGAGCCGCGGCGCGCGGATGACGCGTCCGCCGTAGACCTCGCCCAGCGCCTGGTGCCCGAGGCACACGCCCAGGATCGGCATCTTGCCGGCGAGCGCCTGGATGGCGGCTTCCGTGATGCCGGCGTCCTTGGGCTCACCCGGTCCCGGAGAGATCAGCAGCCCCTGCGGCTTCATGGCCTCGAGCTCCCGGACGGTGATCTTGTCGTTGCGATGCACGGAGACTTCTGAGCCCAGCGTGCCCAGGTACTGCACGAGGTTGTACGTGAACGAGTCATAGTTGTCGATGACCGCGATCACCGTGCCCCCCGCTCGGCGCGCTGCACCGCCATCCACAGCGCGCGTCCTTTGTTCATGGTCTCGTCCCACTCCGCCGCCGGGTCGCTGTCGGCGACGATCCCCGCCCCCACGCCCCAGAAGGCGTGGCCGTTGGCATAGACGAGTGTGCGGATCGTGATCGCGAGGTCGAGGTTGCCGTGGTAGTCGAAGTGCCCGACCGCGCCGGCGTAGATGCCTCGCCGCACGGGCTCGAGCGCGTCGATGATCTCCATCGCGCGCACCTTGGGGGCTCCCGAGACGGTGCCCGCCGG
>Ga0075429_100001224_pt1 | contig 20848 bp, 20 predicted proteins | sample RhiMetdeltSRZDD3_FD_75295 | JGI IMG/M metagenome (GOLD analysis project Ga0075429, IMG submission 75295) | Populus rhizosphere microbial communities from Tennessee, USA - Rhizosphere MetaG P. deltoides SRZDD3 | ecosystem: Host-associated > Plants > Roots > Rhizosphere > Soil | place: USA... | reverse complement strand
TCTCGGGCGTGGCGACCACGATCAGGTCGTGGGCGGCGCGGCACAGTTCGAGCGTCTGGCGGTTCATACCGGACGCCGTGTCCACGAGGATCAGGTCGGCGTCCTCGTCCACCACCGACAGCGAGCGCAGCAGCAGCTCGCGACGGTAGTCGTCGAGCTCGGCCAGTTCGGGCTGGCCGGCCGCGGCCGGCACGAGCGTCACGCCCGAGGGACCGGTCACGATGACCTCGTCCACGCTCTTCTCCCCCGCCAGGACGTGGCTCAGGTCCCAGCGCGGGTGCACGCCGAGCAGCAAGTCGAGGTTCGCCCGCGCGAGGTCCGCGTCCACCAGCACGACGCGCGCGCCGCGCTGCGCCAGCGCCACGGCGAGGTTCGCCGCCAGGTTGCTCTTGCCCACGCCGCCACGGCCGCTGGTGACGACCAGCGTGCGCACGCGGCTGCGCGAGAGCTGCGACGGGTGGCCGGCGCCGAACTCGACCGGCGACGGGTTGCCGCCTGGCACCAGCCGGACGGTCGCGGGGCGCTTCGGGCCGCGCGGGTTCACGCGGCCTCCGCGGCGATCGCACACACCGCGCGCACGAACCGCCAGTAGCGCAGCTCCCGTTCGGTGCGCGCGAGCGGCCACTCGAGGCCGAGGCGAGAGACGCGGCGGTGCTCCGCGGTGAGCGAGACGACCGCCGCTTCGGCGGCGTCGAAGCGGGCGACCGGCGACAGCGGCATGTCGCGGTGCGGATTGCTGGCCGGGGTGACCGGCTCGAACGGCTTCATGCCGCGCTCCGCTGGGTGGGCTTCAGTCCCAGCTCGCGGGCGAGCAGGAGCAGCGAAGTCGCGTAGCGATGTTCGAACTCGCGCACGGAGAGCTTGAGCGCGCCCGCAGCTTCGAGCGGCGTGAGCTGCTCGACCAGACGCAGCGCCAGCACCTGGCGGTCACGCTCGGGCAGCGCCTCGATCGCGGCGGCGAGGCGGTCCCGCTCCGGCAGCCGGTTCACGCCGGTCGGCGAGCGGCGGGTCACGCGGCCTTCCGGAGCGCGTTGCGCCGCCGCTCGGGACGCGTGAGCAGCGCGCGTCGCACGGCGCGCCGCAGTTCGTCCACGTGGAACGGCTTCGGGAACACGTCGGTCACGCCCACGCGCACCAGCTCGCGCACGGTCTCGGGCGAGCCGTACGCGGTCACGACGATGACCGGCTGCGCATGCCGTCCGCGCGCGAGCTTCTGCGCGAGCTCGAGGCCCGAGAGCCCCGGCAGCCGGAAGTCCGTGATGACGAGGTCGCTCTTGTGACCGCGCAACCACGCCAGCGCTTCCTCGGCGGTGCGGAACGTATCGATCGTGTAGCCGTCGTCCGAGAGTCCCTCGGCGAGGGCCCAGGACGTCGTCGGCTCGTCTTCCACGATGAGGATGTGAGGCATCGATGGGCTCCGGGGACCGAGGAGATGCAGTTGGGTTCACCCGGGCTTTTCGCACGCGTCATGCCACCGTCCGTGCGCCGCGCGGAGGGAGTGCACTCTCGCCGGGGCAGGCCGCCCATCGCGCCGGAGCCGGACACGCAGCACGCCTGTTCGCAAGCACTTGCCTCGCCGCTCACGAGCGCGTGCGAAGCGCATGCCGCGCCGCGTTCGGGCCTCGGGGCGAGCGCTTCAGCCGCCTGTCGATCCGCCCGGGCCTCGCTTCCCGGCCACCCCCTGACCGGAGCCGAAGGGTTCTTGGCCGGTGAAGCCGTCGCGCGGAACGCGCGAATGGCCTGCTGAACGGCTCACGGAGGAGTTCTCCACACCCGGTGAGCGCGTGGTCTCAGCGGTCCGCGATGCGCGCTTGCGCGTGGCCGCGTGTGGCGGCGCGTGGCCGCAGAACAGAACGGAGCCCCGGGCAGGCCCGGGACTCCGCATTCGCCGTGGCGACGGCGTCAGCTCGCGGCGTCGTCCCCGTCGTCGGCGATCGAGTACTCCTTGAGCTTCGTCCTCAGCGTCTGCCGCGCGATGCCGAGCATGGTGGCGGCCCGCGTCTTGTTGCCGTCGCACACGCGCAGCGCATGCTCGATCGCCAGCTTCTCGATCTCGGCGAGCGGGCGCACCTGCCCGCTCGGGAACGGCTCCGCCGGTCCGCCGCCCGCGTGTGAGCCCGCGGAAGCCGTCAGCTCGGGCGGCAGGTGCTCGGCACGGATCTCGTCATCGGCTTCCAGCAGCACGACGCGCTCGATGATGTTGCGCAGCTCGCGCACGTTGCCGGGCCAGCGGTAGGCTTGCATACGCTCGAGTGCGGCCGGGTGCAGTCGAGCGGCCGGCCGGCCCAGCTCGCGGCACAGGCGGGCGGTGAAATGCTCGGCCAGCGCCGGGATGTCGCTGACGCGTTCGCGCAGCGGCGGGATCACCACCGGCACGACGTTCAGGCGGAAGTACAGGTCCTCGCGGAACCGGGCCTCCGAGACCAGGCGCGCCAGGTCGCGGTGCGTCGCGGCGACGACGCGCACGTCCACGGTGATGTCGACGCTGCCGCCCACGCGGCGGAAGGTCCGCGTCTCGAGCACGCGCAGCAGCTTCGCCTGCAGCTGCGGCGCCATCTCCCCGATCTCGTCCAGGAACAGCGTGCCGCGGTCGGCCAGCTCGAACAGGCCCTTCTTGAAGCGCTTGGCGTCCGTGAACGCGCCGCGCTCGTGGCCGTACAGCTCGCTCTCGAGCAGCTGCTCGGGGATCGCGCTGCAGTTCAGCTCCACGAACGGCCCGCCCGCGCGCGCGCTCTTGTCGTGCAGGAAGCGCGCCATGAGCTCCTTGCCCGAGCCGGTCTCGCCGTGGATCAGCACGGTGGAGGAGCTGGCCTTGGCCGCGCGCTCGAGGCGAGACATCGCCGACTTGAGTCCGTCGCTCGCGCCGATGATCTCGGTGCGACCGGCGGCGTTCTCCCGCAGCCGGCTCACCTCCTGCCGCAGCCGGGCGTGCTCCAGCGCACGGTCCAGCACCACGCCCAGGTGGCCCAGGTCGGGCGGCTTCAGCATGAAGTCGTAGGCCCCGAGCTGGATCGCGCGCACCGCCTGCTCGACCGTGCCGTGCCCGGTGAGCATCACCACCGGCAGCGAGGGCTCCAGTTCGCGCAGCTCTCGCAACACGCGCAGGCCGTCCTCGTCCCCGAGCTTCAGGTCGAGCACGACCGCATCCACCCCGCGCTCGCGCACGGACTCCACCGCCTCGCGGCCGGTCGCGGCCTCGATCGGGGCATAGCCCTCGTCGCGTGCCCATTCGCCGATGCTGAACCGGAGCGTGCGCTCGTCATCGACGACGAGCAGCGTGCCTTTCGATTGAGCGCGAGTCGAGCTGTCGCCTTTCGCCATGTCGCTTCTCCAGCGGGAAGTGGAGGAGCACCGTGGTTCCGCGGCCTTCCTTGCTGTCCACCGCGATGGAACCGCCGTGTTCCTGCATGATGGTCTGCGAGATGCTCAGCCCCAGGCCCGTACCTGAAGCCTTGGTGGTGAAGAACGGATCGAAAAGCTTCGCCAGCACCCCGCGCGGGATGCCCACCCCCGTGTCGATGACGCGCACCTGCTGCATCTCGATCCACGGCGAGACACCCGATTCGGCAGCCCGCCGCCGGTCGTCCGCGCGGCCGTGGTCGTCGGCGCGCCGGCCCGGCCCGCGCGGCGGCCGGCGACGGCGAAAGCGCCGGACCTCGTAGCGCAAGGTGCCGCCCGCCGGCATGGCCTGCAGCGCATTGAGCGTGACGTTGAGCAGCACCTGGTGAACGAGGTCGGCATCAATGTAGACCGGCGCCAGCCTGGCCGCCACCTCCGACTCGATGCGCACGCCCTGCCGCTCCGCCTGCTCGAGCGACAGCGCCGCCACGCGCGCCACCGAATCCGCGAGCCGCACCGCGCGCAGCTCGGGCACGCGAGGTCGCGCGTACTGCAGCAGGCTGGTGACGATGCGATCGAGCCGCGCGACCTCGTCGAGGATCACCTGCACGAATCGCGCGCGATCGTCGCCCGCATCGAAGCGCTTGAGCAGCACCTGCGCGCTGGTGCCGATGCCGGCGAGCGGATTGCGGATCTCATGCGCGACTCCGGCCGAGAGCTGGCCCAGCGTGGCCAGCCGCTCGTGACGGCGCAGTTCCTGTTGCATGCGCCACATGGACGTCAGGTCCCGCAACGTGACCAGCACCCACGCCGGCCGTCCGATGCGGCGCGCGGTGAGCAGCACGGGCACGTCGCCGGCCCCGGGCGTGTGCAGCACCGCCTCGCGCTCGAGATTCGACGCCGAGGCCACGTCGCGCGCGAGGTCCTCGCCGGCCACGATTGTGCGCAGCAGCTCCGCGGCCTCGGCGCCGCGCGCGCGCGCCGCGGTGACCCCGAGCAGCTTGAGCGCTGCGGCATTCGCGGACTCGACGCGGCGCTGCGGGTCGATCAGCAACACGCCGGACTCCGAGCCCTCCATGAGGGCGCGGAACGTGGCGTCGAGCGGGAACGCGGCGGGACGCCGCGTCGTGACTGCGGGCATGGCCTTCCCCTGGCCTGGAGCGGACTCGCGGCGCGCCGCAGGTCCCTGGCGCGCGTCGGCCACAGCATAGCGAACGGCTCCGCTCCCCGGTAGCGAAAGGCCGCCGGACCCTGTGGGGGTCCGGCGGCCTGCTCACCGGGTGACGCGCTTCGACCGCGAACTCAGCGGTGGCGGATCTCCTGCAGCACCGCCTCGACGAGGCTGTCCCGCACGTCCGCGCGATCGTACCAACCCGTCTCGATGCGACGCCTCGCCTCGGCCACTCGCGTCAGCCGCACGACTTCCTGGAGCGGAAGCGGGATCACCTTCGCGGTGCGGGGCTTCGCCTGCGTGCGCTTGCGACGTGGCTTCATGGATCCTCTCGGGCCGGAGCGCGCAGGACCTCCGCGCGTCGCGGCACTTGCCGTCATCTCTTGCCGGGATCGGGCCCGGGTGCCGGCGGACGCTGTGCCGCGGCCTTCCGGTTCTCCTCCTGGATGCGCGCGTAGATCTCCTCGCGATGCACCTTCACTTCGGGCGGCGCTTCGATACCGAGTTTCACCTGACCCGAGCGCACCTCGAGGACGGTGATCTTCACGGCATCACCGATCCGGATGTTCTCTCCTAACTTCCTTGTTAGGACCAGCATGGTTGGATGAGCCTCCGCTCCTCGGCCCGGCGCGCCGGAATGGCGTGTCGGGAGCGACCCCACACCCCCGCCCGCAAGGCGGACATGTGGAGGCACGGCTTGGTCTGCGTATCGGCAAGGCCGCCAATCGACTTGACCGAGAATAGCTTCGCCCGCCCATCTCGTCCACGCTACTGTGCATCTCGCACTCGAGCTCTCCCCGAAGTACCATTCTCCCTCGGGGGTACCGACTTGGATCGCACCACACCGGGATTCCAGCTGCGCTGGTTGCTGCTGCCCGTCGCACTCGTGTTGCTGGCGTCGAACCTGAGCCTGCGCGATCGGGCCTACACCGGCGTGTCGTTGCGACCGGACGGCCGCGTCGGCGCGCTGGACGCGGGCAGCCCCGGGCATGCGGCGGGCCTGGCCATCGGCGACCGGGTGCGCTCACCCGAATCGGGTCCGGCCGGCGACGTGTTCGCACCCGGACCGCTCGCGGCAGCCGAACCGGGTGTGCCGGTGGTCGTGATGCGCGAACGAGGCGGCGAGGAAGCCCCGGTGTGGCTCGTCCCTCGGCCGCAGCCCGATGCCGAGCGGCGATTCCTCGCCGTCCTGTTCGCCGTCGCCTCCGCGTTCCTGTTGCTGGGCGGCTGGGTGTGGATGGAGCGGCGCGATCCGCTCACGCGCACGTTCTACCTGCTGTGCCTCGCGTTCGCCGTGCTGCTCGCTCCCCAGCCGCGGCTGACCGGAGGACTGCTCGCGTCCGCGTACGAAGCGCTGACCGTGCTGGCGTGGCTGTTCACGGGTCCGCTGTTCTCGCACTTCTTCGCGATGTTCCCCGAGTCGGGCCGGCCGCGTGCGCGTGCGTGGGTGCTGGGCGGCTATGCCGCGGGCACGGTGCTGCTCGCGTGCTACCTGGGTGCCAAGCTGGCATCGGCCTCGGGGGCCAGCGGGCTCGAATCGCTGCTGATGCTGCTGCAGGTCGGCCCCGCGGTCCTGCTCGCGTTCGGGATCCTCGGCGGTCTGGTGCTGTTCGCGCTGGCGTTCGCGCGCGCCGAGAGCTCCGACGCGAGGCGGCGGTTGCGCGTGGCGTTCGTGGGCACACTGCTCGGAGCGCTGCCGTTCACCGTGCTCGTGGGGCTCAAGAACGTGTCGCCGGGCCTGGCCGCGCTGCCGGGCGAGCGCTGGGCGGTGCCGTTCCTGGTGCTGGTGCCGCTGTCGTTCGCGTGGGCCATGGCCGTGCACCGCGTGTTCGACTTCCGTGTCGCGCTGCGCGCGTTCACGCGTGCGGCCGGCGCGCTGCTCGGTGCCGGCGCGCTGTACGTGCTGGGAGAGTGGGCGGCCGCCGCGTGGTGGCCAGCCGCCAGCGCGGGTGCGACGGGCGGCGCGTTCGCGATGAGCGCGCTGCTGGCCTCGCTCGCCGGTCCCGCGCGCGGCTGGCTCGCGGCCGCCGGGCAGCGGCTGGTGCCGATCGAGGACGAGCCCTCGTTGGCCGAGTGGTCGCCCGAGGGCACCAGCGAGCCGGGGCTGCTCGAGGCCGCGTGCGAGGCCATCGTGAGCGCGCTGCGCGTCGAGGGCTGCAGCGCGCTGCGGTTGGACGCGCGTGGCGCCGTGGCCGCGGGCGCGGGCCGGTCGATCGCGCCGGGGCTCTCGCTGGCGGCAGCGGAAGCGCTGCGCCATGCCAGCGGCCCGCATGCCCCGGTCGAGCTCAAGCTCTCGCACGAGGACCACGACGCGCTCGAGCTCGCGGGCGTGCGCTGGCTGCTGCCGGTGCACGCGGGGATCGCGTTGGCGATCGGACGGCGGTTCGCGGGCGCGTGGCTGTCGCGTGCGGACGCGCGCGGGCTCACGCGCATGGCGCGCTCGCTCGCGGTGAGCCTCGAGAACCTCGAACTCAAGCGCGAGGCGCGCGGCCATGGCGCGTTCGAGCGCGAGATGCGAGCGGCGAAAGCGGTGCAGATGCGGCGCCTGCCGCGGCGCACGCCGGTGTTCCCCACGCTCGACTGCGCCGCCTCCACGCTCGCCACCGAGGCCGTGGGCGGCGACTACTACGACTTCGTCGAGACCGGCGGGCGCGAGTTCACGCTCGCCGTCGGCGATGCCGCCGGCCACGGCGTGCCCGCTGCCCTGGTGCTCGCCGGCGTGCAGTCGCGCTTCCGCGACGAGGCTCGCCGCGCCCGCCACCCGGGCGAGCTGCTCGAAGCCATGAACCGCGACCTCGTGGCGCTCGACCAGCCGGAGCGCTTCATGGGACTGCTGTGCGCACGCGTCGAAGCGGGTGCGGGACTGGTGCGGTTCGCCAACGCCGGGCTCACGCCGCCGCTGCTGCGCCGGCGAGATGGCCGCCGCGAGCCGCTCACCGAGAGCGGCCTGCTGCTGGGTGTGCGCGAAGGGGCGAGCTATCCCGTCGCCACCGCCGAGCTGGAACCGGGTGACGTCCTGGTGGTCTACACCGACGGCCTCACCGAAGCCCCGCGGGCGGGCGAGCCGTTCGGCGAGGAGCGCATGTGGGAGCTGCTCGACCGGCACGCGCACCGCCGCGCCTGCGACGTGGTCGAGGAGCTCATGGGTGCGGTACGCGCCTGGGCGGATGAGCCGCTCGATGACCTCACCATCGTCGTGCTCAAGCAGATCGCACGCACTCGCGCAGTGAGCCTCGCGGCGAGCTGAGGCCGGGCCCGCCGACCCGCGGGCGGTCTGGATCCGCCGCGGCCTGCACGCCCGAGCTGACCCGCGGGAGCCGCGCCAGCCGCGTTCCGCAAGCTCCCGGCCCACATGCGGGATTTCGCTCAAGTCGCCCCCGGCCCCGCCGATACCCACGGGTGAGGCGGCATGAAGCTGCTTCCCCCGCTCGCGCTGCCAACCCACGAGCGGCCGCACGAACTCGGTTGACCCCGTTCGCGCCTACGCGACCGGGCCCTCTCCTTCAAGGGAGGTGGCCGTGGACGTCGGACTGGTGATGGTCCTCATGGACCTGTTGTGGTGGATCAGGCGATAGCACGTCTGCACCGCAGCGACGACAAGCAAGCCCCCGGCGGCCCCGGTCCCGGGGGCCTGTCATTTGCGGGACGCTTGCGCTCGCGAACGACTCAGCGCAGCGCGGCCACCATCTCGGCGGCGAGCGCGCCGCAGCGCTCCGCGGCACCGCGCGCGGGATCGGCCTGCACGGCGCGCATGAACGCCGCACCCACGATCGCGGCATCGGCACGGCCACGCAGCGCGGCGGCATCGGCAGCGTTGGAGACGCCGAAGCCCACGGCCACCGGCAGCGGTGAGGCTGAGCGCACCGCCGCGAGGCGCTCCTCGAGCGAGCCCGCGTAGCCGTCCGCTCGCCCGGTCACGCCGGTGCGTGACAGGCAATAGACGAACCCGCGGCAGCGCGCCAGCACGGTGGGCAGCCGCTGCGCACTCGTGGTCGGGGCCACCAGCATCACGGTGTCGAGCCCCGCGCCATCGAGCGCGTCCCACAGTTCGGGAAGTTCCTCGGGCGGCAGGTCCGACAGCAGCACGCCGTCCACGCCCGCCTCGCTTGCGGCGGTGGCGAACGCGGCCGCGCCCATGCGCGCCACGGGATTCGCGTACGTCATGATCACCACCGGCAGGTTCGACTCGCGCCGGAAGCGAGCCACCAGCGCGAGCACGTCGGCCGCGCTCACCCCCTGGCGCAGCGCCCACTCCGAGGCGCGCTGGATGTCGGGACCGTCCGCGATGGGGTCCGAGAACGGCACGCCGACCTCGATCGCCAGTGCGCCGGCGCGCTCGAACGCGCGCATCAGCTCGAGCGAACCGTCGAGCGACGGGAATCCGGCCGTGAGGTACGGGATCAGTCCGGTCGCGCCCGTGCGGGCCGCGAACGCCGGCGTCAGGCGGGACACGGACCGACGCGCGTCAGTAGGGCGAGGAGAACGGGACGATGCGGCCGAGCCCGTTGTCGTAGCCGTAGCCGTAGCCCGGATAGCCGTACTGGAGCGGCGAGCGCACGTCGTGCATCTCGATGCGGAAGATCGCGTTCGCACTCGGGCGCCACGTGAGGTCGAAGCCCTCGAGGAAGAACGGCGAACCGCCGTTGCGCGCTTTGTCCATCCCGAACGTGTTGCCGAGGCTCACGCTCACCGCAAGCGGGGCGCGGAACTGGTAGGACAGCTTCGTGACCTGGAGCGCGTTGGTGCCGCTGCCGCCGAAGCCCGAGCCGACCGACACGGTGGATTGGAGGTGGAGTCGCGACGGATCGAACCAGTTCGCAGGTCGCGCGAATGCCGACAGCGGGACCTGCGGCGTGAAGCCCGCAGCACCCGGCTCGGACATGAAGCCGGCTTGTGCGCGTGACGCGGCCGAAGCGAACGCGACGACGGACAGCAGGGCGATCAGGGCGCGACGAATGCTCATTCGGTGCACCTCCTCGCCTATAAAGTTAGGAACCCGCCCGGCCGCTGTCAACGAGGGACCGCGGAGCCCGGGCGGGTTCACGACGACTGGACCTGGAAGGGACCACTCGAAGTCACGGCGTGGTATCGATCTCGAGCCGGATGACGATCTCGTACTGCGCTCCCGGCGGCAGCTTGACCGGCACCACGATCTGGCGCGCCATGCGCTGCCCGGGCTCGCTCTTCTCCTGCGAGTCGGTTCCGCCGCCAGGCCGCGACAGGTGCAGCCCGGGGGCGGATTGCACCGCCTCGGAGGTGCCACGGTGAGCCTCGTTCGAGCCCGTCGGCTCCGTGCGAGCCGAGAGGTGCGAACCCACCGGCTCACGCGGCGTCACCGCGGGCAGTTCCAGCTCGGTGCCGTAGTCGATGCGGTCCGACTCCAGCGAGACCGGAGGGGTGTCGCGCACCTCGCGCCGGATCGCCTGCACCGGAGCACTCGGCGGCACGGGACGCGCGATCACGGCCGGCGTGGCGGGAACGGTTGTCGCGTCATCTGCCGCCGGCGGTGCCGGAGCGTGCGACGTGTTGCGTCCGGAGGAGCCGGGTGTGCGGCGCAGGTCCTTGGTGACCTTTTCCATCAGCAGATGGGACACGCCGCGGAACGTCTCGAACACTCCCTTGCCCTCGCTCGCCACCGCCTCGAAGGACGGCACGCCCGCGGGATTCAGCTCGGCGTTCAGTTCATCCACCGTGTAGACGTTCGGCAGGTCGCGCTTGTTGTACTGGATGACCCACGGAATGGCATCGAGCGTCAGCCCGTACTCGGCGAGGTTCGCCCTCAGGTTCTGGAGCGACTCCTTGTTCTCCTCCATCTTGCCGACTTCGGAGTCGGCCACGAACACGACGGCATCCGCGCCCTTCAACACCAGCTTGCGCGTGGCGTTGTAGAACACCTGGCCGGGGACCGTATAGAGGAGGAACCGGGTCTTGAACCCCATGATCTCGCCGAGATCGAGGGGGAGCAGGTCGAAGAACAGAGTCCGGTCGGACTGGGTCTTCATGCTCACCATCTTGCCGCGGCTGGTGTCCGGCACCGCCTCGTAGATGGCCTCGAGGTTCGTCGTCTTACCGCTCAGGCCAGCGCCGTAATAGACCAGCTTGGCGTTGATCTCCTTGCCCGAATAGCTCACGACGACCACGATCGGTCTCCTTCCCTTGTGGTGACCCCACCCCTTCGCGAGGGAGTTCCCATGGAGCCCCTTGCCGCCCTTTCTCCACAGGCCTCGAGGTGCCCGGCGAGACCGGACACGGATGGGGTCGCCACCACGGTCGCGGCCATCCGGGCCGCGGTTCCCATTCGCAGGCAATGTCCCGCCTGGCGACTCCGGATTCTCTATCGGCGCGGGTTCCGCGGGACTTCACGGGAATCTCGGGACAGCAGCCGGATGGAGGTCCGCGCCTCCGGCCGGGCTGGGCCGGGGCTCCGGGGCAAGCGTCGGGCCCCCTCCCTGGTGGGAAGGGGGCCCTGGACGACCGGCGTCAGGCGGAGTCGGGGCTAGGCCCGGCCGGCGATGGCCTCGCGTACGATCCAGATGCCGGTGCGCTCGTGCACCTGGGTCTGGATGCGCGCCTCGTCGCCGGTGTAGTGCGAGAGGAAGATGCGCTTCAGGTCCTCGGCCTCATCGGAGCGGAAGTAGCGCCTCGCTCGCGTGAACATGTCGTCGCGTTGCGAGTACACGAATGCCGTGACCTCGGTGACGCGGTCGAATTGGTTCTCGGCGTAGGCCGCTTCGGGTGAGTCCTCCATGTCGAGCCACAGCGATGCCCGCGGGTCCGTGACCTGGAAGCCGTGCTTGGACGACATGAGGTGTTCCCACAGTCCGAAGATCTCGAGCGGGACGAAGCGAACCTGCCCCGGGCTCCCGTTCCCGGGCCTTCGGAGCTGGCAGCGCACGATCTTCTGGCTCGACATGGGCCCTCCGGTGGCGCGAGTCCGTTCCGGACCGAGGCGCAGCGCGGTCCGCTCTCTCCGGGACGGGATAGGACTGTCGCGCTGCATCCTACTACGAGGCCCCCGGCTCTCCCCAGTGGAATGCTTGACACCCTTCGGAGCGCCGCCTACGGTCGCCCCCACTCGCGCCGGGGACGTGGCTGGCGCCGTCCCGAGCGCCCCAAGCGGGCCGCACACGGCATGCCGCGGTGTCCCGGGACGCGAAGGCTCCCGCTCCTCCCCCCGGCACCGAGCCGGTCCCGCGAGCGGCCCGGCGGATGGCGGCGGCCTCGAATCGAGCGAGGACAGGAGGCAATGGAATGTCCCGGTTGATCTTCGGCTGGCTCACCAGCTTCATCGCCAGCCTGCCGGCCTGGCTGGGCTACGGCGTCGCCGACCTCGCCACCGGGCTCCACTGGATGTGCTTCCCCGCGCGCCGGCACGCCGTGATGGCGAACCTCGCGGTCATGCTGCCGCGTGCCTCGCGGGGCGATCGGGCCCGCATCGCCCGGCGCATCATGTGCAACTACAACCGCATGATGTTCGAGTTCTTCCGCCTGCCCCACCTGTCGCGCGAGCAGCTGCTGGGCTCGATCGAGGTCTCGGGCAAGGAGCATCTCGACCAGGCCATCGCGCGCGGCCGTGGGGTGATCATCACGTCCACGCACATCGGCAACTGGGAGCTGGCCGGCGTGATGGTGGCGCAGTGGGGTTACGCGCTGCACGCGGTCGCGGGAGTGCAGCTGGGCCGCTGGCTCACGGGCGCGGTGCGCGACACCAAGACCGAGCTGTCCATCACCACGATCTCGCCCGAGGACGGCTTCCGCAAGATCCTCCGCGCGCTCGACCACAACGATCCGGTGGCGCTGCTCGTGGACGGCAACCTTTATACGCACGGCGCCACGGTGGAGTGGTTCGGCCGCCCGACCACGTTCCCCGCCGGGCCCGGCGTGCTGGCGCAACGCACCGGAGCCCTGGTCGTGGCCGGCTATTGCGAACGCACCGGGCCGGGCCGGTTCCGCATCGTCATCGAGCCCCCGCTCGACCCCGCCTCGTTCGGCTCCACCGCCGAACTGCACCAGGCCATCGCCGCCGCGGCCGAGCGCCACGTGCGCGGGCATCTCGACCAGTGGTGCATCTTCCGGCCGATGTGGCCGGTCGAGGCCGGTGCCGAGGCCGAGGCCCCCGCGGGCGAGGGACGCCGGGCCGGCGCATGAAGATCGGGATCGTCTCGCAGTCCTATTACCCTCGCTATGGCGGCGTGACCGAGCACGTGCACGCGCTCGCACAGGAGCTGCGGCGCCGCGGCCACGAGGTCACGATCATCACCAGCTTCTTCCGCCGCGGCGAGAAGGGATTCACCGACGGCGTGCTGCGCATCGGCTGGAACATCCTGGTGCCGTTCAATCGCGCGTTCGTGGACTTCGCCATCGGCCTGTCGCTCAAGCGGCGGTTGCGGCGCGCGTTCCGCCAGCTCGACCTCGACATCGTGCACGTGCACTGCCCCACCGCGCCGACGCTGCCGATCATGGCCATCCAGGTGTCGGACCGCCCCACCGTGGGCACGTTCCATTCGACCGGCGGCCGCACGGCGCTCCAGGACCTGTTCCGCCCGCTCGTGATCGGGGCGATGCAGCGCCTGGACGGCCGCATCGCGGTCTCGGACACCGCGCGCGCCACCGCCGAGCTCTACCATCCCGGGCCCTACGACGTGATCCCGAACGGTGTCGACATCGAGCGGTTCCATCCGCTCGTCAAGCCGTTCGAGCAATGGCGTGACCCGTCGCGCACGAACATCCTGTTCGTGGGCCGGCTGGATCCGCGCAAGGGCGTGCAGGACCTGATCGCCGCCATGCCCGAGGTGGTGGAGCGCACGGATGGCCGGGCACGGCTGCTCGTCGTGGGCGACTCCTACCTGCGCCCGCAGATCATGGCGGGCGTGCCCTCGGCGGTGCGCGAGCACGTGCACTTCCTCGGCCACGTGCCGAGCGCCGACCTGCCGCGCTGGTACGCGACCGGCGACATCTTCTGCTCGCCCGCCACGGGCAACGAGAGCTTCGGCATCGTGCTGGTCGAGGCCATGGCCGCCGGCCGCGCCGTGGTGTGCTCCGACATCCCCGGCTATCGCACCGTGGTCACCCCCAATCGCGACGCGACCGTGTTCCCGCCCGGCGACGTGCCCGCGCTGGCACGTGCGCTGTCGAGACTGGTCGAGGACCCCGAGCGCCGCGGGCGCCTCGCCGAAGAGGGCCGCCGCCGCGCACTCGAGTTCGCGTGGCCGACCGTTGTGGACCGCATCGAGGCGGTCTATCGCGCCGCCGCCGGCCGGCGCGCCTCGCTGTCGGGCACGACCGCGGCCTGATCACGTCATGAGCGAGCCGGAGACCGGGGCGGCGCCCTCGCCCGCCGCCGCCGCGCGTCCGCTGCTGTTGCAGCGCGACTTCGCAGCCCTGTGGTGGGGGCAGCTCATCTCGCTCATCGGCGATCGCATCAACTACCTGGCGATCAATGGCCTGGTGCAGCAGCACACGCGCGACTACAGCGACCCCGGCCACTCGTCGCTCATGCTGAGCCTGCACGGCACCGTGAGCGTGCTGCCCGTGCTCCTGTTCGCGCCGTTCACGGGGCCGTGGGTGGACCGCTGGAACCTGCGGCGCGTGCTCATCGTGTCCGACATCCTGCGCGCGCTGCTCGTGCTGGCCATCCCGTTCCTGTACGCGGCCACGCACCACGCCGTCCCCGTGTGGACCATCGTGTTCCTGATGTTCACCTGCAACGTGTTCTTCCTGCCGGCGAAGAGCGCGATGACGCCGGAGATCGTGCCGCGACCGCAACTGCTCGCGGCGAACACGCTGCTGGCCGTTGCGGGCATCGCCGGCACCATCATCGGGTTCGCGGTGGGAGGCTGGGTCGTGGACCACCTGGGCTGGCAATTCGCGCTGACGCTGAACGCGGTGACCTACGGCGTCTCCGTGATCTCGCTGGCACTCGTCCGCTACCGCCCGCACGTTCGCACCGCCGCCAGCCTGGCCGCGCGCCACTACCGGCGTGAGTTCCTGGCCGGTCTCGACGTCGTGCGGCGTTCACCTGCCGTGGGCCTCGCGTTCACCGCGCTCGGCGCGGTGTGGCTGGGCGGCGGCTTCGTGCAGGTGGCTGGCATCCAGCACATCCAGCGCGCCGCGAGCATCCCGGGCGCGGAGCGGATCGCGGGCCTCGGCGGCGCGTTCGGCCTGGGCGCAGCTCTCGCGACGTGGGTGGTGAACTCGCGCGGGCGGCGCTGGCCGAGCGCGCTGGTGCTGGGCACCGGCATGATCCTCGCGGGCGCCTGGATGGTGTGCTTCGCCGTGTCCTCGCGGTATGCCGTGTTCGCGGTCGCGGGTTTCCTCATGGGCGCGTGCATCGCGCCGGCGTTCGTGCTCACCGAGATGCTGGTGCAGGAGGGAACCGATCTGCACCAGCGCGGCCGCGTGTTCAGCCTCCGCGATTTCGTCATGCGCGGGCTGCTGCTGCTCTCGATGGGGCTCGCCACGCTGCTCACACCGCTGCTCGGCACCGGCGTGACGCTGATGGTGGCGGCGGCGTTCATCGCGGGTGCGGGTGTGCTCGCGCTGGCGTGGCGCGGTCGCGTGCAGCGGGCCGAGGCCGCCGCTTCCCGCGGGACCTGACACACGCTCGCGCCGTGCGCGAGCGCACCGCTCAGTCGCCGCCCGGCGGGAACAGTTCGACGCCGAAGCGCACGCGCAGCTCGTCACGGAACGGCCGCGTGGGTGCGTGCGCGCCCGCGCGGCGGCGGAACTCGTCCCAGGCTCCGAGCAGCGCAGGCCCGTGCTCGGCGAACAGCCGGCGTTCGCGCGCGGCGGTCTCGAGCCCGGGGCCGAGCTTGGTCACCAGCTCGTCGAACACGCCGCGCGCGAGCGCGCGCAGGTCTTCGCTGGAGCCGACGATGGTTCCGCCCGCGTCCACGGCGAACTCCCGGCCGCAGGAGGGACATCGCACCTCGGCGCCCTCGTCACCCATGAGCGAGGGCGGCAGCAGGTAGCGCGTCTTGCAGGCGGGGCACTCGATCGGCAGGCCGGTCATGGCGCGAGACTAACGCCTCCCGGGCGCCGGGGCACGCCGGCGGCGCGGGCAACCGGCCCGCGCCGCCGCACGTGGTTCAGGACTGGCGCGAGGTCTCCAGGTCCAGCGTCAGCTCCACCTCGTCACCCAGGAGGAAGCCGCCGTTGTCGAGTGCGGCGTTCCAGACCATGCCGAACTCCTTGCGGTCCAGCTTGGCGCTCGTGCTGAAGCCGGCGCGCTCGCTGCCCCACGGGTCGTTCGCGACGCCGTGGAACGCGACATCCAACACGAGCGGCTTGCGCACGCCCCGCAGCTCGAGCGTGCCCTCGACCCGGTAGTGCTCCCCTCCCGCCGGCACCATGCGCGAACTGGTGAAGCGCACGACGGGGTGGTGCTCGATGTCGAAGAAGTCGCCGCTGCGCAGGTGCGCGTCGCGGTCGGGCTGGCGGGTGTCGATGCTGGCGGGATCCACCTCGAACGTGACGCTCGAACGCTCCGGGCGGGCGCGGTCCAGCCGGATCTCACCGGTGAACTTCGCGAACCTGCCGCGCGTGCGGCTCAGCAAATGGCGGACACTGAAGCCCACCTCGGAGTGGACGGGGTCCACGGTGAACGTCTCGAACGTGCCGGACTGCGTCTCGGTGGTGGCGGGGGCGATCGTGGTCGTGGTCATCGGGTGCTCCTCTCGGTGTCGGCCGCCACGAATGGCGGCGGGGTGAGTCGGGGTCAGATACTTGACTAGTCAACTATTTGGGCCGGTGTCTCCGGTCCCATAGTGAACGGTGGAATCTCAGTCGCGTTCGGCGCGGATGCGTTCCAGCGCCGCGGCGAGAGCGGCGAGCTCACCGGCATCCAGCCGGTCGAGCCGCGCGCGCTCGATCGCGTCGAGCGGGCCGTCGGCCCTGGCGAGCACCGCCAGCCCCTGCTTCGTGATGCGGCACAGCACACGCCGGCGGTCCTCGTCGCAACGCTCGCGCGTCACCAGGCCCGCGTCCTCGAGACGGTCGAGCAACCGGGTGATCCCCGGCGAGCGCTCGATCATCCGCTCGGCGATCTCGAGCGTGGGCAGCGGCTCCGGCCGCGCGCCGCGCAGGATGCGCAGCACGTTGTACTGCTGGCCCGTCACGCCGAACGGCTCGAGCGCTCGCTCGATGTCGGTTCGCAGCACGTCCGCGGTGCGCAGGAGCGCCACGGCCGCCTCCTGACCCGCGCTCCGGAACGGGCGGGTCTGCTTGATCTCGCGCCGGATGGCGCTGGCGGGCGATTTCATGAGAGGAACCATACGCATCAATAGATGACGTATCAACTAAAACGGTGCGGGCTTTCGGTGCTGGCCCGTAACTCAGCCCGCCAGCGCCAGTTCCAGAGGCTGCGCGAAGCGCTCGCGCAGGGTCGCCCGCAGCGCCGCATGTTCCGGAGCCAGCAGGTGCGGGTCGGCCGCCACCACGGCGGTGGCCGCCTCCCTCGCCTCGAGCATCAGCGGCTCGTCGCGGGTGAGGTCGGCCATCCGGAACGCGGGCAGTCCGGCCTGGCGCACCCCCCACAGCTCGCCGGGGCCGCGCATGCGCAGGTCGGCTTCGGCCAGCTCGAAGCCGTCGTCCGTCGTGGTCATGACCTCGAGACGCTCGCGCGCCCGCGCGCCGGCGAGCGAGCCCGCCACCAGCACGCACACCGAGCGGTGGGAGCCGCGCCCGACACGACCGCGCAGCTGGTGCAACTGGGTGAGTCCGAATCGCTCCGCGTTCTCCACCACCATGAGCGTGGCGTTCGGCACGTCCACGCCCACTTCCACCACGGTGGTGGCCACGAGCACGTGCAGCGTCCCGGCGCGGAACGCTTCCATCACCGCGCGTTTCTCGTCGGCCTTCATGCGCCCGTGCAGCAGTCCGAGCTGGTAGGCGCGCAACGGCGGCTGGGAACGCAGCCGCTCCACCTCGGTTTCGGCGGCCTTGAGATCGGCGCGCGGCCCCTCCTCGATTGACGGCACCACGACGAACGCCTGCCGCCCCGCGGCGAGTTCGCGCGCCATGAACTCCACGACGTTGGGGAACTTCTCCTCGCTCGTCACGCGCGTGACCATGCGGCCGCGGCCGGCGGGCCGCTCGCGGATCACGCTCAGGTCCAGGTCGCCGAAGCACGCGAGTTGCAGCGTGCGCGGGATGGGCGTGGCGGTGAGCACGAGCAGGTGCGGCACGACGCCCTTGGCCGCGAGGGCGGCGCGCTGCCGCACCCCGAACCGATGCTGCTCGTCCACGATGGCGAGCGAGAGCGCCGGGAACTGCAGCCGCTCCTCGAGCAGCGCGTGCGTGCCCACCACCAGCAGCGGTTCACCCGCCGAGAGCCGCGCCTGGAGTGCACGGCGCTCCCCCGGGCTCGCCGAGCCCGTGATCACCGCCACCGCCAGGCCACTGCCCTCGGCCAGGCGCTGCAGGCTTGCGCCGTGCTGGTGGGCGAGGATCTCGGTGGGTGCCAGGAGTGCCGCCTGCTGCCCCGCCTCGACCGCGGCACAGGCGGCGAGCAGTGCGACCACGGTCTTACCGCTGCCCACGTCCCCCACCACCAGCCGGAGCATCGGCCGCGGGCGGGCCAGGTCGGCCGTGATCTCGCGCACGGCCGCCTCCTGGCCCTGGGTGAGCGTGAACGGCAGCGCGGCGCGCACGCGCGCCGCGAGTGCTCCGGGCCCCGCCAGTGCGAGCGCGCGGCCTTCCTCGGAGAGCGCGCGCCGGCGCAGTCCCATGACCGCCTGCAGCAGGAACAACTCCTCGAACGCCAATCGCATGCGCGCCCGCTCGAGGGCGACGGCATCGGTCGGGAAGTGGATCTCGCGTAGTGCGGCGCCGAGTGGCGCCAGCGAGTGCGCTGCGGCGACGGCGGCGGGCACCGGATCGGGCAGCTGGTCGGCGACCAGGTCCAGCGCTCGGCGCACCGCCTGCCGGAACCCGCGCGCCGTGAGCCCGCGTGTGAGCGAGTGGACGGGCACCAGCCGGCCGGCGTGCAGGAGCGATTCGAGGTCGTCCTCCACCACCTCGAACATGGGGTTCGTCATCTGGCGTTCGGCACCGGAGATCTCGCCGCTCACCACGACCTGCGTGCCGGGGGCCAGCGTGCGCGCCAGCCACGACTGGCCGAACCAGTAACACGGCAGTGTGCCCGTGCCATCGCTGATCGTGGCCGCGAAGTCGGCGCGCCCGCCACGCGTGCGCAGTGCGCCGGCATGCTTCACGGTGCCGGTCACGGTGAGCAGTTCCCCCCGGCGCAGGTCGCGCACCTTCACGAACTGGGTGGCGTCGAGCCACGTGCGCGGGAAGTGGCGCACCAGGTGCTCGAGCGTGACGAGGCCGAGCCGCTCGTAGGCGAGTGCGCGCTGGGGCCCGATCCCGGGCAGGAATTGCACGCGTGTGCGCGCATCCAGCCGGGGCGCGGCCCCGGAGCGGCGTTCCACACTCACGCCGCGCGGCACGGCGGCGAAGGTCTCGGCATCGGCTGCAAGCATCTCTCCGGGAGGACGGGTGCGGGGTCCGCGCGAGTCTACCCTCGTGCGAACCCCGCCCGCCAACCGCGGTCCGGAGACTGGTCGTTACAACGAGCGCAGGAACTCGAGCAGCGCTTCGCGGTCCTTGCTGCTCGCCTTGCGGAACTTCTCGCGCGCTCGCTGGCCCTCGCCGCCATGCATCTCGATGGCCTCGTCCGGCGTCGTGGCCTTGCCGTCGTGCATGAACAGCTTCACGAACCGCAGGCCCATCAACGGCTCGGTCCGGAACTCCGACGGCGAGGCGAGCCCGAGGCAGATGTCGGCGCGCTCGGGCCCCATGTCGTGCAGCAGCAGGTCGGTGTACGCGTACACCGTCTTGTAGTCCAGCGCGCGCACGCGGTTCTTGCCCGTCTTGAGAGCCGGCGTGTGGCAGGAAGCGCAGCCGTAATCCGAGAACAACGCGCGGCCGCGCTGGGCACTCGACGTGAGCGGCACGGGCTGGGGCGGCGCCAGGAACCTCACGTAGTCCAGCGCGAACGCCAGCGCTTCCGCACCCAGTTCGGGCTCGGGTGTGGGGTCGGCGGCCGGCGGGATCGGAGCTCCACCGATCGTCTCCTCGACCAGGGAGCCCGGGTTCGTGATGCCCATCTCGATCACGAACGCACCGGCGTTGAACTCGTCGAGCGACGGGGAGAATGCCTTGCGCCCGAAGCGTCCCACGCGCCCATCCGCGAAGCGGTTCGCACGGCCCGAGATGCCGTCCCGGTTGCGGTCGGCCGAGTCGGCGCGCGACAGGATCTCGCGCTCGGTGACCGCATTCAGCAGCCCCATGCCGAACACGTCCGGCGACGAGCGCGTGGCGCGCACGAACGGCTCCTTCGGGAGCGGGTCGCTCGTGTCCCCGGTCGCCGCCGTGAGCGCCGGCGTGGCGTGCGACTGGAACACCGGGCCGCCGCGCGCCAGCAGCATGTCGCACGCTCCCCCGGCGACGGGGACGGCGATGTGCGTCTCCAACTCGTCGCCGCCGCCGCCCACGACCGGGTCCTCGTGGCATTCGGCGCAAGCGTCGGCGTTGAACAGCGGCCCCAGCCCCTGCTCGGGCGCGAATGCCTGCTCGAACACCACCCTGCCGGCGACGAAGCGCGCACGCTGATCGTCGTTGAGGTCGGGCAGCGGGTCCCCGAGTTGAGGTTCCTTCGAGCAGCCGCCGCTGGCACCCAGCGCCTGCAGCGACGCGACCAACACGATGAGGCCGGCCACGGTCCGCATCGCTGCACCGTTTCCGAGGCGCCGCCCGAGGGCGGGCCGCAAGCGAGGGCTCATGGGCTCCCCCTCTCTGTCGGCGGCCGGTGAAGGCAACCCCGCTGCCGGAGCGAGGGCCGGCGAGGAACGGGGACGCGCCGGGCGCAAGCAGCAACAGGTGCACCACGATGCTGGCAGCCTCGTCCCGTGTCCGTCAACCGTCTCGTGGTGCGTCCGTTGCCGACCTCCGGTTCGTCCGCGAGCGAGGCGTGCTCGGCCCCCGGGCGTGCGCGCTGCACGCCGCGCAATGGCGTCTCGCACGGCGTGCCGCCGGTCCGGGACGGTGCCTGAGCGCTCGACCGGACCTGCGCTTCGGGCCGGAAACCGTCCGCTGGCGCGGCTTTACAGTGCCCGGCTCGCCCGGTATAGTCCCCCGGCTCTTGACGTCCCGGGCCGTTCCCGGCGCCTGCACGGCGCGGCGGTCCAAGCCTCCCGAGGAGAATCCAATGGCGAAGTGCTTCGTTTGCGGTAAGCAGCGCATGGCGGGCCAGAACGTCAGCCATGCCAACAACATCACCAAGCGCCTGTTCAAGCCGAACATCCAGGTGGTGCGGGCCAAGGTGGACGGACGGGC
>Ga0075429_100001222_pt1 | contig 20853 bp, 16 predicted proteins | sample RhiMetdeltSRZDD3_FD_75295 | JGI IMG/M metagenome (GOLD analysis project Ga0075429, IMG submission 75295) | Populus rhizosphere microbial communities from Tennessee, USA - Rhizosphere MetaG P. deltoides SRZDD3 | ecosystem: Host-associated > Plants > Roots > Rhizosphere > Soil | place: USA... | reverse complement strand
GTCCCTGCAGGCCTCCGACCTCGCCCTGCGCCACGGCCCCGGCGGCACGCTCGACGCCACGCTGGACACGCTGGAGCTGCGCAACATCGCCCTGCACACCCCTTTCGGCCGCGCCGACGTCACCAAGGCCACGCTGCACAAGGTGCTCGTGCGGCTGGCCGCCGGCGGCGGCATGGCGCTGCAGGGCCTCAGCGCGGAGGCGATGGACGTCGACACCGTCGAGTTCCTCCCTTCCCGATCCCCGGCCGCCGCGCCGCGCGACGCCGCCGCCGACCCGCTGCGCATCGAGCCGCTCGGCACCGTGCAAGGCCGCATCCAGGTGTTCGTCCGCGATGCCCGCTGGACGATCGACGCCGAGGTCACGCTCCCGGTGGCCGCGGGCCGCATCGATTTCGACCGGGTGGTGGTGGAGCACGTGGGCCCCAACTCCGCGATGGGCGTGTCCGCGTCGGGCATCTATGTGGAGGCCCCCCACCGCGGCCGCACCGAGCTGGTCCACTTCGCCGCGCCCCTGCTGCCCGGCGTGCGCTACGAGCGCAACGGCGGCTTCATGGGCATGCAGGTGAGCGACCGCGGCAGCCTCGACCTGCGCGCCTTCGTCGAGGCGGTGCTGAACGCGGGCGCGCCCTCGCCGGTGGGCCGTCCCCCCGGGGCCGACATGGGCGCGATGCTCGCGCGCACCAAGCTCTCGGGCGAACTGCAGCTCGCCGACGGCGCCGTCGGCAACGCGCGCGCGCAGCTCGTGCTCGCCGAGCGGGCGCAGGGCAAGAACGGCGTGGCGCTGACCGCCGCGGTGCTCGCCCAGCGCCTGGTGCTGCGCCTGCCGCACTTCCATGCCAGCCACGCGAGCTTCGAGTGGCAGGGCCGGCCCGCGGCCACGGGCCCCGTGTCCGCCGTGGTGGAGGTGCACGTCACGGGCCTGGCGGACGCCGCGCCGGCCATCGCGGTGAAGCTGCACCACCTCTGCGTGCGCCAGGTGCGCATCGGCGGGATGAACGAAAGCTGACATTTCTCAGGGACACGTCGCGCCGCTTGCCCCCAGAATCGCCGGCTTCATGCTGGCCTTCCTGCCTCCTTGCGTGCGGGGCGTGCTCGCGTTCGCGCTGCTCGCGCTGAACACGCTGTTCTGGTGCACCCTGCTGTTCGTGCTGTCGCTGGTGAAGCTGCTGCTCCCGGTGCGGGCCGTGCGCGTGCGCGTCGATCCGCTGCTCAACGCCATGGCCACGGGCTGGATCGCCTGCAACGGCGCGTGGATGCGCCTCACGCAGCGCACCCGCTGGGACGTGCAGGGCGTGGAAACGCTGCGCTACGAGGGCTGGTACCTCGTCAACTGCAACCACCAGTCCTGGGTCGACATCTTCGTCCTGCAGCAGGTGCTCAACCGCCGCATCCCGCTGCTCAAGTTCTTCCTCAAGCAGCAGCTCATCTACGTGCCGGTGATCGGCCTCGCGTGGTGGGCGCTCGACTTCCCCTTCATGCAGCGGCACGACAAGCGCGCGCTGCGGCGCGACCCGTCGCGCCGCACCGACGACCAGGACGCCACGCGCCGCGCCTGCGAGAAGTTCCGCCTCGTGCCCACCAGCGTGATGAACTTCGCCGAGGGCACGCGCTTCACGCCGGAGAAGCACCGCCTGCAGGACTCCCCCTACCGCCACCTGCTCAAGCCCAAGGCCGGCGCGCTGGCGCTGGCGCTGAACGCGATGGGCGAGAAGTTCCAGTCGCTGGTCGACGTGACGATCGTGTACCCCGACGGCGCGCCCTCCTTCTGGCAGTTCCTGTGCGGCGTCACCCCGCGCGTCATCGTGCGCGCGCACCAGCGCCCGATCCCGCCCGAGTTCCTCACCAGCGACTACGCCAAGGACAAGGCCTTCCGCGGCACGTTCCACCGCTGGCTGCTCGGCCTGTGGGAAGAGAAGGACCGCGAGATCGATTCGCTGCTCGCCGTGCGCGCCTGATCCCCTCCAACCGCGGCGTGCTCCCGCGCGCCCCATCGAAGCCCCCATGACCTCGCACCCCACCGCACCCGAGCTCGTGTGCCCCGCCGGCTCGCTGCGCGCGCTGAAGCTCGCCGTCGACGCCGGCGCCGACGCGGTGTACCTCGGCCTGAAGAACGCCACCAACGCACGCAACTTCGCCGGCCTCAACTTCGACGACGCGCAGGTGCGCGAAGGCGTGGCCTACGCGCACGCGCGCGGGCGCAAGGTGCTGATGGCGCTCAACACGTACGCGCGCGCCGACGATCCGGCGCCGTGGTACGCCGCGGTCGACGCGGCCGCGGCGCTGGGCGCCGATGCGCTCATCGTGGCCGACGTCGCGGTGATGGCCTACGCGCGCCGGGCCCATCCGGCGCTGCGCCTGCACCTGTCGGTGCAGGCCTCGGCCACCACGCACGAGGCGATCGCCTTCTTCCGCGAGCACTACGGCATCCAGCGCGCGGTGCTGCCGCGCGTGCTGACGCTCTCGCAGGTGAGCCAGGTGCTCAAGCACACCGGCGTCGAGATCGAGGTGTTCGGCTTCGGCAGCCTGTGCGTGATGGTGGAGGGCCGCTGCGCGCTCTCGTCGTACGCCACCGGCCAGTCGCCCAACAACGCGGGCGTGTGCTCGCCGCCCTCGGCGGTGCGCTGGCAGGAGGAGCCCGGCGGCGGCGTGCAGGCGCGGCTCGCCGGCATCCTCATCGACCGCTACGGCGCCGACGAGCCGCGCGGCTACCCCACGCTCTGCAAGGGCCGCTTCGACGTGGCCGGCCAGCGCGACTACGCGATCGAGGAGCCCACCAGCCTGAACACGCTGGCGATCCTGCCGGAGCTGATCCGCATGGGCGTGCGCGCGGTCAAGATCGAGGGCCGCCAGCGCAGCCCCGCGTACGTGGAGCAGGTGACGCGCGTGTGGCGCCAGGCGATCGACTCGGCCGCGTCCGCGCCCGCGCGCTACCGCGTCGAGCCGCGCTGGACCGCGGAGCTCGGCCACCTGGCCGAAGGCCAGCAGCACACGCTCGGGGCCTACGACCGGCCCTGGAGATAAGCGATGACGACGACGACGATGGACAAGGACGGGCGGATCGCGATCACGGTCGGACCCCTGCTGTACTACTGGCCGCGCGACACCCTGACGAGCTTCTACGCCGAGGTCGCCGAGTCGCCCGCCGACACCGTGGTGCTCGGCGAAGTGGTGTGCTCGCGCCGCCACGAGATGAAGCTCGCCGACTGGCTCGCGCTCGCGCGCGACCTCGCCGGCGCCGGCAAGGAGGTGGTGCTCGCGACGCAGGCGCTGGTGGAGTCCGACGCCGACCTGCGCGTGCTGCGCCGCATCGCCGAGCAGGGGGAGTTCGCCGTCGAGGCGAGCGACGTTTCCGCGGTGCACGTGCTCGCCGGCCTCGGCGCGCGCTTCGTGCTCGGCCCGCACATCAACGTCTACAGCCGCCCCGCGCTGCAGGAGTACGTGCGCTTCGGCGCCATGCGCTGGGTGCCGCCGGTGGAGCTGGCGCTCGCCGCGGTGAAGAGCGTGAACGCCGGCGGCGCCCTGGTGCCCACCGAGGTCTTCGCGTACGGGCGCATGCCGCTCGCGTTCTCCGCGCGCTGCTTCACCGCGCGCCACCATCGCCTGAACAAGGATCAGTGCGACTTCCGCTGCCGCGACGACGCCGACGGCCTGCTGCTGTCCACCACCGACGGCACGCCGTTCCTCGTGCTCAACGGCATCCAGACGCAGTCGGCGGCGCAGCAGTGCCTGGTGCGCGAGCGCGATGCGCTCGTCGCCGCGGGCGCGACGCGCGTGCGCCTGTCGCCCACGTCGCAGCGCTTCACCGAAGCGATCGGCGCCTTCGACCGCGTGCTGAACGGCGGCCACGACGCCGGCGCCGCGCTCGCCCTCCTCGACGCGATCAGCCCGCCGGGCGGACTCGCGAACGGCTTCGCCCGGGGCAACCCGGGCATCGACTGGACCCGCCCATGAACGTCCCCGCCTCGCTGCCCCTCGCCTTCGACACGCTCGCCGCGCGCGTGCGCCCGCTGGTGCGGCGCCTGCCGATGCAGCCGCCCGCGTTCGCGCTGTCGCTCGCGCTCAACCGCCTGCTGCTGCCGAAGCTGCCGGCCGATGCGCGCCGGGCGCTCTCGAACCGCGGGGTGGAAGTGGGCGTCACCGACATCGGCCTCGCCCTGCGCCTGCAGCTCGGCGAGCGCGGCTTCGCGCCGGCCACGCGCGGCATGCCGATCGTGCTGCGCATCGCCGCCGCGGGCCCGGCCTATTTCCGCCTGCTGTCGGGCCGCGACGACGCCGACCGCCTGTTCTTCGAGCGCGCGCTCGTGATGGAAGGCGACACCGAGATGGGCCTGGTGCTCAAGAACACGCTCGACGCCATCGGGCCGCTCTGGAGATGAACCTCACCCAGCGGCTGCTGCAGGCCCTCGCGCGCCGCGGCGCCACCGAGATCTTCGGCATCCCGGGCGACTTCGCGCTGCCGCTGTTCCGCGAGATCGAGCGCGCGGGCACGCTGCCGCTCTACACGCTCTCGCACGAGCCGGCGGTGGGCTTCGCCGCCGACGCGGCGTCGCGCCTGCGCGGCGGCCTCGGCGTGGCCGCGGTCACGTACGGCGCGGGCGCCTTCAACCTGGTCAACACCGTGGCCGGCGCCTATGCCGAGCGCGTGCCGCTGGTCGTGCTGTCCGGCGCACCCGCGGCCGTGGAGGCGGCGAGCGGCTACCAGCTGCACCACCAGGTGAAGACGCTCGACTCGCAGTGGCGCGTCTTCGAGGAGCTGACGGTGGACCGCGCGCGGCTCGACGAGCCGCGCGACGCGCCGCGGCAGATCGCGCGCGTGCTCGACGCGGCGCTGCGCGAGTCGCGCCCGGTGTACCTCGAGATCCCGCGCGACATCCCCGCGCGCGAATGCGACGACGTGCCGGCCACGCCCGCCGTCGAGCCCGATGCGCAGGCGCTCGCGGCCTGCGCCGACGAGCTGGTCGAGCGCCTGGGCCGCGCCGCGCGGCCGGTGCTGATGGCCGGCGTCGAGGTGCGGCGCTACGGGCTCGAGCACCGCGTCGCCGAACTGGCGCGGCGCCTGGGCATTCCGGTGGTCACGAGCTTCATGGGGCGCGGCGTGCTGTCCGACACCGGCGTCGCGGTGCACGGCACGTACCTCGGGCTGGCCGGCGACCCCGACGTGTCGTCGCTGGTGGAAGGCTCCGACGGCCTGCTGCTGCTCGGCGTGATCGTCTCCGACACCAACTTCGCGGTGTCGTCGCGTCGCATCGACCTGCGCTATACGATCCAGGCGCTGGGCGGCCGCGTGGTGATGGGCCACCACGTATACCCCGAGATCCCGCTCGCGCGGCTCATCGACGCGCTGCTGGAGCGCGTGCCGCAACGCGTGACCGCGGCGCCGTCTTCCCGCCCGCAGCCGGACGCGCCCGCTCCCCGCGCGCGGGGCGAGGGGGTTGCCGCGTCATCCGCGCCGCAAGGCATCGAGACCGCGGCCGCCGAGGACAGCGCCCTCGTCCCCGCCGACATCGCCGACGCCCTCAACCGCCTGCTCGCCCGCCACGGCCCGATGCCGATCGCCTGCGACGTCGGCGACTGCCTCTTCACCGCGATGGACCTGCTGCCCACTGCGCTCATCGCGCCGGGCTACTACGCGTCGATGGGCTACGGCGTGCCGGCCGGCCTGGGCCTGCAGGCGGCCACCGGCCTGCGGCCCATCGTGCTGGTCGGCGACGGCGCATTCCAGATGACCGGCTGGGAGCTGGGCAACGCGCAGCGCTACGGCTGGGACCCGATCGTCGTCGTGCTCAACAACGCGGGCTGGGAGATGCTGCGCGCGTTCGAGCCCGAAGGCCGCTTCAACGACCTCGCCACGTGGGACTTCGCCTCGATGGCGGCGGGCATGGGCGGCGACGGTCATCTCGCGCGCACCCGCGCCGAGCTCGACGAGGCGGTGGCGCGTGCGCATCGCACGCGCGGCCGCTTCCAGCTGATCGACGTGCGCCTCGCGCCCGGGGCGTGCTCGCCGACGCTGCAGCGCTTCGTGCAGGCCGTCAAGCGGCTGTCGTCGACGGGGCGCTGAGGCGGCGGAGCGAAGCACCGATGACATCGTGCAGCGCAGTCGGCTCGCTCGGAGCCGCGCCCACCGTCCAAAGCGAATCGTTCACAAGGCTCTGAAGCGGCGCGCAGCGGCCTCGGCGCCCCGCCCGGGGCGGTCATGAGGCCCGGGCAGCGAACCCTCACCCGTCCAGCCGCTCGCGATCCTGCGGCGCATCGAAATCGATCGCCGGCCCCACCGGCACGATCCCGCTCGGGTTCAGCGTGCGGTGGCTCTCGTAGTAGTGGCGCTTCGCGTGCATCGCGTCGAAGGTCGTGCGCACGGCCGGCAGGCGGTACAGGTCGCGCGTGTAGCCCCACAGGTTCGGGTAGTCGGCGATGCGCCGCAGGTTGCACTTGAAGTGCCCGTGGTACACGAGGTCGAAGCGCAGCAGCGTGACGATCAGGCGGATGTCCGCCTCGGTGAGGCGCGTGCCCAGCAGGTAGCGCCGCGTCGCCAGGCGCTCCTCGAGCGCGTCGAGCGTCTCGAACAGCGCGCCGACGGCGGCATCGTAGGCCGGCTGCGTGGTCGCGAAGCCGGCGCGGTAGACGCCGTCGTTGACCGTGGCGTAGATGCGCTCGTTCAGCGCGTCGATCTGCTCGCGCAGCGCCTGCGGGCAATGGTCGCCGGGGCGCGCGCCCACCGCATCGAACGCGCTGTCGAACATGCGAACAATCTCGGCCGACTCGTTGTTCACGATCGTGCCGGTCTGCCGGTCCCACAGCACGGGGGTGGTGACGCGCCCGGTGTAGCGCCGGTCGGCCGCCTGGTACACCTCGTAGAGGTAGCGCGCGCCGTGGATGGGATCGGGAACCACGCCGGGCCCGTCGTCGAAGGTCCAGCCGTGCTCGAGCATGCGCCAGTGCACCACCGAGACCGACACCATCGCCTCCAGCCCCTTGAGCGCGCGCATGACGAGCGTGCGGTGCGCCCACGGGCACGCGAGGCTCACGTAGAGGTGGTAGCGCCCCGGCTCCGCCGCGAAGCCGCCGGCGCCCGAGAGACCGGCGCGGCCGTCCGGCGTGACCCAGTGGCGGAACACCGTGGGCGGGCGCACGAAGCGCCCGCCGGACGCGCTCGTGTCGTACCACTCGTCGCGCCACGCGCCGTCGATCAGCAAGCCCATCGGGCCATTGTCGGCGCGTTCGCGCCGGGTGTCGTTCGACCCCGGCGTCGTCGCGGCTCGCAAATCTTGAACGCCCCGGCGGCCTCACGGCCTCGACGCCCCCGGGTCCCCGTCCAGCTTCATCCGCGCCAGCAGCGCCGCATACCGCGGATCGTTGCGCAGCCCGCGCAGGAAGCGGTCGGCGCGCAACGCCTCGCAGCCGCCTTGCCGCTCGCCGCACGCCCGGTCCAGCCACTCGAAGGCCGCCGCCTTGCGGCCGCGCAGCGCCTGCAGCCGCGCCACGGGATACGCGTGGGTCGCGGGGTCCTTCGCCAGGGCCGCCAGCGCGGCGTCCGATTCGCCGCGGCGACCGAGCGTCCAGTACGCGACGGACGCCGCCCACGCCCGGTGGCCGTCGTGGCGCTCGCGCGCGATCTCGGCCAGCGCTTCCTCGCCCCGCCCGAGCAGCGCGAGGTTCACGCCGGCGAGCGCGTGGCTGCCCGCGGCATGCGGATTGATCTGCTGCGCGCGCCGCAGCAGCGCGAGGGACTCGTCGAAGCGGTCGCCGTCGAGCAGGTAGGCCGCCAGCGTGCCGACGGCGGACGCGTTCAGCGGATCGCGCTCGACGATGCGCCCCTGGATGCGCACCGCCTCGTCGAGCCGGCCGGCCGCGTGCGCGAACGCCGCCTCGCACTCCGGCAGCAGCAGCGCATCCGCCGGGTCGATGGCCCGCATGCGATCGAGCTCGGCGCGCGCATCGGCCCAGCGATGCTCGACGCGCAACGCATGGTGGAAGCGCGCGGCGCGCGCGGCCATCGAGTCCGGCTCGATGCGCAGCGCCGTGTCGATGGCGCGCCGCGCCAGCGCGTTCGCCTCGTGCCGCGTCGACGGCGACCCGCGCGCCTGCCTCATGTGGAGCATCGCCAGCCGGGCCCACGGCAGCGCATAGCCCGGATCGAGCGCGGCGGCCTGCCGGAACAGGATCTGCGCCCGCTCCGCATCCCGCTCGAAGGGGCCGTTGGCGTAGACGTCGCCCTGCAGCAGCAGGTTGTAGGCGTCGAGGTCGGGCGCCTTCAGGCCGGGCTCCACCGGGCGCTCCACGAGCACGGCCTGCAGCACGTGCGCGACGTTCCCGGCGATCTCGTCCTGCACGCGAAAGAGGTCGGCCCGCTCGCGGTCGTAGGTGCGCGACCACCCCTGGCTGCCGTCGGACGCGCGCACCAGCCGCGCCGTGACGCGCAGCGTGCTGCCGCTCGTGCGCACGCTGCCCTGCAGCAGCCAGGCGACGCCCAGCGCCGCGCCGATCGAGCGGGCATCGTCGTTCGTGTCCCTGAACGCGAACGCCGACGTGCGCGCGATCACGCGCAGGCTCGGGCTGCGGGTCAGGCGGTTGATCAGCTCCTCGGCGAGCCCGTCGGCGAAGTGCCCCTGGTCGCGTTGCTCGCTCAGGTCCGCGAACGGCAGCACGGCGATGGAGGGGTCCGCCGCGACGGCGGGCGCCGCCGGCGCCGCGGCGGATGCCGCGGGCGGCGGCCGGCGGTCCTCGGGCGCGCGGTGCATCACGACGACGCCGGCCCCCGCGACCAGCACCGCGACCACGGCCGCCTGCGCCACCGCGGCCCGGTGCCGCGCCACGAACCGGCCGGCGCGATCGCGCAGCGTTCGCGGCACCGCGCCGACCGGCTCGTGCGCCAGGTGGCTGCGCAGGTCCCGCGCGAACGCGGCGGCGCTGGCGTAGCGGTCCGCGGGCGACGGCGCAAGCGCCTTCAGCACGATCGCGTCGAGGTCGCCGCGCAGCGCTCGCGCGAGGCGCGCCGCCGTGCTGCCGCCGCGCAGTTCCGCCGCCGCGGCGTCGACGCGGGCGCTCGGCGGCGGCGGCGCGCGGCCGGGGTCCGGCGCGCCGCCCGGCGACTCGTGCGGCGTGCGCCCCGCGAGCAGCTCGTACAGCACCACGCCGAGCGAGTAGACGTCGCTCGCCGCATCGACGCGCCGCCCCTGCTTCTGCTCGGGGCTCGCGTAGCCGGGGGTGAGCGCCGGACCGTAGATCGCCGTCAGTTCCGCCTGCGCCGCACGCTCGACGAAGCGGGCGACGCCGAAATCGAGCAGCCGCACCTGGCCCGCGTCCGTGACCAGCACGTTGCTCGGCTTCAGGTCCCGGTGCAGCACGCCGCGGTCGTGCGCGTACTGCACGGCTTCGAGCACCTGCAGGAACAAGGCGATGCGCGCGCGGATCCCGAGCCGCTGCGCGTCGGCCCACGGCAGCAGGTGGCTGCCCGGCACGTACTCCAGCGCCAGGTAGGGCCGGCCGTCGTCGCTCACGCCCGCGTCGTAGAAGCGGGCGATGTGCGGATGCTCCAGCGCGGCCAGGATGTCGCGCTCGATCTCGAAGCGCGGCGCCAGGTCCGCCCGCCGTTCGCGGCGCGCCGGCATCTTGAGCGCCACCTCGCGCCGGAAGGCGCCGTCGGCGCGCTGCGCCAGCCAGACCTCGGCCATGCCGCCGGCGCCCAGCGGTCGCGCGAGCCGGTACGGGCCCACGCGGTCGCCCGGCTGCAGCCCGCCGGCGGCCGACGTGGCGTCGCCCTCGCCGCCCTCGCCGCCCTCGCCGCCCTCGCCGCCGATCCTCGGCAGCGCCGCGGCCGCCTCGCCGGCGTCCGCCCGCCCCGCGGGCGGCCACAGCGCCTCGCGCAGCGCCGGCTCGAGGTCGCGCTGCGCCGCCGGCAGCGCCTGCAGCCAGCGCTCGCGCTGCCCCGCGTCGGCGCCGACCACCTCGTCGAGCAGCCGGCCGAGGCGCGCGAGCTGTTGCGCGGAAAGCTTCATCGCCGGTCGGCCCGTCACCCGGGCTTCAGGATCACCCGCAGGAGCATCTTCGCCTTCTCCCAGTCGCGCTGCACGGTGCGCTCCGTCACGTCGAGCGCCTCGGCGATCTCCCGGTCGCCGTAGCCGCCGAAGTAGCGCATCTCCACCATCCGCGCGACGCGCGGATCGGCCTGCTCGAGCGCCTCGAGCGCCTCGTGGACCTCGAGGATGCCCCGCTCGTCGCCGGCGATGTCCTGCACCACGTCGGTGGACAGCGCGATGTGCTCGGCATCGCCGCCGCGCCGGTCGGCCAGCCGCGCGCGCGCGCTGTCGACGATCACCGAGCGCATCACGCGCGAGGCGTACGCGAAGAATGCGCGCCGGTCCTCGAGCCTCAGCTCGCCGGCGTGGACCAGGCGCAGGTAGGACTCGTGCACGAGCGCGGTGGTGTCCAGCACGGTGTTGCGGCCGCCGCCGTACAGGCGCGAACGGGCCAGCCGCCGCAAGTCCGCGTAGGCGGCGGCGAACAGCGCATCGCGGGCGGCGACGTCGCCGTCCCGCATGCGCGACAGGAGCACCGTCAGCCGCTCGTCCATGCGCCGTCCGGCCCGTGGCCGCAAGTCCATGCCGGCCCATTGCAGCGCACCCGGGGCCGCTTGGCAATGCGTGGCGGCGCCCGCGGTGTCGGTTTGGCCGCCGGGATTGCGTCCTTACCTGCAAGGCGGCACGACACCGGGCCCGGCCGGCCGCCCCCGCCCCCCCTGTCCGAGGTCGAAGGAACGGTCCGCATGAAGCTGCTCATCAAGTTCAATCTCGCACTGTTCGTGCTGTTCGCGCTCGGGATCGCGGCCACCGCCGCCATCTCGCGCGACCTGCTGCAGCGCAACGCGCGCGAGGAGATCTACGAGGCCGCCAGGCTGCTGAGCGACAGCGCGCTCGCGGTGCGCGAGTACACGAGCCGCAACATCGCGCCGCTGCTGGAGACGCAGATCCGCTACGAATTCCGCCCGGAGATGGTCTCGGCGTTCTCCGCCAGCGAGGTGCTGCGCAACCTGCGCGAGGCCAATCCCGACTACAAGCAGTTCCTGTATCGCGAGGCGACGCTGAACCCCACCAACCCCGCGAACAAGGCGGTGGACTGGGAGAACGACATCGTCGCCGCGTTCCGCAACGGCTCGACCGCGGCGCCGCTGCTCGGGCAGCGCGACACGCCGAACGGGCGCATGCTGTTCCTCGCCAAGCCGCTGAAGGTCACGCCCGCCTGCCTGCGCTGCCACGACACCGCCGAGCGCGCGCCGCCGACGATGATCGCGAAGTACGGCTCGGCCGGCGGCTTCGGCTGGAAGGTGGGCGAGATCATCGGCGCGCAGATCGTCCAGGTGCCCGAGACCGCCGCGCGCACTCGCGCCGACGCGGCGTTGCGCGTCTTCATGGCCTCGCTGCTGGGCGTGCTGCTCGCCATCGCGGCGACGCTCAACGCGCTGCTGTGGTGGATGTTCATCCGCCCGGTCACCAGCCTCTCCGCGCTCGCCGACCGGATCAGCCTCGGCGCCGTCGACGCACCCGATTTCGCGTCGAAGAGCCGCGACGAGATCGGCTCGCTCGCGCTGGCGCTGTCGCGCATGCGGCGCAGCCTCGTGCAGGCGATGCGCATGCTGGAGGCGTGAGCGGCGAGCGGCGAGCGGCGCGGCGAGCGGGGCGGCGCGGCGAGCCGCGGCGGCGTGGCGAGCCGCGGCGGCGTCGAAAGGCTCGCATCGCAGTAGTCTGATTCCGGCCCGCCGGGGTGCCGGTGGCTATCCTGTGGTCGTGGACACCCGTGACGGCTTCATCGAGGCGGTCGGCAACACGCCGCTGATCCGGCTGCGCAAGGCGTCCGAGCTGACCGGCTGCACCATCCTCGGCAAGGCCGAGTTCATGAACCCCGGCGGGTCGGTGAAGGACCGCGCGGCGCTCTACATCGTCCTCGACGCGGAGGCGCGCGGCGAACTGCGTCCCGGCGGCGTGATCGTGGAGGGCACGGCGGGCAACACCGGCATCGGGCTGGCGCTGGTGGGCAACGCCCGCGGGTACCGCACCGTCATCGTGATCCCGCAGACGCAGAGCCAGGAGAAGAAGGATGCGCTGCGCCTGTACGGCGCGGACCTGCGCGAGGTGCCGGCCGTGCCGTACAGCGACCCGAACCACTACGTGCACGTGGCCGAGCGCCTCGCGGCCGAGCTCGCGCGCACGGAGCCGAACGGCGTCCTGTACGCGAACCAGTGGGACAACCTCTCGAACCGCGACGGCCACGCGCGCTCCACCGGCCCCGAGATCTGGCGCCAGACGGAGGGCCGCGTCGACGGCTTCGCCTGTTCGATCGGCACCGGCGGCACGCTCGCCGGCGTGGGGATGTTCCTCAAGTCGCGCAAGGCCGACGTCGTCATCGCGGCGGCGGATCCGATGGGCGCGGCCATGTACCACCACGTCAAGCACGGCGAACTGCGCAGCGAAGGCAGCTCGATCACCGAGGGGATCGGCCAGAGCCGCATCACCGGCAACCTGCAGGGCGCGCCGATCGACGACGCCTACCAGGTGCGCGACGACGAGGCGCTGCCGGTGCTGTTCGACCTGCTGCGCGAGGAAGGCCTGTGCCTGGGCGGCTCCAGCGGCATCAACGTCGTCGGCGCGATGCGCCTCGCGCGCGACCTCGGCCCCGGCCGCACGATCGTCACCATCCTGGCCGACGCCGGCACGCGCTACCAGTCGAGGCTGTACAACCCGGCGTTCCTGCGCGAGAAGAACCTGCCCGTGCCGCCGTGGCTCGGGTGAGCCGACGGAGCGACCGCACCCTTCGACAAGCTCAGGGCAGGCCCCTTCGACAGGCTCAGGACAGGCTCCTTCGACAAGCTCAGGGCAGGCCTGCGAAGCTGTGGCGCGGAGTCGGCTCACTCAGAGCCGAGCGACCGTTCGCGGGCGAATCGCTCACAGGCTCGGAGCGCGCTGCGGAGCGGCCGGCGCGAAGCGCGCCGGCCGCGCCTCCCGACGACGGCCTACTTGTAGTAGCCGACCGCGCAGACCTGGTCGCCGACCTTGGTGACGTAGCTCACCTTCTGCACCGGGTCGGTGGCGCCGGGCCGCGGCCACATGTAGGCGACTTCGCTCACCGCGCCTTCCTTGGCCACCTGGTACATCTCGGCGCCGAGCGGCTTGCCCGTCTTGTCCTTCAGCTCCTTCATGCTCTTGCCGACCAGCGACGGGTGCGCCGTGAAGTTGCCGTCCGGCCCGCCGCAGAACGGATACAGGTCGCGGTCCTTGAAGCCGCCCTGCCCCTGCGTGAACTGGCCGAGCGCCTTGGCCTTGTCGGCCTTCACCGCGGCCACCGCCTTCTCCAGCATGGCCTTCGCCTCGGCGGCCGTGCCGTACTCCGCCGCCAGGGCCGCGCCCGCGGCCATGACGGCGCACGCGGCAACGGCCAGCATCTGCTTCTTCATCGAGTCTCCCATCCTTGTTGAACCGCCGGCTGGCGGCGGCGCGGATGTTCATCGATGGTCCCGGCCTTGGGAAGCGGAGGCTTGTAACCACTTCTTCCGCGACGGCCGCGGCACATCGCCCGATGCGCCGGCGCCGCTCGGTGCATGGCCGGCTGCGCACGCGCGACGCCGGCCTACGTGCGGTGACAATCGCGGGGCTGCGGTGCACGCCCGTTGACCTCCGTCAACGGCGCCGAGCGTCCCGGCACGTGTGCCACGGCGGCGACGGGCCGGGCGACGGTGCGTGCGTGCGTCCGGGCCGGGCGGCGGTGCGTGCGGGCGCGCGCGGAAACCACGCGCAGCCCCCGGCCGCGGCCGCCCGGTAGAGTCGCTCACCGGCGCGCGGAATCGTCCGCGCGCTTCCCGCCCTGCGATGACGCACGCCACCACCTCCCGCTGGTACTTCGGCTGGAACATCGTCGCCGCCGCGACGCTGCTGACGCTGCTCACCGTCGGCATGCGCATGGGCATCGGCCCGTTCTTCCTGCCGATGGCACGCGACCTCGGCTTCAGCCGCAGCCTGCTCTCGGCGATCGTGGGCCTCGGGATGCTGTGCTACGGGCTCGGCATGCCGCTCGCGGGTTACCTGGTCGGCCGCTACGGCACGCGCGCGGTGCTGCTGCTCGGTGCGGCGCTGGTCGACGCGTCCATCGGCTGGACCGTCGTGGCGCGCACGCCCCTCACCTTCGGCCTCGCGTTCGGCGTGCTGATGTCGCTGGGCCTCGCCTTCACCAGCCCGGTCGCGCTCACGCCCGTGCTCACGCGCTGGTTCACGCGGCGTCGCGGCATGGCGCTGTTCTTCCTGTCGACCGGCTCGATGGCCGGCATCGCGGTGATGACGCCGGTGCTGACGCTGGCAGTGCAGGCGCTCGGCTGGCAGACGACGCTGGCGGGCTTCGCCGCGGCGTACACGGCGCTCACGATCCCGCTCGCGGTGTTCGTCATCCGCGATGCCGCGCCGCCGCACACCGACCTGCGGCCCGACGAGGCGGGCACGGTGAACGCCGCGCCGGTCGCGCCGGCCGCGGACCTCGGCGTCGGCGCGGCCGTGCGCACCACGCCGTTCGTCATGATCGCCCTCGGCCTGTTCGCGTGCGGCTTCAGCATGAACCTGCTGGGCACGCACGGCGTGCCGATGCTGATGGACCACGGCTTCGACGCCATGACCAGCTCGCTCGGCATCGGGCTCATCGGCCTCGTCGCCATCTTCAGCACGCTGGTGCTGGGGCGCCTGTCGGACCGCCTGCCGCGCAGGAACCTGCTGGCCGCGATCTACCTCGTGCGCGGGCTCGGCTTCTTCGCGCTGCTCGCCGTGGGCACGCACTGGGAGCTGTACGCCGCCGCCACGCTGGGCGGCATCGTGTGGGCCGGCAGCATCGCGCTGTCGTCCGCCATCCTGGCCGACGTGTACGGCGTGCGCCTGGTCGGCATCCTCTACGGCTGGAGCTACCTCGGCCACCAGATCGGCGCCATGGTGAGCTCCTGGCTCGGCGGCTGGGGCTACGAGACCTTCGGCACGCACTGGGTCGCGTTCGGCGCCTCGGGCGTGCTGCTGCTGCTCGCGGCGGCGCTGTCCCTGCGGCTGCCGGCGCGCGGCCATGCGCTCCGACGGGCGGCCGCGGCGACCGCATGACCGCGGGGCGTTGAGCCATCTCAAGCGCGGCGCGGCGCGGCGTTCCCGTGGCGGCCGGCCGCCCCTATGCTGCGAGGGCCCGCAGCAGCCCTCCCATGAAACCGCGTTCCACCCGCCTGGCCGCCGTGCTCGCCCTGGCCGTGCTGGCCCTGGCCGGCACGGGCGCACCGGCGCGCGAGGCGTCGCCGGCGCCGCCCGCCTGGGTGCACTACGTCGAGGAGAAGCTGATCGTCGACGGCGTGGTGTACCTGCCCGACGCATCGGCCGGCGCGCACCGGCCGGGCATCGTCCTCATCACGGTGAAGCCGCAACGGCAGGCCGAATTCGCGGAGATCCTGGATCGCTTCGAGCTGACCCTGGCCGCACGCACCGCGGCGCCCACCGAGCTCATGGTGGAAGTGCCGGTCGGCTACGAGACCCATTGGGTCGCGGCCCTGCGCGCGCAGGAGTGCGTGCGCCATGCGCGGCTGAAGACCATCGACATCGGGCCGTAGCGCCGGCCGGCACGCGCTCGGCGACCGAGGCTGCTCGCTCCCGCCCCCGCGTCAACGCACGACCACGTCGACCCTCTTCGCCCGCGCCCCGTCAAGCGCCTGCACCGGCACCGCCTCCAGCGGCCGCCCCGCCACCCGGCAGCGCTGCACCGCCCAGCGGATCACGCCGAGCGACGCCAGCGCCTCGCCCAGCGCGCCCAGCGCCTGCGCATCGAACAACCCCGCGTGCCAGGTCGTGCGGCACTCGTGCGCCACCCCGCTCGCCAGAACGTGCGCCAGCGACGCCCGCGCCTTCGCCGCGCTGCCCGGCACGCCGGTCACGCGGTCGTAGCACTCCCAGGGCGCCTTCACGTCCAGGCCCACCCAGTCGAGCGACGGCAGCAGCGCGGCGAGGCGCTCGGGGTACATGCCGGCGGTGTGCAGGCCCACCTGGAACCCCATCGCGCGCACCGCGGCCAAGGCGTCGGGCAGCGCGGCCTGCAGCGTGGGCTCGCCGCCGGAGAACACCACGCCGTCGAGCAGGCCGCGGCGGCGTTCCAGGAAGGCGAGCACCTGGTCCCACGTCGCCGAGGTCGGCGCGTCGGCGGCCAGAAGGCCCGGGTTGTGGCAGTCGCCGCAGCGCCATGGGCAGCCCTGCAGGAACACGACGGCCGCGAGCCGCCCGGGAAAGTCGATGGTGGTGAGCGGCTGCAGCCCCCCGACGCGCAGCGGCGCAGGCGTCATCGGTGCACCCGCGCGCTGCGCGCGTTCACGAGGCACCTCCGTGCTGCGCACTCCGGAATTCGCACTCGGGGCGGCCCGGCGTGCTCATGCGCCCCCGGTGCGGCACGGCTCCACGAAGAAGCGGCGCTCGGCGTGCTCGCCCTGCTTGCCGGCGTTGAAGCTGGCCACCGGGCGGTGGTAGCCCATCACGCGCGTCCACACCTCGCAGCGCTGGCGTTCGTCGTCCGTCAGGGTGATCTCGTTCACGGTGCAGGCCAGCTCGATCGTGGCGGTGTCGTTCATCTTCTCTTCTCCTCGTGGCGGTGGTGATCGGTCAGTGGCCCGGATGCGCCAGCGCGCGCAGCTTGCCCGCGAGTGCCTCCTCGTCGCATTTCGGGCAGAACGCGTGCTCGCCCGCGAGGTACCCGTGCTTCGGGCAGATCGAGAACGTGGGCGTGACCGTGATGTAGGGCAGGCGGAAGTTCGTGAGCGCGCGGCGCACGAGCTCGCGGCACGCGTCGCCGCTCGACAGCCGCTCGCCGAGGTACAGGTGCAGCACGGTGCCGCCGGTGTACTTGCGCTGCAGCGGCTCCTGGCGCGCGAGCGCCTCGAACGGGTCGTCGGTGAAGCCGACCGGCAGCTGCGACGAGTTCGTGTAGTACGGCTTGTCGGGCGTGCCGGCCTGCAGGATGCCGGGATGGCGCTTGCGGTCCTCGCGCGCGAAGCGGTAGGTGGTGCCTTCGGCGGGCGTGGCCTCCAGGTTGTACAGGTGGCCCGTCTGCTCCTGGAACTCGACGATGCGCGCGCGCACGTGGTCGAGCAGGTCCACCACCATCGCGTGCCCGCGCTCGGTGGTGATGTCGTCGGCGTCGCCGGTGAAGTTGCGCACCAGCTCGTTCAGGCCGTTCACCCCGAGCGTCGAGAAGTGGTTGCGCAGCGTGCCGAGGTAGCGGCGGGTGTACGGGAACAGGCCCTGGTCCATCAGGCGCTGGATCAGCTTGCGCTTCACCTCCAGGCTCTGCCGGCCGAGCTCCAGCAGCCGGTCCAGCGCCGCCAGCAGCGCGGGCATGTCGCCGCGGTGCACGTGGCCCAGCCGCGCGCAGTTGATCGTCACCACGCCCACGCTGCCCGTCTGCTCGGCGCTGCCGAACAGCCCGTTGCCGCGCTTGAGCAGCTCGCGCAGGTCGAGCTGCAGGCGGCAGCACATGGAGCGCACCATGTTCGGCTCGAGCTCCGAGTTCACGAAGTTCTGGAAGTACGGCAGGCCGTACCGTGCCGTCATCTCGAACAGGCGCGCCGCGTTGGCCGACTCCCAGGGGAAGTCCCTGGTGATGTTGTAGGTGGGGATCGGGAAGGTGAACACGCGCCCCTTGGCGTCGCCGGCCGTCATCACCTCGATGTAGGCGCGGTTGATCATGTCCATCTCGTCCTGCAGGTCGCCGTAGCAGAACGGCATCTCCTTGCCGCCGATCACCGGCACCTGCTCGCGCAGGTCCTCCGGGCAGGTCCAGTCGAACGTGAGGTTGGTGAACGGCGTCTGCGTGCCCCAGCGCGACGGCACGTTGAGGTTGTAGATGAGCTCCTGGATGCACTGGCGCACCTCGGCGTAGCTCATGCCGTCGGCGCGGATGTACGGCGCCATGTAGGTGTCGAACGACGAGAACGCCTGCGCGCCGGCCCACTCGTTCTGCAGCGTGCCGAGGAAGTTGACGATCTGCCCCACCGCCGACGACATGTGCTTGGGCGGCGACGCCTCCACCTTGCCCGGCACGCCGTTCAGCCCCTCGTGCAGCAGCGTGCGCAGCGACCAGCCGGCGCAGTAGCCGGCCAGCATGTCGAGGTCGTGGATGTGGATGTCGCCCGCGCGGTGCGCCTCGCCGATCTCCGGCGCGTACACGTGCGAGAGCCAGTAGTTGGCCGTCACCTTGCCCGACACGTTGAGGATCAGGCCACCGAGCGAGTAGCCCTGGTTGGCGTTGGCGTTGACGCGCCAGTCGGCGCGCGTGAGGTATTCGTTGATCGAGGTCTCGACGTCGACGATCGTCTTGCGGTCGTGGCGCAGGCGCGCGTGCTGCTCGCGGTACACGATGTACGCGCGCGCCGTCTTCACGTGGTTGGCCGCGATCAGCGTCTGCTCGACCACGTCCTGGATCTGCTCGATGGTGGGCGCGTGGCCGCCGAAGCGGTAGGCCAGCACCTTCAGCACCATGTGCGTGAGCAGCGCGGCCTCGTCGACGCCGTATTCGCCGGTGGCCCCGCCGGCGCGCTCGAGCGCCACCTCGATCTTGCGCGCATCGAAGGGCACGCGCTCGCCGGAGCGCTTGACGACATGGATGGGGCGCGCGGCGGCGGCGGTGTCGGACATGGGGCGGCTCTCCTGTGTGCGGGTCGGGCGGCACTATAGCTAGTGTTCGACCGGTCAAGACGACCCTACATCTAGTGTCTTGACCCATCGCAACGAGGACGCCCGGTCGTGCGCAAACCCGAATGGCGTGCGGCCTTCGCGCGCACGCCACGAACCCCCGCAGGCGCAGCCCGCGCCGGTCACACCCGCCACCACCGCGGCAGCAGCGCCCTCACCTCCGGCCGCGCGAAGCGGTCGTCGATGAGGTGCACCGTGCCGCGGTCGTCCGGCGTGCGGATCACGCGGCCCGCGGCCTGCACCACCTTGCGCAGGCCCGGATAGAGGTACGTGTAGTCCCAGCCCGCGCCGAAGGCCTCGTGCATGCGCCGCCGCATGGCCTCGTTGAGCGGGTTCACCTGCGGCAGCCCGAGCGTGGCAATGAACGCGCCGACGAGTCGGCGGCCGGGCAGGTCGATGCCTTCGGCGAACGCGCCGCCCAGCACGGCGAAGCCGAGGCCCCAGCCGTCGGGGTCGAAGCGCGCGAGGAACGCCTCGCGCGCGGCGTCGTCCATGCGGGGCGTCTGCCGCCACGCGGGGATCGACGGATGCCGCGCCGCGAAGCGATCGAAGGCCTGCTGCAGGTACTCGAAGCTGCTGAAGAACGCGAGGTAGTTGCCCCGCCGGCCCTCCACCTGCGCCGCCATGATGTGCACGATGGGCGCCACCGAGGAGGCGCGGTCGCGCCAGCGCGTGGACACGTCGCGCACGATGCGCACCGCCAGCTGCTCGGCCGCGAAGGGCGCCTCCACGTCCACCCAGGCCGTGTCCTGCGGCAGGCCCAGGGTGTCGAGGTGGAAGCGCGGCGGCGCGAGCGTGGCCGAGAACAGCACGGCGGCGTGGGCGGCGTCGAAGCGCGGCTTCAGGAACGGCGCGGGCAGCACGTTGCGCACGCCGAGCGTGGACTGCGCCACGCGCGCGCCGCGCCGCTCGACGGCGAGGTCCACCAGCGAATGCGGTCCGAACGACTCGAGCAGGCGCGCGAGCGCCAGCGCATCGAACCAGAACGCGAGCAGCGGCGCGTCGACCGTGAGCGGCGCCTCGGCCAGGGCGTCGCCGACGGCGGCGGTGACCTCCTGCAGCGCCGGCGCCAGGCCGCGGGGCGGCGCGTCGTGCACCGCGTAGGCGGCATCCTGCGCCGCCAGCGCCGCGCGCCACGCGCGCTGCAGGCGCTCGAGCGGCCGGCGCAGCGCGGCCGGCGCCGAGGCGCGCACCGCCCGCAACGCGCCCCACGCGAGCGCGGCGCTGTACATGCCGCGCGCGCGCTCCAGGAGGTTGTGCGCCTCGTCCACCAGCAGCGCCACGCGCCAGCCGTTGGCCACGGCGAGCCCGTGCAGCAGCGCGCCGGCGTCGAACCAGTGGTGATAGTCGCCCACCACCACGTCGCTCCAGCGCGCCAGCTCCTGGCCGAGCCAGTACGGGCAGACGCCGTGCGCCAGCGCCACCTCGCGCAGCACGGCGCGCGTGAGCGCCTCCCCCGCGCCGCGCGCGACGGCCGCGTCGCGCGCGGCGGGCAGGCGGTCGTAGAAGCCGCGCGCCAGCTCGCACGCCTCGCCGTGGCAGGCGCGGCCGGGATGCTCGCAGGCGCTTTCGCGCGAGGCCAGCTCCAGCACGCGCAGCGGCACGCTCCCGGCCGCAGGGCCGCGCAGCGCGGCCAGCGCGTGCAGCGCAAGCGCGCGCCCCGGCACCTTGGCGCTCAGGAAGAACACCTTGTCGACGCCTTCCGACGCGCACGCCTTCAGCAGCGGGAACACGGTGCCGATCGTCTTGCCGATGCCGGTGGGCGCCTGCGCCATGAGGCAGCGGCCGAGCCGCGCGGCGCGGAAGGCCGCCTCGGCCAGCGCGCGCTGGCCCGGCCGGAACGCCGCGTGCGGGAACGCGAGCGCGGCGAGCGCGCGGTCGCGCGCCGCGCGGTGCGCGAGCTCGCGGTCGGCCCATTCGAGGAAGCGCTCGCACGCCGCCTCGAACGACGCGCGCAGCTCCGGCGCGCCGCAGCGCGCCTCGAGCACCGTTTCCCGCTGGCGGCCGACGTCGAAGTACACCAGCGCGACCGTGAGCTCGTCGAAGCCGTGCTCGCGGCACAGCAGCCACGCATAGACCTTCGCCTGCGCCCAGTGCAGCGCGCGGTGGTTGGCGGGCA
>Ga0075429_100001221_pt1 | contig 20864 bp, 20 predicted proteins | sample RhiMetdeltSRZDD3_FD_75295 | JGI IMG/M metagenome (GOLD analysis project Ga0075429, IMG submission 75295) | Populus rhizosphere microbial communities from Tennessee, USA - Rhizosphere MetaG P. deltoides SRZDD3 | ecosystem: Host-associated > Plants > Roots > Rhizosphere > Soil | place: USA... | reverse complement strand
ACGTTGGCGACCTGCTGGACGCCGGCTTCGTGCGAATGGCCGCAGCACACCAGGTCCCACTCGCCGGTGCAGGCCATCGCATAGCCGTATTCGGGGTAGTGCACGACGAAGATCTTGCGCCCGTCGAGCTCGAGGCGGGCGTCCGGGCCGTGGTAGTGGAGCTTGCCGCCGCTCTCGCGCGCCCAGCGCGACAGTGAGATCGGGTCACCGAGGTTGTTGCCGTGGATGACATGCATCGGCAGGCCAGCGGCCATCGCGGCGCGCAAGGTCTGAGTGCCGATCACATCGCCGCAATGGATGACGACCTCGGCACCCAGTTCCTTGGCGGTTTGCACCGCTTTCGCCAGCGGATCGGCGCGGTCGTGGCTGTCCGAGACGATGCAGATCCGCATGCGGCTATGGTAAGGCCGCAACCCGCCTGCCGCAGCGAAAAAGCGAATCCTAGGGCGAATCGCTCTGCCGCGACCAGGAACAGTCGTGGCAATGATCCAGGCCGGGACACTTTCCTTGCCTGCGCGCCAGGCAGTGCGTCTGCTCCCGCGCGTGTCCGAGAAACCAGGCAAGAAAGGAACTCTTGCCGTAGTCGACCGCGATCGGCGTTGCCCAGCCGGGCTGATATCGGAATTTTTCGAACATGATGTCCGCACGGTACCCGCGGCGTCCCGTATCTCGTTTGACCTGGATCAGCAGCGCTGCTTGCGGCGCACAATGTTTCTCCTGGAAACCCGGTGCGTTGCGCAACACCTCCGCGCTTGCGCGGGAGCGAGACGTCTTGCCAGAGCAGAATGGCGGAGCGCATACTGGCCCGACACCGCCTAGAGGAGGGCGCATGGCAGAGAGGAAGCACGATCCCGTAGCTCACAGCCGCAGAAATTTCCTTCGCAAGACCGCCGCACTCACGGGCGGCGCGCTCGCCGCCGGCGGCGCGGCGCGTGCAGCGCCGCTGCCGATCCAGTCGGTGAGCCAGGAGCCCGGCCGCGTCATCGAGGAGACCGCGTACGGCCTGCCGTCGAAATTCGAGGCGCACGTCAAGCGCCGGCGCACCGACGTCTTCAAGAACCGGCAGAACTGGTCGGACTGGAGCATGACGCCGCTGCAGCACCAGCCCGGGATCATCACGCCGAACGGGTTGATCTTCGAGCGGCACCATGCGGGAACTCCGGACATCGATCCGAAGACGCATCGGCTCGTAATCCACGGCATGGTGAAGCAGCCGCTCGAGTTCTCGATGGAGAACCTGGTTCGCTATCCGTCGGTGTCGCGCTTTCACTTCCACGAGTGCTCGGGCAACGGCCTGACCGACTGGCTCAAGCCTGCGTCGAGCACGGTGCAGCAGACGCATGGATTGCTCTCGGGAGTGCTGTGGACCGGTGTGCCCGCATCGACGCTGATGGAGGAAGCCGGCATCGACCCGCGCGGCAAGTGGGTGCTGTTCGAGGGCGCCGATTCATCGGCGCACGCCCGCTCGATCCCGATCGAAAAAGTGCTCGACGATACGATCATCGCCTACGCGATGAATGGCGAAGCGCTGCGTCCGGAAAACGGCTACCCGGTGCGCGTCGTCATTCCCGGGTGGGAAGGCAACGTCAGCGTGAAGTGGCTGCGCCGGATCAAGGTCGGCGACCAGCCGTGGCACTTGCGCAGCGAGACCGCGCGCTACACCGACCCGATGCCGGAAGGCAAATGGCGCCAGTTCAGCATGGTGATGGAATGCAAGTCCGTGATCACGTCGCCGTCGGGCGGGCAGAACCTGAGAGGACCCGGCTTCTATGAAGTCACCGGGCTCGCCTGGTCCGGCGCTGGCAAGGTGCGCGCAGTCGATGTTTCGTTCGACGGCGGCAAGAACTGGCGCGAGGCGAAGCTAGAAGAACCGATCATGGACAAATGCCTGACGCGCTTCAAGGTGGGCTGGAACTGGAATGGCTCGCCCGCGGTGCTGATGAGCCGCGCAGTCGACAGCACCGGCTATGTGCAGCCGACCGTGCAGGACCTCACCAAGACGCGCGCGATCGTCGGTTTCGTACAGCATCACAACGCGGTGCAGCCCTGGACCGTCAACGCGAAAGGGGAGGTGCGCAATGCGATCGGCCAAGCGTAAGCTCGCGGTAGCGGCGCTCGCCGGCGTTGCCGCGCTCTGGGGATGCGCGAGCACCGGCGGCGGTGGTGGAATGGCCGTCAAATCGTCGAGCGGAATTCCGCTCGGCGCGACCGGGCCGCACGCGGTGCAGCCGCTGCCCGACAAGCCGCGCTTCGGCAAGCCGGTCAGCGAGGCCGATCTCGCGGCTTGGAACATCGACATCCGCACGCCGGATGGGCTCGGCCTGCCTGCAGGCCGGGGCTCCGTCGCCGAAGGCAAGAAGATCTACGAGGCGAAATGCATCGCCTGCCATGGCGCAGAGGGCAAGGGCGGCTCGGTCTACGGCACGATGGTCGGGGGCATCGGCTCGTTCAAGGGCAGCCCGCGCGTGCTGACGCCGGGGAGCATGTACCCGTACGCGCCGATCCTCTTCGACTACATCCGCCGCTCGATGCCGATGGACCGTCCGCAGACTTTGACGGCGAACGAGGTCTACGCGGTCTCGGCGTACCTGCTCAATCTGAACGGGCTCGTTCCGGCGAATGCGGTCATGGACGCGCAGAGCCTCGCCAAGGTACAGATGCCGAATCGCGACGGCTTTCTCATCGACGACCGCCCGGACTCGAAAGCGGTACGGTGCATGACCGACTGCAAGTGAAAGGCACCGCGCAGGTCACGTCGGCCGGGCCCGTCCCGGCCGTTTTGTTGGATCTTGCCGTGCCGCGCGCTGCAGGCACAAAATTGCTCTGAAGGAGATTTTCCCATGGCCAAATCCGCCGCCGAATGGAACGCGCCGCCGAAATTCCCGGCGACGCACTACGTGGATTCGCGCATCTACACCGACCAGGCGATTTTCGACGAAGAACGCGAGAAGCTGTTCAAGCCTTCCTGGATCATCGCCTGCCACGAGTCGGAAATTGCCGCGCCCTACGACTATCGCCTGTTCAATCACCCCGCAGGCGTGCCGCTGATCGTGGTCCGCGGCGACGACGGCAACGTGCGCGCGTTCTACAACATCTGTCCGCACCGCGGAAACACGATCCTCTACGACCCGTCGGGCAACGCCAAGCGCATGACCTGCATCTTCCACCAATGGTCGTTCGATTCGCGCGGCAACTGCGTCGACATCACGCGCGCCGAGCAGGGCTACCAGGACCGTTTCTGCAAGGCAGACGCCGGGTTGCGCGAGGTGAGATGCGAGCTGGCGTTCGGCGGCTTCGTGTGGGTGAATCTCGTCGACGATTGTGCGCCGGTGCGCGAGTTCGTCGGCGGCGCGCTCGACATCCTCGAGCCCTACATGCAGCAGCCGATGGAGATCTTCCACTACCACAAGGCGCACGTGCGCACGAATTTCAAGCTGTGGCACGACACCAACAGCGAGTTCTACCACGACTTCATTCACTACTTTAACCGCATCACCGGGATGCTTCAGCCGGGCTACTTCCAGCGCAAGTACACCGGCTTCCCGAACGGGCACGCGACTGTCGGGTCGATGCAGGTGCAGTACGACAAGTACGACGGATCGAAGGAACGCCGCGTTGGCTGGCCAGGGCTCGCGCCCGGCGGCTGGTACATGATCGACATCTTTCCGGGCATGACGTACAACCTCCGCACCTCGGTGCTGCGCATCGACACCGCGATCCCGATCGGCCCGAACGAGGTGATCATCGAGTTCCGCGGCCTGGGCCTGAAGAGCGACAGCGCTGAAGAGCGCTCGCAGCGCGTGTTCGATCACAACATGATCTGGGGTCCGTTCGGGCGCAACCTGCATGAAGACCTGCTCGGCGTGCACGGGCAGGGCCGGGCGATGCGCGGCGGCACCGACAGCCGCTGGGTGCTCCAGGGCCGCGAGGAAAACAGCACCATCCACGACGAGTGCGGCATGCGGCACTACTACGCCGAGTGGTCGCGGCGCATGGGGCGGCCGGCGTACGACCCGTACCGCGAAGGCAAGCCCGAGCCTGCGCTGCAGGCCGCGTGAGCAGCGGATGGCGAAGCCCGAGCTGCGGCAGGCGATCGAGGAGCTGATCTACCGCTCCTGCCTTGCGCTCGACGCAGGGGAGTACAAGGCGTTTCTCGCGATGTGCGAGAACGATTTCCGCTACACGATCGCCACGTACAGCCCCGAGATCCGCCGCGACATGGTGTGGCTCGATCATGATCGCAAGGGCATGGAGACGCTGTTCGGCAACCTGCCCAAGCACAACAGCGACCATTCGCCGCTGACGCGCCACGCCACCGTGTACACGGTCGAGATCGACGGCGACGTCGCGAACGTGGTTTCGGCATTGCAGGTGTTCCGCACGCTGCTCGATGGCGGCGCGACCGAGCTGTTCGCTGTCGGCAGGTTCCACGACACGGTCAAGCTCGATGGCGCCGACGCGAAGCTGGCGCGCAGGCTGGTGAAGCTCGAGACGCGGCTGCTCGGCTACGGCTACCACGTGCCGTTCTAGCGCCGTGCGAATCCAGGTCAACGCGCGCAACCGCGGCTACGAATTCGACGCGATGCCCGGCGAGAAGGTGTTGTATGCGGGCCTGCGCGCCGGCATCGACTTGCCGTACGAATGCGCGACCGGCACCTGCGGCACTTGCAAGGCGAAGGCGGTGGCGGGAAAGGTGCAGGATGGCTGGCCGGAAGCGCCGGGCAGGAAATTCGTCAAGCCCGCCGAGCGCGAGTTCCTGATGTGCCAGTGCACGGCGGAGGAGCCGCTCACGCTCGAAGTCTCGAAGTTCGTCTATGCGATGGAGCCGGGCGCCTGCGTTCCCGCGCCGGGCGCCGGAACCGTGCGCGGCGTGCAGCGCCTCACGCACGACGTGATCGGATTCTCGCTCGAGCTCGACCGGCCGCGCGATTTCGACGCCGGGCAGTTTGTCGTGCTCGCCCCGCAGGGCCTCGCGGGCTTTCGCGGCTACTCGATGTGCAATTTCGAGCGCAGCGGGCGCACGCTCGAATTCGTCGTCAAGCGCAAGCCCGACGGCGGCTTCTCGGAATGGCTGTTCGGCGCCGATCGCGACGGCGCGCGGCTGGAGCTGTTCGGCCCGATCGGCAAGGCGACCTTCGATCCCGCGCACGGCAAGAACGTGCTCTGCATCGCCGGCGGGTCCGGGATCGCCGGGATGATGTCGATCGTCTCGCGCGCCGCGCGCGAGCGCTACTTCGAGCGCCACGACGGATGGGTGTTCTTCGGCGTGCGCACGCTGCGCGACGGGTTTTTCCTCGAGCAGCTCTCGGCATTCCGGCGCCAGTTTCCCGAGCGCCTGCACGTGACCGTCGCGCTGTCCGATGAAGACGTTCCGGCAGCGGCGGCCGAGCAATGGCCGCACCTCGAATTCGCGCGCGGTTTCGTGCACGAGGTGGCGAAGCGGGCGATGGCAGGAAAGTACCAGAACGTGCGCGCCTACGTCGCCGGGCCGCCTCCGGCGGTCGATGCGACGATCCGCGTGCTGCTGCTGGAAGCGAAGCTGACGACCGACAACATCCGCTACGACAAATTCAGCTAGTCAAAATGTCGAACGTGCTCGTATGCCGTGTCGCGGACGTTCCGGAAAACGAGCTGCGCGAATTCGAGGCCGAGGGCGGCCTGAAGCTCGTGGTCGCCAACGCCGGCGGCGAGTTCTTCGGCTTGCAGGCGAGCTGCCCGCACCAGGACGTGCCGCTGTGCGAAGGCCTGTTCGACGGCTCGACGCTCACCTGCCACATGCACCTCTGGCAATGGGATGTGCGTAGCGGCGCGCCGCTTGGCATCGCCGAAGCGCCGCTGCAGCGCTATCCGCTCTCGCGCAACGGCGATTCGGTCTACCTGGCCGGCGAATCGACCGCGCTCGACGTCGGCGAATTGTTCAACGGCGTGGCTGCGGGCACGATCGACGCGCTCACCGCTCTCGCGAAACGCGAGCGCTACGGACAAGGCGAGGTTCTGTACCGGCCGGGGGATCCGGCCGACGACTTCTTCGTGCTCGATGACGGCAGGGTCGAATTCCTGGTCGGGCGCGGCGATCGGACCGCGCCCGGCGGCTTCATGCTGAAGAAGGGCGAGGTGTTCGGCTGGGCAGCGCTGCTGGACGGGTATCCTGCGCGCATCGCAAGCGCGCGCTGCCTGGAGCAGTCATCACTGCTTAGAATCAACGGTAAGGCCGCGTTGCGCGTGCTGGAGGGCGACTCGGCAGCAGGTTTCGTGGTGATGCGGCGGCTCGCCGCTCTGATCGCGCGCTATCTCGCATCGTCTGGAGCACGGTAGTACGAAGCACAACCGATAGGAGGAGGGCGTCATGAAACGGAGGCAATTCACAGCAACGGCGTTGGCAGCACTTTTTGGGGCGTGCATCGGGCTACCTGCAGCGGCAGCCGACATCGACTACGGCAAGCCCGGCACGCCGGTCAAGCTGGTCGTCGGCTATCAGCCGTACTACACGCAGGCCTGGTCGGCGGTAGTCATGCGCGGCAAGAAGTTCTACGAGAAGACCCTGCCGAAGGGGTCGGAGGTCGAATTCCAGATCGGCCTGCAGGGCGCGATCATCGTCAACAACATGCTCGCCGGCAAGCAGCATATCGGCTACTACGGCGACATGCCCGGGATCGTCTCCACGACCAAGCAGGAGGTGGCCGACATCAGGCTGGTCGCGGTGCTCGGACTCGCCTGGGACCAGTGCAACGCCTTTCTCGTGCGCAACGACGCGCCGAAGTTCAAGAGCGACCAGGAGGCGATCAAGTGGCTCGATGGCAAGATCGTCGCGGTGCCGAAGGGGAGCTGCACCGATCGCTTCGCGCAGGCGGTGTTCAAGAAGTCGAACATCCAGCCGAAGGAGTACCTCAACCAGAACATCGAGGTGATCACGTCCAACTTCCGCGCCGGCAAGCTCGACGCCGCGGTCATGTGGGAGCCGACCACCTCGCGGCTGGTGGAGGAAGGCCTTGCGCGGCTGGTCGCGACAGGCGCATCGGTGAAGGAGAACGACGGCGGCCTGCTGGGGATGCGCGCAGACCTGATCGCGCAGCGGCCGGACGTGGTGAAGGCCTGGCTGCAGGCCGAGCTCGAGGCGCAGCTGTTCATCGCCGACCCGAAGAACGCTTCAGAGGTGATCAAGATGGCCAAGGAGCAGACTACCGGGTTCTCGGAAAGAGTGCTGTGGACGTCGCTCTACGGTCGGCACCCGGAGAGCGCCGGCGGCAGCGACACGCGCAACATGCTGCACTACACGTTCACCCCGGAAGCGCGCGAGCTGATCACCCGCGCGGCGGCGTTCCTGCATTCGATCAAGAGCATCAACGTCGACAAGGTGCGGCCCGAGGCGATCGACGCCAAGTGGACCGAAGAGATCCTGAAGGAACGCGGTCTGAAGGCGCCGATCGGCGTAGTGCGCGCGCTTCCTGCGTCACAGCAGCCGAAGTAACGCATGGAGGCAGCACTGCGAGCCGGTGCCGCGGACGATGCGATCGCCGTTCTGCGTGACTCGACACCGTTCGGAGATGCTTCCGACGCGTTGCTCGCGCGCATAGCGGCGCTCGCGCGGCCGGCTCGCTACGACGCCGGCGAGCGCATTTACAGCGCCGATGACCTCGCGGACGATCTCTTCGTGGTCGTGTCGGGCCGCGTCGAGCACGTCTTCAAGCCGGAGGTGCACGCGCGCGAAGCGCAGAAACGCGTGACGCGCGGGGGCGTGTTCGGCTGGGCGGGTCTGCTGCTCGGGCAGACGCGGCGGCTCGCGACGGTGAGCGCGACCGAGCCGACCGAGGTCCTGCGCATCGAGACCGAGGCGCTGGTGAAGCTGCTCGAATCGGAGCCGCTCGAGGGTCCTCGCGTGATGGAGCGCTTCGCCACGATGATCCAGCGCGACTTCGCCGTGCCGCAATCGCTGCTCGCCCAGGTGCGGCGCCTGTCGGGCCCGCTCACCGAGGAGATGTCGAGCCTCAGCCTGACGATGTACCGGGTGTCGCTGTGGCTGAGGAGCCCGCGGCCGTACCTGATGCTGATCGGCTTCGCGCTCTTCCTCGGCTTCTGGTATCTCGCGGTCGAAGTGTGGAAGCTGCCGCGCTTCCGCGAGATGCCCGGCATCACGGCGGTGGTGAAGGAGTGGTTTGCCAAGTCGCCGACGTACGGCCTCTCGCTCTACACCGAGGAGTATTACAAGCACATCATTGTCTCGATCTGGCGGGTGACGCAGGCGTTCTTTCTCGCCACGATCCTCGGCGTCACGTTCGGGCTGCTGCTCGGCTGGTCGCGGACCTTCAAGGAGTACGTGTTCCCGGTGTTCGAGATGCTGCGCCCGATCCCGATCCTCGCCTGGGTGCCGCTTGCGATCGTGATGTTCATCGCCACCGAGTCTGCCGTGGTCTACCTCGCGTTTCTCGCTTCCTTCTTCGCCACCGCGCTGAACACGATGCTCGGTGTCGAGTCGATCGACGAGTCCTACATCCGCGCGGCCGACTGCCTCGGCGCGAACCAGTGGCAGCAGTTCCGGCACGTGATCCTTCCCGGTGCGCTGCCGTTCATCTTCACCGGTCTGCAGATCTCGATCGGCGTGTCGTGGTTCTCGCTCGTCGCCGCAGAAATGGTCTCGGGCCAGTACGGCCTCGGCTACGTGATCAACACGTCGTACGTGATGGTGCGCTACCCGACGATCGTGATCGGCATGGTCACGCTCGGCATGGTCGGCTACGCGACGAGCGCGCTGGTGCGCCTCGCCGGCGACTACCTGATGGAATGGCGCGTGCGCGAGCTCGCGCTCGCGGAGCGATAGGCGGAATGGACATGCGGCGCCCGCCCGCGGCTGCGACGCGCGGACACATCCGGATCGAGGACGTGGTCAAGATCTACGACCCGGCGGGTGCGGCGGTGCTCGCGGTCGATCACTGCACCCTGGAGATCGAGCCGGGCGAGATCTGCATGATCGTCGGCCCCTCGGGCTGCGGCAAGACGACGCTCCTCAACGCGATCGCCGGGTTTCACGAGATCACCTCCGGCCGCATCGTCATGGACGGCGAGGTGCTGTGCTCGACCGAGCAGCCGCAATCGACGCCCGGCCCGGACCGGATCGTGGTGTTCCAGAACGGCGCGCTGTTTCCGTGGAAGAGCAACCTGGAGAACGTGATCTTCGGACCCGTCATGCAGGGCAAGCTCGCGCGCAAGGAGGCGGTCGACAAGGGGCGCGCGATGATGTCCGACGCCGGGCTCTCGGGCGTCGAGCACAACTACCCGGGCGAAGTGTCCTCGGGGATGCGCAGGCGGGTCGAGATCGTGCGCGCGCTGATGAACGATCCGAAGGTGCTGCTGCTCGACGAGCCGTACCGTGCGCTGGATTCGCTGACGAAGAGCGTGATGCACGAGGCGCTGCTCGAGATCTATTACAAGAACAAGGTGACGATCTTTTTCATCACGCACGACCTCGAGGAGGCGATCTTCCTCGGGCATCGCGTCGCGATCATGACGACCCGGCCGTGCAAGCCGAAGAAGGTGCTCAACGTCGATATCCCGCATCCGCGCGACTACGGCGTGCTCACGTCGAAGCGCTTTCGCGAGCTGATCGAGGAAACGAACGACGCCGTGCACGAGGAAGCGCTCAAGGCCTTCCAGGCCGGCGAGAAGGAGGGCTAGCGTGTCGGGAATCGGCAAGCTCCTTTCCAACCGGGCCTTCTGGCGCGGCGTCGGCTCGATCGTGATTTTCCTGGTGCTGTGGGAGCTCGGCTCGCGCTCCAAGCAATGGATGGCGCCCGAGTTCTTCGCGCCGTTCAAGGATCTGCTGGGCACGATGGGCTTCAAGAAAGACTATCTTCCCTGGATCGGCGCGGTGCCCCCGCCCTCGGGGGTGCTGAAATCCTGGGTCGCGGTGCTCGGTCAGCAAGGCTACTGGCAGAGCTGGTACATGAGCTTTTTCCGCGTCATGGGGGGGTTCATCGCCGCCATGCTGATCGGTATCCCGTTCGGCCTGGCGCTCGCGGTCAACCGCGTCGCGCATGGCGTCGGCTTCCCGGTGTTCGAAGTGCTGCGGCCGATCCCGCCGCTCGCCTGGGTGCCGGCGTCGATCATCTTCTGGCCGACGCAGGAGTCGGCGATCATCTTCATCACGTTCCTCGGCGCGTTCTACACGATCGTGATCAACGTGCTCGGCGGCGCGCGCTCGATCGACGTGCGCTACTTCCAGGCCGCGCAGTCGATGGGCTCGTCGCGCTGGGACATTTTCCGGCGCGTCGTACTGCCCGGCACGCTGCCGTCGATCGTGGTCGGATCGGCAGTCGGCATGGGCATCACGTGGGAGGTCGTCGTCGCCGCGGAGATGATCTCCGGCGGCGGCAGCCAGCAGGCCGGCACCGGCGGCGGGCTTGGCTTCTTCATCTGGAACTCGTACGTCGGCGGATCGTACGAGCAGATCGTGGTCGGGATGATCTCGATCGGCATCGCCGGATTCGTCTCGAGCGAGCTGCTGCGCTGGGGCGGTCGTTTCGTGACCCCGTGGATGAAGGTGCGATGAGCGAGACTTCTGCACGCCCGACCGTCGTTCCGGGCGAGATCACGCTCAACGGCGTAAGCAAGTCCTACGGCGCGATCGGCTTCCGCAAGGAAGTGGTGCGCGATTGCTCGTTCACGATCGAGCGCGCGAAGCTCACCGTCATGGTGGGCCCGTCGGGGTGCGGCAAGAGCACGCTGATCCGGTTGCTCGCGGGATTCGAGCAGCCGAGCGCGGGCACGGTGACGCTCGACGGCGCGCCGATCAACGGTCCCGACCGCGACCGGCTGGTGCTGTTCCAGGAAACGGCGCTGTTTCCATGGATGACCACGTGGAACAACATCCTCTACGGGCCGCGCGCGCGCGGCGAGCTCTCCAGCGAGGCGCTCGAGTTCGCCGAGTTCCTGCTCGCCAAGGTCGGCCTCCAGGACTTCCGCGACAAGTATCCCGGGCAGCTCTCCGGCGGCATGCAGCGCCGCGCCGAGCTCGCGCGCGCGATGATCAACAACCCGAAGGTGATGATCCTAGACGAGCCGTTCCGCGGGCTCGATGCGATGACCAAGGAACTGATGTGGGAGTACTACTCGCGGCTCTATGAGGAGAACCGGCGCACCAACTTTTTCGTCACGACCGACATCGACGAGGCGGTATTCCTCGCCGACCGGATGCTCGTGATGTCGAACATCCCGACGCAGGTGCGCGCGGTGATCGACGTCGACCTGCCGCGGCCGCGGCGCCTTTCGGACCTCGTCGAGAGCGACCGCGCGAACGACATCAAGAAGCAGGCGCTCTCGATCCTGCACGCCGAGGCGATGCGCTCGTTCTCGCGCGGCTCGAAAGCCGCCGCGGACTTCGTCGACGCCTACCTCAAGCGCGCCAGCCGCGCTTGACGGAGCTGCTTCTCACCAAGCCGGTGGTCGTCACGCTTGCCGTCATCGGCGCGGTGCTCGCGACCGCCGCGTCCATGCTGCAGAAGCGCGGCATCGTCGGCGAGCGCGGCGCGAAGATTCTCAATTACGCCGGCTACGGCGTGATGGCGGCAAGCATGCTGCTGTTCGTGCTCGCGGGGCTGCGCGGCGCGCCGGCGTGAGCTACCCGGCCTTGCGCATCTTGTCGGCGAGGATGTCGGTCAGCGCCTGCAGGTGCGGCACGGTGTAGGTCGGCTCGACGCCGATCTCGAGCTTCGGTTCCCGCGCCCGATTGACCCAGGCGGTCGCAAGGCCCTGCCGGTGGGCGCCGACGATTTCCCAGAAGTGCCCGGTCACCCAGAGAATCTCCTCTTTCTTGCACTTGGCCCTCCGGATGCCGAGCTGGAACACTTTCGGCGAAGGCTTGAACGCCTGCGCTTCCTCGCCGCTGGAGATGATTTCATCGATGTAGGGCAGGGTGCCGGCGTACCGCGAATGGTCCTCGATCATCTTCTTGGTCGGGTTGGCGACGATCCGCAGCGTCAGCCCGAGCTCCTTCATTCCCTTCAGCGCCTTCACGACCTCGGGATACGCGCGCAGCTTGTGGTAGTTGTTGCAGATGTCTTCCATCGCCGCCTTCGAAAGCTGGACGTTGTGCTTGTCGAGCGCGTATTTCAGGCAGGCGTTGTTGAGGCCCGGGTGAAGGACGAAGTTGTCGGCGAGCGTGGTGTAGAACATCGCCCACTTCTGGTGCTTGCGCCAATCCTGCGCGATCTTCTGCGCGAGATGACTCTCGTAGACGTGCTGTTCGATCACGTCGGCGATCGAATAGTTGTCGACCAGCGTGCCCCACGTGTCGAAGTGCAGTTCCTTGTACATGAATGCCTCCTTGATCAGAATAGGGTGCCATTATCCGGCCGTTGCCTTCTCCAAGGAGACCGAAGATGATCGACTTCACCCCCAGTGAGCAGCAACTCGCGATGAAGGAAGCCGCCCGCAAGTTCGCGCAGAGCGAGCTCAAGCCGCTGGTGAAGGAGCTGGAGCATCTGTCGGACCCCTGGGAATGTTTTCGCCGCACGCGCGGCGCGTATCGCAAGGCGGCGAAGCTCGGCCTGACGCGCGGCTTCATCCCGGTCGAGTACGGCGGGCTGGGACTCGGCACGCTCGACTACGCTGTGGCCGCCGAAGAACTGGTCAAGGTCGATCTCGGCTTCCCGTCGACGGTGCTCGCCAACGGGCTTGCGCTCGCGCCGCTGATCTACTTCGGCTCCGAGCAGCAGAAGCGCAAATGGCTCACCGCGTACGTAGAGGGGCAGGAGGCGGAGGACGGGCCTTATCTCTGCACCTACGGATTCACGGACATCGACGGTGCCGCCAACTTCGACAGCCTCGATCCCAGGGCCGGCTTCCGCACTACGGCTCGCCTGGATGGCGATCACTACGTCATCAACGGCGCCAAATATTTCGCCACCAATGGCACCGGGTGGGATCGCAAGGGCGCGTGGCTGTACGTGATGTTCTGCCGTACGGACATGAAGCAGGGGGCGCGCGAAGGCTTGAGCGTGATCCTCGTTCCCGGCAACAGCCCGGGCATCTCGGTCGGACGCGTAGAGGACAAGCTCGGCATCCGCCTCAGCGTGCAGCCGGAGGTGATCTTCGAGAACGTCCGGGTGCCGCGCGAGAACCTCATCGGCAAGGAAGGCGACGGCGTGCTGATGATGAACCGCGCCTACAACTGGCGCGGCGCGCTGCTCGGCATCGGCGGCGTCGGCGCGATGCAGGCCGCCTTCGAGTACTGCCTGCAGTTCGCGAAGCACGACAAGCGCGGCGGCATCAAGCCGATCATTCACCACCAGAACGTCGGCTTCATGCTGGCCAACATGAAGATGCGGATCGAAGCGGCGCGCTACATGGTCTGGCGCGCCTGCCACTGGGTCGATACGCACCAGGCCGACGGCACCGAGATCCCGGTGCTCGCCAAGGTGTTCTGCTCCGAGATCGCAGCGGAGGTCTGCCGCGATGCGCTGTACCTGATGGGCGTGAACGGCTACGTGAAGGCGCACCCGATCGAGCGGCACCTTCGTGATGCGCTCGGGCTGCCGATCTCGGATGCGGGCAACATGGGAGTGCGGCGCCGCCAGCTGCACGGCCTGATGCTGCATCCCGACTACGATCCGAATTCCATCGTCGACGACCGATTGATGCCGTTCGACAAGCTGCAGGCGAGCGAGGTCTGAGCGCGCTCTGCGTTTATCGGAATCTGAAACGGAACATTCCGGCAAGTGTGAGAGACTCGCGCCGTCCAAAGCGGTCTCGCAAGCGTCGCTTTTGCAGTGCATAAGGGAGGGTCGTCGGGGGAATGTTGGCGCGCAATCTCGATCGGCTGAGCGTCGCGGTCGCGCTGTTCGCCACCGCGTATCACTTTCTCACCGTGTGGGTCGTGCCTCACGGGGCGACGCGGCACTACACCGTGCACCTGGGATTGATGCTGCTGCTGGTCGCGCTTGCAACCGCGCGTCGCTGGATGCAAGCACCGGCGCGTCCAGGCCCTCGTCACGCTGCGACGCTGGGGATCTTCGTCGTTGCCGCGCTTGCACTGATCGCTTTCCTTTACGTGGAGGACCAGCGGCTGGAGATGACCCAGCCATGGCTTACCGACATCGACATCGTCGTCGGCGCCGCGCTGGTTTTCGTCGTGCTCTGGGCGACCTACCTGACCTGGGGCTGGGAGCTCACGCTGTGGTGCGCAGTGTGCATCCCGTATTTTTTCTGGGGCGATCGCCTGCCCGGGGTACTGTGGCACGTGGAGATGGCACCGACGATCGTATTGAGCTACCTCGCCGGCATGGGGGCGCCGCGCGGCATCTTCTGGGGGATGCCGCTGTCGGCGGAAACGGTTTTCCTGCTGCTCGTCTACGGCGGCACGCTGCACGGCGCGCGCGTGATCGAGATGTTCATCGAGGTCGGCAAGGCTGCGGGCAATCTGGTGCGCGGCGGCATTGCGTATTCGGCCGTGGTGGCAAGCTCGCTCGTCGCCATGGTCACGGGCGAGGCGATCAGCAATGTCGCGCTTTCGGGCAGCATGACCATTCCCGCGATGAAGGAGCGCGGTTTCAGTGCCGAGGAGGCCGCCGCCATCGAGGCCACCGCCTCCTCCGGCAGCCAGATCACGCCGCCGATCATGAGCGTGGCGGCGTTTCTGATGGCCGTGATCCTCAACGTCGCCTACGTGGAGATCCTGCAGCGCGCGGTGATTCCGGCGATCCTGTATTTCGTCGGGCTTTCGTTCGGCATCTACGCGATGATTCTCGCCAACCCCAGGGTCAAATACGTGCGCGAGCGCGTCGATACGAGGTTCATCTGGACGGTGCTGCCGTCCTTCATCGTCTCGATGGGCGTGCTCATCTATCTCCTCAGCGAGCGCTACTCGGTGGGGTTCGCCGCGTTCTGGGCGACGTGCGCGCTCTGCGTGCTTTCCCTGCTGAGGCCGAAGGTCTTCCGGCCGACGCTCGCCGGCATGATTCGCGGCGTGCGCGACGGCGCGATGGTGGCGGCGTCGCTCGCGATCGCGCTGGCCGCGATCGGCATCATGATCCAGACGTTCCTGACGACCGGCCTCGGCATCGCGCTCGGCAGGCTGATGACCGACGCGTCCTTCGGCCAGCTGTGGATGGGGTTGATCATCGGCTCGATCATCGCGATTCTCATTGGCACCGCGCTGCCGACGCCCGCCGCGTATGCGCTCTGCGCGGTCGTGGTCGTGCCGGCGCTGATCAATCTCGGCTCGCAGCCGCTTCCGGCGCATTTCTTCGCGCTCTACTGGGCTGCGTTCTCGACGCTCACGCCACCAGTGGCGATGGCGGTGCTCGCGGCGGTCAGGATTTCCGGCGGCAGCCATGGCGCCGCGTGCTGGGCGGCAATGAAGCTCTCCGTCGTCATGTTCATGCTGCCGTTTACCTACGTGCTGGCGCCGGCGATCCTCTCCTTTCCGACGATCAGCTTCGATACCGTCGTCGTTAGCGGCATCGTGCTGCTCGCCGGCATCTGCCTGAGCGCAGCGCTCTATGGCTGGCTCACGTTCCCGCTCACGACCGTCGAGCGCTGGCTGCTGGCGCTCGGGCCGGTCAGCCTGTTCGCGTACCTCGCCACGCGCTGGGGGGTGCTCATCCTGTTGCCGATGGCCGTGATCGCGGCAATCGTGCTGCGCCGCAAGCTGCAGTCCAAGCCTTTATTCCAGAAGGAGACCTTGTCATGACGAGTCGCCTTGCACGTTTGAAGATCCCGGGTATTGCGCTGCTCGCGGTGCTTAGCCTGGCGTGGCCAGGGGAGCGCGCCGCGGCCCAGTCCCGCCCCGAGCTGAAGATCCCGATCCTGAATTCGCCGGTCAACTCCGGCCCGTACCTCGCGTGGGCAGTGGTGCAGGAGCGCGCGCGCGAATGGCATCCCTGGATTCGCCCGGTGGCAGTGGAGACGCCGGGCTACGTCTACAACATCACCTACATGGGCCGCAGCCCGCAGCTGTGGACGACCAACCTCTACGGCTCCGGCACCGTCGCCCAATGGGCGGCGGGCGTGCCGATGAAGCCCTACTTTCCGGAGAAGGTGCCGGCGGAGGACTTCAAGATCATCGGCGTCATGGCGATCACGGCCAACGTGTTCGTCACGCTCGATCCGAACATCAAGTCGCCCGCGGACTTCAAGGGCAAGCGGGTCGGGCTCGGTCTGCGCACGCAGAACGAGTGGGGCATGCACGGCACGATGCTGCTCGAGGGCCTCGGCATCCGCAAGGACCTGAAGACGCTCGACAACCTCGGCGACGCGCAGAACATCGAGGCGCTGCTCGACGGACGCATCGATGTCGGCCTGCTGGTCGTGTTCTTCGACCCGGACCAGAAGGAATTCCTGCTGGCGCCGCCGCACCGCAACCTCGAGGCGTCGGGCCGCAAGTTCTTCTACGTCAACACGCCGGCGGACATGATTGCCGAGTTCAACAAGAAGACCGGAGCGAGCCTGATGACGATCCGCCTGCCGGCCGGCAAGATGCCCGCCCAGGGCGCGGAGGTCGTGACGTTCGGAAATGCGATGCCCATCATGGCGCACAAGAGCTTCCCCGAAGACGTGGCCTACGAGTTCGTCAGGTTCTGGGTCGACATGGCACCCAAGCTCGCGAAGCTCCATGGCTTCGGCAGACCCTGGTCGCTGAAGACCCTTTCCTATAGTGCCCAGGAAAATCCGGGCGCCTTCCATCCGGGGGCGCTCAAGGCCTACAAAGAGCTTGGCGCGGTGAAGTAGGGGAGACGAGCATGCCGATCGTACGAGTCGACATTCCGGCCGGATACGCCGACAGCAAGAAGGACGAGATCCGCGAGGGGATCAAGGGCGCGATCGACCGTGTCCTCGATCCCGGCCAGAAAGGCCGGCATCCGGAGACGCGCAAGTGGATCTACGTATCGATCACCGAGGCGTATGCCAAGCTGGGCGACGGCCTGCCTACGGTGACGATCGACACGCGGCCCGGCCGCTCGCAGGAGCAGAAGGGCGAGCTCGCCCGCCAGATCTGCGACGTCTTCGAGCGCGTGCTGGGCACCCGCGACGTCTACGTGCTGCTGCGCGAGAGCCGCGCCGGCGATCACATCGGCGGCGGTACGCCGCTGCCGGAGTGGCGCCCGGGATAACCGCCTGCGGTTGAGGATTTCCATTCCGGCCATGTCGATGCGATCACTATCCCCGGAAAGCCCCCGGCAGCTCAAACCCTACGGCGCTTATCACCTGCGCCAGACGCCGGAGCCGGATGCCGAGCTTACGCGCACCGGGCCCGGCACGCCGATGGGCGAATACATGCGCCTGTTCTGGCAACCGGTCTGCCTGTCGCAGGAGCTCGGCGACTTGCCGAAGGCGATCACGATCATGGGCGAGAAGCTGGTGGCATTCCGCGACCGTGGCGGACGGGTCGGCGTGCTGCAGCGCCATTGTCCGCACCGCGGCGCGTCGCTCGAGTTCGGGATCGTCCAGAAGACGGGGATTCGCTGCAGCTACCATGGCTGGCTGTTCGACGTCGACGGGACCGTGCTCGAAACACCGTGCGAGCCGGCGGGGAGCCCGCGGAAAGACACCGCAATCCAAGGCGCGTATCCCGCAATCGAACGCGACGGCCTGGTGTTCGCTTATCTGGGACCTCCCGAGAAGCGGCCGAAGTTTCCCGAATACGACTCTTACACCGTTCCGGCGGGCAATCGCCTCGTGCCGTTCTCCAACATCTACCCGTGCAACTGGCTGCAGGTGTGCGAGAACATCATGGACCACATGCACACCGCAGTGCTCCACAACAATATGACTGTGGAAGGCGTCGACGCCGCAATCGCCGCCGGGACCTCGCTTGCAGGGTTCGGCGACATGCCGACGATGCTCTGGGAAGCGACGCGCGACGGCAACGCGATGGTCTTCGTCGCGGCGCGCCGGCTGCCGGACAACAAAGTGTGGATCCGCATCAGCGAGATGGTGCTGCCGAACTACACGCAGATCGGGTCGCTCGCTTCGACCGCGTCGAAGTACCGGCATTCGACGACTTCGTTGACGCGCTGGCACGTGCCGGTGGACGACACGAACATGATCATCTTCGGCTGGCGGCACTTCAACACCGAGATCGATCCTGAAGGCCTGGGACATCCCGAGGAATGCGGTGTCGACAGGATCGACTTCCTGGTCGGCCAGACCGGCAGCCGGAGCTACGACGAAGGACAGCGTGCCCCGGGAGACTGGGAGGTCATCTGCAGCCAGCGGCCGATCGCGATCCACGCGCTCGAGCACCCGGCGAGTTCCGACGCGGGGGTGCAGCGTTACCGAAGGTTGCTGCGCGACGCGGTCGCCGGGAAGACCGGGCCTGATACCAGCTTCCATCCAGAGTGCGGCGAGACGATTCACCAATACGCCCAGGACAGCGTGCTGGTCGTCCCCCCCAAAGCAGGCACGGATGACAAGGCGCTGCTGCTCGAGTTGAACCGTAGAGTGCTGGCGCTCATGCAGGAAGCCGACGCCGTGCCGCGTGCACAGCGCGACCGCCATGTCCGGCGCAGGCTCGACGAGATCGAGAGAGAGATCACGGACAAGGAAGGTCGTTGATGCCGGTCATTCGAGTGGACATTCCCGAAGGCCATCCCCGAGAAGCGCGGCTGAGACTGAAGCGCATGCTCGAGGATTGCGTCGCGCGCACGTGGGCGAAGGAGCATATCTACGTCGCTCTGCACGAAATGCTGGCGGAGCCGGCGGACCGCACCGCAATCATTACCGTCGATCTTCGGCCCGGGCGCGGCAAGGAGCCCGAGCGCGCGCGTGCGCTCTATCGCGAGGCACTCGAAGCGTTGCAAAGCACGGTGGGTACGGATCCGGAACGCTTCGTGCTGCTGATCCGCGAGTTTCCGGAATGGGCGTTCGTCGTTTCGGGCGGAAAGTCGCTGCCGCCGCTTGGCCAGATCACACCGGCACTGGATAAAGTGGTCTAAGGCGGACTACGTTTTGCGCGCGTCGCTCGCCAGCCGCGCCTTCAGGATCGCCAGCACTTCGGTTTCCTCGGGGCGCAAACCGGCAACCTTGCTGCGGCGAGCGGCCCCGCGCGCGATGCTGCCGCCGTCGAGATAGGCCTCGATCAGCGTCGGGTGGATGTACGCCTTGCGGCACACCGCCTTGGTGTTGCCCAGCGTTCGCGCGACCGACTCGATCGCCGCTGCGACGTTGCGCTTGGCTTCTGCGACCGACTCGAATGTCGGATAGCGCTGCAGCGCCCGGAGCGCGAGCACGGTGCCGGCCCATGTGCGGAAGTCCTTCGCGGTGAAATCCTGGCCGGTGATCTCGCGCAGATAGTCGTTGACGTCCGCCGAACCGACGCTGCGGATCTCGCCCGCCTCGTCGACGTAGGCAAACAGCTCCTGCCCGGGCAGCTCGCGGCAGCGCCGCACGACGGCGGCGAGCCTGGGGTCTTCGAGTCCGACATCGTGCTCGCGGCCGCTCTTGCCGCGAAAGCGGAACGTGACGCGCGCGCCGCGCACGTTGACGTGCCGGTTATGCAGCGTCGTCAGGCCGAACGAGCCGTTCGCGCGGACGTACTCCTCGTTGCCGACGCGGATCAGCGTTTTCTCGAGAAGCTGCACCACTGCGGCGAGCACTTTTTCGCGCGGCAGGCCGGGCCGCGCCAGATCGAGTTTCGTCCGCTGCCGGATCTTCCCGAGCGCGGCTGCGAACGCGAACATCCGGTCGTACTTCGTCTCGTCGCGCACCTCGCGCCAGCGCGGGTGATAGCGGTGCTGCTTGCGGCCGCGCGCATCGCGCCCCGAAGCCTGCAGGTGGCCGCGTTCCTCCCGGCAGATCCACACGTCGGTCCATGCGGGCGGGATGGCGAGCGAACGGATCCGGGTCAGCGTCTCGGCGTCGCGCACCGCGTTTCCTTGTGCATCCAGATAGCGAAAGCCGCCGCCGGCTCTTTGCCTGCGGATTCCGGGCTGCGTATCCATGACATGGCGCAATCCGGCCGCGCGCGCCGACTCCGTCGGGCTCGCATCCACGGTGCGCCCGACCAGCGCGGCGCGCTTGCGCGCCCGGCGCGTGCGGCGCGCGCGTTCGGTGCGCTGCTCTTGCGCGAGTGCCCGCCACGAAGCGGGAAGGTCCTGAATCCGCGGGCGGTGCCGGGTGGCGACTCTGACCGGGCTATGCATGCGTTCGCCAGTAGCAAGCCCCGTACCGGGCGCCGTTTATTGCTTCGTTTTCAATTCCTTCGCGCTGCCGCGAGGTCGGCAGGCCGCAGACGGCTGCGGTCGGGAACGGTACCATGCGCAGATGGGTGCTGGAGAGCATCGCAGTCGCGCAAGACACTATCCGGTCGGATGGAAGGTCGCGCTCGAATTCAACGAGGACGACGAAAAGCGCGTCGTACAGAGCTTTATCCGCGACCTGTCGACGCTGGGCGCCGCGGTCCACACCAACGACAGCGACCTGACCGGAACCGTCGTGCGGCTGTCGATTGCGTATCCGGATGCGCCGGAGCAGAAGCCGCTGAAGATCCGGGCACGCGTCGTTTCGTCTGTCCGCAGACCCGGGATGACGCAGTACCGGCACGGCCTGAGCTTTATCCGGCTGCCGTTCGACGGCCGCGCCGATCTGGAAAAGCTGCTGCGGTCGCTGCCGCCGGACGCAAAGCGCGAGGAGCCGGCTGCGCCGGCGCCGGAACGCGACGGCGTTGCGTTGCGCCGCGGCCGTCTCGCGCAGCTCAGGGAGCTCGCGGAAGCGAAGCGCGCGGAGGTGAAGAAACCCGATAAGCGCGACGTCAGCGATGCGGCGATCAGCGAGGCGCTGCGGACCGCGTACCAATACCTCAAGGACCTCGCCGAGCAGCTCAACGTGATCCACCCGGTCTACGCGAAGACCTACGCGATTCCCGGCGTGCCGGA
>Ga0075429_100001219_pt1 | contig 20880 bp, 20 predicted proteins | sample RhiMetdeltSRZDD3_FD_75295 | JGI IMG/M metagenome (GOLD analysis project Ga0075429, IMG submission 75295) | Populus rhizosphere microbial communities from Tennessee, USA - Rhizosphere MetaG P. deltoides SRZDD3 | ecosystem: Host-associated > Plants > Roots > Rhizosphere > Soil | place: USA... | reverse complement strand
TAAACCCAGTAATAGAACGGCCGCGCGATTTCTCACGCGGCCGTTGCCTGCTCGATTTAGAGATCGAAAATCAGTGTCCGCAGTCCTGCAATACCTGCACGCGGGTCGAAGCCGTCTGCACGTGAGCGGGCTCGACCATCTCCGGACCTAGCTGCTGCAGCACGCGGTTCATGCACCACGCCTTGCGGCAGTCCTGGTCGTCGCCGGTCCTCTCCCAAGTCTGGTAGGTGTGGTCGGCAATCTTGTTGAGCTGATCCATGGCATCCGCCTGCTGAGTGGAGAGGGCGGCCTGCGTCTTCACCTTCCACACCAGATAGTTGAGCCGATACTCGGCGTACTGGTGGAGCAGGTTTCCCTGCGGCGCGCTCGCCATGAGCCAGCGATAGCCGTAGGCGGCGCTGCGATAGTCGTTCTTTTGCTCCGCCCGGAGAGAGGCGATGTATACCTGGGTCAGGGAATCCTCGCCGCAACCATAAGGCACGACTTCTTCGGCCAATGCCCGCATGGCCGGATTGAGCGAACCCATTTGAGATGCTTGCGCGCCCAAGCTGCTATGGCCCTGGTCGGGGACGGCTTCCCCAGGCATCAAATTCAGATCCGTGCCCATCGTCTCACGATCGGTGCCGTAGGAAACGATCACACGTTGCGCAATGGCCGCCGCACTCTGATTCGCGATCGGAGTGTCAGTCTGCAGCTCGTCCGGCAGAGGCATCGGATCGTTTTCCGCAGTCGTAGCGACAGAGCTGTTCGTCGTCGCGTCCGGATTCCAGGGGCTCGCATGATTGCGGGTCACAATCCACGCGCCCCCGATCACGGCCAGGCTCGCCACGCCGGCGGTCACATAGCGCCACGAGGGGCTCGGGCCCCAAAGGCGCGTCCACCAGCCTGGCTTCGCCACCGCCGCAGCAGACGAAGAGGAGGAGGCTTGAACCTCCCCCTCTACCATGATCATGCCGAGTATTCGGTGCGGGAGATCCTGCCAGTAGCTGTCTCCTGGAAGGCTCTCTTCCACCCGTGGTCCGAACTCGTTTAGAAGCCCGAACCACTCAAGTTCCTTACGACACCCCGCGCACTCGGGTAGATGGGTATCAATGGAAGCTTGAAGGTCGGGAGAAGATTCTTTGTCGAAGTAAGCGTTTAGGGCTTCGGAGGAGGGGCAAGCCGAAGGATTCATTGGCGTCGTTTTCCTATTCCAGTCTCAAGTCGTCGTCTTCCCGATCGACCGGTACGCCAAGATGCTTGCGTAAAGCCATCCGGGCTCTGGCCAGTCGGGACATCACCGTCCCTTTTGGTGTCTCCATCGTCTCGGCAATCTCCTCGTATGAGAGTCCTTCCTGCACACGAAGGAGAAAGACAGTACGTTGTTCCTCGGGAAGCTTGTCGAGCGCCAATTCCAACCGCGTCAACAGCTCCTGTCTCGATGCCGATTGAAGTGGACTCTCCGGCTCGGGACCCGCCCGAATGTCGCCTTCAGGTACTTCATCGAGATCCGCCGCTGCCTGGCGCTTTCTCTTGTTCAGAAAGTTGATCGCCTGATTGACAGCAATGCGATAGAGCCACGGATGGAAGTCGTACTCGTCCTTGAAGGTCTTGAGGCCGCGGTGCGCTCGGACGAATGTATCCTGGGTGAGATCATCGGCATCGTCGGGACTTCGCACCATGCGCAGCACGATACGAAATACCGGCTTTTGATACCGGCGGACCAGCTCCCCGAAGGCTTCGAGGTCGCCGGCCTTTGACCAGGCCACAAGATCCGAATCGCGGGCGCCCTTCAAGTCCTTCCCTGGGCTCCCACTTAGGCGTCGTTCCATCGCTTTACCGTGACCCCTACTTCCCTATTCCTACGTGTCTTGTAAGCGACGCCCTTTGATCCGAACGTCACCGGCCCGCCGCGTCCACCCCTCCCGATCCAGGTGCTCCAGGAAGGGTACGGAAAATTTGCGGCTCATGCCCCAGGTCTCTCGCAAAGTGGCCAGGGTTATTTCCGCGCCGGCGCCGAGCGACTCGGTGATCCAGCCCAGTAATTCCTCAAAGTGCTTACGACTCATGTAGAAGTCGGGGGTGACTTTCGCCACCCGGCCCTCGAAAGTCAAGTGCTCCAGGACCTGAAACACCGGAACCCCTGTTTGTTCTTCAAGTTCCCGAAGAAAGGGCGGTGTTTTCCCCCCTCGTTCCAGGAGCCCCTCGACCTGGTCGACCTGGGCCCTCAGATTGCCCAGGAGGGTGGCTTGGGCGTCCCCAAAGCGCACCCGATCCGACCGGAGGCTGACCCTCCCCTTTTGGGATAGGTCGTCGAGCAATGCCTCTAATAACGCACTAGGCATTTGAGGAGAAAGCCTACTCTTTAAGTCACCTTTCCCCAACCCCCATCGCAGCGGATTCGCCTCCTGAGTCGATTCGAGAATTTTTTCGATGCGAGAGGCCAGGCTCTCGAACGAGTGCCGGGAAATAAGGAGGCTGTCCCCAACCCGCCGCACCTGGGCCGAGGCTTCGGCCAGGGCCGATCGGGCCTCCTCCTCGTCGAGCCCCGCTCGCCGCGCGATCTCGGCAGCCGGGCCTCCCATCTCGACCGCATCCAGCGCGGCCAGAAATCGCTCGCCACTTGTGCCGCTCTCGCGCCGGCGCAATGCGTCGAGCCCTACCGCATCGTGCTGCCGCCTCTTTTCCGCTAGTGGGACCAGAACAACCCCGCCGGCAATCGCGTGCGCCGGTGAGTAGGAACGAAGCACGAAGCGATCCCCTCGATCCGCCACTGCCGGAGACTCCAGTCGAATTTGGGCGAGAGCGCTCTTCCCGGGTGCCAGCTCGTCACCTTCCAGAATCGTGACCCGGCCCAGGAGCTCACTCGCCCCGAGGTGAAATCGGACGCGCTGTCGTTGCACGAGTGGCTTGGGAGCATCCGCCAGTGCTCGTAAACGAACGTCGAGCATGAAGGAGGGCACGAGCGTGTTCGGAGCGAGGACCCAGGTGCCGCGGGGGACCCAGTCCTTCTCCACCCCCGCTAACGCGATCGCGGTTCGCTGTCCGGCCTGCGCGGCGGGCACGGTTTGGCCATGCACCTCCACGTTGCGAAGGCGCGTGGCTCGCCCCCCCGGCTCGATGGTGACGTGATCGCCGGGTTTCAACTGTCCGCGCCACAAGGTGCCCGTGACCACTGTCCCGAATCCTTCCACCACGAACGCACGATCGACGGGAAGTCGCGCCGCGGCCGAGGCCCCACGCTCGTCCAGCTCCGACATCACGCGGGACAACGTTTCCAGCACGGCATCCTTGCCTTCGCCGGTCCGCGCCGACACCGGCACGATGGGAAAGTGATCGAACCCGCGCTCGGTCAAATATTCCCGCACCGTTTCCTTGGCCAACTCGAGCCATTCCTTGTCCACCAGATCGATCTTGGTTAGCGCGACCAGCCCTCGTTTCACCCCCAAGAGATCGAGGATGTCGAGGTGTTCGCGGGTCTGCGGCATGACCCCTTCGTCGGCGGCGATGACCAGCATCATCGCGTCCACGCCGCACGCACCGGCCAGCATGTTCTTCACGAATCGTTCGTGCCCCGGCACATCCACGATGCCGCACGACACGCCGTTGGGGAGAGTGAGGTGCGCGAACCCGAGATCGATGGAAATGCCGCGCGATTTCTCCTCCGGCAACCGGTCGGTGTCGGTCCCGGTGAGGAGGCGTACGAGGGCGGTCTTTCCGTGATCGATGTGCCCCGCCGTACCCAAGATGACGAAGCGAGAGGGCTCTGCCATTTATTCGTTCGTTGCAAACATCAGACGACGATCGCCTCCTGCTCCCGTCGCACGACCGCCCCCAGCGCGGCCAGCTTGGCTTCGATGTGCTCGTACCCCCGATCGATATGGTAGACGCGGGACATGTGGGTTTCGCCGCGGGCGGCCAGCCCGGCCAGGATCAACGCGGCCGAGGCCCGGAGGTCGGTCGCCATCACGTGGGCTCCGGAAAGCTGCTGCCGTCCTTCGATAACGGCCACGTTGTTGTCGAGGGTGATGCGTGCCCCGAGTCGGTTGAGTTCGGCGACATGGGTGAAGCGGTCGTGATAGATCTGCTCGGTGATGATCGAGGTGCCGTCGGACATGGCTGCCATCGCCATCATTTGCGCCTGCAGGTCGGTCGGAAAACCCGGATAAAAATCGGTGGTTACGTTCACGGCCTTGGGCCGCTCGGGTCCGCGCACGCGCACCCAATCATCCTCCGAAGTAACTTCCGCGCCCGCCTCCCGGAGCTTGGCCATGAGCGCGCTCAGATGTCCCGGCGCGCACCGGGTCAACGTCACGTCACCCTGGGTCATGGCTGCGCCGACCAGGAACGTTCCCGCCTCGATGCGATCGGGAATGTTGTCGACGGTTGCTGATTTCAGGGAATGGTCACCCTCGATGGTGATTTCCGAAGTCCCGCCGCCCTGAATGTGCGCGCCCATGGCTACCAATGCATCGGCGAGCGCGGGAATCTCGGGCTCGCGCGCGGCGTTACGGATCACCGTGCGTCCCCTGGCTCCCACCGCGGCCATGAGAATGTTGCCGGTGGCGCCGACCGACGCGATATCGAGATGAATTTCGGCGCCGTGCAGTCCCTTGGGACACTCGGCAACCACGTAGCCTTCATCGATGGTGATCTTGGCGCCCAGCGCCTCCATGCCCTTCAAGTGCAGGTCCACCGGCCGCGGGCCCCACGCGCATCCGCCCGGCAAGGACACGCGAGCCCGACGCGCCCGGGCCAGCAACGGCCCCAGCACATAAATGGATGCGCGCATGGTCTTCACGAGGTCGTACGGAGCTTCGACCGAAACCAAGTCGCGGGTGTCGATGAGGAGCGTGTCTTCCTTGCGTTCGATGCGCGCGCCCATCATTTGGAGAAGACGGGACAATGTGTTCACATCGCGGAGCAGGGGCACATGCCGAAGCGTCGTCTTGCCCGAGACGAGGAGTGCAGCGACCATGATCGGGAGCGCCGCATTTTTGCTCCCCGATGCGGGTACAGTGCCCTTGAGTTTCGTGCCGCCCTCGATTACGAACTTGTCCATTACCTCTCCTGGATCGTCAACCGCGCGAACGCGTAGCGATCTTTTCCCGCCAGATCCCGCTCGATGCGTACCTCCGCCCAGTGCCCCGCCTGATGGAGCGTGCGCGCGACCCGATCCCGCTGCCCTTCTCCGATCTCGAGGGCGAGAAAACCCCCCGGCCGCAGGAGCCGGGCTGCGTTTTGAGCCAGGACTCGGATGGCGGCCAGGCCGTGTTCCCGGGCGAAAAGCGCCTGGTGCGGTTCATACTCGACGACGTCACGCGGCAAGGTCTTCCGTTCCGCGAACGCGATGTAGGGTGGATTGCTCACCACCGCCAAGAGCTGGTTCTTCCATTTGGGTTCGAGTGGGGTCATCAGATGTCCCTGCATGAAGGTCACCCGCTCTTCCAAGCCGAGATGCTTTGCGTTTCGGCGCGCTTGCCGGATCGCATCGCTCGATATGTCGGTGGCCAGGATGGACAAACTGCGGCGCGCGGCCGCCAGGGCGAGCGCAATGGCCCCTGTTCCCGTCCCAATATCCGCCACCCAACCTGGCTGTCGAGGCAAGAGCGCGAGCACGCGTTCCACCAGACCTTCGGTCTCCGGCCGGGGAATGAATACGCCCGGCCGCACCTCGAGACGAAGCCCTGAAAATTCTACGTCCTGGAGGAGGTACTGCATAGGAACGCGCTCGCAACGCTGCTCCAATAGCGGCGCCAGGCGGCGCGTTTCGGATGCTTTCAGCGTGCGATCGCTTTGGACAATGAGTTCGATACGAGAAATCCCCAGTACATGCGTGGCGATGAGATCCGCATCCACGTCGGGACGCTCGATGCCGGCCGCCTTAAGACGCGCTCGGGCGTCGCGGCGCCAGCCGCCCAGAGATCCGGGCTTGGGGTCAGCGCTGGGGCGCCGCCGGTCCTTGAGCTTGGCCACCACCCGATTCCACCTCTTCCATCCGCTCTTCCGAGGCCGCGTTCACCAACGCGTCCACGAGCTCGTCCAGATCGCCGTCCAGAATTTCCTGGAGCCGGTGCAGGCTGAAATTGATGCGGTGATCGGTGACCCGGCTCTGCGGAAAGTTGTACGTGCGGATCTTGGCGCTACGATCGCCGGTGGACACCTGACTCCGGCGCGTGGCCCGCATTGCTTCTTCCTGCTCGCGAATCTTCATGTCGAGGAGACGCGAACGAAGAATCTTCATGGCTTTCGCCTTGTTCTTGATCTGCGAGCGCTCGTCCTGGCACGTGACCACCAGCCCTGACGGGGCATGGGTGATGCGCACCGCCGAGTCGGTCGTGTTCACGCCCTGGCCGCCGGGGCCGCTCGAGCGGTACACGTCCACCCGAAGGTCCTTATCCTTGATCTCGACGTCCACATCTTCCGCTTCCGGCAGCACGGCCACCGTGGCCGCCGAGGTGTGAATGCGTCCGGAGGCTTCGGTCGCCGGGACACGCTGCACGCGATGTACGCCGCTTTCGAACTTCATGCGCCCGTACACGCCGCGGCCAGACAGGCTCACGATGCCTTCTTTGAGACCGCCGATTCCGGTTTCGTTGCTGGACAACACCTCGATATCCCAACCCTGGCGCTCCGCGTAACGCGTGTACATACGGTAGAGCTCGCCCGCGAAGAGCGCCGCCTCGTCTCCGCCGGTGCCGGCGCGAACCTCCATGATCACGTCCTTGGCATCATTGGGATCCGCGGGAAAGAGGATGTTGCTGATTTCTTTCTCGAGAGCTTCCACGCGTGGCTGGTAGGTATCGAGATCTGCCTTGGCCAGAGCGCGCAGCTCCTCGTCGGTTTCGTCGGCGAGAAGAGCCTGGGCTTCGTCGATGTGCTTACCCGCCGATTGATACTCGCGAAGTTTGCGGACAAGGGTGTCCACGTCGGAGCGCTCCTTGCCGAGCTTGCGGAGTTCGGAGGGCTTGCTCGAGACCTCGGGGTCCATGAGCTTCCGATCGAGCTCGCCCAGGCGGGCTTCAAGCTGATCGCGATGGGAGAGGAGGCGTTCGCGTTGTTTCACAAGCGGATTACATCACGCGAACGTCCCGTTCGTCCTCCTCGGTCAATGGCAGCACGCTCACTAGAGCCTGGCAGGCCACGGCAAGCTGCCGGGCATCGGGCTCCTTGGTGGTGATGCGCTGGAGCCAGAGGCCAGGAAGAGACAGGGCGCGTACGATGACGTTTTCGGCGTGTTTTCCCGAGAAGCGGATGAATTCGAATCCAAGCCCGGCAATGATGGGGATGCCGGCAAAGCGCAGGAGCCGGTCCTCGATCGTGACCGGACGGCCGAACAGGGTGAACACGAAGATGCTCACGATCATGATGCTGAACAAGAACGAGGTGCCGCACCGAGGATGGAGCGTGCTCATGGGCTTGGCGTCTTCGGGCGTGATCGGGAGACCCGCCTCGAAGGCGTGAATCACTTTGTGCTCCGCGCCGTGATACTGGAAGAGTCGGCGCATCTCACCCCACAGGCTCAATCCCCATAGATAAATAAGCAAAAAGGCGAGCCGGAAGAAACCATCGACGAGATTGAACCCGAACCGGCCGTCCACGCCGGTGAGCTCGGTCAGCTTGAGCGGTAGATAAAAGAAGACCAGGAGTCCCAGGCCGAACGAGAGCGCCATGGTCGCTCCCATGCTCCAGTTCGAGATGCCCTTGGCCTCGGAGGGCGTCTTGCCTTCCTTGCGCTCTTCTTCCTTCACCGCTTCGGAAGCGCTGAAGGACAGGCATTTCATCCCCAGCATAAGCGTTTCGACCATGCCCACCGTCCCGCGCACGACCGGCACACCGAGGACCTTCACCCGCTTGGTGATGGAATGGAACGGGTTCACCTCCAGGGTGATCTCCCCCGAGGGAAGCTGAACCGCGGTGGCAACCATGCGCGGGGAACGCATCATGACGCCCTCGATCACCGCCTGACCGCCCACGGGAGCGTAGCGGGAGAGGATCATGTGCTGCATGAGCAGGAAGCGTTTCTTGAATGTCATCGGTGCACAGCTCCCGGGCTGGTCCGGGTGATGCTTACTTTTCGGCGGTCGCGGTTTCGGGATTAGCCGGCGTTTCGGCGGCCGGGTTCTTCTGCCCGTACTTCCTGCGGAACCGGTCTACACGGCCGGCCGAGTCGACCAGCTTTTGCTTCCCGGTAAAGAAGGGATGGCATTCGGAGCAGATTTCCACGTGGAAGTCCTTCCCCATGGTGGAACACGTCTTGAACGTGTTGCCGCACACACAGAGGACAGTGACCTCGTCGTAGTCAGGATGGATTTCGGGCTTCATGGCAGAACCTCATTCTAGTGAACTTGGGCAGGCGAAAGAGTCTATCAGATCGGCGGCCAGGCTCTCAAGCAAAGGCCGGGACGGCTCTCTCCCCGACAGTACCGCCCCCCCGGGCTAGGTATTCATCAACTCCAGGAATTTCTTGTTGTCCTTGGTCTTGGACATCTGATTGACCAGGAACTCGATCGCCTCGACGGGGCTTTGCTCGTTCAAGAACTTCCGCAGGATCCAGACCTTGTTGAGCACGGCCTGATCCATGAGCAGCTCTTCCTTGCGGGTCCCGCTGCGGTTGATGTCGATGGCCGGGAAAATGCGGCGGTCGGCGATCTTGCGCTCGAGCACCAATTCCATGTTTCCGGTGCCCTTGAACTCCTCGAAGATCACTTCGTCCATGCGGCTTCCCGTTTCCACGAGCGCGGTGGCCACGATGGTGAGGGAGCCGCCTTCCTCCACGTTGCGCGCGGCGCCAAAGAACCGCTTCGGCCGCTGTAGCGCGTTGGCATCCACACCACCCGAAAGAATCTTGCCCGAGTGCGGGATGACGGTGTTGTGGGCGCGGGCGAGACGGGTAATGGAGTCGAGCAGAATCACGACGTCCTTCTTGTGCTCGACCAGGCGCTTGGCCTTCTCGATCACCATGTCGGCCACCTGCACGTGACGCTCGGCCGGCTCATCGAAGGTGGAGGACACGACTTCCCCTCGCACCGACCGCGACATGTCGGTCACTTCCTCGGGCCGTTCATCGATCAACAGAACGATGAGCACCGCCTCGGGATGGTTGGCGGTGATGGCGTTGGCGATGCGCTGGAGCAGCACCGTTTTTCCGGCGCGAGGCGGCGACACGATGAGCCCACGTTGCCCGAACCCGAGCGGCGTCAACAAATCCATGATCCGCGTGCAGAGATCGTTGGCGTCGTACTCCAGCTCGATCTTCTTCTGCGGATAGAGCGGGGTCAGGTTGTCGAAATGCGTCTTTGATTTCGTGATCTCGGGCGGCTCGCTGTTAACCGCTTCGACACGCAGCAAGGCGAAGTAGCGCTCCCCCTCCTTGGGGGGCCGCACTTGCCCGGACACCGTATCCCCGGTTTGCAAATCGAAACGCTTGATCTGGGAGGGCGACACATAAATATCGTCGGGCCCGGGCAAATAGCTGTAATTGGGCGACCGCAAGAAACCGTACCCCTCGGGCAGGATCTCGAGCACTCCTTCGGAAAAAATCAGGCCGTTCTTTTCGGTTTGCGCTTCGAGAATCTTGAAGATCAGCTCCTGCTTGCGCAGGGTCGAGGTCATGGGAACGTTGAATTCCTCGGCAAGCTTTTGCAGCTCCGGAACGGTCTTCGATTTCATTTCGGCGAGATCGAGTTGGCTGACTTCGGAAGAGGACACGGGAGGGCTCCTATGGGGCGGCTTTAGGTCGGAAAAACGGGCTGATCCGAGCGGGAAACTGAGTTAGGGAAGAAGGGGGACCGGCTGGGGAATCCGGCCTCAGATAAGGAGTCTATGCCTTGGAGCGTAAATCTGTCAAATCCTCTCGCTCGAAAATGCGCAAAACTATGTTGCCGGTAGGACCTTTCCCGATAGGGGGTTTACAGTAGAGATACCGGATCCACGTCCACGGTGAGCCGCACACCACGTATCGTTTCATGTTCGAGCACCTGAGTGCTCAGTTCTTGCAATCGCTTGTGGTCCGGGCCGCGCAGGGTGAGATGCCACCGGTGCTTGCCTTTGAGCCGCGATAGAGGCTGTGGCGCCGGGCCCAAGAAATCAACGTGGTCCGCGGATCGCAGCGCCTGGCGCAAGTGGGCGGCCACCCGATTCGTCTCGGCAATAACGTTCGGCTCACTGCGTCCATCGAACAAGAGATTGATGAGACGCGTATGAGGCGGATACAGGGGGTCGAGGCGGGCGGCGAGCTCAGTGCGGTAAAACGATTCGTAATCCTGAGCCGCCGCCGTGGTGAGTGCATAGTGTTCGGCTTGGTTCGTCTGAAAAATGACGCGACCCGGACGGGCTCCCCGTCCCGAACGGCCCGCGACCTGGGTGAGGAGCTGAAACGTCCGCTCGGCGCTTCGGAAGTCCGGCAACGACAGTTGCAGATCGGCGTTGATGACGCCGACCAGGGTCACCCCCGGAAAGTCGAGACCCTTCGCCACCATTTGGGTGCCCAGGAGTACATCGGCTTTACCGTCCCGGAAGCGATCCAAGGCATGTTCGAGGGTTCCGCGCTTGCGCGTCGAATCCGTGTCCAAGCGTTCTACGCGTAACCCCGGAAACAAACCAGCCAGCTCCCGCGCGACGCGCTGCGTGCCGACGCCTTTGAACACAAACAAGGATCCGGAGCACTCGGGGCAGCGATCCGGCGTATGACGGCTGCGGCCACAGTAGTGACAGATCACGCGATCGCCGTCGGAGTGCCAGGTGAGCGTGATGTCGCACTGGTTGCAACGAAGAGGCTCGCGGCACGTCTCACATTGGACGACCGTGGAGTGACCGCGCCGATTCAAGAAGAGGATGGCTTGTTCGCTTCGCGATACGGTCTGGAGAATCGCGTCGCGAAGGGCGTCACTCAGAATGAGGGACACCGGGCGTTTGTCGCGCGGCTCCAGGTGCGGTAAGAGCACGAGCTCCACACTGCCTCGAGATCTTCCCGCCACCCGCTCCGGCAGCCTGAGGAGCGTGTACTTGCCTTTTTCCGCATTGCTCATGCTCTCCAGGCTCGGGGTCGCGGAGCCGAGAAGGGTCACCGCCTTGGCCATGCGAGCGCGCACCAGCGCGACATCGCGGGCGTGGTACCGAGGCGACTCGTTTTGCTTGTAGGCGCTTTCGTGCTCCTCATCGACCACGATCAGCTTTAGGTTGCGGAGCGGAGCAAAAACGGCCGAGCGCGCTCCGACCAGCACGTCGATCTCTCCCCGCCGGGCCCGGGACCACACCTCGCGGCGCCGGGTCGGCGTGAGCGAGCTGTGCCAGAGCGCAACCCGCGAACCGAATCGAGCCTGAACGCGGTGGACCATCTGGGGAGAGAGCGCGATCTCGGGCACGAGGATGAGCACCTTTCCACCCGAGGCGACCACGTTCTCGGCCGCTCGCAGATACACCTCGGTCTTGCCGCTTCCCGTGACACCGTAGAGAAGAAACGCGGCCGGAGTTTGGGCGGCCTGTGCTCGCGCGATGGTGGCTACTGCAGTCTCCTGATCGGGGGATAGAAGAACCTCTGATGCGCTCCCTGGCTCGGGTTCCGGCAAATCGCCCGGAGTTTTCTTTCCCAACCCGGAGGGAAGCGCGGCCCGGAAGACTTCGCCGAGCGGCGCTTGATAGTAATCGGCCACCCAGCGGCAGAGCAGGACGAGGTCTTCCGGTAACGCCAGCTCTGCCTCGAGAACGCCATGAATCGCCTTCAGCTCTTCCGGAAACTTCCGCGATAGCTTGCCCCAAGCTTCGGAGTGGCGCCCGTACACATCCACGACGAAGCCCGAGAGTTTGCGGTTGCCAAAGGGAACGCTCACCACCGCGCCGGAGTGAACGAGGGATCTCAGCTCCTCGGGAACGTCATAAGCGAAGGTGCGGCGAAGCGGGACCGGGATGGCTACTTCGGCGACCAGCGCATCGACCAGAGGAAGCACCGGAGTCGACATGTTTACCAGGGATCCGCTTCGGGGAGACCGGCGTCTTCACACTCCATGATCGAGGTCTCGATCTCGCGAAGCGGCACCCGCGGCCCGCGGTCGATGCCTTCACATTCCACGCCCGCCTTTTTCCAGGAGTCCTGCCGGCGTACCACTTCCGGCCAGAAGGGCCAGGTGCGGCACTGGGTGGGCCGCGCGTCGTAAATCGTGCAGCCCTGTTCCTCGGCGTAGAAGGGGCAAGGACGGGGGCCTGGATCGAGGGCGGGGACGCCGTCGACCAGTTTCAAGGCGTAACGGCGCCGGAAGGCAGCCGTCGAAAGACCAACTTGGAGGGCGGCCTTCTCGAGGTCCTGGCCGGGGAAATAAACGACACCAGGTCGAGTACAGCAGTTGCCGCACCGGGTGCATTCAAATCGCAATCCGCTGTGGTTCCGGTAAAAGGGTTGGGTCATGCTTCTCAAGAGAGTACAAGAATCATCCGAAAACCAGTTAGAATCGTAAGGGGGGTATTCGAGCCCGGCTAGCCCTGAAGGCGGCCGGGGGCTGAAAAAAGCGAATGGCAATGCGTTCCGTAGTGGTCACCGGCGGCGCCGGCTACATTGGCAGTCACATGGTCCAGGCCCTGGCCCGGGCCGGCTATCGTGTTGTCATTCTCGATAATCTGTCCACCGGACACCCCGCCGCCGCGCATCACGGCGAGCTCGTGGAGGCCTCACTGGCCGATCGTGGCGAACTGCGCGCCCTGTTGTTCCGGCATCGTCCCTCCGCCATCTTTCACTTCGCCGCATCCTGTCAGGTGAAGGAATCGGTCGAGAATCCGATTCACTACTACAAGAACAACGTGTCCGGCACGTTGAACCTCTTGGAAGCCGCGCTGGAAGCGGGCGTGCCGCGGTTCATCTTTTCCTCGACGGCAGCGGTGTACGGCGAGCCCGAAATGTCCCCCATTACCGAAGAGCATCCCGCGATTCCCATCAACCCGTACGGCTGGTCGAAGCTGCATGGCGAAGCCATGGTGGCCGACGCGGCCAAGGCGTACGGGATGCAGTACATGATCTTCCGTTACTTCAACGCGGCGGGCGCGGATTCGGTGAATCGCTTAGGCGAAGATCATCGTCCGGAAACGCATTTGATTCCGTTGGCGTTGCGAGCCGCGATTTGGGAGGCCGACGAGCTGCAGGTGTATGGGAACGATTACCCGACGCCTGACGGCACCTGTATTCGCGACTACGTGCATGTTCTGGATTTGGTCGACGCTCATTTGCGCGGGTTGCAGCATCTGGAAGAGGGCGGCGAGAGCGCGATCCTGAATCTAGGCACGGAGCACGGAACGTCGGTGCTCCAGATTCTGGAAGGAATCGAGCGCGTTACGGCGTTGAACGTCCCGCATCAGATCGTGGCGCGGCGGCTCGGCGATCCGGCGGTTCTGGTGGCCTCGCCGGCAAAGGCGAAGCAGATGCTGGAGTGGGAGCCGAAGCGCGACCTCGATGAGATCCTCCGGACTGCTTACGACTTCATGCGCCGGTATCCGGAGGGATACCCGGAAGCGTTGGGCCCTTCGGATCCGTTCGCCCCGCAACCTCAAGAAGTCGACGCGGAGTAGAACGATTCTCCCGTCCGCTTGCTAAGCGACTGCGAAGCACCCGGATCTCACCTAAATCGTTCTGAGATCGCGTGTCCAGTTGTCCACAATCTGTGGACGGAGCGCGGCGCAGATTTTCTAGAACAGTGCCCAGGAGACAATCTGTGCGTAGTAGAGGCCTGGCACGTCTTCTGCTTTAAGAACGACTGACCAGGCCGGGATCCTGGCGTCGTCTTCCCCCCCGGCCGGCGAGACCGCGCGGCGAGCTCATCCTCCCGTGCGGTTTCTTCTTTTACTAATTAGAGGTTCAAATGAATCCGAGCCGCGCCAAGATTTCCCGCCGTCCTTGATCACAAACGCGGGCTGAGTGACGGCATTGCCGCGACTCAGCGAGACGAAACTCGCGGTGGATGCAATGTCCGCCTCTCGTCCGCTTCTGCGCCACACCGTCACCGAGGCAACACCGGAAGCTGGCTCACCCGTGGTGGGATCTAGGATGTGGTGCTTGCGACCGGACGGCGTATCTACCCACCGTTCGTAATCGCCGGAGGTGGCGATATGGCCGGAACGCAGCGTGAACTCGGCGCAGAACTCGCCTGGCTTGCGCGGATGAGCAATGCCGACCGGCCAGCCTTCGGGCATGTCATCCGGGGCGCCAAGCACACCTATCTCCCCGCCAAAATTGACCAAAGCAGCTTTGCTTCCCGCGTTTCGCAGCTCCGAGAGCGCAACATCGACGGCGATTCCCTTGCCGATGGCTCCCATATCGAGCTCCACTCTGGCGTCCTGTCGCCGCAGGCGACGGTTGGCAATATCAATCTCCACCGCGTCAGCTTGGGGACGCGCCTTCCATGAACGCAGAAACTCCCGCGTGGGGTTGCTTCCGTTCAGGTCGTATAAGCCCCAAGCTTTCATCGCTGGAGCGACAGAAGGATCGAAAGCGCCTTCTGAATCTCGCCATGCGTCCAGAGACGCGCACACGGCATCGGCAAGATCCCCAGGAACAGTCAGCCAAGCGCCTTCTTTCGAAGCATTCAAGGCCACGAGTGGACTCTCGGGGCGAAACAACGTCATCGCCGCCTCCAACGCTTCCACACGCGCCCGCACGCGACGGATCCCGTCGATGGCATCGGCCGCAGGAAGATCTGGAACACGGACCTCGATCAAGGTTCCCATGGCCAGCCAAGACCGGCTCGTCTCGGACAGGCACTCAAGGCTTCGTGCCATGGCGCTCCTCGTCATAGGCCCAGTCGTACTGTTCCTCCCGATCGAACGCCCACCACATTTCGCGTAACGGCACGACCACGAGCGTCAAATACAGGATCCCCAGGATTGATGTCGTCACCACGTGCACCGGAGCAAACGCCGGCGACACGAAGCGAGTCAGCCAAGGCATGCCGGTATCGATCAGGAACACCGAGAACACGCTCAAGTACATCACTCGCTTCTTTCGTTCGCGCACCTTGGTCAACCCGAACAAATGGCAGAGCACGAAGAGAATGATGCCTTCCTCGAAGAGATGAGGGTGCGTGACATCGAGCAGCTCGCGGGCCGTCTTGGGGAACATCATCTGCGAGGCCCCTTCCGAGTTTTCGTTCCCGCGATAGTAGGCCTCGGTGCCGGTTGGCGTGAGCCCGGTGCGAATTCGATAGTTGATCATGCCCACCGCGACCGCCAGCAACATCACCACGTAGAAGCACGTGATCAAGAGCCGCGTATTGAACGGAGCCCGGTCGAGTCGAAAGCGCTTGTAGGAGTAGTACTGGGTCACCTCAGAGCACCTTTCTGTCCCGAAGGGCTTCCAACGAAAGCAACACGCGCTTGACGCCGAGGTTGAGCGCGTTCACCGACAACGTGACGCCCGCGATGTTGATGATGTCGCGGTTGGTGCGAATGGGGCTCACGAATGACTTGCCGCGGTATTGCCGCAGAAAGCGTGGGAACCGGACTTCCCCACCCCGGCTCTCCCGGTAAACCAGCACCTCCACGTTTCGAACCTCCAGATCGGGCGACGTCCCCACCAGGAACGTGATGGGCCGGTACTTGCCGATTTCTTCCCCGATCACCGCATGTCCAAGCACCGTTCCGTGCGCGTCGCGCGGTCGAAACACGATGACCGTGTCCGATGGCGCCGCCTGGCCGAGCGTCTTCTTGATACTCGCCATTTCTTGCGGGGTGAGTCTGGCCATCAGCGTGTCGATACTCGCCACGCCGGTCCAGATCTCGTGAATCGCTTGGTCCGGAGTGAGATAGTGCTGGATCGAGCCGATCTCGGCCTCGCTGGGGCGCGCGGGCTCGCCCGCTCGGACGGGCACCGCGCGCTCCGCGAGAAAGATCAAGCTCGAAGCGAGCCACGCATTCAGCCGAGAGAAACGCATCGTCTAGAAATAGGTCGCGACGCTAAACCGGTAGGCGGTTTGCGTATCGTCCCAGTCCGACACATCGAGAGCGCGTCCGCGGTCGAACAAGAGATCGTTCTTGAACACGGTTTCCTCGGTAATCCGGAAATTGAGGCCCAGGGTCAGCCGCTCCTGGTCCAGACCGTCCACGTTTTGATCGTGGTCTACGTAATCTAGGCGCGCCGCCGCCGTGAACACGCTTTGCGGCAACGGCCGGATCGCTCCAGACAAAAAGTGAAAGTGACCTTCCAGGTAGAAGCCGGCCGATTCCGCGGTTTCCTCCACCCCCGGAGATGCCTCGTAGTCGGCGCGCCCCAAGGCCCCTTCGGCCAGGAACTCGAACGGACCCGTGGCAAACCGAGCGTCCAGCGCGGAAATGGTGAGATTTTGTGCCCCCAGGGAATCGTAGTCGCCCGTATGCACGGACACACCGACCTCGGTGCCCAGCCAAGGACTGAGCCCAAGGCGCCCCACGAACGCCCGCGAGTTGTTGTTGTCCTCGCTCTTGCTTCCCGCGCCCTCGTGGGGATCCAGCACACCGTCCTCGACCGCCGAGTCCTTGAATCCGTTGACGATGTAGCCCTCGTAATTGACCAATAGCATTTCGGTGAGACCGAACGAGCCGTACAGGCCCAAACCGGTTTCACTCAGAGTGGTGGGGATCACATCTCGGTCCACGAGCGGGCGCTCGGTCAAATCCAGCATCGGCGAATCGTGATACACGTTGAGTCGCCCCAACGGCGAAAGAATGATGCCGCCCCGGAAATTGAGCGCATCCGCCGCCTTCACATCCACGGTCGCGAACTCGATCGAGATCTCGCCGTCGGTCTCCTCATCTCCCGCCACCTCGCCTCCATGCTCGTACTCGATCTCGCTCGCCACGTGCACGCGATCACTTACCTCGGCGTAGATGAAGGGGACGAAGCGATGCGGATCGAACGTGCTCCCCTCGTCACCGGCGTGAAACTCGAGATCCATGTACCCGCCCAAGGACGCGCGGCCCTTGATCAGAAACGGCTTTTGATACAGAGGCGACGTGCTCGAAGGCGCCTCCGCCCAGCCGGCCGATGCCACCCAGAGCCCCAACCCCACGAACCCCACAATCCTCCACATATCCCGACCTCCTTGATTTTGATATTGAGACGCAGTCTCAACTAAACTACACACCGAAAACCGCCCTCATCATCCTCCCCACACGCGAGAGCCGATCTGGTACAGGAAGAGGCACGCGACATAGGCGAGCGCATTCATATAGACAAGCATGAATACCGGCCATCGCCAGCCTCCCGTCTCCTGGCGAACGACCATGACCGTGCTCAGGCACTGCATGGCGAGGACGAACCACAGGAGCACGCTTGCGGTCACCAGCGGGGTCCACACCTTCCGGCCGTCCGGGTATCGATCCGCCTGCATGCTCGCGGCCAGATTCTCTTCCCGGTCATCCGTGCCTGTCCCATGAACAATGGCCAGAGTGCTGACGAACACTTCCCGGGCGGCGAAGGCACCGATGCATCCAACGCCGATCTTCCAGTCGAAGCCGAGCGGCCGAATGCCCGGCTCGATCGTCCTGCCCAGCCGTCCGGCGAAACTGTACGATCGTTGCGCTGCTGCCCGCGCGCCCTCGTCCGGCAATCGTCCCGCTTGGTCGTGCGGCAAGCGCGGATAATAAGAGAACGCCCATAGGGCCAGGCAGATCAGGAAGATTGTCGTACCGGCGCGGGTCAGAAACTGCTTGCTGTTGGACCACACTTGACGGCCGACGACCGAAGGCTGCGGAACTTTGTAGGTGGGAAGCTCCAGGATGAAGCCGGAATCTTGGCCCCGCAACAGGGTCCGGCGGAAAACAAGCGCTATCGCTGCCGCGAAGACGATACCGAGAACATAGAGTCCAAGCATGACCCCCGCCTGGACGAGCGAGCCGTAGACGGCGAAAAACGTCCCCACGAGGAGGCCGTAGACCGGCAGGCGAGCGCTGCACGTCATGAACGGGAGCACGAGGATCGTTGCCAACCGGCTCCTCCGTCGCTCGATCGTCCGGGTCGCCATGATTGCCGGGATCGCGCACGCGAAGCCGCTCAGCAGGGGGATGAAGCTCTTCCCATGCAGGCCGACCCGGGATAGGAGGCGATCCATCAGAAACGCAGCCCGCGACATATAGCCGCTGTCCTCGAGCACGGCCAGAAACAGAAAGAGAATGGCGATTTGGGGAACAAAGACAATCACCGATCCAACGCCGGCGAAGATACCGTCACGAACGAGACTTTGCAGCGCGTCCCCAGGAAGGTGGCTCGCGACCACGCTTCCCATCATGCCGATGAAGACACTCAACGTTGACTGGATGGGTTTGGCCAGCCAGAACATTGCGGCGAACATCGAGCCCATGATGAACGCGAAGGCGATCAGTCCCCAGACCCGGTGGATAAGGAACGAGTCGATGCGCTCGGAAAGATGGGTTGGGGGACGGAAGATCGGTTCAACCGTGAGTGGGTGCACCCGGGCCTCATCTGCCTGGCGCGCAGGTGACTCCACTACCCCCTGAGCCAACGCGGTGGACTGGCAAACGGCCACAACGTCCTCGATCCAGCGGTAGTGCGCCTCGATGTCCGCTTGCATCGGGTCGATCCCCGCAACCCGGCGTATCTCGCCACGCATCGCTTCCGCGATCGGCCAATCGGGGACCGGGGCTACCCGTGCCTGGCCAATGGCCCTGAGCAGTTCGGGTATCCCGTAACGCCTATGCCCCACGACCGGAACAACGGGCACGCCGAGTCGCCGCTCGAGCGCCTCCGCATCAACGCGGACGCCTCGGCGCTCCGCCACATCCACCATGTTAAGTACGACAACAAGCGGGCGTCCCATTTCGATGATCTGGCTGACTAGGTAGAGGTTGCGCTGGAGGTTGCTCGCGTCTACGACCGCGATGATCGCGTCGGGCGCCGGAGTGTCGGAGCGCGTGCCGCGTAGCACCTCCGTGGCCACGTGCTCATCCGGGGATTGGGAGACAAGGCTGTAGGCTCCGGGAAGATCGATCACATCGATCCATGTCCCATCGGGGAGGCGGCACAAGCCGATTTTCTTCTCGACGGTGACCCCGGGGTAGTTCGCGACCTTCTGCCGAAGCCCCGTGAGCCCGTTGAAGAGGGTGGTTTTGCCGCTATTCGGATTGCCCGCCAAGGCGACCGTGAATCGCCGGACCTCGCGCGAGTCCGGCACCGGACGACATCCCTTTGCGTGATCCTTCTTCAGGATCGTGCACCCATCACAACAACCGGCCATACCCTCTCCTCACTTCCGAAGACGGAGACCGCTCGGAGTTGATCTCTCTTCCTCGGAAGCAGCCGGGATCGGAGACACGACGACGCAGCGCGCCTCCTCTGTGCGCAGGGAGACGTAATACCCGCGGAGGAAGAACTCGATCGGATCGCCTAACGGCGCCCGCCGGATGGCCGTCACCATCGTTCGATTGCAGAAGCCCATTTCGAGAAGTCGCCTACGCAGGTCTCTTGCTCCGTGCACCGACTCGACGATGGCAACGGTCCCGGGCGGCAACTCGCTCAGTGCGACGGTTTCCACGGTCAGCTCCGCTCGCGCTCTTCTTTTTTCCGACACTCGGAGCAGATACCGAAGATCTGCATCACGTGGCGGGTCGAAATGAAGTCGTGATCGTGGCAGACCTCTTCCTGCAGCGCCTCGATGTCATCGTTCACGAACTCGATCACCGCGTGGCATCGATCGCAAATCATGTGATCGTGGTGCCGGCGCCCGTAAATATGCTCGTACTGGGCGTGGCCGCCGCCGAACCGATGCATCCACACCAGACCGGCCCCGCGGAGATGTTCCAGCGTGCGGTAGAGGGTCGCCCGGCTCACCGCTTTGTTGCGGCGCCGAACGAACTGCAGGAGTTCCTCGGCATCGAAGTGCCCCTCGCGCCGGAGCATGGTCTCCAGAACCACGCGGCGCTCCGGGGTGAGACGCAAGTTACGGTGCTTGAGGTAATCCCGGAACCGATCGACGGGACCGCTCTCGCTCTTCGCCTCGCTCGTCCTGTCGTAGATGGCCGGCATGTGGCTCGCCTTTCCGCAGGGTGATAAAGCTATTGAGACTCAGTCTCAATCGCAGGGGAGTTTAGAAAGTAAAGCGGGGCAAGGTCAACCAAGACTTTGGAATTCTATTTTTCCGAACGATTCGACTCCTCGACCAGGGCGTCGAGGGCTTGCTGGGCGGCTTCCAGGAGGGGTCGAGGGAGCCCAAAGGTTTTGGAAAGAACAGAGATGCGGCTATGGGGGAGCGGCCGGGCTTCCTCCCCCGCTCGGGTGATCACGAAGATGGCTCCGGGGTCCTTGTCCTTGTAGAGGTAGCGCACACCGTCCCGGAACCGCCCTAGGGCGAGGCGCCGCATGTAGGGAGCCTTGGGGAGGAAGGTCTTTCGCCAGGACTGCAGGAAGGCCTGCTCTCCCACTTCCTTCTGCATGAACCGGTAGCGGTACCGCTGGCCGCGATCGTCTTCCGAGAACACGAGGTACTCGTCTTCGACCCCGCGCCGGATCTCGATGTCGTAATACGCTGTGCTCTTTCTGAGCGATGCCCCATCGGGGAGCCGAACCGTGGATGGAAGCGCGTAACCGCCATCGACCAGGATCTGGCGTCCCTCCGCGGTGACGAGAAGGGCCGTGTGCGCGTCCTCATCACTCGCGGGAAGCTGACAGAACATCAACTGCGAGGGAAATCCGGCGTAGCGGAGCAAGAACTGATACGCGGCGGCTGAGGAAAAGCATGTGCCGCCGCTCCCCCATCGCAAATGCTCTTCCCAGAATTCCACCGGCCCGCGAATGGCAGCACCGGCCGTTCCGGCCCGTCCGACCTTGATGAGCTTGGTCGCGTTCTCGAACGGCACATTGGCGAGGTACGCGGCATGCAGCGCTTCGAGCGCTGCCTCGGTGGGTGCTTCGGGGCGCGTCACTCCCCATTT
>Ga0075429_100001216_pt1 | contig 20911 bp, 21 predicted proteins | sample RhiMetdeltSRZDD3_FD_75295 | JGI IMG/M metagenome (GOLD analysis project Ga0075429, IMG submission 75295) | Populus rhizosphere microbial communities from Tennessee, USA - Rhizosphere MetaG P. deltoides SRZDD3 | ecosystem: Host-associated > Plants > Roots > Rhizosphere > Soil | place: USA... | reverse complement strand
CGGTCGCCACGCTCGCGATCACGCCGCCGCCGCCGCCCTGGTTGTCCACCACGAAGGATTGCCCCAGCGCGCGGCCCCAGCGCTCGGTGACCACGCGCGCGACCATGTCGCTGCCGCCGCCGGCGGCCACCGGGACGATGTAGCGGATCGGCCGGGACGGCCACGCCTGTGCCCGCGCGAGCGCGGGGCACCCCAGCGCGACGGCGGCGCGCACCAGCAGCGTTCGGCGGTCCATGACGGTCTCTTCCCTCGTCGTCGTCTCGCGCCGCGATCATGGGACGCGATGCGCGACTTGGGTATCGGGTCAACCCGCCGGCCACCCGCGACGCGTGAGGCCGAGCGTCACGGGCCGGGAGGCAGCAGGTTGGCGTCGCGGATCACCACCCAGGCGCCGCCGGGCTGCCTGCGCAGGACCGACAGGGCCGGTCCGCAACGCGTCGGCGCGCCGCCGCCGGAGCGCGGCACGATGCGCACCGTCAGCTCGGTCCAGCAGTACGCCAGGTCGCCCGAGACGTCGACCTCCTGCACCTGCCCGCTCGATTCGATGCGGTGCGTGGCCAGCAGCGCGCGAAGCCCGGCCTCGAACGCGCTGCGGCCGCGCATCGGCGCGCCGCCCGCCACGAGGAAGACGACGTCCTCGGACATGAGGCGAAGCACCGTGTCCACGTCGCCCGCCGCGGTGGCGCGGTGCCAGAGCGACACCAGATCCCGGATGGCCTGTTCATCGGCTCGCATGCGACCTCCTCGCCCGGCGCGCTCGCCGGGCTGCTCACGTCATGGGCGGCACCGCGCGGCGGCGGTCGAGCGCAGCCGGCGGACCCGGCAGCCATCCTACCGATGACGCGCGCGAGGGGCGAAGCGCCGCCTCGCGCCCGTCAGGCCAGGTGCTCCGCCAGCACCCGCGCCACGTGCAGCGCCTCGCGCTGCGCGCCGTCCCGGATCTGGTGCCGGCAGCTCGTGCCGTCCGCCACCACGATCGCGTCCCCGGCGGCGCGCACCGCCGGCAGCAGCGACAGCTCGGCCATCTGCATCGACACCGCATGGTGCTCGGCCTCGTAGCCGAAGCTGCCCGCCATGCCGCAGCACGAGCTCTCGACCAGGCTCACTTCGGCGTGCGGGATGAGCCCGAGCACGTCGAGCACGGGCTGCATGACGCCGAAGGCCTTCTGGTGGCAGTGTCCGTGCACGAGCATGCGCCTGGACGCCGCGCGCAGCGGCGGCGCGAAGCGCCCCGCCTTCGCCTCGACGGCGAGGAACTCCTCGAGCATCAGCGCGTGCCGGCCCACGATGCGCGCGCCGTCGCCGAAGCCCATGGACTGCATCTCGTCGCGCACGCCGAGCAGGCACGACGGCTCCAGCCCGACGATCGGGATGCCGCGCTCGGCGAACGGCCGCAGCGCCTCGATCAGCGCGCGCGCCTTCGCCCGGCCCTCCTGCGCCATGCCGGCCGCGAGGTACGTGCGGCCGCAGCAAAGCGCCGCGCCGTCGCCGGCGCGCGCCGCATGCACCGCGTAGCCGGCCGCCTGCAGCACGCGCACCGCCGCGACGGCGTTCTCGCTCTCGAAGAGGCCGTTGAAGGTGTCGACGAAGAGCACCACCGGCTTGGCCGCGGCGAGCACCTCCTCGCGCGACGCGAGGCGCAGCGACGCGTGCGCGTGCGGCCGCACGAGGCGCCAGAAGGTGTCGCGCCGCCAGCGCGGCAGCGAGCGCTTCGCCGACAGCCCGAGCACCTTCTCGCTCAGCCACGCCAGCCCGGGCACGCGGTCGCGCGCGTTGAACAGCCACGGCATGCGGCTCGCGAAGCCGGCCATGTCGGGCAGCCGCGCGATCGCGCGCTGGCGCAGCGTGAGCCCGTGGCGCGCGCGCCGCTGCGCCTGCACCTCGAGCTTCATCCGCGCCATGTCGACGCCCGTGGGGCAATCGCGCCGGCAGCCCTTGCACGAGACGCACAGGTCGAGCGCCGCGGCCACGGCGTCGCCGGTGAGCGCGTCGGGGCCGAGCTGGCCCGAGACCGCGAGGCGCAGCGTGTTCGCGCGCCCGCGCGTCAGGTGCTGCTCGTCGCGCGTGACGCGATAGCTCGGACACATGGTGCCGGCGTCGAACTTGCGGCAGTGGCCGTTGTTGTTGCACATCTCGACGGCCTTGGCGAAGCCGCCGGTGGTGTCGCCGCCGGTGCCCGGCGCCGTGACCTGCTCGGTGGCCGGGTCGTTCTGCACGTCCCAGGCCGACCAGTCGTACACCGGCTTCAGCGGGATCGTCTTGTAGGACGGCGGGAAGCGCAACAGCCGCGTGTCGTCCATCTTCGGCGGGTCGACGATTCTGCCGGGGTTCATCAGGCAGCCCGGATCGAGACGCTGCTTGATGGCGCGGAACGCCTCGTCGATGCGCGGGCCGAACTGCCAGCGGATCCATTCCCCGCGGCACAGGCCGTCGCCGTGCTCGCCGCTGTACGCGCCCTTGAAGCGCCGCACCAGCGCAGCCGCCTCCTCGGCGATGGCGCGCATGCGCGGCGCGCCGTCGCGCCGCATGTCGAGGATGGGCCGCACGTGCAGCGTGCCCACCGACGCGTGCGCGTACCAGGTGCCGCGCGTGCCGTGCCGGCGGAACACCTCGGTGAGCGCGTCGGTGTACTCGGCCAGGTGCTCCAGGGGCACGGCGCAATCCTCGATGAAGCTGACCGGCTTGCCGTCGCCCTTCAGGCTCATCATGATGTTGAGCCCCGCCTTGCGCACCTCCCACAGCGCCTTCTGCGGCGCCTCGTCGGCCATCGGCACCACGCTGTGCGGCAGGCCGAGGTCGCCCATCAGCTGCACCAGCGACTGCAGGCGCCGCAGCAGCTCCCCGCGCTCCTCGCCGCTGAACTCGACCAGCAGGATGGCTTGCGGCTCGCCGATCAGCGCCGACTCGATCACCGGCCGGAACGCCGGATTCGCGCGCGCCAGCTCGATCATCGTGCGGTCCACCAGCTCCACGGCGGAGGGCATCAGCTTCACGATGTGCTGCGCCGAGTCCATCGCCGCGTGGAAGCTCGCGTAGTTCACCACCCCCAGCACCTTGGCGCGCGGCAGCGGCGCGAGCTTGAGCGTGAGGCTGCGCGTGAACGCGAGCGTGCCCTCCGCGCCCACCAGCAGGTGCGCCAGGTTCACGCTGCCGTCGTCGGTGTACGGGCGCTCGCTCTGCGGATGGAAGATGTCCAGGTTGTAGCCGGCCACCCGGCGCATCACCTTCGGCCAGCGCGCCTCGATCTCGGCGCGCTGCTCGTGCGCGAGGCCGCGCACGAAGTCGGCGATGGCGCGCTCCTTCTCGCCCAGCGTGGCGAGCGGGCCGAAGCGCAGCAGGCTGCCGTCGGCCAGCCACGCCGCGATGCCGGCCACGTTGTGCACCATGTTGCCGTACGCGATGCTGCGGCTGCCGCACGAGTTGTTGCCCGCCATGCCGCCCAGCGTGGCCTGCGCGCTGGTGGACACGTCCACCGGGTACCAGAGGCCGTGGGGCTTGAGCCACGCGTTGAGGTGGTCGAGCACGATGCCGGGCTCCACCTCCACCGTCGGCGCGTGCCGGTCGAACGACAGCACCTGGCGCAGGTGCTTGGTGGTGTCGACCACCAGCGCCGCGCCCACCGTCTGCCCGCACTGCGAGGTGCCGCCGCCGCGCGGCAGCAGCGGCGCGTGCAGGTCGCGCGCGATGTCGATGGCGGCGGCGACGTCCTCGGCGGTCTTCGGCACGAAGACGCCGACCGGCATCACCTGGTAGATCGACGCGTCGGTCGCGTAGCGCCCGCGCGAGGCGTCGTCGAACAGCACCTCGCCCTGCGTCTCGCGCGACAGGCGGCGCGCGAGCTCGGCGGCGTCGGGCTGGTCGTGGCGCTCCAGCGCGCGGGCGGTCTCGGCGTTCTGCTCGCGCGTGGCGGCGAGCGGCAGCGGGGCGTTCATCGGGCATCCTCCGGCCTGGCGCCCGGCTGCGGGTCATCTGGCGCGCCGGGTTCGACCGCAAGCCCTACGACCCCGAGCTTCACCTCGGCGCTCTCAAGCTTGCCGATCAGGGAGGTTGACCCAGGATGTCTCATTGGACCCTCCGCGCTGCGCGCTCCGGGATGAGCGCTTCGGAGCGGCCGTGCGCGCTCATGCTCCCACCTTCTGCGACGCCGACGCCTCGCGCATCAGCTCGAGCACCGCGTCGCGCTTGTGCAGCAGGTGCGTGACCAGCAGCGCGCGCAGCCCGGCGCTGTCGCGCGCGGCGAGCAGCTCCACCATGCGGTCGTGCTCCTTCACCGCGCGCTGCCACTTGGCCTCGTCGAAGTTGGAGCGGAAGCGCAGCGCCTGCAGGCGCGCGTTCACGGTGGACCAGGTCTGCGTCAGCACGCGGTTGCGCGCCGCGGCGTTGATGCGCGCGTGGATCTGCGCGTTGATGCGGTAGTACGTGGGCAGGTCGCGCCGCGTGTGCGCGGCGAGCATCTCGTAGTGCAGCGCGCGGATCTCGGCGAGCTCGGCGTCGGTGATGCGCTGCGCCGCCAGCTCGCCCGACTGCCCTTCGAGGCCGGCGATCACCTCGAAGGTCTCGGCCACGTCGTTCTCGGACATCTGCGCCACCACCGCGCCGCGGTTGGGCAGCAGCTCGACCAGCCCCTCGGCGGCGAGCATCTTGATGGCCTCGCGCAGCGGCGTGCGCGAGACGTGCAGCGACTCGGCGAGCTCGCGCTCGTTGAGCTTGGCGCCGGGCGCCAGGTGGCCTTCGACGATGCGCTGGCGCAGGCGCACGGCGACCTCCTGGTGGAGCACCGGCCGGGGAATGGTGAGAATGTCAGCCACGATTTGCATGCAAAAAAGACTCGGACAGCGAAGCCAGTATAGGGGCACTACGCTTGACTTCCGTGTTTTGTATGCAAAACTCCCCACATGCAGCTCAACCTCCATCCCACCGGCCGGCACTTCCTGCAGATCCCCGGGCCCAGCCCCGTGCCCGATCGCATCCTGCGCGCCATCAGCCTGCCCACCATCGACCACCGCGGCCCCGAGTTCGGCGCCCTCGGGCTCAAGGTCATCGCCGGCATGCAGCAGGTGTTCCAGACCCGCCACCCCGTCGTGATCTACCCGGCCTCGGGCACCGGCGCCTGGGAAGCCGCGCTGACGAACACCCTGAGCCCGGGCGACGCGGTGCTGATGGTGGAGACCGGCCACTTCGCCACGCTGTGGAAGAAGATGGCCGAGCGCCTCGGCCTCGTGCCCGAGTTCCTGTCTCTGCCCGGCATCGAGGGCTGGCGCCGCGGCGTGGACGCGGCGCGCGTCGAGGAGCGGCTGCGCGCCGACGCGGCGCATCGCATCAAGGCGGTGTGCGTGGTGCACAACGAGACGTCCACCGGCGTCACCTCCGACATCGCCGCGGTGCGCCGCGCCATCGACGCCGCCGGCCACCCCGCGCTGCTGATGGTCGACACGATCTCCGGCCTCGCCTGCGCGGACTTCCGGCACGACGATTGGGGCATCGACGTCAGCATCTCCGGCTCGCAGAAGGGCCTCATGCTGCCGCCCGGCATCAGCTTCAACGCGCTGTCGCCGAAGGCGCTCGAGGCGGCGCGCCGCGCGCAGCTGCCGAAGGCCTACTGGGGCTGGGAGGAGATCCTCGAGAGCAACCGCACCGGCTACTGGCCCAGCACGCCGAACACCAACCTGCTCTACGGCCTGTCCGAGGCGCTCGACATGCTGCTCGAGGAAGGCCTGCCGAACGTGTTCGCGCGCCATGCGCGCTGGGCCGAGGGCGTGCGCGCCGCCGTGCGCGCGTGGGGCCTGGAGATCCAGTGCGCGGACCCGGCCGTGTACTCGCCGGTGCTCACCGGCGTGATGACGCCCGAGGGCATCGACGCCGACCGCGTGCGCCAGACGATCCACCAGCGCTTCGACCTGTCGCTCGGCACCGGCCTCGGCAAGGTCAAGGGGCGCATGTTCCGCATCGGCCACCTCGGCGACAGCAACGACCTCACGCTGCTCGCCACGCTGGCCGGCTGCGAGATGGGCCTCAGGCTCGCGGGCGTGCCGCTCGCGGGCAGCGGCGTGCAGGCGGCGATGGACTTCTTCGCCTCGCACCGGCAGCAAGGCACGTTGAGGGCGGCCGCATAGGACGGCCGTCCAACTCCGAGGAGACAAGCCATGCAACGACGGACCTTCATCCAGGCGAGCGGCGCGGCGGCGGCCACGCTGGGCGCACCCTCGCTGTTCGCGCAGGCGTGGCCGTACGGGCCGGTGCGCATCGTCGTGGGCTTCCCGCCCGGCGGCGGCACCGACGCGCTGGCACGCGTCGTGGCGCAGAAGCTCACGGCGATGTGGAACCAGCAGGTGATCGTCGAGAGCAAGCCGGGCGTGGCGGGCGTGCTGGCCGCCGAGTACGTGGCCCAGCAGCCGAGCGACGGCAGCACGCTGCTGATGGCGCACATCAACAGCCACGCGCTCGCGCCCAGCCTGCAGCCCAGGCTGCGCTACCGCGTCGAGCGCGATTTCGTTCCAATCGTGCTGGTGGGCGTCACGCCCAACCTGCTGATCGGCCACACCGGCCAGCCCAGGACGGTCAAGGAGATCGTCGAGCTCTGCAAGGCGCAGCCCGGCAAGGTGAGCTTCGGCTCGGCGGGCGCGGGCTCCGCGCAGCACCTGGCGCTCGAGATGTTCAAGCTGCGCGCCAACGTCGATGCGCTGCACGTGCCGTACAAGGGCAGCGGCCCGCTGCTCACGGACCTGATCGGCGGCCAGATCCAGTACTGCTTCGACACGATGACCGCCGCCACGCCGCACGTGAAGAACGGGCGCGTCAACGCGATCGCGCAGACGCGCACCCGGCGCGCCAAGGGCCACCCCACCGTGCCCACGATGCAGGAGGAGGGCTTCCCCGGCTTCGAGGCCACCACCTGGTACGGGCTCGCGGGGCCGGGCAAGCTGCCCACGCCCATCGCGCAGAAGATCAACCGCGACGTCAACGCCATCCTCGCGATGCCCGACGTGCAGGAGCGGCTCGACACCTATGGCGCCGAGGACGGCGGCGGCTCGAGCGACAAGTTCGCGAAGTTCATCCAGACCGAGATCACGAAATGGTCGAAGGTGGTGAAGGAAGCGAACGTGAAGATCGAGGCATGATGCAGGCGCCGCTGTCGGAGGCCCTCGCGGCCGCGCGCCGCCACCGCGCGCTGCTGCGCGCGTCGGAATGGTCCGCCGCCCTGCACGACCCCGCCTGCGCGTACATCGTGCAGGAGGAAGTGGCGCGCGAGCTGGGCTGGTTCGACGACGGCCCGCCGCGCTACTGGAAGTCGGGGGGCCCGTCGCGCGACGCGGTGCTCACGCACGCGCCGCTGCCACCGGAGGGCGTGCGCGGCGACGGCGCGTCGTTCGTCGACCTGCGCCTGCACGCCCCGGCGATCGAGGCCGAGGTGGCGCTGCGGCTGCGCGAGGACGTCGACGCCGAGCGCGCGGCCGCCCTGCGCGACGACGAAGCCGATGCGCTCGTCGACGCGATGATGGTGTCGATCGAGGTGGTCGATTCGCGCTGGCTCGAGGGCTTCGACGCGCCGGCGCCGCTGCGCCTGGCGGACCTGCAGTCGCACGGGGCGCTGTGCCTCGGCCATGCGGTGCCGTACGCGCGGCGCGACTGGTCGCGCCAGCGCTGCGTCGTCACCCTCGGCGCCGGCGCGCCGGTGGAGCGCATCGGCACGCATTCGCTGGGCGATCCAGCCGCGGTGCTGCCGCAATGGCTGCGCCACGCGACCCGCGAGGGGGACGTCGTGCCCGCGGGCGCCGTCGTCACCACCGGCACGTGGTGCGGCGTGTTGCCCGCGCGCGCGGGCGATGCGGTGCGTGTGGCGTTCGAGGGGATCGGGGAGGCGTCGTTGAGGTTGTAGGCCTCCTGCCCCTGCGCCCCCGGGGGCGGGCGAACCGTCACCGCGGCGCGGTGATGTCGAACGCCCCCTCCAGCCGCAGCTTCAGCCAGCCCAGGTGCCGCGCGTTGCGCTCGCGCCGCGCCTCGCCCATCGCCCACGCGTAGTTGAGCAGGTTCAACGCGCGCACATAGCGCGCCGACTCGGCGAACTCGCGCGCCGACATGCCGTAGCCGTCGAGGAACGTCTCCTTCTCGTCGAGGCCGAGATCGTGCAGCGCGATCGACAGGTCCCAGTACGGCCCCGGCGCCGAGAGGCAGTTCTCCCAGTCGATGATGGCCTCGATGCGTTCCCCGGCCTCGTCGGCGATGACGTTCTTCAGCCGCAGGTCGCCGTGCTGCAGCACCGGGCGCCGGCGCCAGCGCCGCATCGACTCCACCGCCGCCTGCAGGTCGTCCAGCGCTGCTCGCGGCAAGGCGCGCTCGCGACGCAGCAGCGCGACGCGCGCCGGCGCGTCGAGCTCGTGGTCGAGGTAGTGCGCCCAGCGCGCGTGGCCGTCCCAGCACGCGCGCGCGGGGTCGAAGCCGCCGCCGAAGCCCTCGGTGTGCACGCGGTGCAGCCGTGCCGCGCAGCGCCCCATCTCCGCCAGCAGCGGCTGGCGGTGGCCCACGCGCGACGCCGTCTGCCCGTCCTTGGCCTCGATGATCATGAAGGCCACGCCGTGCGGCCCGTGGCCCACCAGCGCCACCTGCGGCGTCGGCACGCCGGCACGGCGCGCCTGCTCCATCGCCCAGTGCGCCTTGGCGAAGGCGATCGCCTGCTGCGGGTCGGCATGGAGCCGCACGACCCACGGCGTGCCGTCGAGGCGCGCACGGAACACCGCGTTGGTGAGCCCGCCGCCGAGGGGCTCGAGCTTGCGCGGCGTCTCGCCGAACGCGTCGTGCAGCACGCGCTTGGCGAGCGCGCGCGCGCGCCGCGGGGACAGGTCGCCGGACATCGTTGCAGGGGCCCTCACGCAACGGCGAGCGCGTCGCCCACCTCGCACAGGTCGCCGGACATCGCTGGAGCGGCCCTCAGGCGGCGACGAGCGCGTCGCCCAGCTTGATCAGCATGTCGCCGAAGGCTGCCGGGTCGGCCACGCGCACCGTGTGCGCGAGCCCCTTGTAGTCGAGGTTCTGGTTGCCGACGATCACCGCGAAGCCCACGGCCGCGAGGAAGCTGTCCGTCTCGGCGTCGCCCGCGCCCACGCTGTCGGGCAGCGACACCCCGAGGTGGCGCGCCAGCGCCTCGGCGCCGTGGCGCTTGTCGACGCCCTGGTGTGTCACGAAGCGCGCCTTCTGCGTGTGCTGGTAGGCCATCAGGCGGTCGTGCGGCGCGTCGATGAGCAGGAAGATCATGCACACCGGAGCCGCGACCAGCCGCTCCTGGAGCGCGGCCACGTCGCCGCCGAACACGTGCGAGGCGCTGCGGTACTTGTCGCGCACGGCGTCCACGCGCCCCGGGTCGGCCACCCAGATCTCCTCGCCGCGCCGCCAGTCGCGCGGGTAGAAGAACACCAGCAGGTCCGGCGCGCCGGCGGCCAGCATGCCGCGCACGCCCTGCATGACCTCGCCCACTTCCGCCGGCGCGAGCGGGAAGGCGTCGATCTCCTCGAACGCCATCTCGCCGCCGCGCGACACGGTCACGCGCCCCACCTGGCTGCCCTTCAGCGACACGAGGCACACGTCGGCGCCCGTCACGCGATGCCATTCGGCGCCGAACACGCGCATCACCGAGAGCGGAAAGCGCAGGGTGTTGACCATCACCTCGCGGCCGGCGTCGTGCACGCGCTTCAGGCCCGCCTCCATCGAGCGCGACAGCAGCACGCGGCCCTCCACTTCGTGCACGGCGGTGCCGTCGAGGTCGGTCATCACGGCGCCCTGCTCGGCGAAGCGCGACGAGCGCAGGAACGTGGCCAGTTCGGCGATGGCGTCGAGTTCGGTGTCCATGCCGCGGCTGCGGCAAGCGATGTTCCCGGCGGGGGCGGTCGGGGCCTAGGCCCGCTCGCGCGACTGCGCCGCGCGCCCCAGGAGGAGCTGCCGTTCGCGGGCGTTGCGCGCGAGCGACGCGGCGCGCTCGAACTCCGCGGCCGCCTCGGGCCAGCGCTGCAACCGCGCCAGCAGGTCGCCGCGCACGCTGGGCAGCAGGTGGTAGTCGCGCAGCGCCGGCTCGTCGCGCAGCGCGTCGACCACCGCCAGGCCGGCCGCGGGACCCGCGGCCATCGCGAGCGCGACCGCGCGGTTCAGCTCGACCACCGGCGAGGGCGCCGCCTGCCCGAGCGCCTCGTACAGCGCCGCGATGCGCGGCCAGTCGGTGGCGCCGGCGCTGGGCGCGCGGGCGTGGCAGGCGGCGATCTCCGCCTGCAGCACGTAGGGCCCGGGCGTGCCGCCCAGCGCGCGCGCCCGCGCCAGCGCGGCGAGGCCGCGCTGGATCAGCAGCCGGCCCCAGTGCGCCCGGTTCTGGTCCGCCAGCAGCACCGGCTCGCCGCCGGCGCCCACGCGCGCGCGCAGCCGCGACGCCTGGATCTCCATGAGCGCCGCCAGCCCGTGCACCTCGGGCTCCTGCGATGCCAGCTCGGCGAGGATGCGGCCGAGGCGCAGCGCCTCCTCGCACAGCGCCGGGCGCATCCAGTCCTGCCCCGCGGTCGCGGCATAGCCTTCGTTGAAGACCAGGTAGATCACCTCGAGCACCGACGCGAGGCGCGCCGGCCACTCCTCGCGCCGCGGCACCTCGAACGGCACGCGCGCCTCCGCGAGCGCGCGTTTCGCCCGCACGATGCGCTGGGCGACGGTGGGCTCGGGCACCAGGTAGGCGCGCGCGATCTCGGCGGTGGTGAGGCCGCCCAGCAGCCGCAGCGTGAGCGCCACGCGCGCCTCGGGCGCGAGCACCGGGTGGCAGGCGACGAAGACCAGCCGCAGCAGGTCGTCCTCGATGTCGTCGGGCTCGCTCGGCTCGATGCCCGGCACCACGTGGTCCTGCCGGGCCTCGATCTCGTGGCCGATCTGCTCGTGCGTGCGCTCGATCAGCTTGCCGCGGCGCAGCCAGTCCAGCGCGCGGTTCTTGGCCGTGGCCATGAGCCAGGCGGCGGGGTTGTCGGGCACCCCCTTGGCGGGCCAGTGCTCGAGCGCGGTGACGAGCGCGTCCTGCGCCAGTTCCTCGGCCACGCCGACGTCGCGCACCATGCGCGCGACGACGGCGACGATGCGTGCCGACTCGATGCGCCAGACGGCGTCGATGGCGCGCGCGGTGGCATCGGCGTTCAACGGGGCCCTCCGTGAAAAAAGGCCTGCGGCGTCGCCGCCGCAGGCCTTCTCATGGTGACGCCGGGCGTCAGCCCTTCTTCTCGGACTCCGCCAGCTCCTTGCAGGACGGTGCGCAGACGAACTGCGTGCGCCCCAGCAGCTTGCGGCCCTTCAGCGACGCGCGCGGCCGATGCTTGCCGCAGAGAAAGCACGACATGGTCGCCGTGGTAAAGGCGCCCGCCGAGCCGAAGGGCGAGCCCGCCGGTTTGGAACGGTAGCGCAGACCATCCGAATCGATGGTCGTCTTGATCTCTTCTTTGGCCATGGTGTAGTGATGCTCCGGGAACCCGTATTGTCCGAGATGCGGACAAAACCCGATAGTTCCAGGGGCTAGGGGTTCGTGCGGGGGTCGCCGCGCTCGACGAGGCCCATTGGGCATGCGTCTTGCCGCAATGGGGCATATCCCCCATGGAGACCCGTCATGTCCGACAACCTGCAGAACCGCGGCGGCCAGGATCGCAAGCGCATCGACGTCAGCCAGGACCACGAGCTGCGCGACTGGTCCGAGCGCTTCGGCGTGACCCGCGAGCAGCTGAAGGAAGCCGTGCAGGCGGTCGGCACCCAGGCCGATCGCGTCGAGGAGTTCCTCAAGGGCCGCGGCGAGCGCCGCGGCACCGCCGGGGAACGCGGCGGTGCCGGCGGCGAGCGCGGCGGTTCCGGCGGCGAGCGCGGCAGCCGGTAGGCAGCCGGTAAAACGTCGCCGTCGTCCCGGCGTCCGCCTTGAAACGATTGCATCCGCGGCCGCGGCCGCAAGGAGCTTCCATGATTGCCCGATCCCCGCAGCCCATCGCGTCGCTGCCCCTCGCGGTCTGGACCGACGTCGCGCTGCGCACGAGCGAAATGCTGGTGGCCTCGGCGCAGGTGATCGGCCACCGCACGCGCCGCATCGTCGCGGCGGGCCACTCGCCCGGCCAGCGCGACCGCCGCGAGTTCGTGCGCATGGGATTCGAGAAGGTGGAGGCGGCGGGCGAATCGCTGTGGGCGATGGGCCAGCAGGTCGCGGCCACGCACACCCAGGTGTGGAACCGCGCGTGGCAGGACGGCATCGCGGCGGTCACGGCGTGGGTGGCCTTCGGCAGCAGCCGCACGATGCCCCAGCTCGTGGAGCGCCAGTTCGAGGTCGCGCATGCCCTGGCGCGCTCGGCGCGCTCGGTGGAGCGGCTCTCGGACGCCGCGGCCCACCTCGTGGGGCAGGGGCTGAAGCCGATCCACGCGCGCGCGACCGCGAACGCGAAGCGGCTGGGCATCTGAATCCGCAGTCGCCCGCTCCCCCCGCCGGCGCGGGCGGGCGGCTGCCGGTCACTTCGGGCGCGGCCGCCCCAGGTCGCGGTCCGGCCGCGACAGCGTCCCGGCCCGCAGCTCCCCGACAGCGTTCGCCACCGCCCGCGCCACGTTGCGCGTTTCCTCCTGCAGGCCTTCGTCGCGGTCCAGCGCGTCGTGGCTCGTCGCATACGGGGCGTAGTAGCCGACGTAGCGCTCGAGCTTCGCCGCCGCGCCGGCATCCACCAGCCCCATCCAGTCGAGCCAGTCGGCGAGCGCGCGCCGCACGCCGTCCGCGCCACCCACGTCGCCGTGCACCACCAGCCCGTAGACGCGTCCGGCGAGGTGCTTCGGATACGGCCATCCGGCCAGTTCCAGCGCCTTGGCGCGCGCCGCGTCCTTGCCGCCCGTGCTCGTCGGGTCGGCGTTGCCGCCGTCGGCGCACACGAGCCGGTCGATCATGAGCTTCAAGGCGCTGGTGGCCTGGTACCAGTGCACCGGCGTCAGCAGGATGACGCCGTGCGCGGCCACCCAGCGCTCGTAGATCTCGTTCATCCAGTCGCCCACCTGCTCCAGCGAGTGGTTCGGATAGCACGAGCACGGCCAGTGGCAAAGCGGCATGGCCGTCGACACGCACCCCTTGCAGGGAAAGATGCGCCGGCCCGGCTCGGAGGTGAGCAGGCTCAGGTCGAGCAGGTCGGCCTCGATGCCGGCGCCGGACAGCGCGTCGCAGGCGATGCGCGACAGGCGGAACGTCTTCGACACCTCGCCGGGGCAGGTGCCGTCGTTGCGCGGCGATCCGCAGATCACCAGCACGCGCGACGGCGCGGCCGCATCCTGCTGCCGCGCCTGCGCGGCCTGGATGCGCTCGCGCGCCTCGATCCATTCCACCGAGAGCTCGTACGCGGGGTCCGCGAAGCCCGGTCCCGCCGGCCGGGTGCGCGGCGCCTTGCGCCCGCTGTCGTATGCCTGCCACGCAATCGTCTCGATGCGCACGAGCGCATCGCGCTCGGCGTCGAACGCCGGATCGAAGAAAGCCTGCCGAAAACGCTCGCCGAAGGCCTCGCGCGAGAGCTTTTCGGGCGCCTGGCCCGTGCGCACCGGGGGTTTGGGATCATCCATCCGGCCACAAGGTGCAAGCCGCGTGCCGCATGGAAACGCCATACTCGCCGGCTGCCATGGACACCAACGACACGATCATCCCGGCCGGCGCGCCGCAGCCGACGCTCGGGCAGCGCATCGGCGCCGCATGGCGGCGGCTGAAGGCGGCATTCACGCGGCCGCGGTCCGCCCCCGCGCACACGTCGCTGCGCGGGTCGGCCGCCGACCTGCCCGACACGATCGACGTCCCCGCCCGACCGGTCGGGCCCGCGATCGCCGAACCGCCGCCGCCCGCACCCGCCCCGGCGGCCGCGCCCCCGCGGGCCCCGGTCGCGCCGGCGCCGCCGCATCCCGAGCCCGAGTTCCTCGGCGGCGAGTTCACCAACGACGCCGGCACGCGCGGCTACCGGCTGTTCGTGCCCGGCACGCGCAGCACCGCGTTGCGGCCGCTGGTCGTGATGCTGCACGGGTGCCGGCAGAACCCCGAGGACTTCGCCACCGGCACGCGCATGAACGAGCTCGCGCAGGCGCACGGCATCGTCGTGCTCTACCCCGGGCAGGTCGCGCGGGTCAACCGCTTGGGCTGCTGGAACTGGTTCAGGCCGGAGAACCAGCGCCGCGACAGCGGCGAGCCGTCGATCATCGCGGAGCTGACGCGCGAAGTGATCGCCAGCCACTGGATCGACACGCGCCGCGTGTACGTGGCCGGCCTGTCGGCGGGCGGCTCGATGGCCGCGGTGCTCGCGGCCACGTATCCCGACCTGTACGCCGCCGTGGGCATCCACTCCGGCCTGCCGCACGCGGCCGCGCACAACCTGTCCACGGCGCTCAGCGCGATGCGCCACGGTCCGCTGCAGCGCACGGGCGACGGCGCGCGCGCCGAGCGCCAGCCGGTGCCCACCATCGTGTTCCACGGCGAGGAGGACACCACGGTGCATCCCGACAACGGCGACGAGGTGATCGCCCAGGCGCGCTGGGGGCGCGAGGCCCAGGACGACCCCGACAGCGGCACCGGGATGAGCGTGGAGCGCGGCGCCGTGCCGGGCGGCCGCACGTACACGCGCACCATCCACCGCGACGGCGACGGCCGCTGCGACGCGGAGCACTGGCTGATCCACGGCTGCGGCCATGCCTGGTCCGGCGGCAGCGCGATCGGCTCGTACACCGATCCGCTGGGCCCCGACGCGTCGGTGCAGATGCTGCGCTTCTTCATCGAGCATCCGCAGCGGGCGTGACGCAGTCGCGCGGCGCTCGGGTATGTCCCGAAGCCGCGGGCGCCGAATCGTCCGTAGGGTCGCGCAAGCGGCACTTTCCCTCGTGGCACGATGCGTTTTTTCCTCAGCTTCCGTCCCTCATGACACCCAAGGTGCTCCGAACGCGCGAAGGCGCCATCGAGCGCTGGACGCTCAACGCGCCGGCCACCCGCAACGCGCTGGACGACGACATCGTCGGCGCCCTGCTGGCCGGCTGCGCCGACGTGGCGGGCGACGCGTCGCTGCGCTTCGTGGTGCTGCAGGGCAGCGGCGGCGCCTTCAGCGCCGGCGGGCACCTCGCCGGCATGGCCGCCACGATGGGCCGCGCGCTGCCCGACGGCCAGCCCGACCCGCTGGCCACGATGGACCGCCGGCTCGGCGACCTGCTGTACGCGCTGTGCGAGCTGCCGCAGGTGCTCATCGCCGCCGTCGACGGCCCGGCGATGGAGGGCGGCTTCGGGCTCGTGTGCTGCGCCGACTTCGTCGTGGCTACGCCGCGCTCGGTGTTCGCCACGCCCGAGGTCACGCTCGGCGTCGCGCCCGCGCAGATCGCGCCGTTCGTCTGGCGGCGCCTCGGCGACGCGTCGGCGCGCCAGATGCTGATCGAGGCGCGCCGCTTCACCGCGGCCGAAGCGGTGGTGATCGGCCTGGTCAACGAACTGGGCGACGACCTCGCGGCCACCACCAACGCGCTCATCGCGCACCTGCGGCGCGCCGCCCCGGGCGCGGTGGCGGCCACCAAGCGGCTGCTGCACGCGCTGGCCACCCACGCGGTGCGCGACGTGCGCGACGACGCCGCGCGGGCGTTCGCCGTCTCGCTGCGCGGACCCGAGGCCGCCGAGGGCCTCGACGCCTTCGCGTCCAAGCGCGCGCCGCGCTGGACCTCATGAAGACGCCGCCCGCGCATGCCTTCGAGCCGGAGTTCGTCGAGCGGTTGAAGGAGATCTTCGAGGAACGCATCGTCTTCAACCAGGTGCTCGGGCTGAAGATCGACGCCATGGCGGCCGAGGGCGTCGCGGGCCACATCGACATGCGCAGCGAGCTCATCGGCCATTTCTCCCACCAGCGGCTGCACGGCGGCGTGATCAGCGCCGGGCTGGACGCGATGGGCGGGCTGGCGGTGATGGCCGCGATCGGCGCGCGCCACCTGGACGAGCCGCCGCAGCAGCGGCTGCTGCGCTTCGGCAAGCTCGGCACGATCGACCTGCGGATCGACTACCTGCGCCCCGGCGTGGGGGAGCGCTTCGAGTTGCGCGCGCAGGTGATGCGGCTGGGCTCGCGCGTGGCGTCCACGCGCATGGAGTTCCTGGGGGCGGACGGGCGGCTGCTGTCGACGGGTTCGGCCGCGTACATCGTGTCCTAGGCGCGCTCCCGCGACGCCCTCGCATCGTCCGCGGGCGCGCTCCGATGTCCTCGCATCGTCCGCGGTGCGCTCCCGCGACGCGCTGGCATCGTCGGCGCGCGCTCCCGCGATGTCCCGTCCTGGTCCTAGTGCGTCGTGCCGCCCCCCGGCGCGGCCTCGGCCGCGGCGGCCATCCGGTCGCGGCGCTGGCGCAAGGCCGCGCGCGCCGCGGCCATTTCCTGCTGCAGCACGCCGATCTGCCGGTGCGCCTGGGCCAGCTTGTTCGACAGGCTCAGCTGCTGCCGCAGGTGACGGTCGCGCAGCGCGTCCAGCTTGCGGCGGTGCAGCGCGCGCAAAGCCAACCATTGCGCCATGCCCAGCGCCAGCAGGCCGACGCCGGCCGCCAGCAGCTCGGGCAGCGCGTTCACGCACTGCCTCCGGCCACCCGTGCCCGGTCGGGGTAGCCGCAGACCGGCAGCTCCCACGTGGTGCTCGGCGCGTCGCGGCCGCGGCAGCGCACGTGGTAGTCGTACAGGCGCAGCAGCTCGGCGGCGATGCCGACCGGCAGCGCGCTCACGCCGTCGACGACCAGCGCCTCCAGCAAGGCGGCGGTGCTGCCGATGTCGTCCCACGTGCCCGCGATGCGGTTGGCGAGCTGCGGCGCCTCCGACGCCAATCCGTTCACCCGCACCGGGGCCGGCAGGCGGGCGAGCCAGGCTTGCGCCTGCACGGTCAGGGAACGGGGCCGGGACGGATCGGAGGGCGGCGGCTCGTGGAGGGGGGACGAGGGAAGCATCGGTGGGCGGCGGTGGGCGCTGCATCGCAGCTTGTGAACGAATGTATCGAGGCCCCCGCCCCGCGGGCGAGGGTGAAAGTCACGCGCCGCGCGAAGCCCCTGCTCATCCCCCGCGTTCGCGGGTTCCCCGGGGCGCTTTCGCGGCCAGCGCCTCCAGCTTGTGCAGCAGCTCGGCCAGCCGCTGCTGCGCCCCCTCCGTGCCGAGCCAGGTCTCGACCTCCTGGACGATGTCGTCCGGCGTGCGGCGCTTGAGGGCGCGGATGCCCTCCACCATCTCCCGGAATTCGGCCAGCGCCTCCGGCTCGGCGCGCTCGCGCAGCAGCGCCTCGTTCGCCTGCACCAGGGGCTCCAGCACGGCGAGGATGCGCCCGAGCTGGCGCCCGTAGCTGAAGCGCGATCCGATGCGCTTTTCCAGTTGCGGGTTGCCGGAGCCCGCGATGTTGTAGTTCACCAGCCCCACCTGGCTCACCGCCTCGCCCCAGGTGCGGATCCACTGGGTCACGTCGCCCGACAGCGGCAGGCGGTTGGTGGCGAGCAGGTTCTCGACCCACTTCGCCCATGCCGCCGGCAGCGCATACAGCGTCGCCGGATCCGCCGGCGATGCGGCCGCGGGCACCGCGACGGCTTCCTCCCTGGCTCCCATGCTTGGGTCCTTTCGCAAAGGCGGCGCCACGCCGGCGCCGATGGCCGAGAGTGTGGGGGCAAAACCGCGCCGGCGTCCTTGCGGGCGGTCGACCCCGGCCCGCCCCGCGGCGCCTGCCGCGCGACGACGGCCGCAGTACCATCCGCGCTCCTCGTGGCCTGCGGGAGGCTTTGCGTGACCCACCGCTTCTCCTCGGTCGCCGTGGTCGGCGCGGGCGCCGTCGGCAGCTTCTACGGCGCCATGCTGGCACGCGCCGGGCACCGCGTGACCCTCATCGCGCGCCCGGCGCACGTGCAGGCGATCGGGCGCGACGGCCTGCAGCTCGAGATGGGCGGCGCGGTGGAGGCGGTGCGCCTCGGCGCGAGCGACTCGCTCGCCGCGGCGCGCGGTGCGGACCTCGTGCTCTTCTGCGTGAAGTCCACCGACACCGAAGCGGTGGCGCGCGAGCTGGCGCCGCACCTCGACGCGGGCGCGGTCGTGATGAGCCTGCAGAACGGCGTGGAGAACGCGCCCACCATCGCGCGCTGCGTGCGCGCGCCCGTCGTGCCCACGGTGGTGTATGTCGCAACGGAAGTGCCGGGGCCCGGCCGCGTGAAGCACCACGGCCGGGGCGACCTGGTGATCGGCGCGCTCGACGCCGCGGCCGCGCGCGAGCCGGCGGCCACGCAGTGCCTGCAGGCGCTGGTCGACTTCTTCGCGACCGCCGGCGTGGCGGTTCGCATCTCGCCCGACGTGATGGCCGAGCTGTGGTCCAAGCTGATGGTCAACTGCGCCTACAACGCCATCTCCGGGCTCGCGCAGGCCACGTACGCGCAGCTCGCCGCGGTGCCGGAAGTGCGCGAGCTGCAGCAACGCGTGGTGCGCGAGGTGGTGGCGCTCGCCCAGGCCGAGCGCGTGGCCCTGCCGCTGCAGCCGTCGCTGGAGGCGATGGAGCGCATCGCCGCGGCGATGCCGGGCCAGCGCTCGTCCACCGCGCAGGACATGGCGCGCGGCAAGCCGAGCGAGATCGACCACCTCAACGGCTTCGTCGCGCGGCGCGGCCGCGAGCGCGGCATCGACACGCCGGTCAACCAGGCGCTGCACGCGCTGGTGAAGCTCGTGGAAAGCAGCCGTGGCGACCCCCGCTGAAGCGACCCCTGCGCAAGCGATGCCCGCCGCAACGACCCCGGCGCAAGCGATGCCCGCTGAAGCGACCCCCGCGGAAGCCGCGCCCGCCGCAACGACGCGCCCGGTGCCCCACGCGTTCGCGCAGGCGCTGCGCGCGCTGGGGCTGGCGGGCGCCGGGCCGCTCGCGGGCGAGCCGCTGACGGGCGGCGTGTCGTCGGACATCTGGCGCATCGACACGGACCGCGGCCCGGTGTGCGCCAAGCGCGCGCTCGCGCGGTTGCGCACGGCGGCCGACTGGCGCGCGCCGATCGAGCGCAACCGCTACGAGGCGCGCTGGATGCGCGTCGCCGACGCCGCCGTGCCCGGCTGCGCGCCGCGCGTGCTCGGCCAGCATCCGGCGCTCGGCGTGCTCGTCATGGAATACCTGCCGCCGGGCGCGCATCGCCTGTGGAAGGCGCAGTTGCGCGCGGGCCACGTGGAGCTCGCGACGGCGCGCGCGGTGGGCCGCACGCTGGGGCGCATCCAAGCGGCCGCGGCGGCGCAGCCCGCGCTCGCCGCCGAGTTCGACACCGACGCGATCTTCTTCGACATCCGCCTCGAGCCCTACCTGCTCGCGACGGCGCGCCGCCACCCCGGGCTCGCGGGCGCGCTCGAGCGGCTGGTGGAGGCGACGCAGTCGAACCGGCGCTCGCTGGTGCACGGCGACGTGAGCCCGAAGAACATCCTCGTCGGCCCGCGCGGGCCGGTGCTGCTCGACGCCGAATGCGCCTGGTGGGGCGACCCCGCGTTCGACCTCGCGTTCTGCCTCAACCACCTGCTGCTCAAGTGCCTGTGGAACCGGCCGGCCGCGCCGGGCTTCCTGGCCGCGTTCGACGCGCTCGCCCGCGCGTACCTCGCATGCGCCGACTGGGAGCCGCGCGAGGCGCTGGAGCGGCGCGCGGCGGCGCTGCTGCCCGGGCTCCTGCTCGCGCGCGTCGACGGCAAGTCGCCGGTGGAGTACCTCGTCGAGGAGTCGGCGCGCGAGGCCGTGCGCCGCGTGGCCGGCGCGCTGCTGCGCGCGCCCGCCGGGTCACTGGCCGCGGTCGCGGCGGCGTGGCGGGAGGATTTGCACCCATGAGCACGCCGGGCCGCCCCAAGTGCGAATTCCGGAGTGCGCAGCACGGAGGTTGCCTTATGAGCGAGCATCGGATCCGGTCCGTGCACGGGCGCCGCGTGTGGGACAGCCGCGGGCGGCCCACCGTGGAGGCGGAAGTCGTGCTGCAGGACGGCGCGATGGGACGCGCGATCGTGCCGGCCGGCGCGTCGCGCGGCACGCGCGAGGCGCTGGAGCTGCGCGACGGCACGCCGGCGTTCGGCGGCCTCGACGTGCGCCGCGCGGTCGAGCACGTGAACGGCGAGATCGCGCACGCGCTGGCCGGCGCGCCCGCCGGCGACCAGGCGGCGCTCGACCGGCGCCTCGTCGAGCTCGACGGCACGCCCGCGAAGACGCGCCTGGGCGCGAACGCGACGCTCGCGGTGTCGATGGCGGCGGCGCACGCGGTGGCGGCGGCGCGCCACGTGCCGCTGTACGAGTCGATCGGCGGCCCGTCGGCGACGCTGCTGCCCATGCCCCAGATCCAGATCTTCGGCGGCGGCGCGCACGCGGGGCGGCGCGTCGACATCCAGGACTTCATGGTGGTGTGCCCCGGCGCGCGCCATTTCGGCCAGGCGCTGGAGTGGACCGCCGAGGTGTACCGCTGCGCCGGCCGGCTGATGGAGGCGCGCGGCGTCACGCACGGCGTGGCCGACGAGGGCGGCTGGTGGCCCGCGTTCGCCACCAACGAGCAGGCGCTGGAGACGCTCGTGCAGGCGATCGAGCGCGCGCGCTTCGTGCCGGGCGAGCAGGTGGCGATCGCGCTCGACGTCGCGGCCTCGGAGTTCGGCGGCGACGGCCGTTACACGCTGGGCCTGGACGCCCTCGCGCTCGATTCCGACGGGCTCATCGAGCTGCTGCTGCGCTGGATCGACCGCTACCCCATCGTCTCCATCGAGGATCCGCTCGCCGAGGACGACCTCGACGGCTTCGCGCGCTTCACGCGCGCGGCCGGCCACCGGCTGCAGATCGTCGGCGACGACCTGCTGGTGTCGCACGCGCCGCTGGTGCGCGAGGCGGCCGAGCGCGGCGCGGCCAACACCGTGCTGCTCAAGCCCAACCAGCGCGGCACGCTGACCGAGAC
>Ga0075429_100001204_pt1 | contig 20973 bp, 18 predicted proteins | sample RhiMetdeltSRZDD3_FD_75295 | JGI IMG/M metagenome (GOLD analysis project Ga0075429, IMG submission 75295) | Populus rhizosphere microbial communities from Tennessee, USA - Rhizosphere MetaG P. deltoides SRZDD3 | ecosystem: Host-associated > Plants > Roots > Rhizosphere > Soil | place: USA... | reverse complement strand
CGCCGATCGCCATCGCCGTGCGCAGCGTCTCCTGGCACTGCGCGACACCGCACGACACCGCCACGATCTCGGTGGCCACGCCCTTCTCCTTCAGCCGCACCGCTTCCTCCACGGCGATCTCGTCGAACGGGTTCATGCTCATCTTCACGTTGGCGATGTCGACCCCGGTGCCGTCGCTCCTGACGCGCACCTTGACGTTGAAGTCGACCACCCGCTTGACGGCGACAAGGATCTTCATGTGTTGCTCCAAAGGGTCACGCCGGGAGGACCGACGGGAGGCGCTGCACCGCTTCGCGCGCCGCTTGCATCTGCGCCGCGCGTCGCACGCAGGATGTCGTCATCACCGTCGCTTCGCCTTCGATGACGACGGTGTCGCCGACCCGGCATACCGTCGACAGCACGGCACGGGCCTTGGCTTCGTCGACGCTCAGGACGCGCACCGTCGCGTGCACGGTGTCGCCCGGTCGGACCGGCGCACGGAACTTCAGCTGCTGGCCCAGGTAGACCGTGCCCGGGCCGGGCAGCCGGTTCGCCACGGCAGCGGAGATCACGCTGGCGGTCAGGAAGCCATGGGCGATCCGTCCGCCGAACGGCGTGGTCTGCGCGAACTCCTGGTTGGTGTGCACGGCATTGCTGTCCCCCGACACGCCCGCGAACAGCACGATGTCGGCCTCGGTGATCGTCTTGGAATACGTCGCCTGCATGCCGGGACGCAGGTCCTCGACGTCGTAGCCACCCATTTCGTTCATTGGCAAGTCTCCTGTTCGGTCGTGGCACGTGCCATCACATGCCGGCATGGTTCGGGCCGCCGCCGCCTTCGGGGGCGACCCACACGATGTTCTGCGTGGGGTCCTTGATGTCGCAGGTCTTGCAATGCAGGCAGTTCTGCGCGTTGACCTGCAGGCGCTGCGCGCCGTCGTCGTTCGTCACGAACTCGTACACGCCCGCGGGGCAGTACCGGCTCTCGGGGCCGCCATAGCGGGCGAGGTTGACTTCAATGGGCACCGCAGCGTCCTTCAGCGTCAGGTGCGCGGGCTGGTGCTCGGCATGGTTCGTGTTGCTGACGAACACCGAGCTCGGGCGGTCGAACGTGAGCTTGCCGTCGGGCTTCGGGTATTCGATCTTCGAGCACCCGTCCGCCGGCCGCAGTGACACATGGTCGGGCCGGTTGTTGCGCAGCGTCCAGGGCGGCGTGGCGATGCCCACCTTGGGCAGCAGCCACTGCTCGATGCCGGTCATCACCTGACCGACGCGCTGGCCCTTCTTGAACCAGAGCTTGAAGTTGCGCTGCTGGTCGAGCTCGTCCTTCAGCCAGCTGGCCTCGAACGCCTCGGGAAAAGCGCTGAGCTCGTCGTGCGAGCGTCCGGCAGCCAGCGCGGGGGCGATCGCCTCGGCGCAAAGCATGCCGCTCTTGATCGCGGCATGGCTGCCCTTGATGCGGGCCGCATTCAGGAACCCGGCGTCGCAGCCCACCAGCGCACCGCCCGGGAAGACGAGCTTGGGCAGCGCCTGCGGCGTGCCGTTGTTGATGGCGCGCGCGCCGTAGCCGATGCGCTTGCCGCCCTCGAGCTGCGCGCGGATCGCGGGGTGCGTCTTCCAGCGCTGGAACTCCTCGAACGGGCTCAGCCACGGGTTGCGGTAGTCCAGGCCGATCACGAAGCCGAGCGTGGCCTTGTGGTCCGGCAGGTGGTAGAGGAAGCCGCCGCCGAAGGCGTCCTCGCTCAACGGCCAGCCGGCGGTGTGCACGACGCGGCCGGGACGGGCCTTGGCGGGGTCGATCTCCCACAGTTCCTTCAGGCCGAGAGCGAAGCTCTGCACATCCTTGCCCTCGGCGAGCTTGAAGCGGGCGAGCAGCTGGCGGCCGAGGTGGCCGCGGGCGCCTTCGGCGAAGACCGTGTACCTGCCGTGCAGCGCCATGCCGAGCTGGAACGCGTCGGTGGGTCCGCCGTCCTTGCCCAGCCCCTGGTTGCCGGTGGCCACGCCCTTCACGCGGCCCTGCTCGTCATAGAGCACCTCGGCGGCGGCGAACCCGGGGAAGATCTCCACGCCCAGGCTTTCGGCGTGCCCGGCCAGCCACTTCACGACGTGGCCGAGCTGCACCACGTAGCAGCCTTCGTTGTGCAAGTTGCGCGGCACCAGCCAGTCCGGCATGCGGCGGCTGCCGCACTCGGAGAGGAACAGCACGTCGTCGCCCGTCACCGGCTGGTTCAGCGGCGCACCGAGCTGCTTCCAGTCCGGCAGCAGTTCAGTGAGGGCCCGCGGATCCATCACCGCGCCGGAGAGGATGTGCGCGCCCGGCTCCGAGCCCTTCTCCAGCACGACCACCGAGATGCCGGCGTCGAGCTGCTTCAGGCGGATCGCGGTGGCCAGGCCGGCCGGCCCGCCGCCCACGATGACGACGTCATAGTCCATCGCCTCGCGCGGGCCGAACTGCTGGAGGAGCTGCTGTGGTGTCATGCTTTCGATCCCGAACCCATCGGCAATGACGCGCGATGCTTCATGGCGCCCTCAACGCCCCGCGGTGCGGATGGCCTGCACCGACTCCGGGTTGACCAAGGTGCTGAGGTCCCCCGGTTCTTCGCCGAGCCAGGCCGAGCGCACCACGCGGCGCATCACCTTCAGGTTGCGCGTGCGCGGCAGGTCGTCGACGAAGACGACTTCGGCGGGTCGGAACGCCCCGCCCAGCCCAGCGACCACCGCGGCCGACAACGCCTTCGCTGCGGCCTTCTGGTCGACGCCCGGCCGCGCAACGCAAACGCACACCACGGCGGTGCCCTTGATCGGGTCGGGTGTTCCGACGGCGACCGCGTCGAGCAGCAGTCCGGTGCCCATCAGCAGCGCCTCGATCTCGGAAGGTCCCGTGCGCTTGCCGGCGATCTTGAGCGTGTCGTCGGAGCGCCCGTGCACGTACCACATGCCGTCGGCATCGCGGCTCGCGAAGTCGCCATGCACCCACAGGTCCGGCAGGCGCGACCAGTAGCTGTCGAGATAGCGCTCCCGGTCGTGCCACAGTCCGCGCGTGAGGCCGATGCTGGGCGTGCGCATCACCAGCTCGCCCGTCACGGCGGGGCCGACGGACGCCCCGTGCGCGTCGACCACGTCGGCGCCGGTGCCCGGCACCGGCCCCGCGAAGGCGCAAGGCTTGAGCGGATGGATCACCGTGCCCGTCAGGATCCCGCCGATTTCGGTGCCGCCGGAGTAGTTGAGCAAGGGGACGCGCCCCTGGCCCACGCGCTCGAAGGTCCACTGCCAGGCCTCGGGCGTCCACGGCTCGCCGGTGGACACGATGACGCGCAGCGACCGGAGGTCGCGTCCGGCCAGTGCGTCCTCGCCCTGCGACATCGACAGGCGTGCCACGGTCGGCGCGAGGCCGAGGTAGCTCACGCGGTGGCGTTCGACCAACCGCCACAGCCGATCGGGCTCGGGGTAGTTGGGCGCTCCTTCGGCCAGCACGACGGTGCAGCCGACCAGCAGGCCGCCGAACACGAGGATCGGCCCGACCAGCCAGCCCATGTCGGACATCCACAGGAAGCGGTCCTCGGGCTTCAGGTCCATGCAGATCGACAGGTCCAGTGCCGTCTTGACCGGAAAGCCGCAGTGCGAGTGCACCACGCCCTTGGGCTTGCCGCTGGTGCCCGAGGTGAACATCAGCAGGAAGGGATCGTCGGCCGGCATGGGCTCCGTCGGGACGGCTTCGACATCGTCGGGCGCGTCCGCGGCGAGTTCATGCCACCAGTGGTCGCGTCCGTCCTTCCAGTCGTGCGCAGTCTCCAGGTGGTTCAACACCACGACGTGACGCACGCCGGGGCATTGCGCCAGCGCCTCGTCGACGACCGCCTTCGCACCGACCGGCTTGCCGCGACGCAAGGAGCCGTCGACCGTGATCAACGCCGACGCCCGCCCGTCGGTCAGGCGCTGGGCGACGGCGTCCGCGCCGAAGCCCGAGAACATCGGAAGCACGATGCCGCCGATCTTCGCCACGGCCAGCATCGCGGCGGCGGCATGGGGCAGGTTGGGCAAGTACATGCCCACCACGTCGCCCCGCCCGAGGCCGAGGCGGCGCAGGCCCCAGGCGAGCCGGCAGGTCTGCCGGTCCAGGTCGGCGAAGGTCCAGGTGGTCGTGGCGCCGTCTTCGCCTTCCCACACCAGCGCGGGGTGGCCGTAGCGCGCCGAGCCGCGTCGCCGATCGATGCAGTTGAGCACCACGTTCGTCACGCCGCCCACGCACCAATGCGCGAACGGCAAGCCGTCGCCGAGGTCCAGCACCCGCTCGTAGGGGCGTTCGAAGCGGTAGTCGAGGAATCGGATCAGCGCGTCGTGGAACCATGCCGGCTCGCGGCTCGCGCGCTCGTTGAGCGCCTCGAAGCTGTCGACCCCGAGCGCGCGCATGAAGCGCGTCAGGTTGGCCCCTTCGACGGTCTGCGCGTCGGGCCGCCATGCGACGCCCGCGGGGTGGGTGAGATCGACTTCCATGGCTTGCTCCCAATCGAGAAAGTGGCGGTGACCGGGCGGACACGCTTCAGTTGAAGGCGGCGATGCCGGTGATGGCGCGCCCGAGGATCAGCGCGTGCACGTCGTGCGTGCCCTCGTAGGTGTTCACCACCTCCAGGTTCACCAGGTGACGCGCCACGCCGAACTCGTCGCTGATGCCGTTGCCGCCGAGCATGTCGCGCGCCACGCGGGCGATGTCCAGCGCGTTGCCGCACGAGTTGCGCTTCATGATCGAGGTGATCTCCACCGCCGCGGTCCCCTCGTCCTTCATGCGCCCCAGGCGCAGGCAGCCCTGCAGGCCGAGCGTGATGTCGGTGAGCATGTCGGCCAGCTTCTTCTGCACGAGCTGGTTGGCCGCCAGGGGCCGGCCGAACTGCTTGCGGTCCAGCACGTACTGGCGCGCGCGGTGGTAGCAGTCCTCGGCGGCGCCCAGGGCGCCCCAGGCGATGCCGTAGCGCGCGCTGTTCAGGCAGGTGAACGGCCCCTTGAGTCCACGCACCTCGGGGAACGCGTTCTCCTCGGGGCAGAACACCTCGTCCAGCACGATCTCGCCGGTGATGCTGGCGCGCAGGCCCACCTTGCCGTGGATCGCCGGGGCGGACAGGCCCTTGGCGCCCTTGTCCAGCACGAAGCCGCGGATGGCGCCTTCGTCGTCCTTGGCCCAGACCACGAACACGTCGGCGATCGGGCTGTTCGTGATCCACATCTTGGCGCCGCTGAGGCTGTAGCCGCCGGGGACCTTGCGTGCGCGCGTGATCATGCTGCCGGGGTCGGAACCGTGATTCGGCTCGGTCAGGCCGAAGCAGCCGATCCACTCGCCCGACGCGAGCTTCGGCAGGTACTTCTGCTTGGTCGCTTCGTTGCCGAACGCGTTGATCGGCACCATCACCAGCGACGACTGCACGCTCGCCATCGAGCGGTAGCCCGAGTCGACGCGCTCGATCTCGCGCGCGATCAGGCCGTAGCTCACGTAGTTCAGGCCCGCGCCGCCGTAGGCCTCGGGGATCGTGGGCCCGAGCAGGCCGATCTCGCCCATCTCGCGGAAGATCGCGGGGTCGGTCGTCTCGTGGCGGAACGCCTCCTGCACGCGCGGCAGCAGCCGGTCGCGGCAGTACGCCTGCGCGGCGTCGCGCACCTGGCGCTCGTCGTCGGTGAGTTGTCCGTCGAGCAGAAGCGGGTCGTCCCAGTGGAAGCGCGCGCGCGCAGCGGTGGTGGCCATGGAATGTCTCCTGAAATCGTGAAGTGTGAAGGGGGCCGTTTCGCGGATCAGTCGCGGCCCACGAGCTCGCGCCCGACGATGATCTGCTGGATCTGCGTCGTGCCTTCGTACAGGCGCAGCAGCCGCACGTCGCGGTAGAAGTGCTCGACCGGGAACTCGTTGATGTACCCCGAGCCGCCGTGCACCTGCACACCGCGGTCCGCCACGCGCCCGACCATCTCGGTGCAAAAGAGCTTGCAGCACGAGGCGCGCATGCTCACGTCCGGGTCGCTCACGCTGGGCGAAGGCTTGGCGTCGTAGCGCAGGGCGCAGTCCTGCACCATGCTCCAGCCGGCGTAGAGCTCGGCCTGGCTGTCGGCGAGCATCGCCTGGACGAGCTGGAAGTCGCCGATGCGCTTGCCGAACTGCTTGCGCTCGCGCGCGTAGGCCACCGACTCGTCGAGGATGCGCTGGGCCATGCCGCAGGCGACCGCGGAGATGTGCAGGCGCCCGCGGTCGAGCACCTTCATCGCGGTCTTGAAGCCCTGCCCCGGCTGGCCGCCGATGAGGTTGGCCGCAGGCACGCGCACGTTGTCGAGGATGACGTCGCACGTCTTGGTGCCGCGCTGGCCCATCTTCTTGTCGGGCTTGCCGAGCGACAGGCCGGGCAGCCCCGCGGGGACGACGAAGGCCGAGATGCCGCCGGCGCCCGGGCCGTCGGTGCGCGCCATCAGCGTGAAGGCGCCGGCGCGCGGCGCGTTGGTGATGAAGCGCTTGGTGCCGTTGAGCACGTAGCTGTCGCCGTCGCGCTCGCCGCGCGTCTTCAGCGCCGCGGAGTCGGAGCCGGCGTCGGGCTCGGTGAGCGCGAACGACATGACGAGCTCGCCGGTGGCCACCCGCGGCAGGAACTCGCGCTTCTGCGCCTCCGTGCCGTCCATCAGGATGCCCTGCGAGCCGATGCCGACGTTGGTGCCGAACACCGAGCGGAAGGCGAGCGCCGTGTGGCCGATCTCGTAGGCGACGCGGCACTCCTGGCTCATCGACAGGCCGATGCCGCCGTACTCCTCGGGGATCGACAGGCCGAACAGGCCCATCTCCCTCATGTCGGCAACGATGTCGGCGGGCACCTCGTCGTGCTCCTCGACGGCGTCTTCAGCCGGCATCAGGCGATCGCGCACGAAGCGCTGGACGGCGGCGAGCAGCAGCTCGAAGGATTCGGAGTCGATGGCCATGGGACCTCGGCGTTCGGGTGGCAGGTGGAGGAAGGAAGGAGGCGAGCTGCTGCTACTTCGCGAACTTGCGGAAGTCGGGCTTGCGCTTGTCCTTGAGCGCGGCGACGCCTTCGCGCGACTCCTCGGTGTCGTAGAAGAGCTTGAGCGCGTACATGCCGAGGCCCGCGATGCCGGCCTGGTGCGCCGTGTCGGCGTTGAAGCTGCGCTTGGCGATGGCGATGGCGGTGGGGCTGCGCTCGCACAGCTCCTCGCCCCATTTCTGCACCTCGGCGTCGAGCTGCTCGTGCGGCACGCACACGTTGGCCAGGCCCATCGCCACGGCCTCCTGGCCGCTGTAGCGGCGGCACAGGTACCAGATCTCGCGCGCTTTCTTCTCGCCGACGACGCGCGCGAGGAAGGCCGTGCCGTAACCCGGGTCGACCGAGCCCATCTTCGGGCCGGCCTGGCCGAACTGGGCCTTGTCGGAGCAGATGGTCAGGTCGCAGATCGTGCACAGCACGTTGCCGCCGCCGATCGCGTAGCCCTGCACGCGCGCGATGACGGGCTTGGGCACATCGCGGATGGCGGTGTGCAGCTCCTCCATCGGCAGGCCGATGGTGCCGCGGCCGTCGTAGTTGCCGTCGTGGGCGGACTGGTCGCCGCCGGTGCAGAAGGCACGGTCGCCGGCGCCGGCCAGCACGATGGCGCCCACGCTCTTGTCGTAGCCGGCCTTGTACAGCGCCTTGATGAGCTCGTCGCAGGTCGTGCCACGGAACGAGTTCATCTTCTCGGGCCGGTTGATCGTGATCCAGGCGACGCCGTTGCGGACCTCGTACAGGATGTCTTCGAAGTTCATGTGTCGTGCTCCGTTGGATGGGATGGCGGTCAGCCGTTCATGGTCAGGCCGCCGGAGACGCTGAGCACCTGGCCGGTGACGAAGGCGGCGTCGTCGCTGGCGAAGAAGACGATGGCGCCCGGCAGGTCGTCGGGCTGGCCGATGCGCCCGAGCGGGATCGAGCGCGTGAACGCCTCGAGCAGCTTCTCGGGGTTGCCCGCACCCTCCTTGTAGTCGGCGAAGAGCGCGGTGTCCGTCGGGCCGGGGCACACGACGTTGACCGTGATGCCGTGGCGCGCGTGCTCGCGCGCCAGCGTCTTGGACAGCGACACCAGGCCGCCCTTGCACGCCGCGTACACCGCCTCGCCCGAGGAGCCCACGCGCGCCGCGTCGGAGGCGATGTTGACCACGCGGCCCTTCTTGCGCGCGGCCATGCCGGGCAGGATGGCGTGGTGCATGTGCAGCGCGCCGGTGAGGTTGATGGCGATCAGCTTGTCCCACTGCGCCGGCTCGGTCTTGGTGAACGGCTTGAAGACGTCCCAGCCGGCGTTGTTGACCAGCACGTCGACCGGGCCGAGCTGCGACTCGGTGGCGGCGACCGCCGCGTCGACGCTGGCCCGATCGGTGATGTCGCAGCGAAACGCCTGCGCGCTGCCGCCTTCGGCGCGGATGCCCGAGGCCACCTTTTCCGCCGCCTCGGCGTTGAGGTCGAAGACGGCGACCTTGGCGCCTTCGCGGGCGAAGCGCCGGCACGTGGCGCCGCCGATGCCGCCGCCTCCTCCGGTCACCACCACGGTCTGGTTGTCGAATCGCTTCATGGGTGCTTCCTGTGTCTGTTGCCTGGGCCGGCGGGGTGGTCGAAGAGGCGTCTTGGCGCGTTCGATATATCAATGTATTGACGAATATTAGCGCCACGCGCAGACTGGCGCAAGCGCGTCGAGGCCCCGCGTGCGTAGGGACTTACCCCCATGTCACGGATGTCGCGGCGAAGATCGAACTCGCCGACCGGTGGTTCTTTCAGGCCCTGTCAGTGAGACAATATGTTGCACAAGCGCGAGCCAACCGGGCACGGACACGGACTCCACGCGGTCCGCGACGCCTCCAGGACCGTCAAGCGCCCCACGTCCGGATTCGAAACGCCTCCACCAGGAACTCGATCAGCACCCGCACCTTCGGCGTGACGTGCTTGCGGCTGGCATAGACCGCATACACGCCCAGCTCCATCGAGCGGTACTGCGGCAGCACCTCGACCAGCGCGCCCGAGCGCAGGTGGGCGTCGACCATGAACGAGGGCTGCAGCACGATGCCCTGGTGCTGCAGCGCCGCTGCACAGCAGGTGTCGCCGCTGTTGCTGCGCATGCGCGGCGTGACCTTCACGTCGACCAGGCCTTCGGGTCCCTCGAACGCCCACTGCTCCCCCATGGCCAGCAGCGTGTAGGTGAAGACGGCGTGCCGCCCGATCTCCGAGGGATGCGCCGGCGTTCCGTGGCGGCGCAGGTACTCGGGCGAGGCGCACAGCACCATGCGCGTGGCGGTGAGCCTGCGGGTGACCAGCGACGAGCTGGGCAGCTGCGCGATGCGGACCGCGAGGTCGTAGCCTTCGTCCACCAGGTCGACGATGCGGTCGGACAGCGTCACGTCGAGCGTGACGTTGGGATGCAGCTGCAGGAACGCCGGCCACAAGGGCGCCAGGTGCAGCAGCCCGAAGCTCACCGGCACGTTCAGGCGCAGAAGCCCAACGGCCTCGCCGGCGCGCGCCGTCGCTTCCGCCTCGGCCTCGTCGACGCCGGCCAGGAGCTCCTTGCAGCGGGCATGGAAGACCTCCCCCTCCTCCGTGAGCGACAGCTTGCGGGTCGTGCGATGCAGCAGCCGCACGCCCAGCCGCGCCTCGAGCTCCCCGACCAGCCGGGACACGGCGCTCTTGGAGACCTGCAGCGCCTCGGCGGCGCCCACGAAGCTGCCGGCGTCGACGACGGCCGCGAACGCCCGCATTTCATCGAATCGATCCATAGCGGCGGATTAGCCCGAAATTCGGAACAGTGAGTCAAAAGCTTGGTACTTTATCTTCAAGGGTGCAACTTCTAAAGTCCCTCCATCGCAGCCATCGTGCTGCTGCAACCGGAAATACCTGGAGACTTCAATGAGCAACTCTTCCTTCAAGCGCGTGCTGGCCACCGACGCCGGCTACGGGCCGCTCGTGCTGCGCGTGCTGGTGGGCGTCATCTTCGCCGCGCACGGCGCGCAGAAGCTGTTCGGCTGGTTCGGCGGCTACGGCCTCGAGGGCACCGGCCAGTTCTTCGGCTCGATCGGGCTGAACCCCGGCACGCTGATGGCGCTGCTGGCCGGCGCGGCCGAGCTCTTCGGCGGGCTGGCCCTCGTGTTCGGCCTGCTCGTGCGCCCGGCGGCCGCGGCGCTCGCCTTCACGATGCTGGTGGCGATCTTCGCCGTGCACATCGGCAAGGGCTTCTTCATGGACAAGGGAGGCTACGAGTACGCGCTGGCGCTGTTCGCCGCGTCGCTCTCGCTGCTGTTCAGCGGCGGCGGCCGCTACGCCGTGGATGCCGCCCTGGCCCCGCGCATCGCGGGAGCCCGCTGATGTCGCGCCTGCCCAGCCTGTTCGTCTCGCACGGCGCGCCGAGCTTCGCGCTGGAGCCCGGCCAGGCCGGGCCGCAACTGGCGGCGCTGGGCCGCGCCCTGCCGCGGCCCGAGGCCGTGCTCGTGGTCTCGGCACACTGGATGACGCCGACGCCGCGGGTGAGCGTCGCGGCGCAGCCGGAGACCATCCACGACTTCGGCGGCTTCGACCCGGCGCTGTACCGCATCGATTACCCGGCGCTCGGCCACCCCCGGCTCGCACGGCAGGCGATCGAGACGCTGCGCGCGGCCGGCTGGCCGGCGCAGGCCGACGAGCGCCGCGGCCTCGACCACGGCGCGTGGGTCCCGCTGCTGCATCTCTTTGCGAAGGCCGACGTGGCGGTGTTCCAGGTTTCGCTGCCGTCGCGGCTCGACGCGGCGTCGGCGTGGGCGCTCGGCAAGGCCCTCGCCCCGCTCGCCGACGACGGCGTGCTCGTCGTCGGCTCGGGCAGCCTCACGCACAACCTGGCCGAGTTCCGCAGCCACGACGGCGCGGACATGCCGTATGCGGCCGAGTTCGCCGCCTGGGTGGGCGAAGCCGTCACCGCGGGCGACGGCCTGCGCCTGCGCCGCACGCTGACCGACGCGCCGCACGCCGCACGTGCTCATCCGAGCCCCGAACACTTCTGGCCGCTGCTGGTCGCCGCCGGCGCGGCGCCCGCAGCGCGTCCGTGGCGGCACATCGACGGCGGCATCGCGCACGGAATGCTGGCGATGGACGCCTTCGTCTTCGGCGCCGCGACCGCATGAAAGGAGCCATGCAGATGCGCAACGACCTTCTCATCCAGCGGCCCGATGCCGCGACGGCCGCGGCGCCGCAGTTGCTGCTGCTGTTCCACGGCGTGGGCTCGAGCGCCGAGGACCTGCGCCCGCTCGGCGAGGCACTCGCTACCCTGCAACCGCAAGCGTTCGTCGTCAGCGTGCGCTCGCCGCAAGCATCCGACTTCGGCCAGGGCTGGCAATGGTTCTCAGTACAGGGCGTGACCGAGGCCGATCGCCCAGCGCGCGTCGCCGCAGCGATGCCGCACTTCATCGACACGGTGCGGGCGTGGCAACGCGAGAGCGGCATCGGCCCGCGCGCCACGACGCTGATCGGCTTCTCCCAGGGCGCGATCATGGCGCTCGAATCCACGCAGCAGCCGCAAGCCATCGCTGCGCGGGTGATCGCGCTGGCCGGCCGCTTCGCGCAGCCGCCGCGGGTCGCGTCGCCGCACGTCGCGCTGCACCTGCTGCACGGCGAGCAGGATCGGGTGATGCCGCCCGCACACGCCGCCGACGCGGCGACGCAGTGGCGCGCGCTCGGAAGCGAGGCGACGCTCGACCTGTTCGCGGGTCTCGGGCACGGCATCGATGCGCGTGTCGTCCACCGACTGGCCGAATACCTCGGGACGTCGACACCATGAGCCGCCGGGCCGGCCCGGAGACGCCCCATGAGCCGGCCGCCCGTCCGACTGCGCCTGCCAGCGCAGGCCACCTTGCTCGAACCCGTACGCGCCCGCGAAAAGCAACATGTTGTCTGATTAACCGAGACGCTCGGAAACACTCAGACCCCCCTCCGTCCGCCGTCAGCCGCGCATGACATGGGGTTTACACCGTCTTCGCCCGGCCACTGCATGACTTATATTACGTCTATGTATTGACGTATCTGCGATCGTTCGCATGCTGCGACCGATCGCCGTCATCGCGAGCGCGGACAAAGGGGAACATGAAATGGGCAATCTTCAGGAGCAGGCCGGGGGAGTGCCCGGCGGCGGCATCGGCGGAGCAAATCGGCGCTCGTTGCGGCGCAGCCTCGTCGGTGCGGCCGCCATCCTGGCCGTGTCGGCCGTCAGCAGCCCGCTGTGGGCGCAACCGGCCGACTGGCCGACCAAGCCGCTGCGCGTGGTCGTCGGATTCGCCCCGGGCGGTGGCACGGACGTGATGGCCCGCGTCGTCGCGCAAGGCCTGTCCGAGGCCTTGGGCAAGACCGTCATCGTCGACAACAAGCCCGGCGCCAGCGGCAACCTGGCCGTCGGCGAGGTCGTCAAGGCCGCGCCCGACGGCTACACGCTGATGGTCGCGCCGACTTCGGTCGAAAGCGCCAACCCCTCGCTCTTCAAGGCCAACTTCCACCCGGCCAAGGACCTGACGCCGGTGGGCGCGATCGGCGTGACGGCGATGTACATCGTGGCCAAGCCGGGCATCACGGTGAAGAATGCGAAGGAGTTGGTCGACTACGCCAAGGCGAACCCGGGCAAGCTGTCGTACGCGTCGTCCGGCGCCGGCACGCCACCGCACCTGGCGGCCGAGCTCTTCAAGTTGCGCGCCGGCATCGGGGCCACACACATTCCGTACCGCGGCTCCGCCCCGGCGCTGCAGGACGTGATGGCCGGCCAGGCCGACTACGTGTTCGACCCGGGCATTGCCTTCCCGCACATCCGCTCCGGCAAGGTCAAGCTGCTGGCCGTGTCCAGTGCCAAGCGTTCGCCGTTCTTCCCTGAGGTGCCGACACTGGCCGAGCAAGGCATCCAGGGCGCCGATCTCGACATCTGGTTCGGCATGTGGGCTCCGAACGGCACGCCGCCCGAGATCGTTGCCCGGCTCAACCGCGAGTTGACCAAGGTGCTGGCTTCACCCACGCTCAAGCAGCGCTTCGCCGAGCTCGGGGCTGAGCCCGCCACCCGCGATCAGGCCGCCTTCCGCAAGCTGCTCGACGAAGAAGCGCGCGTGCTGACGACCTTGATCAAGACCCAGAAGATCGTGGTGGACTGATCAACACCAGCCTCGACGGCGTCGAACAGGAGCAAGCCGGGTGACTCGATGATGCGTCCGACGAGGTCCTGGAAGGCGCACGGCGCCATTGCCTGGCGCCGGCGTCGTGCGACCTGATCTGCAAGACCAAAAGAAAAGGCACCCGTAGGTGCCTTTCTTCATTTCACAGTCATTCGTGGCGGAGTGGACGGGACTCGAACCCGCGACCCCCGGCGTGACAGGCCGGTATTCTAACCAACTGAACTACCACTCCGCGTCGGGGCTGCATTCACCGGCAGTGCCGGCCAAGCGCAGCCAAACTTGGCGTCCCCTAGGGGATTCGAACCCCTGTAATCACCGTGAAAGGGTGGTGTCCTGGGCCTCTAGACGAAGGGGACGAATCCCTCGCGACCTGAACCGCGCGCCACCGTTTGTGGTGGAGGTAAGCGGGATCGAACCGCTGACCTCTTGCATGCCATGCAAGCGCTCTCCCAGCTGAGCTATACCCCCGTTTGTGCAGGTGTCGCGCCGTTCAAGCGAGACCGCGAGTATAGCGTTGTTTTCAGGCCCCCTGCAATCGGGCGAGGACGGTCTCGCGCGTGAACAGCGACAGCACCGCGTCGATGGACGGGGTCTGCGGGCGCCCGCACACGAGCACGCGCACCGCGTGCGCGAGCTGCGGCATCTTGAGCCCGTGCGCGTCGATGGTGTCCTTGATGGCCCGGGCGATGCCGGCCTTGTCCCAGTCCACCGACGCCAGCCGCTCGCGCAGCGATGCGAGGGCCGGCCGCACGCCGTCGGTGACGTGCGCGGCGACGTCCTCGGGGCGCGGCGTCACGCCCGCGAAGTACATCGCCAGCCATTCGGCCAGCTCGGCGGTGGTGGTGCAGCGGTCCTTGAACAGGCCGAGGCGCGGGCGCACTGCGCAGGCGTCCGCCGCGATGCCGCGACGCGCCAGCTGCGACGCCACCAGGGCCGCGAGCTCGCCCTCGTCCAGCGTCTTCAGGTAGTGTGCGTTGACCCAGTTGAGCTTGGCGGCGTCCCATTGCGCCGGGCTGCGCGCGAGATGCTCGCCGTCGAACCACCGCACGAGCTGCTCGCGCGTGAACAGCTCGTCGTCGCCGTGGCTCCATCCGAGGCGCGCGAGGTAGTTCACCATCGCCTCGGGCAGGTAGCCGGCCTCCTCGTACTGCATGACGCTCACCGCGCCGTGGCGCTTGGAGAGCTTGTCGCCGTCGGGCCCGAGGATCATCGGCACGTGGCCGTACTCGGGCAGCTCGGCGCCGAGCGCGCGCAGGATGTTGATCTGCCGCGGCGTGTTGTTGACGTGGTCGTCGCCGCGCAGCACGTGCGTGATCTTCATGTCCCAGTCGTCCACGACGACGCAGAAGTTGTACGTGGGCGTGCCGATGGCCAGCGGGTCGGCGGACTCGGCCTCGCTCGCCGGGCGCGCGATGATCAGGTCGTCGAGCTCGCGGTTGCCGATCGTGATCGGGCCCTTCACCAGGTCGTTCCACGTCACGTCGCCGTCCTGCGGGTTGCGAAAGCGCACCACGGGGCGCACGCCCGCCGGGACGGGCGGCAAGGTCTTGCCGGGTTCGGGGCGCCACGCACCGTCGTAGCGCGGCTTCTCGCCGCGCGCGCGCTGCGCCTCGCGCATCGCGTCGAGCTCGGCCGGCGTGCAATAGCAGCGGTAGGCGCTGCCGTCGACGAGCATCGTCGCGATCACCTCGCGGTAGCGGTCCAGCCGCTGCATCTGGTAGTACGGGCCTTCGTCGCAGTCCAGGCGCAGCCAGCGCATGGCCTCGATGATCTGGTCGACCGCCTCCTGCGTGGAGCGCGCGACGTCGGTGTCCTCGATGCGCAGGATGAAGGTGCCGCCGAAGTGGCGCGCGAACGCCCACGAGAACAGCGCCGTGCGGGCGGTGCCGAGGTGGAGGAAGCCGGTGGGAGACGGGGCGATGCGCGTGCGGACGGTGCGGGTCATGCGTGGCGATTCAAAGTGAGCCGAGGCCGCGCAGCAGGTCGGCCTTCAGGTCGTCGGGATGCTCGAGGCCGACGGCGACGCGGACCATCCCTTGCGTGATGCCGGCCGCCTGCCGCTGCTCCTCGGTGAGGCGGCCGTGGGAGGTGCTGGCCGGGTGCGTGATGGTGGTCTTGGTGTCGCCGAGGTTGGCGGTGATGGAGCAGATCTGCGTGCGGTCGATGACGTGGAAGGCATTCTGCCGCGCGCGCGCCGGCCCGCCGTCGTCCTGGCCGCGCACGATGAACGACACCACCGCCCCGCCCTGCCCGGCCTGCTGCGCCATCGCCAGCGCGTGCTGCGGGTGCGACGGCAGGCCGGGGTGGTACACGCGCTCGACCATCGGCTGCTGCTCGAGCCAGCGTGCGAGCGCGAGCGCGCTCTCGCTTTGCGCGCGCATGCGGATCGCCAGCGTTTCCAGGCCCTTCAGCACCACCCATGCATTGAACGGCGACAGGCTCATGCCGGCGCTGCGCATGACGGGCATGAACTTCTCGTTCACCAGCGCCTCGCTGCAGCAGATGGCGCCAGCGATCACGCGGCCCTGCCCGTCCAGGTACTTGGTGCCCGAATGGACGATCAGGTCCGCGCCGTACTGCACCGGCCGCTGCAGCGCCGGCGTGCAGAAGCAGTTGTCCACCGCCAGCCACGCCCCGGCGTCGCGGGCGATGCGCGCAAGCGCCCGGATGTCGCAGACCTCGGTGAGCGGATTGGTGGGGGACTCGGCGAACAGCAGCTTCGTGGCCGGGCGCACCGCGCGGCGCCACGCGTCGACGTCGGTCTGCGCGACGAAGGTGGTCTCCACGCCGAACTTCCCGAACTCGCGCCCGAGCAGCATGATGGTCGAGCCGAACACGCTCTGCGAGCACACGACGTGGTCGCCCGCCTTGAGCAGCCCCATGGCGAGCAGCAGGATGGCGGCCATCCCGCTCGAGGTGGCGATGCACGCCTCGGTGCCTTCCAGCGCGGCGAGGCGCCGCTCCATCATCATCACCGTGGGGTTGGTGAAGCGCGAGTAGATGAACGCCTCTTCCTCGTTGGCGAAGCGCGCGGCGGCGGACGCGGCGTCCGGCTGCACGAAGCTGCTGGTGAGGAACAGGGCCTCCGAGTTCTCGCCCCATTGGCTGCGCGGCAGGCCTTCGCGCACGGCCAGCGTGTCGAGGCGCACGCCGTCGGGCAGCGCCACGCGCGGGATCTTCTTCTCGCTCATCGCCGTGTCACCTTCCGTCGTGCGCCACGCCCTGCAGGGCGAGCTGCGAGCGGTCGGGCGCGTCCTCGTCCTCGGGCTGCATGCGCCGCTGGTGCGCCATCGCGTCGAAGTCGGCGGCCGACACGTCGCCGGTGATGTAGTGGCCGTCGAAGCACGACGCCTCGACGCCGTGCAGCGCCGGGTTCAGCTGCGCGACCACGCGCTTCATCGCGTTCACGTCCTGGTAGATGAGCGCATCGGCGCCGATGAACTGGCGGATCTCCTCGATCGTGCGGTTGTGCGCGACCAGTTCGTCGCGCGTGGGCATGTCGATGCCGTACACGTTGGGAAAGCGCACCGGCGGCGCCGCCGAGGCCATGTACACCTTGCGCGCGCCCGCGTCGCGCGCCATCTGCACGATCTCCTTCGACGTCGTGCCGCGCACGATGGAGTCGTCGACGAGCAGCACGTTGCGCCCCTTGAACTCGCTCGCGATGGCGTTGAGCTTCTGGCGCACCGACTTCTTGCGCATGCTCTGCCCCGGCATGATGAAGGTGCGCCCGACATAGCGGTTCTTGACGAAGCCCTCGCGGTACGGCTTGCCGATCTTCTGCGCGAGCTGCATCGCCGAGGGCCGGCTCGATTCCGGGATCGGGATCACGACGTCGATCTCCGAAGGCGGCATGGTGGAGATGACGCGCTGCGCGAGCGTCTCGCCCATGTTGAGCCGCGCCTGGTACACCGACACGCCGTCCATCACCGAGTCGGGACGCGCCAGGTACACGTACTCGAACATGCAGGGATTCAGCGTGGAATGGTCGGCGCACTGCTGGCTGTGCACGCGGCCCTCCAGGTCGATGAAGACGGCCTCGCCCGGCGCGACGTCGCGGATCACGCGGTGGCCGGTGCCCTCGATGGCCACCGACTCGCTGGCCACCATCATCTCGCGCCCCTCTTCCGTGCGGCCTTCGCCGAAGCACAGCGGGCGGATGCCGAACGGGTCGCGGAAGGCCAGCAGCCCGTGCCCCGCGATCAGCGCCACCACGGCGTACGAGCCCTTGATGCGCCGGTGCACCGCCTGCACGCCCTTGAACACGGCCTCGGGGGTGAGCGCCAGGTCGCGCGCGGCGAGCTGCAGCTCGTGCGCCAGGACGTTGATCAGCACCTCGGTGTCGCTCTCGGTGTTGATGTGGCGGCGGTCGACCGCGATCAGCTCCTGCTTGAGCGCCAGCGCGTTGGTGAGGTTGCCGTTGTGCACGAGCACGATGCCGAACGGCGCGTTGACGTAGAAGGGCTGCGCCTCTTCCTCGCTGTAGGCGTTGCCCGCGGTCGGGTAGCGCACCTGGCCGAGGCCCACCGTGCCGAGCAGGCCGCGCATGTTGCGCGTGCGGAAGACGTCGCGCACCATGCCGCGGGCCTTGTGCATGAAGCACTTGGTGCCCTGCATCGTGACGATGCCCGCCGCGTCCTGCCCGCGGTGCTGCAGCAGCAGCAGGGAGTCGTAGATGAGCTGGTTGACCGGGGCCTTCGAGATCACGCCGACGATGCCACACATGGGACTGCTCCGGAGTCAGGACGGGGACGGGACGGGCCGCCTCAACGCGGCAGGTGCCGCGCGAGGCCGGGTGGCAGCATCGGCTTGATGCCGCCGAGCGCCTTGTCCAGCCAGGCGGCGCCGAGCGACGACCGCCATGCGTGCGATTGTGCGAGAGAGGTGAGCATCACCACGGTGGTGATGACGAGCATCAGCACCAGCGCGCGGGCGACGCCGAAGGCCGCCCCGAGCACGCGGTCCACGGCGCCCAGCGGCGTGGCGTGGATCGCCAGGCGCAGCAGCCGCGCGAGCAGGGCCCAGACGAGCAGCGCCGCGAGGAACGCGAGCACGAAGGCGAGCGCGAAGTTGAGCGCCGAGCCGGCCCGGCCGACGGGCACGTGGGGCGCCACGTCCGGGGCCAGCCACTGCGCGGCGAACCACGCGGCCACCCAGCCGAGCAGCGACAGCACCTCGAGCACGAGGCCGCGCCACAGGCCGACGACGACCGAGACCGCCAGGATCGCGAGGAACATCCAGTCGACCCAGCCGAGGCTCGTCATGGCGGCGTCAGAGCGTGATCACCACCGCCGGGGACCCGGCGGCCTTCAGCCGGGCCTGGACGCGATCGGCCTCCTCGCGCGAGGCGAACGGCCCGATGCGCACGCGCACGCGGTTGCCCTGCGGCGTGTCCGCCACCTGCGTGTAGCTCTTCAGCCCGAGCTTCTCGATCTTCTGCCGCGTCTCGCGCGCCGCGGCGTTGTCGGCGAAGGCGCCCACCTGCACGACGAAGCGCCCGGCTTCCTTCGACGACCCGGCGGCGGACGGCGCGGCGGCTGGCTGCGTCTTCGCGGGGGCGGCCTCGGGCGGCGGGGTCGGCGCGGCCTTGGTGGCGGGTGCGGGCGCGTCGCGCCCGGCCGCGGCGGCCCTCTCGGTGGCGACCTCGGACGTGCGCGCGCCCGACGCCGCCTCGGCGGGGGCGGCCGGCGCCGGCTTCGCCGGCCGCGCCGACGGCATCACCAGCGGCGGGGCGTTCTCCTTGCGGGGGATCTCGATGGGGATGTCGACCGGAATCGGGCGCGGCTGCGTCTCGAAGAGGATCGGAAAGCCGATCACGCCGGTCGCGACCAGCACGACCGCGCCGATCAGCCGCCGGCGCGCGCGCGTGCGCGCCTGCTGGACGAGGTCGGCCGGCGCGTCGGGCGTGGCGGCGGTCGCCTGCCGGCCCGAACTGCGCTGGAAGATCGAAGTGAGACCCATGCGGGGGACGGCGGCCCCTGCGGGGCGCGGATCAGCCGACGTGTGCGGCGCTCAAACGGGGCAGCCCCTCCCTCAGCACACCACCCACGGTGTAGAAGGAGCCGAAGACGACGATTCTATCAGCCGGGTCCGCGTGAGCCACCGCGGCGCGCAAGGCCGCGGCAGGGCCGCCGTGCACCTGCGTCGCGACCGGGCCGGGACCGGCGAGCGCGAGCCGCTGGTGCAGCGCCTGCAGCGCCAGCGCGGTGGCGGCGCGCGGCGTGGGCAGGTCGGTGAAGTGCCAGGTGTCCACCAGCGGCGCCATGCGGCGCAGCATGGCCTCGATGTCCTTGTCCTGCATCGCGCCGAACACGGCGTGGGTGCGCGGATGGAAGCCCATCTGGTCCAGGTTCTGCGCCAGCGTGGCCACCGCATGGCGGTTGTGCGCCACGTCCAGCACGAGGGTCGGCTGCCCCGGCACGATCTGGAAGCGGCCGGGCAGCTGCACGAGCGCCAGCCCCGCGCGCACCGCCTGCGCCGTGATCGGCACGCGCTCGCGCAGCGCTTCGAGCGCCGCCAGCGCCCCGGAGGCGTTGAGCAGCTGGTTGGCGCCGCGCAGCGCCGGATACGCGAGGCCGTTGTAGCGCTTGGTGCGGCCGGCCCACGACCATTGCTGCGGCGTGCCCGAGAAGCTGAAGTCGTGCCCGAGGCGCCACAGGTCGGCGCCGATCTCGCGCGCGCGATCCACGACGCTGTCCGGCGGCACCGGGTCGCTCACGACCACCGGACGGCCGGTGCGCATGATGCCGGCCTTCTCGCGGCCGATGGACTCGCGGTCGGGGCCGAGGTATTCGACGTGGTCCACGTCGATGCTGGTGATGACGGCGCAGTCGGCGTCGATCACGTTGACCGCGTCGAGCCGGCCGCCGAGCCCCACCTCCAGGATGACCAGGTCGAGCTTCGCCTGCGACAGGGCGCGCGCGATGGCGAGCGTGGTGAACTCGAAGTAGGTGAGGCCCACGTCGCCGCGCGCCGCCTCCACCGCCTCGAAGTGCGGCAGCAGCGCGGCCGCGCTCGCCATCTCGCCGTCGATGCGGCAGCGCTCCTCGAAGTGCACCAGGTGCGGCTTGATGTAGAGCCCGACGCGGTAGCCCGCCTGCAGCGCGATCGTCTCCAGCATCGCGCAGGTCGAGCCCTTGCCGTTGGTGCCCGCGACCGTGATGACCGGCGCGTCGAACCGCAGCCCGAGGCGCCCGGCGACGCCGTGCACGCGCTCGAGGGACAGGTCGATGTCCTTCGGATGCAGCCGCTCGCAACGCGCGAGCCAGCCGTCGAGGGTGGTGGGCAACGGGCCCGTCGGGGCCATCAGCGACCCCTGCGGGCCGGCTGCGCCGGACCCTGCGCGACGCGCTTCGCCAGGAGGGACGCGGGCGCGGCGCTCAAGCGACCGCGTCGGCGCTTTGCCGCTGCAGCATGGCGACCGCGCGCGCGATCGTGCCGCGCAGCTCGCGGCGGTCCACGATCATGTCGATGGCGCCGGTCTGCACGAGGAACTCGGCGCGCTGGAACCCCTCGGGAAGCTTCTCGCGCACGGTGTTCTCGATGACACGCGGACCGGCGAAGCCGATGAGCGCCTTCGGCTCGGCCATGACGACATCGCCCACGAAGGCGAAGCTCGCCGACACGCCGCCCATCGTCGGGTCGGTGAGCACGCTCACGTAGGGCAGGCGCGCCTTCGCCAGGCGCGTGAGCGCGGCGTTGGTCTTGGCCATCTGCATGAGGCTCAGCAGCCCTTCCTGCATGCGCGCGCCGCCGGTGGCGGTGAAGCTCACGAACGGGGTCTTCTGCTCCAGCGCCGTCTCGACGCCGCGCACGAAGCGCTCGCCCACCAC
>Ga0075429_100001203_pt1 | contig 20974 bp, 17 predicted proteins | sample RhiMetdeltSRZDD3_FD_75295 | JGI IMG/M metagenome (GOLD analysis project Ga0075429, IMG submission 75295) | Populus rhizosphere microbial communities from Tennessee, USA - Rhizosphere MetaG P. deltoides SRZDD3 | ecosystem: Host-associated > Plants > Roots > Rhizosphere > Soil | place: USA... | reverse complement strand
GCGGTCGCGTTTCCGCGGAAACGCGACCGCACGACAGCTAGACCGGAGTATCGACCTGCACTGGTGCGACCGGAGCGGCCGGGCGCACCCAGCGGGCGGTCTCGTCGATCGCGGCGACCAGGATCTCGTACAGCCTGTCGTCGGCGTCGTCGATGCACGCAAGGGCGACACCCTCGATCGCGCAGCCGATCGCCCGCGGCGCCACCCGCTTGCGGAAGTCCCGCGGGAGCCGGTGCGAGCCCGAGGTGAAGCGGCGGGCCCACCGGGCCGCCTCCGGCACCGCCTCGAGGGCGCGCCGGCTGGCCTCCTGCAGGCTGCCCGGCTCCCGGCCCTCGAGGGATGCGAGCACGCGCTCGGAGGTCAGCAGAGCGACCGCGAGCACGTGCTGACGCTCGTCGGACACCACGGGAAGGGCGAGCCGGACGCAGGTCAGCGTCACGTGCACGTCCAGTCGCCGGTCGTCGGAGGTCAGCCCGATCACGGACGGGATCAGCGGGGCGAGCCGGCTCCGGGCGGCATCGGTGGTGCAGTCGTTCACGTGCCGGGCGATGGCGGCGAGCAGCGGGTGGGTACAGGCCGGGTGGTCCGACCAGTCCTCACCCGCGAGGAAGGACGCGTACTCCATGAAGCAAGCGCCCTTGCGCGGGTTCCGGTGCTTCCCTCTCGACAGCACCGGCACGTCGGTCTCGAGGTAGTTCATCAAACCGCTCCTGCAGGTCTTGGCATCCGACTTCCAGTCTGCGCCTCACCACGGCGTACCGCTACGCATAATTCGCATCGCCGTCCGTCCCGCACGGGCTGTGAGCAGCGGCACAGGCCCGCCCGCTTGGGCTGGCGTGTTACCGCCGAGTAGCATGCAGTCCACTCACTCCCCCGTTCGTGACGAGGATGGAGGGCCCTGGTGCCCCGACAGATTCGCGATGTGGTGTTCGTCGACGGTGTGCGCACCCCGTTCGGCAAGGCCAAGGGCCAGTACGCCGAGACGCGCGCGGACGACCTGGTGATCAAGTGCATCCGGGAGCTGCTGCGGCGCAACCCGTCGCTGCCGCCTGAGAAGGTGGACGAGGTGGCGATCGCGGCCACCACCCAGATCGGCGACCAAGGGCTGACCATCGGCCGGACCGCGGCGCTGCTCGCGGGACTGCCGAACACCACGCCCGGGTACGCGATCGACCGGATGTGCGCCGGCGCGATGACCGCGGTGACCACCGCCGCCTCCGGGATCGCGTTCGGGGCGTACGACGTGGCGGTCGCGGGCGGTGTCGAGCACATGGGCCGGCACCCGATGGGCGAGGGCGTGGACCCGAACCCCCGGATCATCGCCGAGAAGCTGGTCGACACCTCGGCGCTGGTGATGGGCTCGACCGCGGAGAACCTGCACGACCGGTACCCCGGCATCACCAAGCAGCGCGCCGATGCGTTCGCGGTCGCCTCGCAGGAGCGCGCCGCCAAGGCCTACGCGAACGACCTGATCCAGCCCGACCTGGTCCCGATCGCGACCCGCTCAGCCGAGCAGGGCTGGGGTCTGGCGACGGTCGACGAGCCGATGCGACCCGGTACGACGCTCGAGGACCTGGCCGGTCTGAAGACGCCGTTCCGCCCGCACGGCCGGGTCACGCCGGGCAACGCCGCCGGCATCAACGACGGCGCCACCGCGTGCGTGCTCGCCGACGCACAGACCGCCGCCGAGCTCGGCCTCACGGTGAAGATGAAGCTCGTCTCCTACGGCTTCGCAGGCGTCGAGCCCGAGGTGATGGGCATCGGCCCGGTACCGGCCACCGAGAAGGCGCTCAGGCTGGCCGGGCTCACCATCGACGACATCGAGGCGTTCGAGGTGAACGAGGCCTTCGCCGTCCAGGTCATCGCCTTCTTGGAGCACTACGGCATCGCCGACGACGACCCGAGGGTCAACCCGTACGGCGGCGCGATCGCGTACGGCCACCCGCTGGCCAGCTCCGGCGTCCGGCTGATGAACCAGCTGGCCCGCCAGTTCGAGCAGCGCCCCGAGGTCCGCTATGGCCTGACCACGATGTGCGTCGGCCTCGGCATGGGCGGCACCGTGATCTGGGAGAACCCGCACTACACCGGAGGGGACACGCAGTGACCGACCTGCAGGCACTCATCGACGAGGCGGTCGCGATCGAGACCGATGAGGTCGCCACCTTCGCCTTGTCGCGCGACATCGCCCTGCCCTCCGTGTCGTCCAAGAGGGCCGGCACGATGGCGCTGATCACGCTGGACAACGGCCACGACCACACCAAGCCGAACACGTTCGGCCCGAAGGGCCTGGCGAGCCTGAGCGCCGCGATCGACGCCGCGCTGGCGCGCGACGACGTCGTCGCGATCGGCGTCACCGGCAAGCCGTTCATCCTCGCCGCCGGTGCGGACCTGAGCGGGCTGCCGAACCTCACCGACCACTCGCAGGCGGTGAACCTCGGCCGGATCGGCCACGGCGTGATGCGCAAGCTCACCGACGGCGGCAAGCCCAGCTTCGCGTTCGTCAACGGGATCGCTCTCGGCGGTGGGCTCGAGGTCGCGCTGCACACCTCGTACCGGACCGTCTCGGCGGCCGCCGGGATGCTGGCGACGCCCGAGGTGTTCCTCGGCCTGATCCCCGGCTGGGGCGGCACCTTCCTGCTGCCGAACCTGATCGGCGCCGACCACGCCGTGAAGGTCGTGGTGGAGAACGCGCTGAACCAGAACAAGATGCTCACCGGTCCGCAGGCCGTGCAGCTCGGCATCGGCGACGTCCTGCTGGAGCCCGCCGACTTCCTCGAACAGTCGTTGCTGTGGGCAAGCAAGGTACTGACCGGCGAGATCGAGGTGCAGCGTCGTGAGATCGACCGCGGCGAGGCCTGGGACGCCGCGGTCGCGCGCGGCAAGGCGTTCGCCGACGCCAAGGTGTACGGCGCCGCGCCGGCGCCGTACCGAGCGCTGGAACTGATCGCCGCGGCGAAGGACGCGGACCGCGACCGCGGCTTCGCGGCCGAGGACGAGGCGCTCGCGGACCTGGTGATGAGCGAGGAGCTGCGCAGCGGGCTGTACGCGTTCGACCTGGTCAACAAGCGGGCGAAGCGCCCGGCCGGCGCACCGGACAAGGCGCTGGCCCGGCCGGTGACCAAGGTCGGCATCGTCGGCGCGGGGCTGATGGCCAGCCAGCTCGCAGTGCTGTTCGTGCGCCGGCTCGAGGTGCCGGTCGTGCTGACGGACCTGGACCAGGAACGGGTCGACAAGGGTGTGGCGTACGTGCACGCCGAGGTGGACAAGCTCCTCGGCAAGGGCCGGGTCAGCGCGGACAAGGCGTCGCAGCTCAAGGGCCTGGTCAGCGGGACGGTTGACAAGCAGGAGTCGTTCGCCGACGCGGACTTCGTGATCGAGGCCGTGTTCGAGGAGCTCAAGCTGAAGAAGTCGATCTTCGCCGACCTGGAGAAGATCGTCCGCGACGACACCGTCCTCGCCACCAACACGTCGTCGTTGTCGGTCACCGAGATGGCCGCGGACCTGGAGCATCCGGAGCGGGTAGTCGGGTTCCACTTCTTCAACCCGGTGGCGATCCTGCCACTGCTGGAGATCGTCCGCGCGGACCGGACCGACGATGACTCGCTCGCGACTGCGTTCGCGGTCGGCAAGGGCCTGAAGAAGTCAGGTGTCCTGGTGAAGGATGCCCCGGCGTTCGTAGTGAACCGGCTGCTGACCAGGTTCCTCGGCGAGGTCACCACGGCGGTGGACGAGGGTATGCCGATCGAGGCGGCCGACAAAGCGCTGGTCTCGCTCGGGCTGCCGATGCCGCCGTTCGTGCTGCTCCAGCTGGTCGGCCCGGCCGTCGCGCTGCATGTCGCCGAGACCATGCACGCCGCGTACCCGGACCGGTACTCGGTGTCGGACAACCTGCGCCGGCTGGTCGAGGCGAACAAGTCCTCGGTCTACACCTGGAGCGCGGACGGCAAGCCGTCGGTCGACCCCGAGGTCGCTGCCCTGATGGAGATCGGCTCGAAGGCCTCGACCGCCGACGAGCTGCGCGAGCGGGCACTGTCCGCACTCGCTGACGAGATCCGGATCATGCTCGACGAGGGCGTCGTCGCCGAGGCGCAGGACATCGACCTGTGCATGATCCTCGGCGCTGGCTGGCCGTTCCACCTCGGCGGCATCACGCCGTACCTGGATCGGTCCGGCATCGCCGAGAAGGTCACCGGCGCGCGCTTCCTGCCGAAGGGCGTCGCCAGCCTCGCCTGACGACGCCCCAGCTGGTCAGGAGACGGCGGACTCGTCCGGGATCCAGATCGGCTGCCAGCCGTCCAGCTCGACGAACCGGCGCAGCTCGGCGATGCCGCTGAGCCAGCCCAGCCACGCGGCGTACGGCGGGCGGTCCTCGTCGAAGCCGCTCTGCACGAAGGTGAGCCGCGTCTTGCCGCCGGAGTCGGCCAGCTCCCAGGTGCTGATGCCGAAGCCCCAGTCGGTCGACACGCCGGTGGGCGTCAGGTCGATCACCTTCGCGACCGGCTGGCCGCCCATGCTGAACGTGCCACCGACCTCGTGCTCGACCTCGATCGGGATGCCGAACCACTGGCTGATCTTCGCCGAGTCAGTCATCGCGTCGTACACCTCGTCCCGCGGGCCATCGATCAGCACCTCGGCGCGCAGCTCCGACGAGGTGAAGTCGAGCTTCGGGGTGAGCTCGCGGCCGTCCAGGTGATCGGCAAGGTTCGCGATCGCCAACGCCCAGAAGGTCTGCAGCACGCCGCGGATGCTGCCGGTGAGCACCAACTCGTAGCTCCAGCCTGTCTGCGACACGGTGATCACGGTGCTCTCCGGGGTCTCCGGCTCCAGCGTGATCTCGACCTCGGTGTCCTCGCCGTCGAGCAGCCAGCTGAACCGCAGCGAGCGGTCGTCCACGTGCCGCAGCCGCTGGTGCGGGGCGTCGCCCTCGGGCGTGTACCGGCCCCAGAACTCGTACCGGTCGGGCAGCGAGACCTCGGCGTGCTCGGCCAGCCAGGCCCTCATCGCCTCGGCATCGGTCAGCGCGCGGTGCACGTCGGCGAGCGGCGCCGCCACCCGGGCGTGCGCGATCATCGGTTCGGTCATGATGTCTCTCCCTTGGGGTAACAGGCGACGGCGAGCTTGAACGCATCCCCCTCGGCGCCGCCGTAACGGGTGAAGATGTCCTGCAACGCGGAGCGCAGGTCATCGAGGAACTCCTGGCGGCGCTCGGCCGGGACCTGGATCTCCCCCGAGATCCCGATCGACGGCAGCTCGGGCCGGGTCCGGTCGAGGCCGGCGATGTCGTGCTGGACCTCCTCCATCAGGTCCAGCAGGTACCCGAGACTGAGCTCGTCCTGCGCCTTGCGCAGGTCGCCGATCCGGCCGACAAGGCGCGGCGAGAGCCAGTACGACCGCGCGGTCGCCTGGTAGATGCCCTCGTGGATCCCCCGCACCCTGCGCTCCGACACCTGCGTGACCAGGCCGGCGTCCACCAGCCGCTTCACGTGGTAGTAGACCCGCTGCGGCGTCTGGCCCAGCACGTTCGCCACCTCGGTACAGGAGCGGGGCTCGGCCAGCTGCCGCAGCACCCCGATCCGCTGCGGCTTGAGCAGTGCCTCGGCCTGCTCGATCTGCTCTAGGTACACGACGTCTCTCATCTCAAAAGAAAGTTTGTACGTAAAGCATTCGTTTGTCAATGCCGAAGTGGGCGCGCCGGTAGGGTTCTGCGTAACGGACGACTGCGTTACGCAGATCGCGGGAGGGAACCCGTGCAGGACCTCGAGTGTCGTCAGTGCGGCCGGCCGCTGCCGGACCGGACCGGGCGTCGCGGCCGGACATCGGCGTACTGCTCGGCCGCGTGCCGGCAGAAGGCGTACCGGCAGCGGAAGGCGCCGCAGGACGAAGACCTGACAGACCTCGTCGCGACGGTCAAACGGCAGGCCGGCGACCTCGACCCGCAGTACCCGCCAGCGCTGGAGGCGGGCGCCAAGACGCTCGCGGGCTCGGTACGCCGGCTCGCCGTGCTCGCGCGGGACGCGGCGTCCCTCGAGCAGTCCGAGATCGTCACGACCGACCGCGTGACGGAATCCGTCGACGAGCTGGCCTTCGGCACGCTGGTCGAGCGGTACCAGCGTGAGCTGCGGGTGCACTGTTACCGGCTGCTCGGCTCGTTCGACGAGGCCGAGGACCTGGTGCAGGAGACCTTTCTGCGCGCCTGGCGAGCGCGTGACACGTTCGAGGGCCGGTCCAGCCCCCGGGCCTGGTTGTACCGGATCGCGACCAACGCCTGCCTCGACCACCTGCGGCGCAACCCGCGCACCCCGGACCACTACCCACCGCCTCCCGGAGCGGACCCGGCGATGCCGACACCGGTACGTGTCCCGTGGCTGCAGCCGTACCCGGACCAGCTGCTGGAACCGGCCGCTCCGGCCGAGGCCGGGCCGGATGCCGTCGCGGTGGCTCGCGAGACGATCGAGCTGGTGTTCCTGGTGGCGATCCAGCACCTGCCGCCGCGGCAGCGCGCCGTACTGGTTCTCAGGGACGTGATCGGCTGGAGCGCGAGCGACACCGCGGACCTGCTGGACACCTCTGTGGCGTCGGTGAACAGCGCACTGCAGCGGGCCCGCCCGGTGCTCCGCGAACACCTGCCCCGCGAGCGGTCGGACTGGATCGCGCCGGCGGACCCGACCGACGAGCAGCAGGCACTGCTGCGGCGCTACCTGGAGGTCTCCGAGACCCACGACCTCGCCCTGATGACCGAGCTGATGACCGAGCTGATGGCCGAGGACCTGCGGGTCACGATGCCGCCGAACGACCTGTGGTTCGCCGGGCGGGACATCTTCATGGCCGGAATGGCGGACGTGTTCACGCCGGGCACGCACCTCTACCTCGGCGACTGGCGCAGTGTGCCGACGGCCGCCAACCGGCAGCCGGCGATCGCGCACTACGTCCGCCGGCCCGGTACGACGATCTTCCGCGCGCAGGTGCTCGACGTTCTGCGGGTGGTGGACGGCCGGATCGCCGAGATCACCTCGTTCGAGCCGCACCTGTTCGCCGCGTTCGGCCTGCCGCCGGTGCTGCCGACCGATGAGTGATCGGCGGATCCGTCGTCTCATCGGTCAACACGAACGAGTGCGGCGCACGGCCGCCTTACCCACACGGAGAACCTGATGATGCTCGAGAACAAGAACGCAGTGATCTACGGCGCCGGCGGCTCGATCGGGGGCGCGGTCGCCAAGACCTTCGCGGCCGAGGGTGCGCGGGTCTTCCTGACCGGCCGCACCGAGAAGACGCTCGAGGCCGTGGCCGAACAGGTCCGGGCCGCCGGCGGCCGGGCCGACGTGGCGGTCGTCGACGGTCTGGACGAGCAGGCCGTCGACGAGCACGCCCGGACCGTCGTCGAGCAGGGCGGCAGCCTGGACGTGTCGCTGAACCTGGTCCCCCGCGGCGACGTCCAAGGCATCCCGCTGGTCGACATGTCGACCGCGGACCTCACCCGGGCGGTCGTGAACGGACTCACCACCAACTTCCTCACCGCCCGGGCAGCGGCCCGGCAGATGGTGCGGCAGGGCTCCGGTGTGATCATCGCGCTGGACAGCGGGTCCGTGCACGGCAGCCCGATGATGGGCAGCACCGGCCCGGCGGACGCCGCGCTCGACACCCTTGTCCGCAACCTCGCCCAGGAGGTCGGGCCGCAGGGCGTCCGGGTGGTCGGCATCTGGACCGCGGGGCTGCCCGAGACCTTCACCCGGGAGAAGCTCGCGGCGGTGAACGCGGAGTTCGCAACCAACGACGCGATGTACCAGGGTCTGCTGGACCAGCTGGACCAGGCCCGGATGACGCGCCGGTCGCCCCGGCTGGCCGAGGTGGCCGCCACCGCGGCGTTCCTGGCCTCGGACCACGCGGCGGCGATCACCGGCACGTTCGTGAACGTGACCAGCGGCATGTTCCAGAGCTAGAGGATGCGGGCCGGCGCCGGGGCGTAGTACGCGTCGGCGTTGGCGCACAGGGGCGCGTCGTCCAGACGGCGCGCCAGCTCGGCGGCGTCGCCGACGCTGATCGCGTCGCCGCGCTCGACGGCCGGCGCCATGTACTCGGCGCCGGCCAGATCGACGACGATCGTCCGGCAGCCGAGCACCATGCCCTCGAACAGGGCGGTCGTGGACACCCCGGCCAGGTACGTCGCCGCAGCCATCAGGTCGTACGTCGACTCCACCGGCGCGTCGACGCCAGGAGTCGCGCGTCCGCCCGACAGCCGGACGTTGTCCGGACCGGCGACGACCCCGGCGGTGTAGTCCGACCGGTGCTCGCTCGGGTGCAGCCGGAACACCACGGACAGCTCAGGCCTCAGCTCCGCCAACTTCGTTGCCACCGGCAACAGCCGCTGCCCCGTGGTGCCCTGGGACACGAACACCACCAGTGCCGGGTCCTTGGCCACGAGCTGCTCGGGCGTCAGCCGCGGGACGAACGGGGCGCCGATCACCCGGGTGGTCGTCCCGCCCGGCAGGTCGACGGTCTCGGCCCAGTACGGCCCGAAGCACCACAGCTCGTCCGGCTGGTCCGGCACCGCAGGGCTGCCCGGGTAGCTGTACCCGAGGTGGTACGGCGTGATGGTGCCGTGCTGCAGCTCGACCACCCGGATCCCGAGGTCGCGGGCGGCGGCGACCACGTGCTGGTGGAAGTACCCGACCACGACGTACAGGGTCTGGATGCCGCGGCGGCGCAGCAGCGAGCGGTACAACCGCCGCAATGCCAGGTGCTTGGTCAGCTCGCGGCCTACCAGCCCGGTGAGCGGGACCCGCACACCGAGCCGCTTGTCCAACGCGTCCTCGATCGCGGTCACCCGCTCGCTCTCCGGCACGGTCAGGTCCCGCCGGCCCATGCGTTGCCCCAACCGTTGGCGCAGCCTGCCGCGGAACCCGGCGAAGGAGGTGAAGAAGTCCAGCGTGTCGGCGCCGGGCAGCGCGACACCGTTGATGTTCGAGTCCAGGATCAGCGCCCGGTCCCCCAGCTCGGCCCGCAGCTGCGCGGAGTAGATCTCGACCCCGTCGAGCTTGCGATGGTGCGGCACCACCGCCGCGTCGTACGAGCGGTGGCGCAGGAACGGGTTGTGCCGGACCAGCGCGACCAGGTGCCTGCCGATCAGGCGGAGCTTGTCCCCCGTCGTCCGCCGGACCGGGTGCGGGTCGCCGAGCAGACCGCTGCGCCGGGTCAGGTCGTGGAAGACCCGCATCCGGACGATCGGCCAGACCGCTACCCCGCGGACCTTCCAGTCGAGCAGGCCCAGCTCGCGCTCGGTGTCCCAGATCGCCTCGCACACACCAGCGACGGTCAGGGTGTCACCGAGCCCGTCAGGCCCGTTTGTACTCGTCATAGTTCACGCCAACCAGACCTGCGAAGCTACCGACACCGGAGAAGAAGCGACGGAAACCCTTGATCAGGTAGCGCTTCCGGACCAGCACCATACCGCCGAGAAGGTACCCGGCGCCGGACACCACCCGAGCGCCGGCCAATCCGATGGTGTGCAGGTACGACGCGGCGCCCGGCCGGATCAGCCGCCGGCTGATGGTGTCACCGCTGCCGGAGCGGAACGCGCGCCGCATCAGCCAGCGCAGGGTGGTCCGGGACAGCGGCACCTCCTCGGTGATCACCGCCTCCTCGCACCACACGATCCGGAAGCCGGCCCGGTGCACCCGGAGGAAGAAGTGCAGGTCGCTGGAGCCGCTGTAGCGGAACGCCGGGTGGAAGGCGGGCGTGATCTGGTGGTACACCCGCTGCGCGACCAGGGTGTTGTTCGTGTAGGCCTTGTCCACCTGGACGCCGGTCCGGCGCCGGCCGGTCGAGTCGTGCACGTCGCTGTGCCGGTTCCAGTCCGGCGCCCCGTCGGGGATCAGCCCGCGGACCGGGCCGGTCACCACGTCCGCGCCGGTCTCCCGCCAGGCGGTCAGCAGCTTGTCGAGCCAACCCGGAGGCGCCACCTCGTCGTCGTCGACGAAGATCAGCGCGTCGTCGTCCCAGCACATCCGCACCGACATCTCGCGGGCGAACGGGATGCCCGGTTCCGGCTCCACCGTGAAGGTGATCGGGTACCCGCCCTTTGCCTCGGCCTCCTTCGCCGCCGCTGCGACCACATCCTCCGCGGACCCCTCGGCGTCGTTGTCGACCACCACGATGCGCACGTCGTACGCCGACGGCTCGGCCAGCCGCTGACCGTCCAGGCTCTCCAGCAGCGCCTTCAGCTGGTCCGGACGACGGTGGGTGATGATCGCGATCGCGACCTTGGTCGGCGCGGGGTTCGGGGTTGCCACCCGCAGAGTCTACGGATGGGTCGTCTCGTGAGTGCGTTCCTCGATACCGACCCGCGACCGGCGGTACCCGTACGCGCCGTACACCACGAACCCGATCGCCATCCAGACCGCGAAACGCAGCCAGGTCTCGATCGACAGGTTCAGCGCCAGGTAGACGCAGATCGCGGCGGACAGGATCGGCAGCACCGGGTTCAGCGGCACCGTGAAGGCGCGCTGGATGTCGGGGCGCTTCTTGCGCAGGATCGGCACCGCGATCGACACCACGGTGAACGCGGCCAGCGTGCCGATGTTCACCATCTCCTCGAGCTTCCCGATCGGGGTCAGGCCGGCGACCGCGGCGACCAGGATGCCGATGCCGATCGTGATCCGGTACGGCGTACCCCAGACCGGGTGCGTCTTGCCGAGCTTGGCCGGCATCAGGTGGTCGCGCGCCATCGCGAACATCACCCGGGCGCCGCCGATCATCAGCGTCAGCACGACCGTGGTCAGACCCGCCACGGCCCCGGCGGAGATCAGCGTGGCGAACGAGTCGCGACCGACGGAGCGGAACGCCTCGGCCAGCGCGGCGCTCGGGTCGATCTGGTCGTACTTCACCATGCCGGTCATGACCAGCGTGACCGCGACGTACAGCACGGTGCAGATCGCCAGCGAGCCGAGGATGCCGCGCGGCAGGTCGCGCTGCGGGTTCTTCGCCTCCTCCGCGGTGGTCGCGACCACGTCGAAGCCGATGAACGCGAAGAACACCAGCGAGGCGCCCGAGATCACGCCCATGATCCCGAACGTCGAGGGTGTGAACCCGAACATCGCCTGGAACAACGGCGTGGTGATCTCCACCTCGCCGCTCTCCGCGGGAACGCCCGGCGGGATGAACGGAGACCAGTTCGACGAGTTGACGTAGAACAGTCCGGCGACGATTACGAACAGCACCACGAAGAGCTTGATCGCGACCAGCACCAGGTTGACCCGCAGCGACTCCTTGATGCCGAACGTGGCCAGCGCGGTGAGCACGACCACCAGCAGGATCGCGAGCAGGTTCACGTCGCTCTCCGGGCCGATCGAGGACGGCCAGCCGAGGCCGATCTCCTCCAGGAACAGCGCCGCGTAAGTCGACCAGCCCTGCGCGACGACGCTTGCCCCGAGCATCATCTCCAGCAGCAGGTCCCAGCCGATGATCCAGGCGAAGATCTCGCCGAGCGTGAAGTACGAGAACGTGTACGCCGAGCCGGACACCGGCACCGTCGACGCGAACTCGGCGTAGCACAGCGCGGCCAGCGCGCAGCAGATCGCCGCGAGGATGAACGAGACCGCGATCCCGGGCCCGGCGTACAGCTTCGCGGCGCGGCCGGTGAGCGTGAAGATGCCCGCACCGATGATGACGCCGATTCCGAATACCGTGAGGTCGAGCGCGGTCAGCCGCTTCTTGAGGTGGTACTCCGGTTCGTCCGTGTCGGCGATCGACTGCTCGATCGACTTCGTCCGCAGGAGGCTCATCGTGGGCCGACCTCGCTTCCGGTGGGCGACGGGTGGTCCGAGCCTGCCGGGTATGTCCTGACGAGGTCAAACGCAGATCAGCGCGGCGTACACACTCAGCGTGGCGGCTCGTCCGCCTTCAGGGCGGCGAACAGCTGGGCCTCGGTCAGCTCGGCATGCTTGCGCATCTCTTCGTCCCGCGCGGGCACGCTCCAGCCGTCCTTCGCGATGTCCCGGTACAGCTCGGCCAGCTCGGCCACACCGATCTTCTCGACCAGGTACCGGACCGCGAGCCAGCTCACGCCGTACACGTCCTCGGTGCTGGAGTAGAAGCCCTGGTCGGCCGGCAGGGACTTCATTCGCGGCAGCGCATCGCGGCGTACCTCGTCCTCCCACTCCTCCACCTCAGCCGGGCCGCTGATCTCCTCGACACCCTTCCAGGAGACGTACTCGGCGGCGCCCTCGGCGAGCCACAGCGGCTCGTATCCACCCAGGTTCGCGGTCGCGACATGGGTGAACTCGTGCGAGAACACGATCTCGTCGGCGTTGCTGAACTCGGCCGGGTTGAGCACCACGTACGCGCCGGCGAACACGCCGTCGGTGGTCTCCTCGCCGGGCAGCGAACGATAGGTGCCGGTCGCGCTCGCCGACGACTTGGAGTCCTCGCCGGCGAAGTCGGCACCGCGGACCCTGGGCTCGTCGATCGCGGAGACCAGCACCGAGCCGCGCCACTGCATCGGCCAGTACCGGTCCACCGTCGCGAGTGCCTCCTTGGCCTCGGCGACCAGCGTCCGGCCGAGCGTCGTGTTGCCCTTGTCCACCAGCACCATCAGCCTCGGTGCCCGGTGAATCTCCAGCCGGCCAAGGTCCCAGGGCTCGTGGTGCGCCCCCTGCGTGAGCCCGGCGTCCAGGTCGTCGTCGTCCACCAGCATCCAGCGGTTGCCGCGCTTGGCGAAGGTGTAGCCCAGCTCGGTCTTCACCGGCACGGAGTCGACGCCCTTGATCCGGTACGTCATCCAGACCCTGACCAGGTACGTCGTCGGTCCGTGCCGGTCCACCACGGCCTGGTCGAACTGCTCGTCACGCCGCTGGTACCTGAGGTCGGCCATCCCGAGCTCGACCAGGTTCGCGAACAGCGTGCGCTGCTCGGCGGCCAACGCGGTCGCGGACGGGTCGACGTCCTCCAGGAACAGCCTCTCGTCCACGGCGAGTACGGCGGCGGAGCGCTTCGCGAGGAAGGTGTCGACGGCATCGACCCGTTCCTGCAGGGTCGTCGCCGACGCCTGGGCCGACTCCGTCGGCTGAGGTGAACCGGTCGCGCGCTCGGCCTGTTCCCGGTCCGCGACCACCACGCTGATCGCACCGGTCACCAGCACGACCGCCGCCACCAGTCCCGCCCAGCGTCGCAGCACCGCCCGCGCACCCGCGGTCCGCTCCGGCTCATCCGGTTCTGATCCTGCGCCCGGCCCTGCGTCCGGTTCGGCGTCCAGAACGCTCACTGCCGCCGCACCGGCGGGCGCGGTCGCGCGGTCCGCCTCGGCGTCGGACTCGGTCTTAGCTTCAGTCTCGGCGTCGGTCTCCGGCTCGGCGTCGGTCTCCGGCTCGGCGTCGGACTCAGCCTCGGTCTCCGGCTGAGCTGCGGAGTTGGACTCGGCTGCGGGCGCCGTCTTGGCGTCCGGCGCAGCGTTGGACTCGGTCTCGGCGCCGGGCCCGGGCTCCGCAGAGGCTGTGACCGCCTCGCCGGCCTCGCCGTCGGCCTTCTCAGCCGTGGCCTCCGGGGCGGCGTCAGGTTCGCGCTCCGGCGTCGGCTCCGGCGCCTCAGGGCTGGCCTCTGCGCTGGTCTCTGGGCTGGAATCGGGCATGGCGACGCCTTCCTCAGCCACCTTGGCGGGTGAGCCGGGTGGCGTTGGGGCGTCGGTCACGTTGGGTGTTCCTCCGGTCAGCCCTGTCTGGCACGGCCCGGCCACCTTACTCGCTGAATGGTCGCCGCTACAGATACACATCGGGATATATCTGTGGCTATCAGTGCCGCGGGGGGTCAGGAGTCCCGCTTGAGGGCGCGGAACAGGCCCTTCTCGCCGTCGTAGCGGTCGAACAGGTAGTCGACGGCGTACCAGCCGATGGCGTACGAGGTCACCATCGAGGAGTAGAACGCTCGGCTCAGACGCCCTTCAGGTCACGCTCCGCGTCCGCGATGTGGGCGGGGTCGTTGACCCGCCGGATCACCTCGTGCGCGAGGTCCTGGCCGGTCAGACCGATCTCGGACAGGATCGCCGCGCGCTTGGCATGCTCGAGGAACCGCTGCGGGATGCCGAAGTCGTGCAGCGGGGTGCTCACCCCGGCGTCGCGCAGCGCCTGCGCGATCGCCGTCCCGCAGCCGCCGACCCGGCCGTTGTCCTCGACGGTCACGACGAACCGGTGCCCGGCAGCGAGCTCGACCAGGGCCGGGTCGACCGGCTTCACCCAGCGCGGGTCGACCACGGTGACACCGAAGCCCTGGGCGCCGAGCCGGGCGGCGACGTCCACTGCGGTGGCGGCCATCGAGCCGATCCCGACCAGCAGCACATCGCGCGGACTGCCGGCGGGCGGCCGGACCAGTACGTCGCAGCCGCCGGCCCGGTCGACCGCCTCGATGTCGGGGAACAACGGGCCTTTCGGGAATCGCAGCACGGTCGGCGCGTCGTCCACCTCGACCGCCTCGTTCAGCAGCTCGGCCACCCGGGCGCCGTCGCGCGGTGCGGCCAGCCGCAGACCGGGCACCACCTGCAGGATCGACATGTCCCACATGCCGTTGTGGCTGGCACCGTCGTCGCCGGTCACCCCGGCCCGGTCCAGCACGAACGTCACGCCCAGCTTGTGCAGCGCGACGTCCATCAGCACCTGGTCGAAGGCCCGGTTCAGGAACGTCGCGTACACCGCGACCACCGGGTGCAGCCCGCCCATCGCCAGCCCCGCGGCGCTGGTGACCGCGTGCTGCTCGGCGATGCCGACGTCGAAGGTCCGGTCCGGGTACGCCTGGGCGAACCGGTGCAGCCCGGTCGGGTGCAGCATCGCCGCGGTGATCGCGACGACGTCCGGCCGGCGCTTGCCGATCTCGACCAGCTCCTCCGCGAACACGTCGGTCCAGCCCCGGGGCTTGTTCGTCGGCCGGACCTGGTGGAAGTTGTCCTCCTCGTCCTGCTCGGCCGCGTCGTACCCGAAGCCCTTCTTGGTGACCGCGTGCACGATCACCGGTCCACCGAATGCCTTGGCGCTGGCCAGCGCGGACTCCATCGCCTTGCGGTCATGGCCGTCGATCGGGCCGACGTACTTGAGGCCGAGGTCTTCGAACATGCCCTGTGGCGCGAGCACGTCCTTCAGGCCCTTCTTCACGCCATGCAGCACCTCGTACAGCGGTGGACCGACCAGCGGGGTGCGGCCGAGGTTCCTCTTCACCAGATCGAGCACCTTCTCGTACCGCGGGTTGGTGCGCAGGCTGGTGAGGTGGTTCGCGAGGCCGCCGACGGTCGGGCTGTAGGACCGGCCGTTGTCGTTGACGATGATGACGAGCTTGAGGTCGTCGGCGTCGGCGATGTTGTTCAGCGCCTCCCAGGCCATCCCGCCGGTCAGGCCGCCGTCGCCGATCAGGGCCACCACATGCCGGTCCTCGCCCCGCAGCCGATAGGCCTTGGCCAGGCCGTCGGCGTAGGACAAGGCGGTGGACGCATGCTGATTCTCGACCAGGTCGTGCTCGGACTCCGCTCGGCACGGGTACCCGGACAACCCTCCGGCCTGCTTCAGCCGGTCGAAGCCGGACCAGCGGCCGGTGACGATCTTGTGCACGTACGCCTGGTGGCCGGTGTCGTAGACCAGCCGGTCCGTCGGGGAGTCGAACACCCGGTGCATGGCCAGGGTGATCTCCACCATGCCCAGGTTCGGGCCGAGGTGTCCCCCGGCCTTGACCTTGTCGACCAGGAACTCGCGGATCTCGGTCGCCAGGTCGTTCAGCTGCTGATCGGTCAACCGCAGCAGGTCCCGCGGCTCGTTCACCGACTCCAGCACGCCCATCGAGTCCTCCTCCTGAACCGGCCCGGGAACCAGGCACTGGGTCCACATCTCGGACGATCGAGTCTATGACGTCAGCGGGATAGCAGCCTCAGCCGGAGGCGCCGGCTCGGCTGTGCCCTTCGCCACTTCCCTGCGCCATAGTTCGCCAGTATCGAGCCATCGCTCGCCAGTATCTGGACAGAATCGCAAAGAACCTCGCACGGTAACTGCAGAAGCACTTACGGTCATGCTGTGGATCTGATCAGGACCCTGTTCTGCAAGTACGACGGGCGGCCGCACCGGCAGGTGCAGTCGATCCGGCTCGGCGAGGACGAGTTCGGCCTGTGGGTCGGCTCGCTGCCCGGCGGGCTGGGCCGCCGCGGCGACGGTCGCTGGGTGACCATCGACCATGCCCGGGTCCGGCTGTTCCCGTGGAACAGGTGGTGGAGCGCGCTGTTCAACGACGAGCCACACGAGACCGAGGTGTACTGCGACATCACGACGCCTGCCGAGATCAGCCGGGACGAGTTCGGCTACAGCGTGACCGCGGTCGACCTGGACCTCGACGTCCGCCGGATGCGGGACGGGTCGGTGCGGGTGCTGGACGAGGACGAGTTCGCCGCGCACCAGGTGAAGTACGGCTATCCGCACAAGGTCGTCGACACCGCCCGGGAGACTTGTGAGTGGGTCGCCGCGAACATCACCACCGCCGAGCCGTTCGCCTCGGCGTACCGGCCGTATCTGGATCGCGTCCGGCGGCTCGCGCCGCTACGGTGACCGGGTGCACCCGGTCCGCGTGGTCTACCGCAAGTACGACGACTCGCTGCACTGGCACCAGTGGGCGCAGTACCTGGACGAGGACGAGCACGGCCTGTGGCTCGGCGCGCCGCCGCACTCGAAGGCGCAGCGCGGTGACGAGCCGCCCGTGATCCACAGCCAGGCGCACGTGCTGCTGTTCCCGCGCGACGCCTGGTGGACGGCGGTCTTCAACGACGCGCCGGCCAGGACCGAGATCTACTGCGACATCACCACCCCACCCGAGATCGGTACGGCCCAGGTGACGATGGTCGACCTGGACCTGGACGTGTTGCGGCGCCGCGACGGCTCGGTACTCGTCGACGACGAGGACGAGTTCGCCGAGCACCAGGTGAAGTACGGGTACTCCCCCGACGTGATCGAGCAGGCCCAGGCGTCCTGTGACTGGCTGGCCGCGAACGTGGCGGTCAGCGAGCCGTTCATGTCGGCGTTCCGGCCCTACCTGGAGCGGATGGCCCAGGCCCCTAGCCCGGCAGGCTGACGGCCGGCACGGAAACCGCGGGCGGGCGGCACACTGGTGCCATGCGCACTGCCGCACCGATGAAGGTCCAGGTCGTGTTCGATGCCGCCGAGCCGCGACGGCTGGCCGAGTTCTGGGCTCTGGCCCTCGGATACACCGAGCAGCCGCCGCCGGACGGTTTCGACAGCTGGGAGGACTTCGGCCGCTCGATCGGCATGCCCGAGGAGCAGTGGGGCGACCGCGCCGCCGTGGTCGACCCGTCCGGCGCCGGGCCGCGGATCTACTTCCAGCGGGTGCCGGAGGGCAAGACGGCGAAGAACCGGTGCCACCTCGACATCGAGGCCGGCGCCGCCTCCGGGTCGGACGACCCGCACGTACGGCGGGCGGCCCGGGACGCGCACGTCAACCTGCTCGCACACCACGGCGGCCAGGTGCTGCGCTACCTCGACGAGCCGGGCGGCAGCTGCGTGGTGATGGCCGACCCGGAGGGCAACGAGTTCTGCGTCGCCTGAACCCAGTCGCCTGACTAGCGGGTCCTGTGCAGGCTGAGCATGACGTGGTCCAGCATCAGGATCCCTGGCACGCGGCTGCTCTGGCCGGCGTACATGTCGGCGACCGGGGTGACGGTCAGGAACAGCTTCTTGCCCGCGGGTACGTCGACAGCCACCGCAGGCAGCTCGATCCGCCGCTTCGCACCGGCGACGACGGTTGCCTCGCGCAACGGCATGGTGTTGTTCTGCACCACCTTCGCGTCCAGCGCGGTGTTGCCCACGCTGAGCGCGAAGAACGCCCGGCTGTCCGGCATCAGGCTGGTCACCCGGGCATCGAGCCGGACCTGGCCGGCGACGTTCAGCGGTCCGCTGGCCACCTCGACCGCGAACGGCAGACCACCGCCGCTGGTGGTGATGATCGACGGCAGCCGGTAGGACCGGGTCGTCGCCACGGTGCGCTGCGTGGTGCAGCGGCCGTCCGCGGTGGACAGGTGGTACTGGCCGAAGCCGGTCAGGCCGGTGTCCTGCTGCCTGAGGTTCAGCTGCATGAACCGGATCGAGAGCGCTCCGAACGACGGGCTGCCGAGCGCGGCCGAACATGGGTCACCCGGGGCTCCGAAACCTGGCGGCAGCACGCTCGGCAGGGCGTGCCCGCCGTTGTACCCGACCAGCATGCTGTGCCTGCGGGCGCGCGGCGTCAGCGCGCGGTCGAAGTTGGCCAGGCCCTCGTTCAGGTTGAACAGGTTGTCGGTCAGGCCCTGGCCGATCAGCACCGGGATGTCGAGCTTCCGGCCCTGCGCGACGTGCCAGGCCGGACCGTTCTTCGCGAAGAACGCGGTCAGCTCCTCGCCGGCCTGGCCGGTGGGCCAGCCGCCGCTCGTGACCGAGGTCAGGAACGCCTGCTGGACCGCCGGCGGCAGCTTGCTCCCGCCGACCGCGAAGAGCAGCGACAGCCAGAGCGCCCGCGGCACCTCCTGCGGGGCGAGCGAGTGCTTCAGGTCGTACCACGTGATCTCCGGTGCGAGTGCGTCGAACCGGGTCCGGCCGCTGTCGCGCAGCTCGGTGAACGCGCCGTCGAACTGGTACCCGCCGCCGTACGACCCGCCGATCGCGCCGAGCACCGGGTCGCCCGGGCGTTCCTTGCGGACCCAGTCCAGGCTCGCGACCAGGTCGACGATCCGGACCACGTCCTGGCCCTCGAAGTCCGGGTTCTGCACGTGCGCGACCCCGGTGCTCTCGCCGTGCGCCCGCTGGTCGAAGCTGAGCACCCCGAACCCGGCGTCCAGCCAGGCCTGGAACGACGCGGCCGTCCTGGTCCGGGTGCCACCCCAGCCGTGGCTGTGCAGGATCATCGGCACTGTCGCGGACGCGCTCGCTCCGGCCGGCCTGAACAGCGTGTAGCAGATCCGCACCGGCGTCGTACTGCCCGGCTCGGGCACGCTCTCGACGCAGCCGTTGCCGACCACCGGCTCGGCCGCGGACGCCGGTGGCGGTACGGCGAGCGCAGCACCCAGCAGACCGAGTACGACGGCGAGGCGCGGAACCGTGCGGCGAATGGTCTTCAGCGACATCTGCGCCTCCGTGACACTGGGCCGGGTCAAGGTAACCGGACAGTAACCATCCAGACCCGCGCTGACCAGACCCTGCGCACCACCGTTCTTGGAACCTGCTGCGAGACTGTGCGCCGTGCACGTCGCGCTCGAGATGGTCGCCCTGGTCACGGTGGTCGCGGCCGTCGCCGCGGCCGCACGCAGGCTCGGCATCTCGGCCCCGTTGCTGCTGACCGTGGTCGGTGTCGTGGCGTCGTACCTGCCGTTCGTGCCGCGGGTCGAGCTGACCGCCGAGGTAGTCCTCGTCGGGTTCCTGCCGCCGCTGCTGTACGCCGCCGCGATCCGGACCAGCCTGGTCGACTTCCGCCGCAACCGGCGCGCGATCGGGTTGCTGTCGGTCGGCCTGGTGGTGTTCACCACGTTCGGGGTCGGGCTGGTCGCCTGGTGGCTGCTGGACATTCCGTTCGCGGCCGCGGTCGCGCTCGGCGCCGTGGTCGCCCCGCCCGACGCGGTCGCGGCGACCGCGATCGCCCGCCGGGTCGGGATGCCGCGCCGGGTGGTGAACATCCTCGAGGGCGAAAGCCTGGTGAACGACGCCACCGCGCTGGTCTGCCTGCGGACCGCGATCGCGGCGTTCGCCGCCACAGTGACGGTCTGGTCGGTCGGGCTGGACTTCCTCCGCGCGGCCGGCGGCGGTGTGCTGGTCGGGCTGGTGGTCGCAACCGTGCTGGCCAAGCTGCGTCGGCACATCACCGACCCGGCGCTGGACACCTCGCTCAGCCTGCTCGCGCCGTTCATCGCTTACCTGCCGGCCGAGGAGCTGCACGCGTCCGGCGTACTCGCCGTGGTCGTCACCGGACTGCTGCTCGGCCACAAGGCGCCGGTACTGCAGTCGGCGGCGTCCCGGATCTCCGAGCGCACCAACTGGCGCACCGTGCAGTTCCTGCTCGAGAACACGGTCTTCCTGCTGATCGGGCTGCAGACCCGGTGGATCCTGGAGGACCTCAGCCGCAGCCCGCTGTCCACCCGCGAGATCACCATCGCGGCGCTCGGCGTGTTCGCCGCCGTGGTGCTGCTGCGGCCGATCTGGGTGTTCCCGGCGACGTACCTGCCGCGGCTGATCCCGGCGGTGAAGCGGGCCGACCCGAACCCGCCGTGGACCTACCCAGCGGTGATCTCCTGGGCCGGGATGCGCGGTGTGGTCACGCTGGCCGCGGTGTTCGTGCTGCCCGAGAACACCCCGCAGCGCGAGGTGCTGGTGTTCATCGCGCTCGTTGTGGTGGCCGGCACGCTGCTGCTGCAGGGCTTCACGCTCCCGGCGCTGGTCCGGCTGCTCAGACTGCCCGGGCCCGACCCGGCCGAGGACGCGCTGCAGGAGGCGGCGGTGCTGCAGGCGGCGCACAAGGCTGCCTGGGCCGAGCTGTCGACGGTGCTCACCGACGAGGACGATCCGGGCGTGGTCGCCCAGCTCAAGGCGCGCGGCACGGCCCGCACCCAGGCCGCCTGGGAGCGGCTGGGGCGCCCGGAGACCGAGGCGGAGACGCCGAGCGAGGCGTACCGGCGGCTTCGGATGGTGATGCTGCAGGCTGAACGACGACACATCCTGAAGGTGCGCGACAAGGGCCTGGTCGCCGACGAGGTGCTGCAGCGGGCCCTGGTCGCGCTCGACATCGAGGAGTCGATCCTCGACCGGGCGGAGGAGGACGACGTGGGTGGTACGAGCGAGGACCTGAGGGCACCGGAACCGATGAGGGGTGGCTGCGAGCACCTGCTGTCCGCACCCGCGGTGGTGACCCCGAACACGCCCGACGGCTGCGAGGAGTGCCTGCGCGACGGGACCACCTGGGTGCATCTGCGGCTGTGCCTGGAATGCGG
>Ga0075429_100001201_pt1 | contig 20980 bp, 12 predicted proteins | sample RhiMetdeltSRZDD3_FD_75295 | JGI IMG/M metagenome (GOLD analysis project Ga0075429, IMG submission 75295) | Populus rhizosphere microbial communities from Tennessee, USA - Rhizosphere MetaG P. deltoides SRZDD3 | ecosystem: Host-associated > Plants > Roots > Rhizosphere > Soil | place: USA... | reverse complement strand
CCGAATGAAGGACTTTTGGCAGCCGGGATTTCATCCGCGTGCCCTTGCCCGCGGCAAGGACCACGAGGTGGAGGGGGGTCACCGCCTCTTCCGACTACGGCTCCGCGCAGCGTCCGGTGCGTCGACCAGATCACGGAACTCGTCGGTGAATCGCAGCGGCTCGAGATCGGGATCCTGGCGGGCGAGCGCTCGGTTTTCGGGGTTCAGGGTAATCGCCTGGCGCAGATGATCGACGGCCTGGAGCGAGTCTCCGCGCGCGGTGAGCGCGACCGACATGATGTAGTGGGCGTGATCGCTGTCGGGGGCGCCGGTCAGGGCCCGCCGCAGATGATCGAGCGCACCGGAGGTATCTCCGGCGTTGAGCGCGACAGTCGCCGCGTACACCTGCTCCTGTGGAGTCTGAGGGGTGGCAGGCCGGCGCGCGGTTTCGCGCTCGCAGACCCGCAAGTACAGATGAGACCGCTCCTGCAGCTCACGTTCTTCTGGATAGCGCTCCATGATTGCCCGGAACTGCGCTGCCGCACCCTGATAGTCGTGCCGCTGGAGCGCCCGCACGCCGTTTTCGTACATCGCCAGCGCTTCGTAGTAGCCGGGCTTGCGTGGCACCGGCGCCGGAGCCTGCGGGGGCTGCGGTTTGTCAGCTGGCTTGACGGCGAGGCGGCTTTGTTTCGGATCCGGCCTGGCCTGTGGCTTCGCCGGCCCGCGCGAGGCGGGCCTGGCCTTGGCGACTGAGGCTTTCGCCGTCTGCTTCGCCAGCGAGAGCGGCCGCGCCGCCGGCTTGGACGGCGACTTCACTTTCTTGCGCGGAGCTGGGTCACCTTTCTTCTGCCTGGTCTCTTTGGCCATGCAGTCCCGTTCGGTCCTTTCACCCCCGCGCGGCGGCGGGCTGACGGCAACCCGACAAAGGGTCGAATTGGACAGGACACGGTAACAGAAAGGGTTCCCAAACGGCAAGCGGTGCCGCATCTCTGGCGAGGGCCCTAATCCTCGGGCTCTCCCTCCAACAGCTTGTACATTGTCCGAGTCGGTACGTTGTACTTGCGGGCCAGGAGCTTGACGGCTTCCCGGCGCGATCCGGTGGATGAATTGGTCAAATCACCAAATTCACGAATCAACGTCGCCGTCTCGGGAAGCTCGAGCGGCGCGTCCGGCAGGGGTTCCGCAGGAGCCACGACTACCGTAAACTCCCCTCTCGGCTCAGTAAGTGACTGCAAATGCTCAGAGATAGGTTTTACGACCAATTCTTCATGAGCTTTCGTCAACTCACGTCCGACTGCACAGAGACGGTCGCCGAAAATCTCGACGAGATCACTTAGCGACGCGATAATTCTATGCGGCGCCTCGAAGAAGACGAGGAGCCGCGGCTCGTCCTTCAACTGCGCGAACCAGCGTTTTCTGTCATTACCCCTATGTGGCGGAAACCCGACGATCAGGATCTGCTCGGCAGGCAGGCCTGAGGCTGAAACCGCCGCCAGGGCCGCGGACGCTCCAGGGATGGGCTCGACTCGAATCCCGGCATCGTGGGCCGCCGCGACCAGCATGCCGCCCGGATCCGAAATCAGCGGAGTCCCCGCATCCGAGACCACCGCGACTGATTCACCCCGCTGCAGGCGCGCGATCAGCTCGGGCGTCCGCGTGCGTTCATTGTGCTCGTGCAGGCTCGTCGTCGGGGTCGAGATCGAGTAGTGTTGGAGGAGTCGGGCAGTCCTGCGGGTGTCTTCTGCCGCGATGATCGCCACTTCCCGCAGCACGCGAAGCGCCCGAAACGTGATGTCCTCGAGGTTGCCGATAGGTGTGGCCACCACGTAGAGGATGCCGGGCATCTTGCGAAAGTCCTGATTCTACTGCATGTATTCAGCCGAACCCCTACCCCACTTCGTGGATGAATACCTCGCGTATCTGTACGAGGTGCACCCTACCAATGCCACCTTCGACGGGGTCCATCTGCACGATGATCTGCTGGAGGATCTCAGCCGGTCCGCCATCGACACCCAGGTCCGTGAACTGGGCTCGTTCGCCCGTCGCCTGGCCGCCATCGATCCGGCGCGCCTGACCGATACCGAACGGCTCGAGCGGCCGGCGCTCGAAGCGAACATCCGGGCGCGTCTCTTCGAGCTCGAGGCCATCCGCACCTGGGAACGCAGCCCGCAGCACTACTCCGACATGCTCGCGACCAGCCTGGCGGGGCAGGCGCTGTTTGCCTACGCGCCGCTCACCGAGCGCGCCCGCCGCATCGTCTCGAAGCTCCGGCAGGTGCCTCGCCTGATGCACGCGGCCCGCGACAACATCAAGGACCCGCCCGGTATCTTCGTGAAGGTCGGCCTCGAGAGCCTGCGTGGCACGCTGCGCTTCATCAACGACGACCTCCCGCGCGCGTTCAGCCGGCTCGACGACATGCACATCCTCGGCGATCTCGCCGATGCATCGACCGAAGCGGCGACCGCGATCGAGCGCTACATCGAGTACCTCGAAAAGGAGATTGCGCCGAAGACCAAGGGCTCGTTCCGGCTTGGCAAGGAGAAGTTCGAGCAGAAGCTCCGCCTCGACGAGGGCGTCAGCCTCGGCTCCGAGCGGCTGCTCGATCTCGCGATGCGCGAACTGCGCAATACGCAGGAGGAGTTCCGCAAGGTGGCCTCGCGCATGAACGGCGGCGATCCGCTGGCCGCGTGGGCGAAGGCCAAGGACGATCATCCGGCGGCCGGCGAGCTCATTCCGGTCGCGCAGCAGCAGCTCCAGGAGCTGTCCGCGTTCATCCAGCGCAACAACATCATCACGATCCCTGACGGGGAACCGGTCTCCGTCGCGCCAACGCCGCGCTTCTATCGGTGGACCTTCGCCAGCATGTGGACGCCAGGGCCCTTCGAGACCAAGCCGGTCCGCGCGTTCTACTACATCACCGATGTAGATCCGTCATGGCCGGCCGAGCGTCAGGACGAGCATCTCCGCGACTTCAACTACGGGGCGCTCTGGGCGATCTCGATCCACGAGGTGTTCCCCGGGCACTTCCTGCACTATCAGCACTTGCGCCAGGTGCCGTCGAAGCTGCGGAAGTCGATCCTCTTCTCGTCGGCCGCATTCGTCGAGGGCTGGGCGCACTACTGCGAGCAGATGATGGTGGACGAGGGCTTCCGCAGGAACGACCCCGCCGTGCGGCTGGGACAGCTCGCCGAAGCCCTGATTCGCCTCTGCCGGTTCGTCGTCGGCATCCGCCTGCACTGCGAGGACATGTCGGTCGAGCAGGGCGTGAGGTTCTTCCGTGAGGAGGCGTTTCTGGAAGAGGCCAGCGCACGCCGCGAAGCGGAGCGCGGCAGCTTCGATCCGTCGTACATCGTCTACTCGCTCGGCAAGCTGATGGTCCTGAAGCTCCGTGAGGACTACAAAGGCAGGGCCGGAGCAAAGTACTCGCTCAAGGAATTCCACGACACGCTCCTCGGGAACGGCACCGTGCCGCTCTGGCTGCACCGCGCGCTGATGCTCGGCGAGGACAGCGGGGATATGATCGAGTAACAGACCAGCTGCCATGCCCCTTTACGAGTACCAGTGCGAAGCCTGTAACCACCGGTTCGAGCGGATCCAGAAGTTCTCCGATCCGCCGGTCGAAGTCTGCCCGGCCTGCGGCGGGTCCGTCCGCAAGCTCATTTCCTCGCCGGCGATCCAGTTCAAGGGGTCCGGCTGGTACATCACCGACTACGCCAAGAAACCCGCCGGGGACGGCACCAAGTCCGCCGCTTCCCCGGAATCGTCGTCGACGTCTGACAGCAAGACGACGTCTGACAACAAGTCGACGTCGTCTTCGACGAGCACGAGTACACCCAGCTCGTCCTCCGGCTCGTCGACGTCGGGGTCCTCGGGTTCATCGAGTTCCGGTTCGTAAGAAGCCACCGATCACACCGCAACAGGTTTCCCGCAGGAGGGGCAGGAGATCAGGAGTGATTTCCCAAAGAATATCTCCTGATCTCCTGGCCCTCCTGTTGAGGATTTGAAGGCTCGCCAGGCTGTCCGGCTTTTTCTCCGGAAGGCTGCATATACGATTGGAATTCTTATGCTCGATCCAGGCTTGCTCCGCGAACAGATGGACGTCCTGCGTGCGGCGCTGTCCCGGCGCGGCCTCAAGGCCGATGCCGAGCTGGAGCAGCTCGCGACGCTGGAAGCGCGGCGCCGTCGTCTGATCCCCGAGCTCGAAGGCCTGAAGCGGGAGCAGAACGCGGCCGGTGACGAAGTGGCTCGCGCCAAGCGCCAGGGCCTCGACGCGTCGTCGATTTTCGCGGCGAACAAAGCCCGCGGGCAGCGCATCCGGCAGCTCGAGATCGAGACCGATCAGGTCGAGCAGCAGCGGACCGCACTGTTGATGACGCTGCCCAACATCCCGCATGCCTCGGTACCCGAAGGCGTCGGCGCGGAGGAGAACGTCGAGGTGCGCCGGCACGGCCAGCCTCGAACGTTCGATTTCGCGCCAAAGCCGCATTGGGAGCTCGGCCCGGCACTCGGCATCATCGACTTCGAGCGCGCGACCCGCATGTCAGGTGCGCGTTTCTCGGTGCTGATGGGCGGCGGTGCGCGGCTCGCCCGTGCGTTGATCAACTTCATGCTGGAAATTCACACGACGGAACACGGCTATATCGAGGTCGAGCCGCCGTTTCTCGTGAACGCCGATGCGCTGCGCGGGACCGGCAATCTCCCGAAGTTCGAGCAGGATCTCTTCAAGATTGCGGGCGAGTGGGACCTTTACCTGATCCCCACTGCGGAGGTGCCACTCACCAACCTGCATCGCGGAGAGATCATCGACGGCCGTAAGCTGCCGTTTCATTACACCGCTTACACGCCCTGTTTCAGGAGCGAAGCCGGATCGTATGGTGCGGACGTACGCGGCCTGATCCGCCAGCACCAGTTCGACAAGGTGGAGCTCGTGAAGTTCACGACGCCCGAGCAGTCCTGCGACGAGCTCGAGTCGCTGACCCTGAATGCCGAGGAGATCCTGAAGCGCCTCGACCTGCCGTACCGGACGATGCTGCTGTGCACGGGAGACATGGGCTTCGCGTCGGCGAAAACCTACGACATCGAGGTGTGGCTCCCGAGCCAGGACACGTATCGCGAGATTTCGTCCTGCAGCAACACGGAAGCGTTTCAGGCCCGACGGGCGAACATCCGCTTCAGGCGCGAGGGCACGGGGAAGGCGGAGTTCGTACACACCTTGAACGGATCAGGCCTTGCGGTCGGCAGAACCCTGATAGCCATCATGGAGAACTATCAGCAGGCCGACGGCACCGTCGTCGTTCCCGAAGCGCTGCGTCCGTATGTGGGTGGCGTCCAGAAGATCACGCCGAGTTCGTGAAATGCGAAGGCGTTTTTACAGGAGGGCACGAGTTCAAGAGAAATAGAAGTAATTCCTCCTGAACTCTTGGCCCTCCTGTAAGAAACTCGCTTGAGCCGATTCAGCCCTCGTACGTGAAACTCCCGATCAGTACGTTCAGCTCCCGCTGTGCCGCGTCGCGGCGGCTCGTTGTCGTGGCGATCTCGCGGCGCAGGACCTCGAGCCTGTTCTCCTGGTCATCGAGCTGACGCGTGTAGCGCTGCAGGAGCTGCTTCTCCTCCGCGCTGCCGCGCAGCGCCTTCATGTTCTCGCGGAGCCGCTGCTGATCCTCGACGATGCCCCGAAGATCGGTCTGGAGTGATCCCAGCTGGCGCTCGATGTTCGCGACTTCCGACCGTTTGGCGATCACGGGCGCGAGGGCGCGTTGCAGGGCCTCTGAACCTCCACCGGAGACGACCAGCTGCGAATTCAGGCTGTCCAGGAAATCAGTGACCGAGACGCGAGTCTCGACCGAGCGCGCTTCTCTGACGGTCAGGGTGGCTTCCTTCTTCGGGTCGATGACGATACGGAACCGGTACGCGTCGGGAGCGGTTTCGACCGGTGTCGGGTCGCCGGTCAACTTCCATCCGGCGCGCTGCCTGTGTTCGACGATGAGGGTTACCGGTGACGATTCTTCGCTTCTCGCCGTGTACGTCCAGCTGGCGCGGTCTTCAGTCTCCTGGATCACGATACCGTCGCGAGCGCGGATCCGGACGAGCCGTCCAGGTGTCGCGTCGCTCTTCGAATCGACGAGGACGCCGATGTCCGCGGCGTATGAGAGCAGGCGCCGTTCACCCGGCTTGAGCGACGCGATCAGTCCCTCGCCGGCGAAGGCGTTGCCGTCGATCACCGAGATGCTGCCGCCGTCGAGGGTCAGCCCGCTGCCGTTGGTGAGCCAGACTGCCCGAAGCGGCCGTCCGCTGCCCGGCGCCCGGTTCCAGAGCGCAACTTTCTCGGCGGTGATCTCGGCGCTGACGATTGGCACCAGAGCTGACTGGTCCTTGCGCAGCGAGACTGGCTCCTTGATGCGGTACTCGAACAGGTCGCCGAGTGGAGCGGCAGTTGCCGACGCCGCCTGGCTGGCGACCTGATCGTAGGCCCGCAACGGCACTGGAGCCGCGGGCGGCGGAGGAGGAGGGCCGCCCGGCAGGCCGCCAACAGTCCCGCCGATCCGGCCTCCCGGAATGCCGCTGGCGGCAGAACGCTCGACTTCGCGCAACTCACGCGCGATGACCGAGTCGCGGGTAGTCGAAGCGGGGCTCGGTGGAGAGGGCTCCACGGGGATGTTCGAGGCCAGCGTGGCCTGGTGCGTTTGCGGCGCCAACAGGACCGATTGCGGCAGCGGTACCGTCGGCCGGCGGCCGTAATACGGTTGCGACACGTCCTGGATGAACGATTGCGGCGCGCCTGCGACGAGCGAGAGCTCGACACCTTTCCAGTCTTCACCGATCGTGTTGTCGATAATCGCCCAGCCCTGCAGCAGCGATCTGGCCTTCGAGTCCTGGTCGCGGAGAACCAGCCGGTAGGTCGTCTTCCAGATCGGGACCTCGCTCACGTAGCTGACGAACAGCTGACGCTCGCCGCTGCCCGATGTCGAGATCAACATCTGCCGGACGTCCTGCTCCCGCGTCGAGCCGACCACGTCGAGGTACCGCGCCACTTCCTGTCGAAGCTCATGATCGACGATTCGCACCTGCAGTGCCGGCGTGAGGGTGAAATTGCGCACGTTTCCGCCATCCGTCACGAGCGAGATCACATCCTCGATCACGGACTCGCCATTCCTCGCGCGGTTCTGCCGCTCGACGCTGAGCAGCCGGCCGCTGACCGCGACGGAGGGCCCGGTGATCTCGAGCCGCGCGCCGCGCAGCGCCGCGAGGAGGTCGATCGTCGTTGCGCCCGGCCCGAGCGGAATGCGCAGTGCGCCGAGCCGTTGTTCCATCGGTGCGATCGAGTTGTAGCTGATGCCCGTGACCTGCCCGTTGCCCATGTCGATCGTGGTCAACGACTTGAGCACGTCGTTCAGCTGCGCGCTGGTGAACCGGATCGCCACGTCCTGCTGGTTCCGTACGGTGCCGAGGTGTTCGAAGTAGCCAACGCCGGTCTTGTAGAGAACGACGCGGCGCACCGGCAGGCTGGCGCTCGCCGTCGCCGCCGATGGAGCCTGCGTCACCGGTCGCACGGGTACGCGGCTCTGCGCCGGGAGCGACGACGTCATGAGGACGACCAGACCGACGAGTGAAAAGCAGCGATGCATGCGGCCTCCCGATCGGATCTCGTAGGGCAGGGTTTTGAGCAGGTTGATGAAAGAGTGTCGCCGACAAGGGAAAAGGCAAAAGGGACTCTGCCTTCTCCCTTGACGCGGACGAGTTTTTCATCAGCCTGTTAGACCCTGCCAATCCAACGGCGAACATTTAGACACCGGACGCGGACGGACGGCCGTTAGCCCGGCGGATGCTCTTGTGCCAAAGTACCGGAGTCCGCGGAACGAGATGACGAACCTTCGCCACACTCTGCGATTCCTCGCGACCCACAAGTCGTTCACGGCGGCGGCGGTGTTCACGCTCGCCATCGGCCTCGGCGCGAACACGGCGCTGTTCGGCCTCGTGAATCTGGTCGTACGGCCGCTCGAGATCCCGCACCCCGAACAGCTCGTGTCGATCGCGGCCGAAACGCGGGGTGATGACAGCGGCGGCTTTCAGTACACGTTCTCGCTCGAAGCGCTCCACGACCTGCAGCGCCGCGTCACATCGTTTTCCCATGTGTTCGGCGTGATGCCGCGCATTGGCGGCCTCTCGTCGGAAGGCAAAGCGGCGCAGTTCTTCTTCGTGGCCGTGAGCGACAACTACTTCCCGGCGATGGGTATCGATCCTCAGCTCGGAAGCCTGATCTCCCGCAAGTCCGGATCGCCGGCGGCGATTGTGCTCGGGCACACCTTCTGGATGAAGCACTTCGGCGGCGATCCGGCCGTGATCGGCCGGCGGGTGCGTGTGAACGGTCAACCTGCCGTCGTGGCCGGAGTCGTGCCGGAGGGGTTCCGCGGCACGTATCTGGCCCTCGAACTCGACGGGTACATGTCCGTCGAAGATCTTGGCGTCATCGATCCCGACGTAAACCGGTGGCTCTATCACAACCGCAAGCCCCGCCCGATGCAGCTCTTCGGACGCCTGGCGCCGGGTATCAGCGTTGACGTGGCCGAGAAAGAGTTCGAGGCGGTGCTCCGGACTCTTGGCCGCGAATACCCCGACACGGACGGCGGCCTGACCGCGCGCATTGTGCCGGAACCGCTGGCACGGCCGTGGCCGCTCAAGGCGGTGACGCAGGCGATTCCAGTCGTGCGATCGCTCGCGCTCGTCCTCGCAGGACTGGTGTTGCTGATCGCCTGCCTCAATGTCGCCAACCTGCTGCTGGTGCGGGCCACCGCACGCCAGCGCGAGCTCGCCGTGCGCTCAGCGCTGGGGGCGAGCGCCGGCCAGCTGATTTGGCAGATGGTGCTCGAGGGGCTCGTGATCGCGGGCCTCGGTGGCGCGGCCGGCGTTCTCGTCGGCCAGATCGTGACGCGGACAATCCTGGATCGTCTGGATCTCGGCGCCGATCTGCCGATCGCCATTCGCGTTGGCTTCGACCTTCGGGTGTTCATCTATTCACTGATCGCGACGACGGCCACGGGCATTGCGATCAGCCTGTGGCCGGCATGGCGCGCGTCGCGGGCAGACGCACGCGGAGCGCTTCACGACGGGGGGCGCTCACAGTCCGACGGTCGAGACCGCCAGCGGCTCCGCAGCGCGCTCGTGATCGGTCAGGTCGCTGGCTCGCTGGCGCTGCTGACCGTCGCTGCGCTCTTCGCGCAGACGCTCGCCGCGGCGAAAGACATCGACCTCGGCTTCGACGCCGACCATCTCGTCAGTGTGCGGCTGGACGCGCGGCAGGTTGGCTACGACGACGAGCGAGCCGAGGCGTTCTACGACGAGCTCCTTCGGCGCGTGCGCTCCTGGGGCGATGTTGCCTCCGCTGCGCTGGCCTACAACGTGCCGATGAACTACCTTGCGGCCGGGGGGACGCTTCACATCGAGGACCAGCCCACTCCGCCGGGCGCGCAGCCGCCGGCATTGTTTCTGAACCACGTCGGTCACGACTACTTCGACACGATGCAGATTCCGATCGTTCGCGGGCGTGCCTTCACGCGAGCCGAGGAGCACGAGATTCCCACGACGCGGCGCCTCGCAATCGTCAACGAAGCCCTGGCCGAACGATACTGGCCCGGTCAGGATCCGATTGGCAAGCGGCTGCGCGTGTATGGACCCACCGAACCGCTGCTCGAGGTAGTCGGTGTCGCCCGCGACAGCAAGTACGTGCTGGTGTTCGAAGACCCTCGTCCGTTCCTTTATCTGCCCCTCGAACGAACGAATAAGCTGCGCACGTTGTGTGTGCGGGGCCGGGGCGATCCGTCGTTGCTGGTGCCGCGCCTGGAACGTGAAATTGCCGGCCTGGCGCGCGATCTGCCGATTGCCGACCTCCGGACGGTGCGCCGTTCCCTGAATGGCATCTTCGGATACTTCATCTTCGAGCTCGGCGCCGTTCAGGCGGCCGGGATGGGGATCCTCGGACTCTCACTTGCGCTCGTCGGGGTGTACGGCGTGGTGTCCTTTGGCGCCAGCCTTCGCACCCGCGAAGTGGGCATTCGCATGGCCCTCGGTGCGAAGCCCGCTGATGTCCTCAGGCTGATCCTCGCGCAGGGCGTTCGGGTCGTTGCGGTTGGCCTGATGGTGGGGTTAGCCGCGGCCTGGGCACTGGGCCGTGCGCTGACGACCTTCGTCCCGCTCGCTCGAGCCGACTGGTTCGTCTTCGTCGGCGTTGCCCTTGCGCTCGGCGCCCTCGCGATCTGGGCGTGCTACGTTCCGGCGCGTCGCGCGACCAGGGTGCCGGCGATGACCGCGCTCAGGCACGAGTGAGATCCTGCTGCCGATTCACGCCAGCGCGCGGGCAAGGGCGATCGAATCCTCGGTCCACCCCTCGCGTGGTTCCGCCGCTGACCGGGCAAACATCCACAGTCGAACGCGTTCGGAATCGACGGCAAGCAGGTCGGCGAAACGCCGGATCGTGGCACGTGGCGAGGCGGACATTCGGGCCTGACAGTTGAAGAGGTGCTGGGTCGCGTCGTAAGCGCGATCTCCGACGAAGGGCTTCGGGTCGATCACCAGCCAGGGAGCTCGTTGCGCTCGCAGAACGTTCCCGGCGTGAAGGTCGGTGGCCAATACCACGTCATCAGACGACGGAGCAGACAATTCCTCGAACACGCGGAGCCCCGCTTGAACCAGGGCCGGATCAATCCATCTCCCGCGCCCGGCCCGCGTCTCCTCCGCCCAGGCGGCGAGCATCATCGAAAGCGGACGAAATCGGTGCCCCGCCGGAGGCCTCCGCCACATCCGGCGAAACAGGTCGGCGAGGACGACATCCGCTTCGTCGTCCGGAGCGTCCCGGAGTGAAGTGCCGGGCTCGCAGCGCTCGAGCAGCAGCGCATGAACGTCGCTGTCGGCTTTCAGCAGGCACACCGTCGGGCTGCCGTCCCAGAATCTGAGCCCCTCGATCTCGTGCTCGGCTTCCATGTGCGGCATGCCGAGTTTCAGCACGACCCGAGTACCGTCCTGGCTCACCGCCGGTGCAACCCACGAGCAGCTGGCGTCGGCGCCGAACGGCTGGCCGAGTGCCAGCCCCCATCGGCCCTGAAGCTCTTCAATGGCCTTCGGGAGTTGTCCGAGCCAGGCCATTCGTTCGGGTACTCCGTGGCAGGCAGCGGCAAGTTGCTCGGGAATGAGGATCACGCCGGCTGACCGGGCACGAGCGGCGTGGGAATCCGCAGCCGCTTCGGATGGGCCGGCCCGCGGCATCGGATCCTCCTGCGGTTGCGCTGGGTCTCTGCGAGTGAATACTCACGCAACTGAAACTCAACCAGGTGGAGTACACGGCGCGAGAATCCCATCAGCCCGCAACCTGCAGTCGTCACAATCGCGACCACGACCGGCACGAGCATCAGCTTCTCATGAGCGGATGTTACTGTGCGATGGCTTAAACGTCTCCGATCAGGATCAGCTGATCCTTAATCGGAAGAAAAGGGAATGCTTCTTGTAGCCGAGCGCCCGCGGTGCGAGACCTGAACTTTTTTCCTCGCACGACAGGGTGCGTGAATGCGAACGCTGACAAAGACCGTCGGCGTGATCCTTACGTGCGGCGTCTGGTTCGGCTGCACCTCGTCTACCCAAAATGTGACTGGCCCTTCCACATCGAAGTGCCAGGTAGGCGCAACGGCCGAACCGGCCAGGTTTGGTGCCGACGGCGGAGACGGGACGCTCAGCATCACGACGAATCGCGAGTGTTCGTGGAGCGCATCATCGACCGACAGCTGGGTACAGCTCGGCGCCCAGCCCTCGGGCCAGGGCAACGCGAAGGTCACGTTCCGCGTCGCCACCAACGCCGATCCCTCGCAGCGTCGCGGTGCCATTGCGATCGGCGAGCAGCAGGTGCCCATCAGTCAGGATGCCGCGCCGTGCGCCATCACGGTGCCGTCCAGAGATACCGTTTCTTCTGACGGGGAGCGGCGCTCGCTGAACGTGACCGCCAACGGCACCGCGTGCTCATGGACCGCGCGAAGCGAAACGGAATGGCTGACCATTGTGCAGGGGAGCCAGGGAAGCGGAAGCGGCCAGGTCGTGTACGAGGCCCATCCGACGAAAGGCCCGACGCGTAACGGCGAGCTCACGATAGCAGGCCAGCGGGTCACGGTGACTCAGGGCGCTGGCTGCAGTCTCAGCATCGCCCCGTCCTCCCAGACGGTGAGCGCCGACGGAGGATCCGGCGCGATTAGCCTGACGACCGACGCCGGCTGCCCATGGTCGGCGCAGAGCGAGACGGCATGGATATCGATCACCTCGGCCACGTCCGGCACCGGACCGGCGACCGTCGCCTTCCGTGTCGGGACCTCGGACGGACCCGCGCGCACCGGCACGCTGCGAGTCGGCCAGCAAACCTTCACCGTCAGGCAGAATAGCGGTTGCCGCTTCGGCATCAACCCGGACTCGTCGTCCGTCGCGAATACCGGTGGCTCCGGCACGGTCGCGGTCACGACCGTTGCGGGATGCGAATGGACGGCGACGAGCAGCGCCTCGTGGATCACGATCACGAGCGCAGGCAGCCGGAACGGGAATGGCACCGTCCAGTTCGCAGTCGCGGCGACGACAGGCCCCGCGCGCAGCGGTACGTTGACCATCGCGGGACGCACGTTCACGGTCAGCCAGAGTTCCGGCTGCACCTTCGGCATCAGTCCGGCGAGTCAGAACGTCCCCTACTTCGGAGGACCTGGTTCCGTCGCGGTCAACACGAGCGCCGGGTGCGCGTGGGCGGCGGCCTCGTCGATCCCGTGGGTGCGCATCACCGCGGGCCAGACTGGCACGGGCGCGGGCACCGTCGCGTTCACGGTTGATGAGACCCCTTCGAGCCTGCCGCGCTCGGGCTCCGTGAACATCGCGGGGCAGACATTCGCCATCGGGCAAGATGGAGCGCCGTGCGCGTTCGTGCTCAGCCCGCCGTCGGCGGCGGTGGGAGCCATCGGAGGTTCGGGGACTTTCGAGGTGAACACGAAGGACGCCTGCACCTGGAGCGCGACATCGACCGACGCCTGGCTCCGCGTGACGGCGGGGGGCAGTGGATCCTCTGACGGCACGGTCAGCTTCGGTGCGGACCTCAACCCTGGTCCGGCGCGGACCGGGACAATCGTCGTGGGAGGCCGGCCGTTCATCGTCTCACAGGCGGCGGTTGGCACCATCACCGCCAGGTAATTCCGCCACCTGTCGTACACTGGTCATTCTCGCCAGCTGTTGATTGGCAAGGACAGCCCGCCATGGAGAGGTGGCCGAGTGGTTGAAGGCGGCGGTCTTGAAAACCGTTGAAGTCGAAAGGCTTCCAGGGGTTCGAATCCCTTCCTCTCCGCCACCCTTCGCTCATGACTCGCGCGAAGGGTGCCCACCGTAGCCTTGGCGAAGGTGGGCTGTCTCTCGCTCGCTAAGAGCTTCGGGTGGCAAGCCACGAGGGCCAGCGACTCTCCGATCAAGGTCGCGGCGAATCCTTACTCCCCACACGTTCAGCGAGCTGGAGGCCCGTCAGACGTCCGGGTTTCACGTCGAGATTGAGGACCTGCGTCCCCCGCGCGACGCGCAGTTCCCGGCTTCGATCGCCTTTGAACAGTTCCAGCGTATTCATGAACTGATGACTATTGGCGACGATTTCGCCGTCATATGTGAGAATCACGTCGCCGGGACGTAGACCGACTTCCAGGGCAAACGAACCGGGCAACACCCGATCGACGACGGTTCGATAGTCCAGTTTTTGCCCGGCGACATCGAACACCGTCCGGCCAATCTCCCGGCTGTATTCATCATATGAAAAGCGCATGGTCGAAAAGCCCTGCGCGTTTTGTATCAATCGGCCTTCGCCATCATGGGTGGTGAGTTCGGCAACGCGACCTGCGTCGTCGTACGCCCATCTCCGAACCGCAGCCCCGAAACGTGAGGCGATAATCGGACGGCCCGACTCGTCGAAGTACGCCACTTCCAGAGTCTGACCGGCTGCACTGTGCTTGACTCGTGCAGAGGCATAGCCGTACACGCTCTTGACCGGGCGTCCGCCTGCATCGAAGCACGCCTGTCGGGTCAGGTAACCGCGCTGATCGTACTCATACCGCAGTGCTGCCCAGCCCTCGAACGTCATCGTGGGTCTGTCGCGAGCGTCGACGAATGCCCGTTCCACTTCCAGCCGGCGATCGTCGTACTTCATGCGAATCGCCGAATAGCCCTGTACGTGCATCGCAGGTTGGTTCGCCGCGTCAAGACAAGCCGAAGTCACTTCATTGCCGCTCGTGTCGTACTCGTGCGTCAGCGTGGCACAGCCTGTGCGGTTGCCGACTGGTTTGCCCCGAGCGTCCAGGAAAGTCTCTCGTGCGAGCTTGCCGAACTCGTTGTAGGTGCGCTGAATCGACGCGTAGGTGTCGTTGAGTTGACCAGCTGCTCCACGGATGTCGAACGCTGTCGTCAGCAGCAGATTGCCAGCCTCATCGTGAGTCGAGCGAAGGGTCGAGAAACCATTGATCGATGTCGTCGGGTTCCCATGTTCGTCGAGGCACTGGACCGCGTTGATATTGCTATGGTCATCGTAGCCGAGACGGACTGAGGCGCAGCCGTCGTCGGCACGCGTAATCGTGCCTTTATCATCGAGATACGTCTCTTCAACGACAAGCCCGATTCGGTTCCAGGTCTGCTGCCTCTGGAAAATGCGACTCGCTGGGGCCGGTTTACCGTTCGCGCCATAGAAGCGGGTCAGCGAGCGGCCATCCCCTTTCCATTCGACGGTGACTTTGGCGGGACCGGTCGGACCCGGCGTCAACCTCCGATCCGGGCCGAGAAAAGCCAGACTCGTCAGATTACCGTGGGCATCGTAGGTTCGCTCGATCCCGGCAAGACCGAGGTTCGAAGCCACGACGGGTTGATCTTGTGCATCGAAAAACGTGATGCGTGTGACATTTCCGACCGCGTCGTATTCGAAACGTGAGCCTGCGTCGCCGAAGCGCGTCGGCGTCGAGGACCCCTTCGCGTTCAAGGTGGCCGTGCGAACGATGTTCCCGAACGTGTCGTACCACCGTGTCTCTTTGAGAATACCCACCCTGTTTGGGGCGTCTTTGCCGTCGGCGTCCAGGTTGATCCGTTCTGCTTCCAGTCCGGCGTCGTTCAGGACAACGCGATAGCCGAATGCACCATCGGCATCCGATTGGGCCCGCCCTTTCCCGTCCCGGAACATGACCCGCTCATCACGACCGGCGTGCGGGCCGCGTTCGACACGTGAGATCTGCAGATACTCGATCCCGGAATGCCGAACGGGCGCGTTGAACCCCCCACGCTTGTACTGGCCAAGCCCTGGCTGGGCAAAGTGGATTGTGTAGAGGTGCCTTCCGCCACGCGAGTAACCGGCTTGTTCGAGAATTCTTCCCTCCTCATCGCGAGAGAAGAGCACGCGCGCCAGCTGCGCATACTCTGTGTTCATCGGGTCTTCGAGGCCTCCGCGCGGCAGCGGATTGAGGTCGAGCGCCGAGAGGGGCGAAAAGTGGTAGCCGAACGGCGGTGCATTGCCGATGGCATTGACGAAACGGATTTCATGAGGAAAACCACGGCGTCCCCTGCGCACGATCGCAATGCTGACATTGCGCGTGGCGACCTGATTGGCGCTCAGCCACCCGATGCCTTCGGGAAAACCCCACCGCTTCGTGACATTGGCAAAGTACTCGGTGTGCTCGCGATGGAACGCATCCCACCACCAGATGCTTCCGGCCAGCAGGACGAGCAGCAACAACGCCGCGACGACCCGAACGGCAATCGATCGTGCGGCACGGCCTGGGGGCCTCGCGATCTCCGGACTGAGACTGACGTCAGGTGTCGCTGGAACGACGTTGGTGATTTGGCGAATCGCTTCGTCGACGTTCGCCAGCCGTAGGTCGTCGTTCGATCCGTCCCACGAGCGAAGGTCCACGGCCTGCAACAGGCGGAACTCGAGGGGGATGGTGACTTCCTCCAGCAGCGCCGGCACGAGGACGTCTCGCGAGGCGCCTTCGGAGGCCTCCGAGCGCACCCACCGCGAATTGACGGCAGCGCGGCTCCAGAGCACCACGACACAGGCAGACTGACGCAGCGCCTCTTCAATCGATTCGTCGTAGGCCCTGCCCGCTGGAATATTGCGGTCTGACCAGATCTGCCACCCGCAGGCGCCGAGATACTCCCCTAAGCGGCGAGCCTTCTCGCGGTCCTCCGTCGCGTAGCTGATAAAGACGCGACCTGGCTGCTCAGGGTGTGAAGGCAATCCGGCTGGCTCGTTGTCGAAGGCCATAAGCCATCCGTACGTTGGGGGCAGCCTAGCGCAAATCGTGGCGACTCGCGATGAAATTGCGCTGGCTTAGGCGCATCAGAATGTCATTCAGGCGCGCTGGCCCGATCGACGGCTGACGCATGCCTCACGCCGTAAACGGGCGAGGCTTGGAGCCATACTGGATTGCCGCGTGTTGTGTTCCTGATGGCCAACTTCTCAGCGTGGTGCCTGGAAGGTCTTGTTGCACCGCAAACAACGGCACTGTTGTTTGTCGTCTGAGACAGCGATCTGAACAGTGTCATGCACGCCACAACTGGGGCACTGCCTCGTCAGCGCCGGATCCAACACGTGGCCGTTCGCGCAGCGGTAGGCCGCACCGACGGCGTCGTCGGAGTGCCAGGCATTCTGGCTCCACAACATTTCCGCCCCGCATTCGGGACAGGGTTCTGATCGAATCAGGGTGTTGGTCATGGAGAGCATCCAGGAGGCCTCCATTGAATGCCGCCTCCCCGCGCGAGCTCACCCGTGCTCACCGCCACCGTTGGATGCCGGACGACCGGGTCTGTCGTCGAGCAGCGTTCCACACCTCGCCGCAGTCGCCGCACCGCCAATACGCGTGCTCGTCACGGCTCCGCGCCGTGGTCGAAATCGAGCTCGACCGACATGCGGGACACACCGTTGGAATGGTGATCTCCGTCGTCGACGTCGTTCGATCGCCGAAGCCATTCCCGAATTTCGATGGATGCACAGGTGATCCCTCACGCAAAGGCTTTGGTGAGGGCTGGGCCGGGACGGCCTAGGGCTCAGAAAAGCAGGATCTCGATGATATCCCATCGACGGGGATGCGGCGGTAGTGTCCTCGAGTCGCTGGTTCTGTCGGCTCAGCCGGGCTCACCCCGCGTATCGTGCGGCCAGTACCGTGATGTCGTCCGACTGCTTGGCGCCCGCAGCGAACGCGCGCACGTCAGTCAGCACCCGATCGACGATGTCCTTCGGCGTGGCGCCCGCGCAACTGGCGAGCGCCGCCAGCAACCGGTCCTCGCCGTAGAATGCTTCGTCCGTATTCATTGCTTCTGACACGCCATCGGAGAACAGCACGAACGTGTCGCCCGGCTCGAGCGGGAAGGTTTCGCGCTCGATCGGATTGAACGGCATGAGGCCGGCCGGCCGGCCGGTCGACGGGCAGGCCAAGCGGGGCGGCTGGTTTCGAGAGAGGAGCGCGAGCTGATGATGGCCCGCTCCCGCGCACGAGACGCGTTTCTGTTCCAGGTCGAACACGAGACATTGCAGTGTGACGAACATGCCGCGCGGGTTCTCTTCTGCCAATTCGTCGTTGAGTCGACGCAGGATCTCGTCCGGTTCTTCGATGTGCCTGGCCAGCGTTCTGAGCACGGTCATGGCGACGGCCATGAACAGCGCAGCCGGGATCCCCTTGCCCGAGACGTCACCCAATGCGACGACCAGCCGCCGGTCGGACGCGCGCAGCACCTCGTAGAGATCGCCGCCGACTTCGCGCGCAGGTTCGATCACGGCGTCGACCTCCAGGCCGGTGCCTTTGGTGAGAGCGCGAAGATCCGCGGGAAGGATCCCCATCTGGATCTCGCGGGCGATCCGCAGGTCCCTGGCCATAGCTTCGCGCACGGCATCGGCATACGCCTTGGCCTTGAGCAGCGATCGCACTCTCGCCTTGACCTCGAGCACTTCGAAGGGTTTCGTGAGGTAATCGTTGCCACCCACCTCGAACCCCTGCGCCTTGTTCTTCACGTCCTCGAGCGCGCTCAGGAACATGACTGGCAACTCGCGCGTCGCTTCGCGCGATCGAAGCTGGCGGCACACTTCGTAGCCATCGACGTCGGGCATCATGATGTCGAGCAGCACCAGATCCGGCGGGCTCTTCTCGACGCTGCGCAGGGCGGCGCCGCCGTCGATGGCAACGCTCAGCTTGTAGTCGTTCCGCAGGGCCTCGACCAGGATGTCGATGTTGGCCCTGGTGTCGTCGACGATGAGGATGCGGCTCTCCGAGAGATCCTTCACGACAGTAACTCCTTCTGCTCGGACTACCGGACGACCGGATCCCAGCGCTGCAGGGCCTCTTCCAGCCGCGTCTGTGCCTCGTCGAACGAGTAGTCCGCCACGAGACGTTCGAACGCCGGCCACGTATCTTCCGCGAACAGCGGACGGAGCGCCGCGCGGTGGGAGGCGAGGAAATCCGACGCGGACGGGTCGGACGCCGACAACAAGGCGAGCAACCCGCCTGCGGCCTTTCGTGACTCGGCCGGGTTCACGGATCCCGCGGCCGGTTCCGGTGCCGGCGTCGCAGCGGGCGCCGGTTGGAGCGCGCCGCGCAATGCGCCGACCAGGGGTTCGAGATGCGCGGCGACCTGATGTCTTGCTTCGGCCAGTTCGTGTGCACCGGCACGATTGCGAATGAGCTTCTCGAGCACACCAGCCACCGACTGCACGGAGGTTGCACCGATGTTGCCGGCGACACCCTTGAGCGTGTGCGCGAGCCTTTCGGCGAGCGCGCCGTCGCCACTTGAGAGTGCGTGGCCGATCTGCTCGACCGACTGGGCCTGCTGCTCCACGAACTGACGCAGCAGTCTCAGATACAAGCCGATATTCCCACCAACGCGCAACAGACCGTTCTGCGTGTCGAGGCCGCCGACGATGGGCAACGGCGTGGAATCGTCCGACGACGGGCTCTGCGGCGTCGCGCGATTCACCGGCTGCTCGGTGTGGCGAGTGTGGCTGGCCGTCGCATAAAACCGTGCGACGGTGTCGAACAGGCTCGCCGGATCGATTGGCTTCGCGACGTGATCGTTCATCCCGGACGCGAGACAGCGCTGGCGCTCCTCGATCGTCGCGTGCGCGGTCATCGCAATGATCGGCAGCTTCAGGAGGCGCGGATCCGCGCGCAACTTCGCGGTCGCCTGATAGCCATCCATCTCCGGCATCTGCAGGTCCATCAGCACCACATCGAACGGCGGCGGTTGAGAACCAGCCGTGAGGATCTCGACTGCCTCGCGTCCGTTGTTCGCGACGGTCACCGTGGCGCCGGCGCCCCCGAGCAGCTCGACGGCGATCTGCTGGTTGATTTCGTTGTCCTCCGCGACGAGGATCCTCGCCCCCGCCAGCCGCGTGCTCTGAGGCTCGGTCACGGCGATGGTTTCACCCTCGGCGTGCGCGAAGACATTCACCAGCGTGTCGACGATCATCGACTTGGTCACCGGCTTGAGGAGGAACCCGTCGAGCTGCAGCCGTTCGGCTTCTTCGCGGACTTCCTCGCGCCCGAAGGCCGTGACGAGCACGATCGCCGGGGGATGGCTCAGCGTCTCGTCGCCCTTGATGTGGCGGCTGGCCTGCAGGCCGTCCATGCCCGGCATGCGCCAGTCCATGAAGACGATGTCGTAAGGCTCGGTGCGATCCTTCCGCTGAATCGCGGCGATCGCCTCCTTTCCCGATTCAACGACATCGACCTGACTGACGACGGTGCTGAGAGGTTCCTGGAGAATCTCGCGCGCGGCGGCGTTGTCATCCACGACCAGCACGTGAAGGTGCGCGAGCCGGTCTGGCACGATCCTCCTCGACGCGATCACATCGGCAGCGCCGAGCCACACCGTGAAGTAGAACGTCGTCCCGACTCCGGCGGCACTTTCGAGCCAGATGCGTCCGCCCATCAGCTCGACGAGCCGCCGGGAGATGGTGAGGCCAAGCCCGGTGCCGCCATGCTTGCGGGTCGTCGACATGTCGGCCTGGGTGAACGGCTGGAACAGCTTTGCCGCCTGCTCGGGGGTCATGCCAATGCCGGTGTCCCGCACGGCGACCTTGAGCTCGACCTTCTGACCGGTGCGTTCGAGCAGCTCGATGTTCACGCGAATCTCACCGCGCTCGGTGAACTTGACCGCGTTGTTCACGCAGTTGGTCAGGATCTGGCCGAGGCGGACCGGGTCGCCCACCAGTCGATCCGGTATGCCCGGCGCGACGTGCACGAGGAACTCGAGCCCCTTGTCGTGCGCTTTCTGGGCGGTGAGCGTGGTCATCGAGCCGATCACGTCGTCGAGCTCGAAATCGATCGATTCGAGATCGAGCCTGCCGGCCTCGATCTTGGAAAAGTCGAGGATGTCGTTGATCACTGCGAGCAGCGACGTCCCGGCGTTGTGGATCTTGCCGACGTAGTCGCGCTGCTTGGGCGACATCTCTGTCTTGAGCGCGAGGTGCGAGAGCCCGATGATCGCGTTCATCGGCGTGCGGATCTCGTGGCTCATGTTGGCGAGGAACATCGACTTCATCTCGGTCGCTTCCTCGGCCTTCGATCTCGCCGCGACCAGTTCCCTGGCCTGATCCTCGAGCTGCGCCGCCTGTTCCTGGGTCTGTCCCAGGAGCTCCTGCGTATGGAGGTTGCGCTGCAGGATGTCGAGGCTCATGCCCACGACAGGGAGCAGCTCGTCGAGGAGGGCCTGCTCCTGCGGATTGAATGGACGGAATGACGCAACTTCGAGAACGCCGAGCAAGGAGTCCTGTGACAGCGCCGGGAACGCCGTCGTTTGTGAGGGCATGGCCTCGCCCAGGCCGGAACCAATACGGAAATAGGTGGCAGGCAGGCTGGTCAGCGATACCACCCGCCGTTCGAGCGCACACTGGCCCACGAGTCCTTCGCCGGGTCTGATCGGATCCGCGCTGCCGACGTTGTCGGCCAGCCCGTAGGTCGCGACCCGGACCACATGATCATGT
>Ga0075429_100001195_pt1 | contig 21009 bp, 16 predicted proteins | sample RhiMetdeltSRZDD3_FD_75295 | JGI IMG/M metagenome (GOLD analysis project Ga0075429, IMG submission 75295) | Populus rhizosphere microbial communities from Tennessee, USA - Rhizosphere MetaG P. deltoides SRZDD3 | ecosystem: Host-associated > Plants > Roots > Rhizosphere > Soil | place: USA... | reverse complement strand
GAGGGTCCGCCCGAATACGTCTGGAGCGCGCTCGACGTGCTGAAGGCCGAGCGCATCGACCACGGCGTGCGCAGCGTCGAGGACCCCGCGCTGATGCGGCGGCTCGCCGCCGAGCGCGTGCCGCTCACGGTGTGCCCGCTGTCGAACGTCAAGCTGTGCGTCTTCGAGTCGATGCGGCAGCACAACCTGGCGACGCTGCTCGACGCGGGGCTCGCGGCCACCGTCAACTCGGACGATCCGGCGTACTTCGGCGGCTACGTCAACGACAACTTCATCGCCGCGTTCGAGGCGCTGCCGCAGCTCGCGGCGCGCCATGCGCATGCGCTGGCGGCGAACAGCTTCGAGGCGAGCTTCGCCGGGGACGCCGACAAGCGGCGCTGGCGGCAGGCGCTGGACGCGATGTTCGCCGCGGCCTGACCGGAAGGACGCACCTTCGTGCGCGGGCGGAATGCGCGAGCCGCGCCAGCGCAGCCCCCGGCGCAGCGCGCCCCCCTCAGCGCAGCGCGTCCGCCAGCGCCGGCGCCTGCGGCCCGAACGCGTACGCGTCCATCCCGAGGCAGCCGTAGGTGACGCTGTCGTGCAGCCGCACGGGCGCGCTGTCGCGCCCGCCCGCGCCCGCGGCCGCGTACCACGGCAGGAGGTGCTCGTCGGTGGGGTGCATGTCCGCGGCGTGCGGCGCGCGGCGCCGGTAGTCGAACAGCGCGTCCCAGTCGCGCGCCGCGCTGCGCTCGGCCATCCAGTGGCGGAACGCCGCGCTCTCCGCGATCTCCGGCTGCTCCGCGCGGGTGGGCATGCCGTGCGCGAACACGCGCTGCAGGTTGTGCGTGATGCTGCCCGAGCCGACGACGAGCACGCCCTGCTCGAGCAGCGGGGCCAGCGCCGCGCCGATCTCGAACTGGCGCGCCGGCGGCTGGTTGGGCACCAGCGCGAGCGGCAGCACCGGCACGTCGGCGTGCGGCCACACGTAGCGCAGCGCGGTCCAGATGCCGTGGTCCAGGCCGCTCTCGCCGGTGACGTGCACCGGCAGGCCGGCCGCCTGCAGCAGCCCCGCGACGCGCGGCGCGAGGTCCGGCGCGCCGGGCGCGTCGTAGCGCAGCGAGTAGAGCTTGGGGTCGAAGCCGCCGAAGTCGTGTACCGCCGCGTGCTGCGCGCCGGCGAGCAGCACGGGCTCGCGCGCCGCGGTGTGCGCCGACACGGCGACGATGGCGCCGGGCCGGCCGAAGGTGGCGTCGATGGTGCGCCCGAGCCGCTGCAGGAAGGCGCCGGCGGCGCCGGGCTCCAGCGCGATCATGGGCGAGCCGTGCGAAACGAAGAGGGCGGGAAGCGAAGTGGCCATGACGCCGATTGAAGCACCAGCGGCGGCGCGCGTCGTTCGAGGCGTTTGGGCGCACGGGTGAACGGCGCTGAAGGTGCGGCGGCGGGCCCCGGGCATTGCGCTTGCCTGCGTCGACACGGGATGTCCGTTGCGGAGACCTCGATGAACCTCGAACCGTGGTTCCAGTCGGCCAGGCAGGCCGCTTCCGGCTGGGTGTGCGACCGTGCGGCCAGCATGGGCGCGGCGCTGTCCTACTACACCGTGTTCTCGATCGCGCCGCTGCTGCTGATCGTCATCTCCGTCGCCGGGCTGGTGTTCGGCGAGGAAGCGGCGCGCGGGGCGATCGTGGGGCAGCTGCAGGGCCTGCTCGGCGACGACGCGGCCGCCACGCTGCAGGAGATGCTGCAGCACACCGCCGAGACCGACACGGGCGTGATCGGCACGATCGTCGGCCTCGTCCTGCTGCTGGTCGGCGCCACCACGGTGTTCGCCGAGCTGCAGGACGACCTCAACCGGATCTGGAAGGTGCCCGAGCGCGCGAAGCCCAAGGGGCTGTGGGGCTGGATCCGTGCGCGCATCCTGTCCTTCGGGCTCATCCTCGCCATCGGCTTCGTGCTGGTCGCCTCGCTGGTGGCGAGCGCGGCGATCGCGGCGGTCGGCAAGTGGGGCGGCGGGCTGGTCGGCGCATGGGAGACGGTGGCGCACCTCGTGGAGGTGGTCGTGAGCTTCGGCCTGCTCACCGTCGTCTTCGCCGTCATGTACCGCTTCCTGCCCGACGTGAAGATCGCCTGGCGCGACGTCTGGATCGGCGCGGCCGTCACGGCGCTGCTGTTCTCCGTCGGCAAGTTCCTGATCGGCCTGTACATCGGCAAGAGCGGCACCGCGTCGGCCTACGGCGCGGCGGGCTCGCTCGTGGTGATGCTGCTGTGGGTCTACTACTCGTCGCAGATCTTCCTGTTCGGCGCCGAATTCACCGCGAGCTACGCGCATTCGTACGGCTCGCGGCGCGACAAGCCGCAGCCGCAAGGCGCGGCGCCGGGCGTCGAGCCACCGCCCCGGCCGGTCGCCGCAGGCGCGCGGCCGGCGCCCGCGGGCCAGCCGCGCGGCGCGGCGCGTCCGGGCGGGCCGGCCGGTCAGCCGCTGGCCGCGCGCGTGGCCGCGTCCCCGACCGCGATGGCGCGCACGACGTCGGCGCATCCCGTCAAGGCGGTGGTCGAGCCGGCGCCGAACCGCATGGTCGAGCCGATCGCGCGCCACCCGGTGAGCGCCATCGGCCTGGCCGCGGGCCTCGGCGCGGCGCTGGCGTACGGCCTCGAGCGCCTGGGCGTGGTGCCCGCGCCGGGGCGCGGCCAGGCGGCGCGCACCGCGGTGAAGCTGCACGGCAAGGCGGCGCAGTCGCGCTTCGGCTTCGTGTCGCGCCGGCCGGGCCGACCCGCGCCGCGCGCGCCCACGCGAAGCCCGCGCGCCATGGCCCGGCAGGCCGGGATCGGCCTGGCGAAGGCGGTGGCGAGCGGCGTGGGCGCGATGCTCGTCAAGGCCCTCGGCGTGCGGGTGCGGCGCGGTGCGAAACGCGGGTGGGATTCGCGAAAGGCGAAGGTGGCTTGAACGCACTGAAAAATTGCTGACGCAATTTTTCAGTGGATTTTCGAACGGTGCGAGGAGGACCGGCAAAGCCGGTCTTCCTCGCAAGGGCCTGTCCTGAGCTTGTCGAAGGGAGGTCGCGCTGCGTGTGACTACGCGCGACCTGAATGCCGCCAGCGCCGCTGGCGGCAATGGATCAGCGGTTTCCTATGAGGTCGGGGCGCGGCGGGGGCCGCCACGGCATGGCCCGCACCCCCTACGGCGCCAGCTTCACGCACTGCCCCGACTCGATCGCCGCCTGCACCAGCGCCTGCACGCGCGCGTGGCCGGCGTCGTTCAGGTGCTGGCCGTCGCCCGAGTCGTAGATCGGGTTCAGCGTGTCGGACGCGGTGGCGAGCGCCTGGCGGATCGGCACGAAGCACGGCCCGAAGGCTTCCGCGAGGCGGCGGTCCGTCTCGGCGAAGGAGGCCGCCTGCGCCGCGCTCGGCGGGTTGCGGAAGGGCTGCGACGACAGCGCGATCGTCGCGGCGCCGCCGGCCGCGGCGCTGCCGCGCATCGACAGGTGGTTGCCCACCGTCTCGTCCGGGGTGTAGCCGTACGCCACGTCGTTGCTCGGGTAGTTGAGGACGACGAGCTTCGCCCCGTGCGCCAGCGCGGCGTCGACGTTGCGCGCCGGGTCCGGCGCCGGCTTGCCGGCCACCGCCGCCGAGATGCCGAGGCCGTGGTAGGTGACGGTGCCGCCGAGCCCCAGGCCCACGACCGACACGCCGCGCGCGGCGTTGGCCGCGCGCAGCAGGTCGACCCAGGCGTGCCCCGGCGTCGCGCCCACGCCCTGCGCGGTGGACGAGCCGATCACCGCCCACGTGCCGGGGGCCACGAGCAGCGGCACGCCGGCGGGGGCGGGGGCCGGCGCGGGCGCGGGGGCGGACGCGATGTCGCCCGGCACCTCGCACACCTTGCCGGAGCCGACCGCCGGGTCGCTGCCGAAGAAGGCGTTGCTGCAGGTGGCCGCGCCGCTCACCGATTTCTCGACGTAGCCCACCCAGCGCGCGCCGTACCGCACGGTCTGCGTGCCGCTGACCACGAAGCCCTGGCCCTCGGCCGCGACCTGCGTCCACGTGCCGCTGGTCGCCGGTGCGGGTGCGGGTGCGGCGGTGGTGGTCGTGCTGGCGGCCAGCACGTCGCAGCGCTTGCCCTTGCCCGGCGCCGGATCGCTGCCGAAGGTGGCGTTGTTGCACACGGCCGCGCCGCTCAGCGTGGCGGTGACCCAGGCCACGTAGGGATCGCCGTAGCGCACCGTCTGCGCGCTGCTCAGCGCGAAGCCCTGGCCCTCGGTCGCCACGGTCGTCCACGTGCCCACCGGCGTCGTCGACGTCGTGGGCGCGGGCGCCGGCGACGTCGTGGTCACCGCGCCCTGCACCTCGCAGACCTTGCCCTTGCCGGGCGCCGGGTCGCTGCCGAAGAACGCGTTGGTGCACGCGCCCGTGCCGGTGACGGCCTTCTGGGTCCACCCGTACCAGGGGTTGCCGTAGCGCACCGTCTGCGTGCCGCTCACCGCGAACGCAGCGCCTTCGCTGGCGATGCGCGTCCACGCGGCGTCGGCGAGCGCCGCGCGGCGCGGGGACTCGGCGGCGGGCGCCGCGGCAGCGGCCGAGCCCCCGGAGTCCGCGCCGCCGCCGCACGCCGCCAGCAGCGCGGCGAGCGAACCGGGCACGACGGTCTGCCAGCGAAACAAGGCAAGCGCGCGCGGGCGCACGGCGGCGCCCGTGGTGGCGACTGACACGATGGATCCCCTTCCTGCACCGTCGGCGCGCTGTTGCGGCGCCTCGGCGTGACTCGACGCGGCGAATTGTCCGTGGCGGCCTGGCGATCCATTTGCGAAAAATCAGGTGGGAAACCCCGCATCACGGCGCGCATCACGCGGCGTGTAAGGTGTACGGATGCCCTTCGGTCCCGCCCCGCTTTCGCCGCCGCCGGCGCGGCTCGCCCTGCGCCAGCTGGTGCGCGACTTCCGCGCCGGCGAGCTGCGCCTGCTCGTGGTGGCCGTCACCCTCGCGGTCGCCGCGCTCTGCGCGGTGGCGTTCTTCGCCGACCGGCTGAACCACGGCCTCGTGCGCGATGCCCGCCAGCTCCTCGGCGGCGACGCCGTGCTCGCCAGCGACCAGCCCGCGCCGCCCGCCTTCGCGGCCGAGGCGCGCCGCCTCGGGCTGGACATCGCCACCAGCGCGACCTTCCCGAGCATGGCGCGCGCACCCGATGCGCAGGGCGGCGCCTCGCGGCTCGTCGCCGTCAAGGCGGTGAGCGACGCCTATCCGCTGCGCGGCACGCTGCGCGTCGACGCGGGCGCCGGCACGCCGGCCGTGGACACCGCCGATGCGCCGTCCCCGGGCACCGTCTGGGCCGACAGCGCGGTGCTCGACGCGCTCGGCCTGCGCGTGGGCGACGCGCTGCTGCTGGGCGAGGCCACGCTGCGCATCGCGCGCGTCATCCTGCTCGAGCCGGACCGCGGCGCCAACTTCACGAGCTTCGCGCCGCGCGTGCTGCTGCACGAGCGCGACCTGCCGGCCACGGCGCTGATCCAGCCCGCGAGCCGCGTCACCTACCGGCTGGCCGTGGCCTCGCCGGCGGGGCGCGACGTCGTCGTCGCGCGCTTCACGCGCTGGACGCGCGAGCGCATCGCCGCCGATTCGCTGCGCGGCATGCGCATCGAGTCGTTCGAGTCGGGGCGGCCGGAAATGCGGCAGACGCTCGACCGCGCGGAGAAATTCCTCAACCTCGTGGCGCTGCTGGCGGCGCTGCTCGCCGCGGTCGCCGTCGGCATCGCCGCGCGCGACTTCGCCAACCGCCACATCGACGACTGCGCGATGCTGCGCGTGCTCGGGCAGTCGCAGCGCAGCATCGCGCTGCAGTACCTGATCGAGTTCGCCTGCGTGGGCGCGCTCGCGAGCCTGGCGGGCGTCGCGCTCGGCTTCGCCGTGCACCACGGCTTCGTCGTGCTGCTCGCCGGGCTGGTGGACGCGGCGCTGCCCGCGCCGAGCGGGTGGCCGGCGCTGTTCGGCGTCGGCGTGGGCTTCACGCTGCTGATGGGCTTCGGCCTGCCGCCCGTGCTGCAGCTCGCGCGCGTGCCGCCGCTGCGCGTCATCCGGCGCGACCTGGGCGTGCCGAAGCCCGCTTCGCTCGCCGTGCTGGCCGGCGGCACGGCGGGCTTCGTCGCGCTGCTGCTCGCCGTGTCGTCGGATCTGAAGCTCGGCCTGATCGCGGTCGGCGGCTTCGCGGCGGCGGTGGCGCTGTTCGCGCTGCTCAGCTGGGTGGCGGTCGGCGTGCTGCGCCGCGCGGTGCCGGAGGCGGGCGCGCCGCGCTGGCTCGTGCTCGCCACGCGCCAGATCGCGGCGCGGCCCGCGTTCGCGGTGCTGCAGGTCTCGGCGCTCAGCGTGGGGCTGCTCGCGCTGGTGCTGCTGGTGCTGCTGCGCACCGACCTGATCGGCAGCTGGCGGCAGGCCACGCCGCCCGACGCGCCGAACCGCTTCGTCATCAACGTGCAGCCCGAGCAGGCCGAGACGTTCCGCGCGGCGCTGGCCGGCGCGGGCGTGGCGCGCTACGACTGGTACCCGATGATCCGCGGCCGGCTGGTGGCGATCAACGGCCGGCCGGTGCGGCCCGAGGACCTGGTCGACGACCGCGCGCGGCGCCTCGTGGACCGCGAGTTCAACCTGAGCCACGCCGCCGCGTTGCCCGCGCACAACCAGGTCTCCGGCGGACGCTGGAGCGCGCAGCCCGACGGGCTGAGCGTGGAGCAGGGGCTGGCGGAAACGCTGGGCCTCGCGCTTGGCGACCGCCTGCGCTTCGACATCGCCGGCCAGCCGGTGGAGGGCCGCATCACCAACCTGCGCAAGGTGGACTGGAGCTCGATGCGCGTCAACTTCTTCGTGATGTTCACGCGCGCCGCGATGGAGGACGTGCCGCTCACCTACATCGCGGCCTTCCGCGCGCCGGGGCGGTCGGGCTTCGACAACGCGCTGGCCCGCGACTTCCCGAACGTCACGACCATCGACGTGTCGGCGCAGGTGGCGCAGGTGCAGCGCGTGCTCGACCAGGTGATCCGCGCGGTGGAGTACCTGTTCGGCTTCACGCTGGCCGCCGGGCTCGTGGTTCTGTTCGCCGCGGTCACGGCGACGCGCGAGGCGCGCGCACGGGAGTTCGCCGTGATGCGCGCGATGGGCGCGAGCGGGCGGCTGCTCGCGCAGGTCCAGCGCGCGGAACTGCTCGGCGTGGGGGCGCTCGCGGGCGTGCTGGCCTCGGTGGCCGCGATGACCGTGGGCTGGGCGCTGGCGCGCTTCGCCTTCGACTTCAGCTGGAGCGCCTCGCCCGTGGTGCCGCTGGCCGGCGGCGTGGCGGGTGCGGCGCTGGCGCTGGCGGCGGGGTGGTGGGGCTTGCGGGAGGTGCTGCGGCGACCGGTGGTGGAGACGTTGCGGCGGGCGGTGCAGGAGTAGGAGCCCCGCGCGGCGGAGCCGCGCGGGGCTCCTACTCCTGGGCTTGCGCACGGCTCCCCCCGCCCCCCTCCGGGAGGGGGCTCCAGCATGAAGGACGAGCGGCCTGACGGCCGCAACACCATTCGGGTGGTCGCGGACGCTCGACCCTGCGCGGGTGTTGGCGGCTGAAAGCCGGCTTTGTCGAGCGCCCCTCTCGGAGGGCCCCGCTTCTTATTGCCGACAGCGTCGCTGGCGGCATTCAGGTCGCGCGTAGTAACACGCAGCGCGACCTCCCTTCGACAAGCTCAGGACAGGCCCTTGCGAGGAGGACCGGCTTTGCCGGGCCTCCTCGCACCGATCAAGAAAACCACTGAAAAATTGCGTCAGCAATTTTTCAGTGCCGCTTGCGCAGCGCCTCGCACGGGTCGCTGCGCCATTCGCGGCGCGTGAGCACCACCGCGTCGTACTGCGCCGGGCCGATCGGCGTCTCGGTGCCGCGCTCGAGGAAGCCGACCGCGAACACGCGCGCCGCCGGCACCTCGCGCAGCCAGCGCGGCACGCCGAGGTCGCGGCGCACGTGGCCGTTGCCGGCGATCAGCACCGCGCCGCGTGTCGCGTGCTCGCGCAGCAGCAGCGCCATCTGCGCGTCGCGCGCCGCCTGCGCGCGCGCCATGCCCGCGTACATCGTGCGCGGCAGGGCGCCGCAATGGCCCTGGTCGATCTCGCGCTCCTGCGCCGCCTGCCACGCCGCGTCCAGCGGCGCGTCGAGGCCGAGCCGGCGCGCGCGCTCGTCGCCCAGCACGGCCGCGAGCGGCTCGCGCACCAGGCGCATCGCGTCCGCGCGCGGCAGGTTGCCGGCGAGAAGCTGCAGCTCGAAGCCGAGCGCCAGGTCGACGAGTGGCTGGTAGAAGTCCCAGTCCCAGCCGCTGCGGCCCCCGGTGGCCTGCTGGATGAGATGGCGCGCGTCGCCGGGCCGCTCGCGCCGGCTGCGGTCGATCTCGGGCTGCCGGTCGGCGTCGAACTGCTCCATCACGAGGGCCGGCCGCCAGCCCGCGTGGACCGCGCGCCGCAGGGCGGCGGTGCGCCGGCGGTGCACCTCGCGGTTGTCGTGCACCTCGCCCAGCAGGGCCACGGTGTCGCCGGCCAGCCGCGGCTCCCATGGCTCCGGGCCGGCGAAGCCGGCGCAGCCGCCGAGCGCGCCGGCAGCGCCGAGCGCCGCGAGCGCGCCGCCCGCCCCCAGGATGCGCCGTCGGTCCGACCTCATCGGCCCACCGAGAAGAGGGTCGCGTTGTTCACCGAGTAGATCCGGCCGTCCGGCGCGATCGCCGTCGGGGTGTACGACTCGGCCACGCCGTTGTTCATCGTGATGCGCTCGCTGAAGGTGTTGCTCGGCAGGTCCCATCGGTAGAGCGTACCGTCCTCGCTGTTGACCAGGATCGAGCGGCTCGCCGGATCCACCGCGGCGGTGTTGATGCACCACTCCTTCACGCCGCCGTCCGGGTCGGGGGTCACGCCGTCGATGGTCAGCACCTCGCGCATCACGGCGGCGCCGGAGATCGCGTCGGCCTGGGTGGCGTTCGGGTCGACGATGGCGAGGCGGTTGCGGCCGTCGCCGGTGCCCACGCCGATGTAGTTGTTGTACTTGATGGCCAGCAGGTAGGCCGAGGGCCCGGCGTACGCCGGCACCATCGCGCGCGGCACGATCGAGGGCGTGATGTCCCAGCCGAAGGCCGCCGGCGGCCGGGTCGTGGCGAGGGTGCCGTCGAAGTGCAGCAGCCAGCCGCGGAAGTTGTGCGCAGGCGGGTTGGCCTCCAGCACGCCGATGTAGACGTCGCCGTCCGGGCCGACGGTGGGCGAGGCGGTGGAGTCGTCGCTGACCCAGGCGGGGGTGAGCGTGACGGGGTCGACCAGCGCGCGGTTCGCGCGCGTCGCGAGCGTGGCGGCGTCGAGCGCCAGCAGCCGGCCGGTGGGGCGCGCGGCCGCGCTGTTGACCACCGCGTAGAGCGTGCGCTCGTCGGCCGAGAGTGCGGGCGCGCTGTTCATCGCCGCCTTGACCATCGTGGCATCGCCCGCTGCCGCGCTCGCGCGCACGAAGCCGACCGTGCCGTCGGCGCCGAGGCGCGCGATGCCGCCCGCGAGGCCCGCGGGGTTGGCGCCCGCCACGCTGAAGCCGAAGTACAGGTTGCCCTGGCTGTCGGCGGTGATCGGCGTGTTCACGAACACCGATGCGTCGAACGCGGCGGGGCTCGCGGCGTACGCCGCGTCGCCGTAGAAGGCGAGCGTGCGCGTCGCGCCGGTGGGGGCGTCCGGGTCGTCGCGCACGATCACGCGGCCGCCGGCGGCCGGCATCACCAGCCGGTCGGCGCTCAGCAGCAGGTTGAAGGAGGGCACCCAGTTGCGCTGCGGCGGCAGCAGGTAGTCGCTCGCCAGCGACCACACGAGCACGCCCGTCTGGCCGATGCGCGCCTCCGCGCGGTACGCCCCGGCGGCGGCGGTCTTCACCGGCATCAGCACGGTGTTGCGGCGGGTGATGACGGGCGAGCCGTAATGGATGAGCAGCGCGCCGCCCGCGGTGCGTTGCGGCGCGAGGTCGAGCGGCGTGCTCCAGGCGATGCGCGCGAGCGGCTGGGTGGCGATCGCGCCGACCGCCGTGTGCTGCGCGTCGCGGCCGAAGGCGGGCCACGCAGGCCCGTCCACCGGGACGATGACCTCGGGCGCCGGCCCCGCGGGCGGCGGTTCGCCGCCGCCTCCGCCGCCGCAGGCGGCGACGCCCACGGCCAGCACCCCGGCCGCCAGCCGCGGCCGCGCTTTCATCATCGGGCTCTGACGCATGCCCCCGAGTCTATGACCGCGCGCACGCGGTCGGCGATCAGGCGGTGCCCGGCATCGTTGAGGTGCTGGCCGTCGCCCGAGTCGTAGATCGGATTGAGCGTGTCGTTGTCCAGCGCCAGCGCGCGCCGCACGTCGACGAAGCACGGGCCGAAGAAGTCGCGCAGGCGCAGGTCGATCGCGGTGAAGGTGGCCGCTGCCCAGGGGCTCGGCGCGCCGCGCTGCGGCTGCGACGAGATGACGATGGTCGGCACGCCGCTCTGCAGCGCGGTGAACGCGAACCACTGGTGGTTGCGCACCGTCTCGTCGGCGGAGAAGCCGTATGCCGTGTCGTTGCTGGGGTAGCCCACCAGCAGCAGGCGCGCGCCGCCGGCCATCGCCACGTCGACGTTGTGCCGGAGGTCCGGGGCGGGGCGGCCCACCGTGGGCGGGACCGACGCGCTCAGTCCCTGGTACGTCACGCTGCCGCCGACGGCGAGGTTCAGCGTGCGCACGCCGCGGCCGTCGTACGCGCGCTGGATGATGTCGACCCAGCCGTTGCCCGGTGTCGCGCCGACGCCGCCCGCGGTCGACGAGCCGATCACGCCCCACACGCTGGCGGTGACGCGCATGCCGGTGAGCGGCGTGAAGGAGGGCGCGGCCGTGCCGACGGGAACGGGGTTCGGGTCCGCCGGCAGCGGCGGCGGCGCCGGGGTCGGGCCGGGGATGGGCGCCGGGGCCGGTGCGGGCGCCGGGGCCGGGGCCGGGGCCGGTGCGGGCGCGGGCGCCGGGGCGGGCGATGGCGATGGCGATGGCGATGGCGCCGGTGCCGGTGCCGGCACCGGGGCGGGAGCCGGTGCGGGCGCCGGGCCGGCCGCGGTGGCGCCCCCGCCGGTCGGCGTTCCCGCGTTGCTGGTGGCGGTGCCCCCTTCGCCGCCGCCGCCGCCCCCGCCGCAGGCCGCCAGCGTGGCGAGCATGAGCGGAAGCAGCCGCGCGGCGCGGCGGCAAAGCGCGTGTCTCGGGCCAGGACGATCGATGGCCTGCATGGTGGACGATCCCCCTCGAATAGCTGTTGCTGGACGTGGTTGGCCCGAAGTCGGCAAGCGCCGTTCCCGCTGCCGCGCCGGGGGAATCGCCGGCGAATCGCCGCGCCGCCGGTGCGCTTTGCCGACCCTGCAAATTTGTCTAGAGGCTTCGGGCCGCGCTCATCGCGCGGCGCCGCGAAGCTGCGCCTCGCCCGCGGGCGGCGGCTCGGCGTCGCGGCCGAAGAAGTGCTCCACGCGCATGCGCTGCAGCGCGGGTTCGAGCGAAGGGTCGTACGCGCCGTCGCGCTGCTCGATCAGCGCATGCCACGGATAGCGCTCGGAGGTGGCCGCCATGCGCTCCACCATCGCGCGGATGTCGCAGATGCGCCGCGCCGGCACGCCGGCGTAGACCGAATGGGGCGCGACGTCGCCCGTGACCACCGCGCCGGCGGCGACGATGGCGTTCGGGCCGATGGTGACCCCGGGCAGCACGATGGCGCCGTGGCCGATGAACACGTTGTCGCGGATGTCGATCTTGCCGACGCGGTCGATGCGCAGGCCGTACGCCCGGTTGATCATGTTCACCGAGCCGTCGTGGCCGAACAGCGTGCAGCCCGACAGGCGCACGTTGTCGCCCAGGCGCACGAACGCCGGGTCGGTGATGGTCACGTTCTGCTGCACCGAGCAGTGCTCGCCCATGGCGTGCAGGCGCCCGCGCCGCTTGAGGTAGGCGGCCCATTCCTCGCCCGCAGGGTTGCAGAGCCGGCGGTAGAGCCACTCGGCCTTGCCGTGGGCGAAGGCGAGGTGGCGCGCGAAACGGCGCAGGAGCTGCTTCATCGGCGTGAACGGTCGTCGTAAAGCGGCGGAGTGGCCGCAAGGGCGAATGGCAAACCGCGTGCCGCGGTCGCGGGCGATCCGTGGCACGCTCGCGCCGTCGACTCTACGCCTTCGCCTGCGATGCGCCTGCCCAACCTGCTCGCCACCCGCCGCGGCCGCCTGGCCGCGTTCTTCGCCCTCTACATGACCGAAGGCATCCCGCTCGGCTTCGCCGCCACCGCGGTGGCCACGCAGTTGCGCCGGCAGGGGATCGGCCCGGCGGAGATCGGCGCGTTCGTCGGCTCCTTCTACCTGCCCTGGGCGTTCAAGTGGGCGTTCGGTCCGTTCGTCGACGTGTTCGCCTCCGAGCGCTTCGGGCGCCGCCGCGGCTGGATCCTCGGCACGCAGCTGCTGCTCGCGCTCACGCTGCTCTCCACGGTGCTGCTCACGCTGCCGCAGCAGCTCGGCCTGTTCACCGTCATCCTGCTCGTGCACAACACCTTCGGCGCGATGCAGGACGTGGCGATCGACGCGCTCGCGGTGAACACGCTGCACGAGGACGAGCGCGGCCTGGCCAACGGGCTGATGTTCGCCGGCGCGTCCATCGGGCAGCTCATCGGCGGCAGCGGCGTGCTGTTCATGGCGCCGTACACCGGCTTCCAGGCGACCTTCTTCTTCGTTGCCGGCTGCATCCTGCTGGTCACGCTGGTGGTGGTGCTGCCGATGCGCGAGGCGCCGTCCGCGGCGCGCGTGGTGGCCGCGGGGTCGCGGCTGCGTGCGGCGGCCGCCGAGGTGCGCGACTTCGCGGTCGACTCGTTCCGCTCGTTCCTCGGCACGCGCGCCGCGCTGGCCGGCCTGGTGTTCGCCATCCTGCCGGCGGGGGCGATGTGCCTCGGGCTCGCGCTGCAGACGAACCTCGCGGTGGAGCTGGGCATGAAGGACGACGAGGTGGCCTGGCTCAACGCCTGGTCCACCATCGTCAACGGCGCGTGCTGCGTGCTGGGCGGCTGGATGTCCGACCGCTACGGACGCCGGCGCATGCTCGCGGTCTTCGTCGCGCTGCAGAGCGTGCCGGTGCTGATCCTCATGAACCAGCTCGCGCAGCACGGCTGGGTGATGCCGGTGGACCTGGACGCGCCCGGCCGGCCGGCGGTGCCGCCCGTGCTGGTCACTGCGCTGTGGGTCACCACCCTCGCCTACAACATGGCCAACGGGCTGATGTACGGCACGCGCTCGGCGATCTTCATGGACATCACCAACCCGGCGGTCGCGGCCACCCAGTTCACCGCGTACATGGCGATGATGAACCTCGCCATCTCGTACAGCGCCACCTGGCAGGGCATCGCCGCCGAGGCCTGGGGCTACCCGACCACGCTGCTGGTGGACGCGGTGCTGGGCCTGGTGGGGCTGGCCGCGCTGCCGTTCATCAAGCCGCTGCGCGTCGACGGCGAGCCGCGCTGGACCGATGCGCGCGCCGGGCGCCGCGCGCGCGGCATGGCGCTGCTGCTCGCGCTCGCCTGCCTGGCGTGGCTGCCGTACGGCCAATGGCACGCGGCGCTCGGCAAGGCGCAGCCGATCCTCGGCACGCTCTTCACGCTGGTCTTCGTGGCGTCGGCGCTGTTCCTGCTCGCCGCGGCGGCGGTGCTGCGCGACGCCTCGCCGGGCCTCGCGCGCGCCGCCGCGTGGGTCGCGCCGCTGCTGTTCGCGATGTACCTGCGCTATCACGTCGACACGATCGCCTCGTGGGTGGGGGCCGATGCGGCGGCGTTCCGGGGCGCGGCCGACGCCGTGCTGGCCGTGATCGCGGCGGCCGGCGGCGTGCTGCTGCTCGTGCTGTGGCGGCAGTCGTGGGCCGCGCTGGGGGCGACGGTGTCGCGCATGGAGCCGCAGGGGGCGGCGGCGACGGCGTCGTGAAGGCCGAAGGTCCTGCTCACTGGACGACGCTGCGCGCTGCGGGACGAGCGCTTGGGAGCGGCCCGGCGCGCTCATAAGGCAACCTCCGTGCTGCGCACTCCGGAATTCGCACTTGGGAGCGGCCCGGCGCGCTCATGGCTGCGGCAACGCCACCGTCCGCGCGAACCCCGGCGCGCGCCGCGCCCGCGTCGCCTGCTCGAAGGCATGCGCGAGCCCGAGGAGCGCCGCCTCGCCGAACGCCGGTCCGACGAACGACAGGCCCACCGGCAGTCCGTGCACGAAGCCCGCGGGCACGGTCACGTGGGGATAGCCCGCCACCGCGGCGGGCGTGGAGAAGCTGCTGCCCACGTGGTCGCCGTTGACCAAGTCGCTGAGCCAGGCCGGGCCGCCGGTGGGCGCCACCAGCGCGTCGAGGCGGTGGGCGGCGAGCACGGCATCGATGCCCTCGGTGCGCGCGATGCGACGGCACGCCGCCAGCGCGTCGAGGTAGGCGCGGCTGTCCAGGCCGGCCGTCGCCTCGGCGCGCTCGAACAGCTCCTGGCCGAACCAGGCCATCTCGCGCGCGCGCTGCCGCACGTTCCACGCGATCACGTCCGCGAGCGTGCGCACCGGCGCCTGCGGCGCGAACTCGGCCAGCCAGGCGGCGAGGCCGGGCTTCATCTCGTGCAGCAGCACCTCGAGCTCGGGCCCGGTGACCGCCTCGATGTTCTTCAGCTCGACCGGGTCGACCAGCACCGCGCCCTCGGCCTGCAGCGTCGCGAGCGCGCGCTCGGCGAGCGCGTTCACGCCCTCGTGCGCGCCGAACAGGTGGCGCACCACGCCCAGTCGCGCGCCCTCGAGGCGGTAGACGTCGAGCGCGCGGCCCAGGTCGCCGGCGGACGGCGCCGATGCCGTGGCGCCGTCGCCCGCGTCGCGGCCGGCCATGGCCGCGAGCAGCGCGGCGGCATCGGCCACCGTGCGCGCCATCGGACCGGCCGTGTCCTGCGTGCTCGAGATGGGCACGATGCCGTCGCGGCTCACGCGGCCCACCGTGGGCTTGATGCCGACGATGCCGTTGATCGAGGCCGGCGACACGATGGAGCCGTCGGTCTCGGTGCCCACCGCGGCGGCCGCCAGGTTGGCGGCGACCGCCACCGCCGATCCGGCGCTCGAGCCGCTCGGGTTGCGGTCCAGCGCGTAGGGGTGGCGGGTGAGGCCGCCGCGCGCGCTCCAGCCGCTGGTGGAACGCGTCGAGCGGATGTTGGCCCACTCCGAGAGGTTGTTCTTGCCGAGGATCACCGCGCCGGCCTCGCGCAGCCGCGCCACCACGTGCGCGTCGCGCGCCGCGCGCACGCCGTCGAGCGCGAGCGACCCGCAGCTCGTGCTCATGCGGTCGCCGGTGGCGATGTTGTCCTTCACCAGCAGCGGGATGCCGTGCAGCGGGCCGCGCGGGCCGCGGCGGCGGCGCTCGTCGTCGAGCGCGGCGGCGATGGCGGGCGCCTCGGGATTGGTCTCGATGACCGAGCGCAGCCGCGGGCCGCGGCGGTCGATCGCGTCGATGCGGCGCAGGTAGGCCTCGACCAGCGCGTGCGACGTCACCCGGCCGGCTTCCATCGCGGCCTGCAGTTGCGCGAACGTGGCTTCCTGCCAGGCGAAGGCGCCGGCGCGCGGCGCGGCGCCGGCCGGCACGGCGCGGCCGGCCAGCAGGCCGGCGGGCGCGAGCGCGGCGACGAAGCGGCGGCGGTCCACGGCGCGTCAGCGACGGTCGTCGGCGAGCGCCGGGCGCAGGCCCGGCGCGATCGGCACGGCGCGCGCGATGCGCTCGCGCCACGCGATCGCGCGCGGGCTCCCTGGGCAGGCCGCGAGGGTGGCCGGGTCGAAGAGCTGCCAGATCGTCATCACGGTGCTCCCGCGCAGGAGCAGTGATTATGGTGCGCGGGCGAGTTGTCGCCGGGTCGCGGGGGCTCGTTGCCGAGCCACCCTGCGCGGCGCGTTCGAGCAATTCCAGCCGCCGGGCGGGCGCGTGCATCCGCCGCGCGAAGCGCGCCGCGGCGCCGTGCGTGCCTCACGCCAGCGCCACCACCCCCCGCGTCAGCCGCGCATCCCCGGGCACCGGCGCGAACCGTCCGCCCGCCTCGCGCAGCAGGGCGATCATGCGGCGGTTCTCGTGCAGCACGTCGCCGTACAGCTTGCGCACGCCGTGCGCGCGCGCATGCTCCACGAGGTGCGCGAGCAGGCGCCGGCCGAGGCCGCGGCCCTGCCATTCGTCGGCCACCGCGATGGCGAACTCGGCGGTGGACGGGTCGCCTTCCTCGCGCACGTAGCGCGCATCGGCCACGAGCGCGCCGTCGCCGCCCTCGCGCTGCACCACCAGCGCCACGTGGCGCGCCGGGTCCACGTCGGTCATCGCGCGCAGCATCGCGGGCGCGAGCTCCTTGATGCCGATGTGGAAGCGCAGCACGCGCGAGGCCGGCGAGAGGCTGCGCACGAAGACCTGCGCGGCGTCGGCGTCCTGCGGGCGCACCGGCCGCACCGTCAGGCGCTCGCCGCCGGGCAGTTGCAGCCGCACGGCGTCGTCGTCACGCCGCGCGGTCGCGACCCGCGCGAGCAGGCCCAGGGGGCTCACCGTGCCGCTCCGGGCGCGGCCGCGCCGCCCAGCCAGCCCTCGAGGGCCGGCCGCGCGACCAGGCGGCGCCACGCGCGCGCGAGCGACGTCTCGCGGCGCGGCGCCGCGGCGCGCGGCGCGCAGCGCACCGCGCGCCCGGGCGGCAGCACGTCGACCACCGTGCCGCTCGTGAGCGACGAGATGACGACGTCGGCGCCGCTGTCCACCACGAAGGACTCGCCGCGCGCCAGCACGATGTCGCGCGTGTCGCCGTCGAGCGTCACCCACGCCACGCCGTCGAGGCAGTCGAGGCGCGTGCGGCAGGCCTGCCGCAGGGTGGCGAGTTCGTGCGCCTGCAGGTCGAGCCGGGCGCGGGGCGTGTCGATGCGCATGGAAAGCTCCGTTCGGGTGGGGAATGGATGCGCTGCGGTCATGGTTTCCCGGATCGGCGACCGGCTTGCCAGGGCCAGCGGCGCCATCGAATAATCGGCGACCGTTGGGTGTGCCTCAAACGATCGTTTGGCATCCAATGCATTCGCCCAGCGCATGCATAAGCGCACCGACCGCCTGCCCCCGCTCGACCTCCTCGCGGCGTTCGAGGCGGCCGCACGGCACCTGTCGTTCACGCGCGCCGGCGCCGAGCGCTTCGTCACGCAGTCGGCGATGAGCCGGCAGATCAAGGCGCTGGAGGACGAGCTGGGCGTCGCGCTGTTCCGCCGCAGACACCGCGCGCTCGCGCTCACCGAGGCGGGAGTGCGGCTGCAGGCGACCTGCCAGTCGGTGCTCGCCCAGCTGCACGCCACGGTGTCCGAGATCCGCGCGCCCGCGCTGCGCGAAGTGCTGTCGCTCACCACCACGCCCGGGCTGGCGTCGCTCTGGCTCATCCCGCGGCTGCCGCGCTTCACGCGCATGCATCCCGGCATCGACGTGCGGCTGGACGCCACCTTCGAGCGGCGCGACCTGCGCCGCGACGGCTTCGACCTTGCCGTGCGCTATGGCCCGTCGGGCGGCGAGGGCCGGCCGCTGTTCCGCGAGTCGATGCAGCCGGTGTGCAGCCCGCGCCTGCTGGAGCCCGGCGGGCCGCCGCTCGGCGCGCCGCGCGACCTGCGCTTGCACACGCTGCTGCAGGTGGCGGCGATGGCGGGCGCGGGCATGCCGCTCGAGTGGTCGCCGTGGCTGCAGGCGGTGGGGCTGGCGGACCTGCAGCCCGCCTCCACGCTCAGCTTCTCGGGCTACGGCGAGGCGATCGCCGCGGCGCTCGCGGGGCAGGGCGTGGCCATCGGCCGCCGGCCGCTGGTGGATGCGCTGCTCGCGAGCGGGCAGCTCGTCACGCCGTTCGCCGACGTCGCCAGCTCCTCGCGCACGTATGCGCTGGTGATCGAGCCCTCGGCGCGCACGCGGCCCGCGGTGCGCGCCCTGGAGGCGTGGCTGATCGACGAAGCGGCGTCCACCTCGCTCGGGTAGGCGCCAGGGGGAAGAAGACCCAGCACAATGAATCATCCTTCCGGGCTGGATCATCCTTTCGGGCGTTCCCCGTGACCCGGCGGTCCGACACCTTCCAGGGACGAACATGCACTCCACGCCCTTGGCCGCCGCGCGACCGGCCGGCCTCCCGCGCCCGCGCTGGTCCTGGCTTCCCGCCGAGGGCTCGTGGCGCTACCACGCGCTGCTGCTCACGTTGGGCGTGCTCGTGCTCGGGCCGCTGGGCGGGGTCACCGCGGCCTACATGAACTTCTCGCTCGGCTTCTTCGTGGGCGGCCAGGTGCTCGCGGGGCTGCTGGGCTCGACGGTCACCTACGGCTACGGCGTGCAGGGCAAGCACGGCGCGAACTACATCCAGACGGCGGCCGCGTCGGTGGCCAGCATGAGCGCGATGGGCGTGCTCATCCAGGCGATGGTGTGGATGGGCCTGCCGCAGCCGCCGATGTGGCAGCTCGTGCTCTACATGCTGTGCATCGGCATGTTCGGGGTGGGGGTCGGGATGCTCTACACGCCGATCCTCGTGGACCGGCTGCGGCTCACGTTCCCTTCGGGCCTCGCGGTGGCCAACATCCTGCGCGCGCTCACCGACCCGCTGCTGCTGCGCCGCTCGGTGGCCAAGCTGGGCGGCGGCATGGCGCTCGGGCTGGCCGGCGGCGTGTCGGCGGCGAAGGTGCCGCTGCTCCTGGCGATCGAGGTCTCGATGTCCACGCTGGGCGCGGGGATGGTGGTGGGCGCGCGCATCGGACTGGCCGCGGTGACGGGCGGGCTGCTGAGCGTGGCGCTCACGCCCACCCTGGTGTCCGTCGGCTGGCTCGAGCCCGGGGACCCGTTCCGCAAGATCATGTTCCTCGTCGCGCTCGGCACCATCATGGGCGCGGCGCTGGTCGACCTCGCGCTCATCTTCCGGCAGGCGTGGCAGCGCTACGCGCGCCGCGACGGCGCGTCCGCCGCCCCGCGCGTGCCGGAGGAGGACTGGAAGCGCGTCAACACCACCCGCCTCGTGCTGTGGGTGGCGGCGTGGGGCGCGGGCATCGTGGCCACCGGCCACCTCGTGCTCGGGCAGCCCGTCGGCTACCTCGTGGTCGCGGTCGCGCTCGTCTTCCTGTTCGCGATGGTCAACGGCATCTCGCTCGGCATCAGCGACTCGAACCCGATCTCGTCGGCCTTCGTCGTCTCGGTGGTGATCATGGCCGCCATGGGCCTGGCCGACCCCGGCGTCGGGCTGATGGCAGGCACCGTGCTGCTGGTGTCCACCAGCGTCGCCTGCGACATGCAGCAGGACCGATCCACCGGCTGGCGCCTGGGCACGTCGCGCGTGCTGCAGTTCCGCTACCAGGTGGTGGGCATCCTCGTCGGCGCCATCCTCGCGGTCGCGTTCGCGCGGCTGTTCATGGCGGCGTACCCGGTGCTGCTGAAGGACCAGACGGTGATGAAGGCGGCCGAGCAGCCGGCCGAATGGAGCGCGGCGATGACCTACAAGTTCGTCGGCGCGCTGCGCAGCCTCACCGACGACAAGCCGTACCAGCGCACCGCGATCTGGCTCGGCGTGGCGGTGGGCTTCGCGATCGAGCTGGCGCGCAAGCGCTTGCGCGCGAGCCGCCGGTGGCAGCGCTTCGTGGCCGAGCGGCGCGCGGGCCGCGTCGCCGATTTCGTGCTGGACGCGGCGCTGCTGCCGTCGCCCTACGCGCTGTCGTTCGGCGGGTTCGTCAACCTCCACACGTCGCTGTGGTTCGGCGCCGGCGGGGTGCTCGCGAGCGCGGTCGACGCGTGGAAGCGCCGCGCGCGGGAAACCGGCGCGCCGGGCGACGCGGCCGAGCTGCCGTCGGACATGAGCACGTCGTCGCTGGTGGGCGGCGGGCTCATCGCGGGTGATGCGCTGGCGGCGCTGGGGCTGGGCGTGTTCGGCTTGCTGTACACGCTGGCGGGGTAGGGGTCTGCATCGCAGGGCCCCCATCCCGGCCTTCCCCCAGGGAGGGAAGGAGAGGACGGCAAGGCCATGCGTCGCATGGCCTTGTGTTCTTAGGTGTGGGCGTCGACCAGGCCCATGTCGGCGCTGGTCATCAGCGCCTCGATGTCCATCAGGATCAGCATGCGTTCGTTGACGCTGCCGATGCCGGTGATGAAGCTCGTGTCGACGGCCGTGTGCATCTCCGGCGCGGGCTTGATGGCGTCGCCGCCCAGCTCGAGCACGTCGGACACGGAGTCGACCACCGCCCCCACGACGCGGCCGCGCACGTTGAGCACGATGACGACGGTGAAGCCGTTGTACTCGACGGTCTCGCAGCCGAGCTTCACGCGCAGGTCGACGATCGGCACGATCACGCCGCGCAGGTTGACCACGCCCTTGATGAAGTCGGGCGCGTTGGCGATGCGCGTGGGCTGCTCGTAGGAACGGATCTCCTGCACCTTCAGGATGTCGATGCCGTATTCCTCGGCGCCGAGGCGGAAGGTCAGGAATTCGCCGGCGTTCGCGTTGGCGACGGCGCGGGCGGCCTCGTGGCGCGCCACGTGGGCGGCTTCGGTCATCATGTTCATGGAGGTCTCCTCGAAGGTCAGAACGTTTCCCAGTCGTCGTTGTCCGTCGCGGGGGTGCGCGCAGCGGGCAGGGGGGCGGGCGGCGGCGCGGCGGCGGCCTTGACGGGCGGTGCGGATTCGGTGCCCGCGGCCGCGGGCGGGGCGACGATGGACTCGACGGGCAGCGACGGCACCTCGCGCGCGCCTTCGCCGGCGGGCGCCTCGCCGCGCGGCGCGGCTTCGGCGCGGGCCGCGGCGTCCGGCGCGGGATCGCGCTTCGCGGCGGGCTTGGCGAGCGGCCTGGCGGCAGGCGGGGCCACCGGCCTGGCGACCGGCGCGGGAGAAGCCTTCTTCGCCGCCGGCGCCGACGGCGCGACCGGCGCGCTCTTCGCGACCGGCGCGACCGGCGCGACCGGCACGCCCGCGGCCTGCGCCGCGATCTCGCAGGCGCCGAGCTGGAACGTGCCCACGGCCTGCGCGAGTTGCTGCGCCTGCGTGCGC
>Ga0075429_100001190_pt1 | contig 21030 bp, 8 predicted proteins | sample RhiMetdeltSRZDD3_FD_75295 | JGI IMG/M metagenome (GOLD analysis project Ga0075429, IMG submission 75295) | Populus rhizosphere microbial communities from Tennessee, USA - Rhizosphere MetaG P. deltoides SRZDD3 | ecosystem: Host-associated > Plants > Roots > Rhizosphere > Soil | place: USA... | reverse complement strand
GGCGGCATGGCGACGGTCTATCTCGCGCACGACCTCCGGCACGAGCGTGAAGTCGCGATCAAGGTGCTGCATCCCGACCTGGGCGCAGCCCTCGGGGGCGACCGGTTCCTGAGCGAGATCAAGACCACCGCCCGGCTCCAGCATCCCCACATTCTGCCGCTGCTGGACAGCGGTGAAGCCGATGGGCTGCTCTTCTATGTGATGCCGTATGTGCGGGGCGAGACCCTGCGGACCCGGCTGGAGCGGGAGCGCCAGCTGCCCATCGACGTGGCGCTTCGGATCGCCCGCGAAGTGGCCGACGCGCTGGGCGCCGCGCATGCGATCGGGATCATTCACCGCGACATCAAGCCGGAAAACATCCTGCTCCAGGGTGGCCATGCGCTGGTGGCAGATTTCGGCATCGCGCTGGCAGTGCAGCAGGCCGGCGGCGCGCGAATGACCCAGACCGGACTTTCGCTCGGTACCCCGCAGTACATGAGCCCGGAGCAGGCGATGGGCGAGCGCGCCATCGGCGCCCAGAGCGACATCTACGCCCTGGGCGCGGTGACCTACGAGATGCTCACCGGCGATCCGCCGTTCACCGGGTCGAGCGTGCAGGCCATCGTGGCCAAGGTGCTGAGCGAGCGGCCCACCCCGCTGCGCATGCTCCGCGACACGGTGCCGCCCCATGTGGAGCAGGCGGTGTTGACCGCGCTGGCCAAGCTCCCCGCCGATCGCTTTGCGACCGCCGCCGAATTTGCCGCGGCACTCAGCACGGAACGGTTTTCCACGCTCAACACGGCAGCCGTCGTTCCGGCCACAGGGCCCGCGCTGACCCGGGCCCGCCGGACGATCGCGATCCTTGGTCTGGTGACCATCGCGGCGCTGACAGCGGCGGTGTGGGGATGGGTCCGAGACACGGCAGTCTCCGAGGGCGCGGTGCACCGGCTCGAGTTCACCACGGTCGGCGATCTCCCCTTCGCGTTTCCGATGCTCAGCAGTGTGACGGCGCTGGCGATCTCGCCCGACGGCGAGCGGGTGGTGTTTTCAGCGCGAAAGGGAGGTGGCTGGGTCCTTGCGGTGCGAAACCTGGATCAGCTGACCGCTCACGTGCTGCCGGGCAGCGAAGGAGGCACCTATCCGGAGTTTTCGCCCGACGGGCGCTGGATCGCATTTGAAGGTGGCGGCGCGCTCAAGAAGATCGCCGTGGATGGAAGCGCCCTGACGACCATCACACAGCTGGGGCCCTCGGGAGGTAGCGGACTCACCTGGCTCAGCAACGACGAAATCGTCTACGCGTTGCGCGCCATCAGTGCTACCCCGGGCCTGCTCAAGGTCTCCGCCTCGGGGGGCACCCCCACGCTGTTCTCGCAGTCGGACACCTCATCGAACGAGCGGTTTCAGCTTGCCCCCCGGGCGGTCGACGGAGGGAGGCTGGTGCTCTACACCAGCACCCGAGGCACCAGCCTGGTGCTGACGATTGGCGTGGTCGACACCAGAGATGGTACCTCGAAGGTCTTCCCCGGACTGAGCGGTGCCCGCGCCATCGGGATGGTGGACGACCTGCTGGTGTACGTGCGGGGCGATGGCGCCCTGATGGCGGTGCCCTTCGACACCCGGCGACTCACGGTCGGTACGCCGATTCAGGTCGGTGACAGCGTGGCGGTGCGCAACTGGGACGCCGGGGCGGCACTCTCTCTGACCGGAACGCTGGTGTACCAGCAAGGTGGGGCGGCGAGTCAGCTCCTCCGGGTCACTCCGAGCGGTGCCGCCACCGTGCTGGTGGACTCGGTCCGGCCCTACCAGAATCCACGGTATTCACCAGACGGTCGACGCATCGCCTTCGGCGTGGCGGGTGCAGGCGGCATCGACATCTGGACCGTCGATCTCGGATCCGGAGCGCTGGAACGCATGACCAGCGACGGCGGCAACGATCGCCCCGAGTGGAGCACGGACGGGCGCCGGGTCGCATACTCATCCGCCAGGGATCGGCCCCAGGGGATCTGGTGGCAACCCGCCGATGGGAGCGCCGCCGCGTCGAAGCTCCAGGCGGCCGCGGATCCCATTCGTGAGGGGGCGTTCACGCCGGATGGGAAGGCGCTCCTGTTCCGTACCGACCATCCCACCAACAGCCGCGACATCTGGTTGCGACAGTTCAGTGGCGATTCCACGCCGGTGGCGCTCCTCACGGGTCCACACGACGACAAGGAGCCCCGGGCCTCGCCGGACTCGCGCTGGCTAGCCTATGTCTCGAACGAATCGGGGCGCGAGGAAGTGTACGTGAAGGCTCTGGCTCCGGGCGGGGGCCGGGTTCCGGTCTCGGCCGGGGGCGGGGGCGAACCGCTCTGGGCGCCGGTTGGCTTGCGCATCTTCTATCGCGTCGGAGACCAGGTGGTGGAGGCCACGATCGCCACGACCCCAACGCTGCAGGTTACCGGACGCCGGGTACTGTTCAGCGGTCCGTACGCCAGCGACGTCTTTCATCCCAACTACGACGTCGCGCCCGACGGCAAGAGCTTCCTCATGGTGCGGCCGGTGGACCAGAGCCGAGGGCTCGTGATGGTGGTCAACTGGGCCCGAGAGCTGCGACGACGAATTGGGGGAGTCCGATGACCGGTGCTACCAATGAGCGGCTGACGGCCGCCCTCGCCGACCGCTACCGCATCGAGCGCGAGCTCGGCCAGGGCGGGATGGCGACTGTCTACCTGGCCCAGGACCTCAAGCACGACCGCAAGGTGGCGCTCAAGGTGCTGAAGCCCGAGCTCGCCGCCGTGTTAGGCGCCGAGCGGTTCGTGGTCGAGATCAAGACCACCGCTGCGCTTCAGCATCCGCACATCCTGCCGCTCTTCGATTCCGGGACCGCGGACGGGTTCCTGTTCTATGTCATGCCCTACATCCGGGGCGAGACGCTGCGCGACAAGCTGTCCCGGGAAACCCAGCTCGGCATCGAGGAAGCGGTGCGGATCACCTGCGAGGTGGCCGACGCGCTCGATTACGCCCACCGCCAGGGCGTGATCCACCGCGACATCAAGCCGGAGAACATCCTGCTCCACGACGGCCGGCCGATGGTGGCCGATTTCGGGATCGCGTTGGCGGTCAGTGCGGCGGCAGGTGGCCGGATGACCGAAACGGGGCTCAGTCTCGGCACGCCGCACTACATGAGCCCGGAGCAGGCCACCGCGGAAAAGGAGCTCACCGGCCGGTCGGATATTTATTCGCTGAGCTGCGTGCTCTACGAGATGCTGACCGGAAGTCCCCCGCATGTCGGCGCCTCGGCCCAGCAAATTGTGATGAAGATCGTGATGGACGTGGCCCGTCCGGTGACCGAGCTCCGGAAGTCGGTGCCGCCGAACGTCGCGGCAGCCGTGGCCAAAGCACTGGAGAAGCTGCCCGCCGACCGGTTCGACAGCGCGGCGAAGTTCGCCGAGGCGCTGGGCAATCCGACCTTCTCGATCGCCGGTACCACAATCGCGGGCGCCATCGCGGCTCCCGGCTGGCCGGCCCGGCGACGGGTGCCGCTGTTGGCCGTCGCGGCTCTCTTCGGCGTCGTCGCGGCGAGCCTCGGGTTCCTGCTTCTGCGCGCGGCTCCGGAGGCCCTCCCAGTGGTCCGGTTCCGCCTCGACCTGCCGTCCACGCAGCGGTTGCTCAACACCAACGATGAGGACGCCCCGTTCGCCATCTCGCCGAATGGCGCCCGCATCGTCTACGCCGCCATCGATTCGGGGACCGCCGGCGCGAGGTTGTTCATCCGAACCCTCGATCAACTCGACGGGACCCCGCTCCAGGGGACGGAGAATGCGAGATCACCGTTCTTCTCTCCGGATGGGCTCTGGGTGGGGTTCGTCACCGACGAAGATGACAAGCTCAAGAAGGTTCCGGTCAACGGCGGACCCGCCATCACGCTTGCGGAGAATGTGCGAGACGGTTTCGCCACCGGTTCGTGGGGTGATGACGGCTATATCGTCTACACCAACGCGGACTGGGGGCTGTCCCGCGTGCTCGGCACCGGCGGCGTGCCCGAAACACTCTTGAGCACGGACAGAACTCTGGCCGCTGACGCCTTCTTCTGGCCCTCGGCACTCCCAGGCGGGAAAGCGGTCCTGTTCCAGCACTGTATTGCGTCTTGCAACACGAAGAGTCTGGCGGTGCTTGATATCGCCACGCATTCCATATCCGACGTGGTTCCCGGCGCGACCCGTGGCTGGTACATCGGCACCGGGCATTTGATCTACAGCACCGACAACGGCGCGTTGTATGCCATCCCGTTCGATCCGGCGCGACGAGAGGTCCGGGGCTCTCCGGTCCCGGTCCTCGACCAGGTTCAGGCTGGGCAGGCCAATGGATCGCGGCTCACGATTTCTGCTGCCGGGGCCATGATCTACCTGTCAGGAGTCGCGGTGACCGGCAGGCAGGTCGTCGAGATCGACCGGGCGGGTCGCGAAACAGTTCTGATACCCGCCCTGGCACAGTATTCCCACCCCCGCTGGTCGCCGACCAGTGATCGCATTGCCATGACCATCGACAATCACATCTGGATTTATGATATGGGCTCGAAGACGCTTTCCCAGCTCACCTCGTCTGGCGTCAATCAGCGTCCCACCTGGTCCCCCGATGGCCGGATGATCGCGTTCCAGTCCCAGTCTGGTGACACAACGCGCATCCACTGGATGCCCGCCGATGGCTCCGGACCGTCGGAGCCAGTCTCGCCCGCGGAACGGACCGAGGGCACCACCTTCTGGACCCGCGACGGCGCCTGGATCGTCTTCGACGGCGACGTGACGAAGGGGAAGGACGATGAAGACATTTACGCGATCGGCACCGGGACCGACCGAACTCGTAAGCCGGTGGTAGCGACCGCAGCGGAGGAGGAAACCGGTGCCGTGTCGCCCGACGGCAAATGGGTGGCCTATGGATCCGACGAGGGAGGCCAGTGGCAGGTATACGTGCGCCCCTTCCTCAAGGCCGGTGGACGCTGGCTGATCTCGACCGGGGCGGCGGGGACCCCGCTCTGGGCCTCGAATTCCGAGGTGGTGTACCTCGACTACGGCACCGGGAGCCTGATGGCGGCCCGGCTCGAGTTCGGCGCAACGGTCCGCGTGCTGGAACGGAAAATCCTGGTCGATTGGGCACCCTACAGTGGCGGACGTTCTTCGCCAGAGTACGACGTGACCCGTGATGGGCGGCGCTTCATCGCTATCAAGATGCCGCGTTCCAGCCAGGCAGCTGCGGCGCCCATCGTCGTCCTCAACTGGTTCGACGAGGTCGAGCGGCGCATGGCGGCGCAGGGCGCGCGGCCGCAATGAACGAGATTCGGAGGGGGTTCGTGAATACATCGCTGCTACGTCTCACAGTCGCGCTGCTGCTGGCGCTCCCGGTGCGGCTTGACGCCCAGAAGTTCGACCTGATGGAAACGACCATCGCCGGAGTCCACGCCGCCTTCGCGTCCGGAAAGCTCACCTGTCACGCCCTGGTGCAGTCCTACCTCGACCGCATCGCCGCATACGACAAGGCCGGCCCGACTCTCAACGCGATCCAATACGTCAACCCGCAGGCGCTGGCCCAGGCCGATTCGCTCGATGCGGTGTGGAAGAGCAAGAGCCCTCGGGGATCGCTCCATTGTGTCCCCGTCCTGCTCAAGGACCAGGTCGAGACCAGCACCATGCCGACCACCTATGGGTCGGTCCTCTTCAAGGATTTCATCCCGAAGCGCGATGCCACCATCGTGAAGCGGCTCGCTGGCGCCGGAGCGATCATCCTCGCCAAAACCACGATGGGGGAATTCGCCTCGCGCTTCGTCGGCTCGGCATTCGGCATCGTGCGCAACGCTTATGACCCGACCCGGAATCCCAGCGGCTCTTCCGGCGGCTCGGCTTCCGGCGTCGCCGCCAATTTCGGCCTGGTGGGGATCGGCGAGGACACCGGCGGCTCGATCCGCGGCCCCGCCGCAGTGAGCAGCCTGGTCGGGCTCCGGCCAACCACTCCTCTGGTGAGCCGGTTCGGAATGATGCCCGCCAATCCCACCCAGGACACCATGGGGCCGATCGCGCGCTGTGTGGCGGATGCCGCCCGGGTGCTCGACGTGATTGCGGGCTACGATTCCAACGATCCCCTCACCGCCGAAACGGTCGGGCATATCCCGGCCAGCTATCTCACCGCCCTCAAGCCGGACGCGCTCCGCGGCGTGCGAGTCGGCGTCCTCCGCGTCCGCCGGGACTCGGCGGTCGCGCGAGCGCCCGAGGAATTCGCCAAGGTGGGCACCGTCGTGGAGCAGGCCCTCGCCGATCTGCGAAAGCTCGGCGTCGAAGTCGTGGATTCCTTCGTCATTCCGACGCTCACCGATCGCCGGGTGGGCAACGACTTCGAAACCGAGCAGGCCACCGATGCCTACCTGGCCGAACATCCCAACGCGCCGGTCAAAACGCTGAAGGACATCCTGCTCGCGGGGACGGTGAACCCCTGGCGCGCGCGGGGGCTGATGGACCTGGTGGGAAAGCGCACCACCGACCCCGGCTATCTGACGGTGATGCAGCAGCGCGCCGCGCTTCGCATCGCGGTTCTCAAGGCGATGGCGGACGCCCGGCTCGACGCGATCGTGTATGCCACCTACGATGCGCCTCCGACGCCGATCGCGGACGACGTGCTCACCAACTCGCGGACGGCGGACGCCTATGGCCGGGGCGACAACCGGGGCCTGAGTCCCGCGATAGGATTCCCCGCGCTCACCGTGCCGGCGGGCTTCACGAGTGATATGCTGCCGGTGGGACTCGAGTTTCTGGGGCGGCCGTTCAGCGAAGCCACTCTGCTGGGATACGGCTTTGCCTACGAGCAGGCCACCAAGCACCGCCGCCCCCCCGCGACGACCCCTCCGCTGCGACAGGGGGGAAACATCCCATGACCCGGTCTGTGATCTTCGGTCTGGCGGCGATGCTGCTGGCCGGCGGCTCGGCTGCCCAGACCATTGCCCTGACGGGCGGCACCATCATCGACGGCACCGGCCGTCCCGCAATCAGCAACGGCGTCGTCGTGGTCCAGCGGGACCGCCTGCAGTGCGTAGGCACCGCGGAACAGTGTCCGGTTCCTTCAGGCGCAACGCGGGTGGACGTGACCGGCCGCTTTCTCACTCCGGGGCTCGTCGACGCCCACGTCCACTTCAGCCAGACCGGCTGGGTGGACGGCCGCCCCGACGGGATCAGCGCGCCCGAGCTCTACCCCTATCCGGAAACGGCCCGCGCCCTCCGCGCCAACCCGGCCCGCTGGTATCGATCCTATCTGTGCACCGGCATCACGGCGGTCTTCGATGTCGGCGGGCATCCCTGGACCACCGCGCTGCCGGCACAGGCCGAGTCCGATTCGCTGGCACCGCACGTGCGCGCCGCCGGACCGCTGATCAGCCACGCCGGGCGGTCGGCGCTCAACGTGGACGACACGATCTACACCTTCCTCCCGATGGGCAGCTCCGCTGAAGTGCAGGCCAGTGTGGCACGGCTCAAGGGTATGGGATCGTCGGCGGTCAAGGTCTGGTACCTGGGACCGCCTGCCGCCCGCCGGGAGGAGCTCGACGCCCGGATGCTGGAAGTCGGCGCCGCGGCACGCGCAGCGGGCCTGGACCTGATCGTGCACGCCACCGGGCTTCGGGAGGCGAAAGTCTCCCTCCGCGCCGGCGCCGTTCTGCTGGTGCACAGCGTGGAAGACTTGGCCGTCGATCAGGAATTTCTGGATCTGCTGGCCAAGAACCGCGCGATCTACGCGCCGACGCTCGTGGTGGGACGCAACGCCACCCGGGCCAGCGTCTCCGTCGCACTCGGGGTACGGGTTGCCATAGACGATCCCGGCGGATGCGTGGACTCGGCGACGGTGGCGAAGATTGCCAACATCGAGCCGCTGCGTCCCCTGATGCCGGAGCGGATCCGCTCGGTGGACGCGTCGTTCCGGCGGCTGGAGAACGTCGGCGCTCGCGGTGTAGTGATGGCGGAGAATCTGCGGCGAGTCCACGCGGCCGGCGGAATCATCGCGACCGCGACCGATGCCGGGAATCCGCTGACGCTGCATGGGCCGTCCATTTATGACGAAATGGAAGCGATGCAGGCGGCCGGCCTCACGGCGGCCGACGTGATCGTGATGTCGACCCGGAACGGGGCGCGGGCGATGCGACGGGAAGGAGACTTCGGCACTCTTCAGGCCGGGAAGCTGGCGGACTTGCTGGTGCTCGCCGAGAACCCGCTCGCGGATGTCCGCGCCTTCCGCTCCCGCACCCACGTCATGCGGGGCGGGAAGCTCTATCCGCAACGGGCTCTCGCGGTCCGGACCGGCAATTGAACGAGACGCATAACACGCGTCTCTCGGCCGCCCTGGCCAGCCGCTACCGGATCGAGCGGGAGCTCGGCGCGGGCGGGATGGCGACGGTGTATCTTGCGCAGGACCTCAGGCATCACCGGCGGGTGGCGCTCAAGGTCATCCGGGAGGAGCTTTCCGCGGGGATGGGGCCGGAGCGTTTCCTTCGCGAAATCCGGCTTGCCGCGGGACTGCATCACCCCAACATCCTCCCGCTCTACGATTCGGGAGAGGCCGACGGCAACCTCTATTACGTCATGCCGGTGGCGGAGGGAGAGTCCCTGCGCGACCGCCTGAAGCGGGAATCGCAGCTTCCCGTCGCTGACGCGGTGCGAATGGCCCGGGAAGTGGCGGATGCTCTGGACTATGCCCACCGCCACGAGGTGGTGCACCGCGACATCAAGCCGGAAAACATTCTGCTCCATGAAGGCCATGCCCTGATCACCGACTTCGGGATCGGCAAGGCGATTTCGACCGCGAGCGCCGGGGCCACGCTCACCCAGGTCGGCTTCGCGGTGGGCACTCCGGCATACATGAGCCCGGAGCAGGCGGGAGGCGAGACCAATCTCGACGGGCGGAGCGATCTCTACAGTCTCGGATGCGTCCTCTATGAAATGCTGGCCGGTGCGCCGCCGTTCATCGGGGCCACGGCCGCCGCGATCATCGCGAAGCGCTTCACCGAGCCGCCCCCCGATGCGACCGCCGCACGGCCCGCGGTGCCGAAAGCCGTTGCGGAGGTGGCACGCCGCCTCATGGCGACCAATCCATCCCAGCGGTACGCCACCGGCGCGGAGGCAGCCGAGGCGCTGGTCCGGAGTGTCGCGCCGGGCGACACCATGGCGGTCGAGCGGAATTCCGGGGCGGAGCGGGCCCGTTCCCAGCTGCCCTGGATCGCGGTGCTGTCGTTTGCGAGCCGCGACCCGGCGCTCGCGGATCTGGCCGAGGGACTCGTCGAGGACATCACCACAGGGCTCTCCCGGTTTTCGCATCTCCAGGTCGTGGCACGGCAGTCGGCGGCGCATCTGCCAGCGGGAACCGATGTGCGTCGGATGGGTGAGGCACTGGGCGCGCGGTACGTCATCGAGGGCAGCCTCCGGAAGTCGGGCAATACCGTTCGACTGACCGTCCAGCTGGTGGAGACCCTGACCGGAACCCACCTCTGGGCCGAGACCTTCGATCGCGATCTCGCGGCGACCAGCATTTTCGCGCTGCAGGATGACCTGACCGACCGGATCGTCGCGACTGTGGCCGACCCGTTCGGGATCCTGGTGCGGGTGATTGCCCATCCGTTGCTGGAGAAACCGGTCGAAGAGCTGACGGCCTCGGAGCTCTGCATCCGGCTCTATGCCCACAATCAGCAGCTCGGGCCCGAAGAGCACGCCCGCATTCGTCGGGGGCTCGAGCTGGCGCTCACCCGTGAGCCCAATCACGCCGACGCCTGGGCGAACCTCGCGACGGTGTACTGGAGCGAGAAGATGCACGGGCTGAACCCGCTTCCCGATCCGCTGGGGCGGGCCCGGAAAGCGGCGGATCGCGCGGTGCAGATCGATTCAGCCAGCCAGATGGCCTGGGAAGCGCTCGCCGAGGTCCAGTATTTCTCGGGAGACCTGGCGGGATTCCGGCAGTCGGCGGAGCGGGCCATGGCGCTCAATCCCCGGAACACCAGCACCGTCGCGGTGATGGCGATGCTGATCGCGTATAGCGGCGAATGGGACCGAGGGTACGCGCTGATTCAGCGCGTCATGGCGCTCAATCCCCATCATGCCGGCTGGTTCCACTTCGTCACCGCCAACTACCACATCAAGAAGGGGAACTACGAGTCGGCGCTGGCCGCGATCAAGCGGGTCAACATGCCCGAGTTTCCCTGGACCTATACCAACACGGCGGTCATTTATGCTGCGCTGGGCCGGTGGGAAGAGGCTCGCCAGACGGCGGACATCCTGCGCCGGGTGTTCCCGACCATCGCCCAGAACGTCGGACAGCACACCACTGCATGGTTTTACGACAAGGAGATCGATGCCCGGCAGAATGCCTTGCTGTTGAAGGCGCTCGCTCTCGATGCCTCGACGGCGGCGAAACGGTGACCGTTCCCCCCAACAGACTCGCGGCCGCGCTGGCCGACCGCTACCGTATCGAGCGGGAGCTGGGCCAGGGCGGCATGGCGACGGTCTATCTCGCCCATGACCTCCGGCACGATCGTCACGTCGCCATCAAGGTGCTCCACCCCGAGCTGGCTGCCGCGCTGGGAAGCGAGCGCTTCCTGAGCGAGATCAAGACCACCGCCAGGCTGCAGCACCCCCACATCCTCCCGCTGCTCGACAGCGGCGAGGCCGATGGGCTCCTGTTCTACGTGATGCCGTACGTGAGCGGGGAGACCCTGCGGGCCCGGCTGGAACGGGAGCGCCAGCTCCCCATCGCCGACGCGCTGCGCATTGCCCGCGAGGCCGCCGACGCGCTCGGCGCGGCGCACGCACTCGGGATCGTCCATCGCGATATCAAACCCGAAAACATCCTGCTCCAGGGCGGCCACGCGCTGGTGGCCGACTTCGGCATTGCGCTCGCAGTGCAGCAGGCCGGGGGGCAGCGCATGACCCAGACCGGGCTCTCCCTCGGCACCCCGCAATACATGAGTCCCGAGCAGGCGATGGGCGAGAAAACGGTGGACGCCCGCGCCGATGTCTATGCCCTGGGCGCGGTCACGTACGAAATGCTGACCGGCGAGCCTCCGTTTACGGGAACCACGGTCCAGGCCATCGTCGCCAAGCTGATGACCGACCCGCCCCGTCCACTGACACAGCTTCGGAAGTCGGTTCCGTTTCACGTGGAGGCCGCGGTCCTTGCGGCGCTCGAGAAGGTGCCGGCGGATCGGATGGGAAGCGCTGCCGCGTTCGGGCAGGCGCTGGGCGATGCGGGCTTCGCCACCACCGGCAGCCCCACCGCGACTGGCCGGCGCGCAGGGGCCGCGGGGTCGAAGCGCGGGTTATGGGCGCTGGTGGCCCTCAACGTGATCCTGGCGGGCGCAGCGTTGTTCCTGTGGCTGGGCAAGCCGTCGCCCCCATCGACCAGTCGCCAGCATGTCCTCCTCTGGCAGCACCGCATCCCCTACGCGCTCGCGCCCGGCGCGCGCTTCATAGGGACTCAGGCGGCCATTGCGCCGGACGGGTCGAGCATTGTCTACACCGATTCGACCGCCGCCGGATACATGCTCATGCGCAAGCTGCGCAACGCCGCCGAGGCGCTGCCGCTCGCAGGCACCGAGGGAGGCGTCAGTCCATTCTTCTCGCCCGACGGCAAGTGGATCGGTTACCTCACCCTCGACAACAAACTCAAGAAGGTGCCGGTGTCCGGCGGAGGCTCCGTCACGCTGGCTCAGGGCACCACTCCCGACTACAGGGCCGGAGCGTGGCTCGACGACGGCACCATCGTCTACTCCGGTGACCTGAGCTCGGCCCTGCGGCGTATCCCCTCCGATGGCGGCGCTTCAGTACCGGTCAAATTACCGGTCAACCTGAGCTGGGCGGCCAACGTCTGGCCCCTTCCCGACAGCCGGGGCATTCTCCTCACCTCCTGCCCGGGAAACTGCGCCACCTCGACCAGCCTCTACGCCTTCGATTTCAAAACCGACAGCGCCCACCTTCTGGTGCCGGACGCGGCCGGGATCTGGTACTCGCCGGTGGGAAAGCAGGTGTTGTACACCAGTCGCGACGGCGGGCTCTACGGGGCGGGGTTCGATCCCCGGCGGATGAAGCTCACCTCCGGCGCGGTGCCTCTCCTCGAGGATGTCGAGCCGACCAGTTTCACTCTGTCGGCCTCCGGCGCGGTACTGTATACGACGGGCTCCGCGGCGCGAAGCCAGGCCGAGCTGGTGTGGGTGACGCGAGACGGCCGTGCCACGCCGCTCGACTCGACCTGGCGGGGCCGCTTCGAGTATCCGAAGCTTTCCCCCGATGGGAAGGAGCTCGCCGTCAGCGTGCGCGACAAACGGACCGATCTCTGGATCCGGCGCTCCGACGGCACCCGTGCCAAGGTCGAGGCCCCCGGCGCCGCCAACTGGCGTCCGTCGTGGTTCCCCGACGGAAAGTCGCTGACCTTCGTCTCGGTCGGGAATCCCGACGATCCCAACGATGTCACCGTCTATCAGACCCGTTCCGACGGAAGCGCCGGCCCGGTCCTGCTCCAGAAATTCGAGTGGGGGATCTGGGAGGCGGAGGTGTCCCGCGATGGACAGTGGCTGGTGCTGCGGACGGACGAGGAGGGGGCCAATTCCAATTTCCGATTGCGGCGACTGACCGGTGACACCGCCGTCAAGCCGCTCCTGATCGAGCCTCCGTTCACCCTGTCCATCTCGCTGTCGCCCGACAGCCGCTGGCTGGCCTATACCTCCAGCGAAGTCGGACTGCACGAGGTGTATGTCGCATCCTTTCCCGACATGAGGACGAAGCGCCTCATCTCGAGTGGCGGGGGCACCGAGCCGCGCTGGTCCCCGGACGGCCGGGAGTTGTATTGGGTGAGCGGAGGGAAGCTCATGGCGGCCCCGGTACTGCCGGGCGCGTCGTTCAATGTCGGGAGTCCGCGGGCGCTCTTTCCGGTGGAGGGATACCGCCGGGCCCGCAACCATCCGCAATACGATGTGGCGGCGGACGGACGGTTTCTGATGATCCGGGAGGCCGCCGGGACGCTCGGGGCAGTGTATGTCGAGAATTGGTTTGCCGAGCTGCTGGCAAAGTTGAAACAATGAGAGTCAAATGATGGACAGACTGACGGCGGCTCTCGCCGATCGCTACAAGATCGAGCGAGAGCTGGGCCAGGGCGGGATGGCCACGGTCTACCTCGCCGAAGACGTGCGGCACCGTCGTCGCGTCGCCATCAAGGTGCTTCACCCGGAGCTCTCGGCCGTCCTGGGTCCGGACCGCTTCCTCAAGGAGATCGAGCTCACAGCCAATCTCCAGCACCCCCACATCCTCCCGCTCTTCGATTCCGGCGCCGTCGACGGATTGCTGTTCTATGTGATGCCCTTCGTCGAAGGGGAAACCCTCCGGAGCCGCCTGACCCGGGAACACCAGCTTCCCATTGCGGAGGCGGTCCGCATTGCCACCGACGTCGCCGGCGCACTGGAATACGCCCACAAACGCGGTGTGGTGCACCGGGACATCAAGCCCGAGAACATCCTCCTTCACGAGGGGCGACCGCAGGTGGCCGACTTCGGAATCGCACTCGCCGTGCAGCAGGCGGGTGGAAGCCGCATGACCCAGACAGGGATGAGCCTGGGGACGCCGCAATACATGGCGCCCGAACAGGCGATGGGGGACAAAGGGGTGGACGCGCGGGCGGACGTCTACGCACTGGGCGCGGTGACGTACGAGATGCTGACAGGGGAGCCGCCGTTCACGGGGCCTACGGCGCAGGCCATCGTCGCCAAGGTAATGACGGAGCAGCCCCGTGCACTCTCGTCGCAGCGACCCACCGTGCCGGCGGAAGTGGAGGGGGCGGTGCTGACGGCGCTGGAAAAGCTGCCCGCCGACCGGTTCGACAGCGCGGCCAAGTTCGCCGAAGCGCTGGGGAATCCTGCATTCCGCACCACCGCTCAATCCCTCCGTACGGCGGGTTCGACCGGTGACTCGCCGGCCGCGCACGCTGGCTGGAAATGGGCCGCGGTCGCGCTGGCGCTGGTGGCGGCCGTAACCGGCGGCATGGCCGTGCGAGCCATGACCCGCGAAGGCTCCGGACCACGCGATGTGGGCTTGCCACCCACCGCCCCGATCAGCATGGAGGACACCAAGCGGAATTTCGCGGCCGCGCACGATGGCTCTTTCATTGTCTACGAAGCCAGGATCGGTGCGTCGTCGCAGCTCTGGTACCGGAGCCTGGTCGGCGCCGAGGTCCGCGCCATCGCAGGCACCGAAGGAGCCTTCGGGACTCCCCGGATTTCCCCCGACGACAAGCGGATCGCCTTCGCGGCTGGCGACGAGGTCAAAATCGTGGACCTGGGAGGTGGTCGGGTGACCACCGTGGCGCGGGCCGTAGATCCTTCCGGTGGGAGCTGGCTCGCGAGCGGCCAGATCTTCTTCGGGGACGACGACGGCCGGGTGCTCCGCTGGATCGATCCTGAGCCGGGGCCCGGAAAGAGCATTACGCTGGGCGCGCTATGCATTCTGCCGCAACCGCTCGACGACAGCGAAGTGGTGCTCTGCGGTGGCGGATCCATGAAGCACGCGTTCGTCAGAGACCCTGCCGACCCGAATCGAAAGCGGTGGTTGCGCCGGTCTACAAGGGCGGCCGGCGCCGGCCCTCCGCTGCTGCTCGGCTCGGACTTCCGGATCGTGGACGGGCAATACCTCGTGTACATCTCGCTCGACGGCACCCTGATGGCCACGCGCTTCGAAAAGAAGGACTCGCTCACCGTCGGGCGGTCGGTGGCCCTGGTTCCAGGTGTGCGTCGCAGCGCTTACTCCGGTGCGGGCCACTACGACATTACTGATGCCGGCGCGCTGGTCTATGTGCCGGGGATCAACGCCGAGATGGGGCGGCTGGTCCGCTGGTCGAGCGATGGGCGGACAGTGCCGCTCCAGGTGGACGAAGCCGTGCACCTCCGGTTCACGCCGAGTCCCGATGGTCGGCGACTCGGGACGGTCGTCGAGGGCATCGAGCAGGAGGAGCTTCGGCTGTACGATCTTGAGACTGGTACCCACGAGATCGTGGATCGGGGGTTTTTCATCGGAGGGCCGGGGTGGAATCCGGACGGCCGGCGCATTGCATACCGGAAGCAGGAGTTCGACTCGCCCGACCAGGAAACGGTCTACCTCCGCCGGCTCGATTCGTCGGAAAAGCCGCGGGTCCTGATCGCGGGGGACTATCGCGCCAACGAGCCCAATTCGTACCTCGCGGACAACTTCATCCTCCTCGGCGTGTCGGTGAAAGACGGCGTGGTGATGGTGATCGATCCCACCATGACGCCGCCGAAGATCGATTCACTGCCGTTCTCCAACTATTTCATTTCGATTTCCCCCGATCGGAAGTGGATCGCGTACCAGAATCAGGGCGCCAGAGGGATCCTGCTCCAGCCGTGGCCATCGCTCGACCGCCGGTATCAGGTGGACGCCCAGGGCGGGGAGCCACGCTGGCGCTCGGCCACCGAGCTCGTCTATGTCGTGCCGGCTGGGGGAAGGTTGATGCGAGTGACGATCAACGCGGCGTCGAGCTCTCCGGTAGGGAAGCCCGAGCTGCTCTTCGCCGACCCGCGTTGGGCCGATACGCCCGGTTGGTCACACGCCGTCATGCCGGGAGGTGATCTGGTCTACCTGCAGTCGCCCGCGGAAAACCTCGGGTACTATGTGCGCGTGGTCCCGGGATGGGTCAAGACGATGAAGCGCGCTGTGGACGCGGCCAACCGGTGAGCGGCGCCGTCAACGAACGGCTCGTGGCCGCACTGGCCGATCGCTACAAGATCGAGCGGGAGCTGGGGCAGGGCGGGATGGCCACAGTGTACTTGGCCCAGGACCTCCGCCATGAGCGCGAGGTGGCCCTCAAGGTTCTGCACCCCGACCTCGGTGCCGCGCTGGGTGGTGAGCGGTTTCTGAGCGAGATCAAGACCACCGCCAGGCTCCAGCACCCGCACATTCTGCCTTTGCTGGATTCCGGCGAGGCGGACACGCTCCTCTATTACGTCATGCCCTACGTGCGCGGCGAGACCTTGCGCACGCGGCTGGAGCGGGAGCGGCAACTTCCCATCGAGGACGCGTTGCGGATCGCACGCGAGGTGGCCGACGCGCTGGGCGCGGCACACATGCTTGGCATCATCCACCGCGACATCAAGCCCGAGAACATCCTGCTCCAGGGCGGCCACGCGCTGGTTGCCGACTTCGGGATCGCACTGGCCGTGCAGCACGCCGCCGGCCAGCGCATGACCCAGACCGGACTTTCGCTCGGCACGCCGCAATACATGAGTCCCGAGCAGGCGATGGGGGAGAAGACCCTCGACGCCCGAAGTGACATCTACGCGCTCGGCGCCGTGACCTACGAGATGCTGGTGGGCGAGCCGCCGTTCACCGGCCCCACGGTCCAGACGATCGTCGCCAAGGTGCTGACGGAGCGGCCCACCGCGCCGCGCGCGCTGCGCGATACCGTGCCGGGCGGTGTCGAGGCTGCGGTACTCAAGGCGCTGGCCAAGCTGCCGGCCGACCGCTTCGCGACTGCCGAGAAATTCGCCGAGGCGCTGGTTGAAGACGGCAGGTCGGAAGGGCGGTATGGCGGCAAGGCGACAACATCTCCTGTTCTCCGGTCCTCCCGACTTCCCTTCATTGGCGTCGCGGTCGTCGCCTGTCTGTTGACCGCTGCTCTTGGCTGGTGGCTGGGCCGGCAATCCGGTACTCCCGAGGCGTCGTGGTCCACGTTCACGCAGCTCACCGACGCCGCAGGGGTCGAGACCAGCCCGAGCCTCTCCCCCGACGGCGAGTCCTTCGCCTACGCGAGCAATGCGCGGGGAAGCTCGGACATTTTCGTCCAGCGGGTCGGCGGCAGGAATCCGGTGCTGGTGGCGGGAGACTCCGCGGCCGATGAGGTCTGGCCGGCGTACTCTCCCGACGGCAGACAGATCGCCTACAGTCTTAAGGGGGGCGGCATTTTCATCGTTGGCGCGACCGGCGAATCGACTCGGCGGATCACCACCTTCGGCTCGTATCCAGCCTGGTCACCCGATGGAAAGCAGGTCGTGTTCTCATCGGAAGAAGTCGAAACCCCGTACAACACCCTGGGCACCGGGAGGCTGTGGACGGTGTCTGTATCCGGAGGGGAGCCGAGAGAGATCGGCACCAACAGACCGAGCAGCAAGGATTTCGGGACCTATCAGCCGGCGTGGTCACCCGGTGGCGGGCGGATCGCCTACTGGGCCAATGTGCAGGGTCAGCGGGATCTTGAGACGGTGTCCGCGTCGGGGGGCACCCCGCTGAAGGTCACTGACGACCTGGCCCTCGACTGGGCTCCGGTCTGGTCCCCTGATGGCAAGTATCTCTACTTCGCGAGCGACCGGGGCGGAGCCATGGGCATCTGGCGGGTCGCCATCGACGAGGCCTCGGGGCGGACGAACGGAAATCCAGAGCCGATCGCCACGGGCGTCGATGTCGACATGGATCTTCCCCACCTGTCGCGGGACGGCAGCACCCTGATTTTCCGCTCGAAAATCGAGTCGGTGAACCCGGCGGCGGTCGCTTTCGATCCGATCGGCGGCCGCATCGGCACGGCGACGCTGCTGCAGCATCGCAGCGGCGTGCTGGCTCCGACCGACGTGTCGCCCGATGGGAAATGGCTCACGCTCGTCAACATTCCGGACCGGCGGCAGGATCTGTTCCTCATGCGGCCGGACGGCACGGGACTCACCCGATTGACCGACGACGAGGCGCGGGACTGGTCGCCGCGATTTACACCGGATGGCACCGCGCTGGTGTTCTACTCCAATGTCAGCGGCAAATACGACGCCTGGTCCATCCGGCTCGACGGCAGTGCTCGCACCCAACTCACCGATGTCGCGTCGGGCATCGCCTTCGCGATGCTCGCGCCGGACGGCAAGCAGCTGGTTGTTGGACGGATCCCCACCGGCGGAATGATCGGTGCCGCGCCGTGGCCCTTGACCGATAAGACCGCGAAGGAGCTTCCCCTCACGGTCCCAGGTGGGGCCATGCTGCCGACCTTCTGGTCACGAGATGGCCGGTGGCTCTCCGGATATGTCGTGAGCACCGCCGGCGAGCCGATCGGCTTCGGCATGCACGACCTGGGGTCCGGCACCACGCGGCTCCTCAATACCGATTCCCGTACCTTTGACCTCGCCTGGCTGCCCGGGGGCAAGGTGGCCTACTTCACCAGCAAGGGCGGGCTGGTGATGCAGGACGTGGTATCGCTCCAGCGCCGGGAGATCACCGGCTCGCTGCCGTATCCACCCGACATCCTGGGCAGCATCGTGGCCTCGCCCGACGGTAAGACTCTCTACTATGGCGCGCGGCAGATCGAAGCCAACATCTGGCTGGTGAAGCGCTCTCATCCCACCGAGCGAAAACCATGAGACCTGGGCGCCATGCCGGGGCGACCGATCCGGAACACGAGCACCACGCCGTGAACGAGCCCCTGGCGCGGGAGGAGGGCCTGGTACGGGCCATCGGCCCCTGGGCCCTGGCTGCCAATGCGATCAACCTGACGATCGGCGCCGGGATCTTTGCGCTGCCCGCCGTGGTGGCCGCCATGCTGGGCCCGGCCGCGGTGGTCGCCTACCTGGTGTGCGGCGCGCTGATCATGATGGTGCTGATCTGCTACGTCGAGCTGGGCACCCGCATAACCCGCTCGGGGGGAACGGTGGCCTATATCGAGGAGGCGTTCGGCCCCCTGGCCGGCTTCCTCGCCTGGGCGCTCTACGGCATCGGGTTCAACGCGGCAGCGGTCGCAGCCATCGTGCATGTCATGCTCGACGCGCTGGCGACCGTCATCCCCTCGCTGGCCGGGACCGGCCCGGCCCGTTCCATCACCATCGTGGTCTTCTTCCTTGGACTCGCGGCCCTCAACATTCGAGGAGTTCGTACCGGGACCGGCCTGTCCTTCATCACCACCGCCGCCAAGCTGGTCCCGCTGCTGCTGCTGATCGTGGTCGGCGTGTTCGCGATCCAGGGCTCCAATCTCACCTGGACCGGGTGGCCCCCGCTTTCCGCCTTCGGCTCTGCGACGCTGGTGTTGTTCTTCGCGTTCAGCAGCGCGGAGGGGGCCCTCTCGCCCAGCGGCGAAATCCGGGATCCGGTCCGGACCATTCCCCGGGGCCTGCTGGGCGGCGCGACGATCGTCGTGCTGATTTATGTCGCGGTGCATCTCGTGGCCCAGGGTGTCCTGGGTGCCGAGCTCGCGCAGGGGTCTACGACGCCGCTGGCCGATACCGCCCGGCGATTGATGGGCGCCACGGGGGCCGGGCTCATCGTCGCCGGGACCGCGATCTCGGTGTTCGGCAACCTGGCCGCGGACATGATCGGCTCGCCGAGGACCTTTCTTGCCGCCGCGGAAAGCGGCCTTCTCCCCCGCGCACTCACCCGGGTGCACCCGACGTTCCGCACCCCGTGGGTGGCCATCGTGGTATACGTTCTGATCAACATCACCCTGGCGCTGAGCGGAGGCTTCCGGCCGCTGGCGGTGCTGGCCAGCATGTCGCTGCTGCTGGTCTACCTGGGCATCTGTCTCGCCGCGCTCCGGATCCGGTACACCCGCCCGCACATTCCGGGCACCTTCCGCGCCCCCGGGGGCCCAACGATCGCTCTGATGGCTTCGGCGGTGGTGGTCTGGGTCCTGGCACAATCGACTCGCCGGGAAATCGTGGCGATGGCGATCTTCATCGGCGTGTCGCTCGCGTACTACCTGATCCGGTCCCGGATGGTACGCGGTGAACGGTGAACGGTGAACGGTGACCGGTTGGCCTCCGCGCTCGCCGACCGCTATCGCATCGAGCGGGAGCTCGGGGCGGGCGGGATGGCGACGGTCTACCTCGCCCGCGACCTGCGCCACGACCGGGACGTTGCCCTCAAGGTGCTGCACGCCGAGCTGGCCGAAACACTCGGACGACAGCGCTTCCTTCGGGAAATCCGGCTCGCTGCGGGGCTCACCCATCCCCACATCCTGCCCCTGTACGACTCGGGCGAGGCGGGCGGGTTTCTCTACTTCGTGATGCCGGTGATGAAAGGGCAGACCCTGCGCGAGCGGCTGCAGCAGGAGCATCAGCTGCCGGTGGAGTCGGCGGTGCGGATCGTCACCGAGGTGGCCGATGCCCTCGACTATGCCCACCGCCAGGATGTGGTGCATCGCGACATCAAGCCGGAGAACATCCTGCTCCACGAGGGTCACGCCGTCGTGGCCGACTTCGGCATCGGGAAGGCGGTGCTCGCCGCCGCGAGCGAGACGACAGCGTATACCCAGGTCGGTGTCACCGTGGGCACCCCGGCCTACATGAGCCCGGAGCAGGCGGCGGGAGATCCGGTGGACGGCCGCAGCGATCTGTTCGCACTGGGCTGCGTGCTCTACGAAATGCTCACCGGCCAACCGGCCTTCAGCGGACCGACGGTGCAGTCGCTCATCGCGAGCCGCTTCGTCCACACCCCTCCCGACGTGAGCACCATCCGCCCAGCCGTTCCCCGTGCCTTGAGCGACGTGGTGAGCCGGCTGCTCGCGAGGTCGCCCGACGATCGCCTGGTCACCGGGGCGCTGGTGGTCGAGGCGCTTCGCTCGGGCCAGGTCCCCGCGGGCCCACCGCGACAACCGGAGGCCTCGGTCGCGGTGCTGCCGTTCACCAACATGAGCGCTGATCCCGACAACGAGTTCTTCTCCGACGGGATCACCGACGACGTGATCGTGGCGCTCACCGCCGTGAAGGGTCTCAAGGTGGCGGCCCGAACGTCGAGCTTTGCGTTCAAAGGGAAGGACACGGACCTCGCTACCGTCGGGAGGACTCTCGGTGTCAGGACGGTGCTCCAGGGGAGCGTGCGGCGGGCCGGGAACCGGGTGCGGGTGACGGTGCAGCTCATGAACGCGGGTGAGGGGACCCAGCTCTGGAGCGAGCGCTTCGATCGCGAGCTCGTCGACATCTTTGCCATCCAGGACGAGATTGCCCGGGGAATCGTCGAGCAGCTCCGGGTACGGCTGGGCCTCGAGCAGGCGGCCGCTCCCCTGGTCGCCCGTCCGACCGATGACCTCGAGGCCTACCAG
>Ga0075429_100001189_pt1 | contig 21036 bp, 16 predicted proteins | sample RhiMetdeltSRZDD3_FD_75295 | JGI IMG/M metagenome (GOLD analysis project Ga0075429, IMG submission 75295) | Populus rhizosphere microbial communities from Tennessee, USA - Rhizosphere MetaG P. deltoides SRZDD3 | ecosystem: Host-associated > Plants > Roots > Rhizosphere > Soil | place: USA... | reverse complement strand
TGGTCCCTAAGGCTACCCAGCGGTTCCGGGCCGGGTGGAGCGAAAGGCCGCTTCCGGTAGGCGAATTCCGAATCCCCGTGGCGTGCACCGGTGCCGGCTCGCTATGGTCCTGCGCATGTCATGGATCCTAGTCGTCAAGTTGCTTGCGGGACTCCTGCTCAGCGCATATCTCATCCGACAGGCGGGCCGCCCCGATCGATTCGCCGGACGCTGGTTCGCCGCGCGCATGAATGCGTCGCACTCTGCGCTCACCGACTGGGCGCTCGCTGCGCTCGGCGCTCTCCCCGACGCGCGCATCCTCGATGTGGGTTGCGGCGGAGGACGCACGGTCGCAAAACTCGTCGCACGCTCGCACGGTCCCTCTGTGCACGGCGTCGACATCGCGCCGGGCAGCGTGCTGCTGACGCGTGACACGAATGCCCAAGCGATCGCCCAGCGCCGCGCGAGCGTCGTGCGTGCGGCAGTCTCGCGTCTGCCCTACTCGGATGCAACTTTCGGACTCGTGACCGCCATCGAGACGCATTACTACTGGCCCACGCCCGAGAACGACCTGCGCGAAGTCGTTCGCACGCTCGCGCCCGGCGGCCGAGTGCTGGTGGTGGCGGAGGTCTACGCGCATGGCTTGTTTGCCGGCGCGAACCGGGCGGTCATGGCGATGCTTGGAGGACGTGCGTGGACGGAGGAGCAGCACCGGCACTGGTTCGCGGCGGCGGGACTCGCGGACATCGAGGTGCGGACGGAGCCGAGCCGCGGCTGGATCGCGGTGACCGGTCGACGATCCATGGTCGTGGGCCAGCGATCAGAGCCATGATGCGCGGACCTCGGGGCGGCGATGCCCACCCTCGCAAACACGAGCCGCAACACATTTCTCGGCAACGGACAGCGGCGGGAATCCTCAGCTGGCCAACCGATGAGCGGTCACAGCCCCGGTGAGCAGCTCCTTACCGAGCGTCAGGTAGAGCGCACCATCGGTCACCGACAGGTCCATCGTCACGCGCCGCTCGAGCCGCGCAACGAATGCGGCCACAAGAGCGCGCTCGAGCCCGTACAGCTCGAGTGACTCGTAACGGTGGATGCGCTCGCCGGCAAGGGAGGCCCAATAGCGCTCCGCGTCGGTGTGCGTGTACACCACGACGCGTGGTGCGGCTTTGCTCGCTCGATGGAGCCGCGCCGCGTCGGGGGCGCCGATCTCGATCCACGCCTGAAGTACGCCGGTCAGGTCGCGCACCTCGAGGGCCGGCTGGTCGGGCTCGGCGAGGCCCTTCGAGAATGCGAGCCCCTCCCGCCGCTCGAGGCAGAATGCCAGCACGCGGGCGCACAAGAACTCTTCGTTCTCCGAGGGGTGCCGCGCTACGCGTAGATCCAGCATCTCGTAGACACCGCGATCGACGTGCGAGAGCTGGACTGCAAACTGATGGATGATGGCGCCATGGGCCAGAGGAAGCCTCGAGTTCGGTTTCGGGCAGGTTCCAGGTGCGAACGGTTGGGGACGCCAGCCTAACACCGGCACTCAGCCGCGTGCCTCTTCATGAGTCCATTGCGACTGACGGTCATCACCTCGGGCGGCCGAAGAACAAGCGATAGCCGTCGGCGTCATTGAGCTCAAAACCGCGCAGACCGTCATCCGTGTCTTTCAGTGGCTTGATAAACTCGACATTGCGCGAGGCAAATTCGGCCGCCAGTGCGTCAGGATCCGGGACGAGAACGAATGCGTCCCAGCGGGCGATACCTTGCTTGATGTCTCGCGTGTAGTTCGGCACCGGGGCCACGCCAACGGCCTTCATCAGGATCTGCGCCCCGCCCCTGCGAACGATGCCGAAGAAGATGTCGTCAGGAGTGGGCCCCTGGAAGGTGATTTCGAATCCGAGTCGGTCTCGGTAAAACGCAAGCGATGACGGTACGTGGCTCACAATGAAGAACGGTGAGATGCCGGAAATTTCCGTTTGCGTCATGTGGACCTCTTCGCCCTTGGGCGGGGCGTTCCCTGGTCACTCAACTGTCCGCGAACTGTACCTCTTCTGAGTCGGTCAGTGACCTGTCCGCGACAGGTCAAGTTTTGTGGCCGCGCGATGAGGTGGAGAGCACGGTCATTTCCACTTGAGCACGTTGAACATTGCCCGCTCGTCGCGTGCGCTCTGCAAACACCCCCACGTTGCCACTCGCCCTTGACCTCGAACTTCACTGCACTCCCGCGCTGCCTGTGCTACGGCTCATGTGGCATACCCCTTGCCGTGCGCTCGTGCCCCTCCGCTCCCTCGGCGCTCTGCGCGGACTGCGTGTCGCGACCAACGCTTGCTCGCCCGATCGCCAATGTCTCGGCCGCACCGAGGTCACGTGGAGATCATGAACGTGCTTACCAAGGACGAACGGCCGTTCGCGGCAGCGTCTATTGCGCCCTCCTGGCCAGTTCGGGTGTGGGTCCTCTTCTCCCTGGCCTGCGCCGTCGTTCTCGGTGCACCGCCGCGGGCCATGGCCGACCCGTCGATCGATCCGGAGCTCCGGGCCTGGCAGCAGATCGCCGCGCGCGGCTCCTTCGCCGCACAGCAAGCCGACACGCCGAGCCCTCCCCGCCCCGCGGCCGTTGAGCTCGGGGATGGAGACGGATGGGCGGACGTGTGGCTCATGGGAGGCATCGACCCCGACGCGGTCCGCGCCCTTGGCGGTGAGGTGCACACGGTCGCCGGCAACGTGATGACGGCGCGCATCCCGCTTCGTTCGGTGGCCGCTCTCCAACAGCTCGCGGGGCTCGAGCGCGCCCAGCTCGCCCAGCCGGTGACATTCGAGTCGGACGTCAGCACGCACGAGATCGGCGCCGATCAGCTGTGGGGAGGCTTGCCCCCCAACTTCCCCAGCAACGGGATCACCGGCAAGCGAGTCGTGATCGGCATCGTGGACACCGGGATCGACCCCAAGCACCAGGACTTCCGCACCGCTGCCGGCACGCGCGTGAAATGGCTGTGGGACCAGAATGTCGGCCTTGCCGCCCCGCCTCCGTCGGGATTCACGTACGGCTCCGAGTACACCCAGGCGGCGATCAACGCCGGACAGTTCGGCGGCGGCGACGTGAACGGGCACGGGACTCACATGGCCGGCGTGGCGGCGGGCAATGGTCGGGGCACGGGGAACGGCAAGCCCGCGTACAAGTACCTCGGCGCCGCTCCAGAGGCGGATCTGGTCGTCGTGAGCCTGCGCTATGCGAGCGATGGGTCCGTCACGGACGACAAGGTGTTGGACGCCGTCCGGTATGTGTTCCAGCGGGCAGCCGCATTGGGCGAGCCGGCGGTCGTGCTGCTTTCGGTGTCCAAGCCTACGGGCCCCCACGATGGCCAGGACCCGCTCGATCTCGGCATCAGCGCGCTCACCGGCCCGGGCAAGATCGTCTGCGCTGCGGCGGGGAACTACGGCGGCATGTCCCGGCACGCAGAGTCGAGCTCGTCGGCGGCGGGGCAGACGGGGAACATCACTTTTTCGGTCGCTCCCTACACGCCCTCGCCGGTGGCTGCCGACTATGTCCAGGCCGAGGCCTGGTACGACGCCAGCGCGAACTACAGCGTTTCGGTGATCACCCCCAGCGGGCAGGTGATCGGACCGGTGGCGCGCGGCGGCACTGTAAGTGTCAACAGCGCTTCGGGCATCGTCCAACTCTCCAACGGCGACTTCACCAGCGCGACCGGCTCCTATCGCGTCAGCTTGTTCATCTATCGCGGCAATACCTCGTATCCCCAGGTGGCCGTCGGGACCTGGACCTGGCGGTTAAGCTCCGTAGCCTCCGGAGCCCATCGCACCGACGCGTGGCTGACGTCGTTCATGCTGGGCGGGACGTCGCCGACGTTCGTGACGGGCAAGACGGAAACGCGTCTGGTCGGATCGCCGGCGACCGCCAACAACGTCATCGCCGTCGGGGCCTATTCCACGAAGCGGAGTTGGACGGCGGTCAACGCGGTGACCTACTTCTACCCGCTCGCGGTACTTCACGATCTCGCCAACTACTCGAGCCCCGGACCGCGCCGGGACGGGGTGCAGGTGCCGCACGTCACGGGGCCCGGCTATGGTGTGGCCGGCGCCCGCTCCTCGCAGGTGTATCCGTCAGTCATGTACGTGATGCCCGACAGCGCCCACTACATCCAGCACGGGACGAGCGTGGCTGCGGCCGGCGCCGCCGGAGTGGTCGCCCAGCTCCTGCAAGGCAACGGCGCGCTTACACCCAGCGCCGTGCTCACTCAGCTCCAACAACGGGCCGTCTCCGATGCCTACACGGGGGCCGTGCCGAACACTCGTTGGGGATACGGAAAGCTTCGCAGCATGCCGGTGACTACCGGTGTCGGAGACCCGCCGACTGCGCAGATAGCGTTCGCCATGAGCTCCATCAATCCGGGTAGAGGTGCGGCGAGCTTCGTGTTCATGCTCGATTCCGAGGACCTGGCTTCGGGGCGGCCCGTTCGCATCGGCATCTACGATGCGCGTGGGCGGCTGATCGCCACGCTTCGCGGCGCGCCCATCGCGGGGCCCCAGCAGCTGGCATGGGACGGTCTGGATGCAACCGGAAGACGGGCGATGGCCGGGGTCTACTGGGCGCGGCTCCAGATCGGATCCCGAGCGAGCACGCTCAAGTTCGTGCGGCTGTAGCACCCGGCAGGGGCGGGCGATCGTGCCGACTCCTGGCGCCGCGCCCGCGCCGTTCGAATGCCTTGCATCGGTCCTGCCGCGGCAAATCGTCGACCCCGCTCCCACAACGGGAGCGGGGTCGACCTGGTTCCTGATCGATGCCGAGCGCTACTTGATGTAGATCACTCGCTTGGTGCTATGAGGCCGGCCTTGCACTGCCGTGCGCACGAAGTACATCCCGCGGGGCGCTCTCTCCCCGCGATCGGTACGCCCGTCCCACGTCACCGAATACTGGCCGGGTTCGAGTCGATCGCTGACCAGCGAGCGCAACTTCCGTCCCGCGAGGTCATAGATCCCGATCTCCACGACTCTTCCTTCACCGACCACGTCGTAGGCGATCCGCGTCATTTCGACGAACGGGTTCGGGACCGGCTGATCGGACCGCAGCGCGGTGTCCGTTGCCTCCGGAGTGTCCTGAGCCTGCACTGACTGCTGACCCTGCGGCCCGAGCGGCCCGGGCTGCTCCACGACCGACGCACTCGCCGGCACCGGGACCAGGTCGCAGCTCGTGATGTGGATCTGCATGTTGCCGTCAGTGATCGGTACCGGCGTCACGATGGTCGGATCGGCGTTCCCGTTCACCAGCAGCAGCGTCGAACCCGCGGGGTTCGCCGGATTCGAATACACATGCAGGTAGTAGCGGTCCACGAAGAGCGGATTGGGCTGACCCTTCGATCCCGGCTCCTGACGGTCCTCGCAACGGGAGAAGAAGTACACCAACGGGTAGTCCACCTTGTTCCCGGCGACCCCCTGCAGGCGTCCTGTGCCCCTGAACTCGATGAAATTGTTCGGCGTCTTGGGTGAGTCCGAACCCGGCGGGATCCCGTCCACGTTGCCGCAGCGGATCACCTCGATGTGGGTGCCCAGGAGGTGCAGGTTCAGGTCGTGCGCGTTGTGGTTCCAGTTGCCGCCATCTCCCGCGGTCGGGCTGCACCCCGGGTACACGTTCCCGCCCCAGCTGTGGGCCGGGCCCTTGGCACCCCCGATCTTCGCGCCACCCGCCGTCAGCCAACACACCTGCTGGCACACCTGCACAGTCACAGCTGTGCTGGCACTGTTCGGGCAACCGTTTGGATCGGTGAACGAGTAGGTGATGACGTGCGTCCCCAGCCCCGCCGCCGCCGGGTCGAACAGGCCGCTCGGGCTCACCCCCGTGCCGCTGTAGGTCCCGCCCGCCGGCTGACCGTTGAGCTGGATCGCGGCGACGTCGTTACACAGTGGCCCGGCAGGAGCCAGCGTCACTGTCGGCAGACCGTTCACCACGATCGTCCGCTGCGCACTGCCCGGGCATTCGTTCGGATCGGTGAACGAGTAGGTGATCACGTGGCTGCCCGCCCCGGCGGTGGCCGGGTTGAACAGGCCGCTTGCGCTCACCCCCGTGCCGCTGTAGGTCCCGCCCGGCGGCAGACCGATGAGCTGGAACGGGGTGTCGATGATGCACACCGGCCCGGCCGGACCCAGCGTCACTGTCGGCCCCGGGTCCACCACGATCGTTATCTGCGCGCTGCCCGAGCAACCGTTCGGGTCGGTGAACGAATAGGTGATGGTGAAGCTGCCCACACCAGCATTGGCCGGGTTGAAGAGCCCGCTCGGGCTCACCGCCGTGCCACTGTAGGAGCCGCCCGCCGGCTGACCATTGAGCTGAATCGCAGGGCCACCAGGGCACAGCGGCCCGGCCGGAGCCAGCGTCACCGTCGGCAGACCGTTCACGACGATCGTCACTTGCGCACTGCCCGGGCAGCCGTTCGGATCGGTGAACGAGTAGGTGATCACGTGGCTGCCCGCCCCGGCGGTGGCCGGGTTGAACAGGCAGCCCGGACTCACCCCCGGTCCGCTGCAGGTCCCGCCCGGCGGCGAAAAGCTGAGCTGAATCGGCGAGGCGTCGATGCACACCGGCCCGATCGGACCCAGCGTCACGGTGGGTGTCCCGTTTACCACGATCGTTATCTGCGCGCTGCCCGAGCAGCCGTTCGGATCGGTGAACGAATAGGTGATGACGTGGCTGCCCGCACCGGCGGTGGCCGGGTTGAACAAGCCGCTCGCGCTCACCCCCGGTCCGCTGTAAGTCCCGCCTGCCGGCTGACCGTTGAGCTGGATCGCCGCGGCGGTGACGCACAGCGGTCCGCCCGGATCCAGCGTCACCGTCGGGAGACCGTTCACCACAATGGTCTGCTGCGCACTGCCCGGGCAGCCATTCGGATCGGTGAACGAGTAGGTGATCACGTGGCTGCCCACTCCGGCCGTGGCCGGGTCGAACAGGCCGCTCGCACTCACCCCCGTGCCGCTGTAGGTCCCGCCCGCCGGCTGACCGTTGAGCTGGATCGCGGAGGCGTCGAGGCACAGCGGTCCGGCCGGAGCCAGCGTCACCGTCGGACTGGAGCAATTGACGTCCGCAGAGGCCTGCGCCTCGGCCCCTTCGGGCTGCCCGCACGCAGTCGGGGGCGTGTGCGATCCCGTGGCGATCACCGTGTTGTGGAGCACTGGCGCGACGCAGACATCTCCCGAGTGCGCGTTCAGCGTGATCGACTGACTCGCGCCCGAGACGAGGTTCGGGAAGTCCCAGTGGCGATGCTGCGCATCGCCAGTCGAGGCCGGCGTGCTGCTGTCGAAGATGAGCCCCGGGTCCATCGTGTCGTCCACAGCGAGCGTCCCCAGATTGCACAGACCATCGTTCGTGACCACGATGGTCCAGGTCACCGGGCTGTTCGGGCACACCGTCTGCGTCGAGGGCGTCTTCGTGATCTTCACCGAGGGCGGCACGTCGAGAGGAAATATCTCCGAGCGGTCCTCTCCCATGCCATCGTTCTGCGAGTTCGCCGTCATCGTGATGCGTGCGTGGCAGAGGTCCGCACCCGGGACGGCCGCATTCACGATCGCCTGGAAGTTGTCGATGCGAAGCTCGAGGAATCCGGCGTTGATCGCGAACGCTGATTGAGCGGAGATGTCGACCGCGGGTAGCGGCTTAGTCCGCATCACCTTCGTCACGCCACCTACGCCCGTGACGCTCAGGCTCATGTCCGCGCCGCCGAAACAGTCGAAATCGATCTCGATCGTGTACGACTCCTCGTCCCCGATCATCCCGGGTGCGGAAGGATCGCTGATGGCGCAGCCCGGGTGGAGGATGGGGTTGAACGTGTTCGGGTTACCGTCTCCGTCGGTGTCGCCGATGGCGCCCACGACGTCCCAGCCGGCGTAGAGGTGCACATTGCTGGACACGGCGCCGCCGGGCTGCTTGAAATCCATGAACAGATAGTAATTCCGGGCGTCGAATCCGTTCACGAAACAGCAGATGGCCGTGCATACGTCCACGTTGACCGGGTCGGCAGCCTTGAAGCCACCCAGATGGTTCGCCAAGTTGTTGTTGATCGCGGTGATCAGGTCAGCCAGGTTGCCGTCGACCGCGATGGTCTCATGATCGGCACGGGCGGGAACCGCCAGCACGAGGGTCATGGCGCCGGCCGCCAGAAGCGTGCCGAGCTTCCTTGTGACGGAGCGAAGACTCATACGCAACTCCTCTCAGAATGTCGCGTTGCGCTGCTCGCGGGCACGGTGGCCCTGGGCGAACGGCACGAACGACGGCCCGAAGGGCCAGGGATCGGCTTTCCCATCCTTGAGAGCTGCCGAAGCTGCACGCGCACTCCAACGCCATCAGCTCCTCAATGGTGTGGTGGTACGCGTTGATCAAGATTCCGAGCGCGTCGGGGTCGTCGTCGACGAAGTCCTGCAGCGCGGTGACGACCTGCCCGCGGACGGCGTAACTTCCGCCGATGATTTTCACGTGGCCGTCGCCGAGCGCGGCTTGTAGCGCTGGATCGGCCGAACGCGTGTGAGCGTCAGGATTCCAGGCAACACTTGCCCGTGGTGCGATCAGCGCTCCCTGCGTGAGCACGGCGACGGCGGCTCTTCTCGTTTTCACGCGAAGCACCTCCGGGTCCGAGAGAGAGAGGACCCTGGAACTTCTGCGCGGCGGTCTTGTCGTGCCGTAATGAGCCCACGGTTGCCATCGAAGTGGCGGGACTCGGGCTCGCGTGCGACCTGGCTCGACCGGCGGGCTTGCTCAGGGGCTACCTGCCTCAAGTGAGCGCCCGTACCTACGCGAACGGCGGCACGTTAGGATCCCGTCAGATCCGAGTCAACATTGTTTTTTCGTGCCAAACGAAACTTGCGCGGTTAGACACGAAGTGACGCGTGTCGGCCCCGGTAGCGGAAGCACGAAAGGGGTCCCAGGTGCGTACCGGCGACTACCACCTGATCGAGGAAGCCTTTGGCTGGCGCTCGCTCCGCCGCAGCGCGCGCGCACCTGAGTGTCTACCCATTGGTTCTCAGGCGGCTTCGGTCTCGTCTCGAATCGGTTCGAGTCAATACGAGTTGCAACGTGTATGGGCCTTTGGGGATGGCCCGCGAACTCGCCGCTCGCTGGCGCCCGCCAGCGCCACGCGAAGAAGGGTCAGGCGCACACGCGCAAGACGACGCTCGCGGAGGGTGCGAGCACCGCGCGCAGTGGCCTCATCTCGTCACGACGATCTGCACCGTGCGTACTCCTCCCGCGAAACGCAGCTGCGCGAAGTACACGCCGCTCGCCACGCCCGTGGCGTCTTGCTCTGCCAGGTTCCACGTCACCTGGGTTCGCCCCGCGGTGAGTTCGCCCGCGAACGGCGTCGCGATGCGCCGGCCTTGCGCATCGAACACCTCGAGCTTCGCTGCCAACGCGAGCGGTGAATCGATCTGGAACTTCACCTGACGTGCGCGTGGGGTCCACCCCAGCAGGCTGAGCGTCAGACCGCGCGCAGGGGTGCGGTACTCATTTACCGAGGTGACGCTGGGTGCCCCGAGCGTGAAGTCGTTCCCGTTCCAGTTCACGCGCGTGAACGCGATGCCCATGGCGCCGGGCGACCAAGCCGTGAATCCCCCGAGGTAGTCGGCACCGGAAACGTGGAACTCCTCGCTGCCGCTCCAGCCGGTCGACGTCGGAGCGCCATTCAGGTAGTCCCGGAGGATCACGGGCGCGCTCCAGTGAGCCGGTGTGGTGTCCGCCGGGCTCTCCCCCGGGGCGAGTGCGATGAAGCGTATCGTGGTCCCCCCCGTCTCGCCGGGGGGCGAACCCGCGCTCGAGAACATCAGCCGCCAGCCCTCACCCGTGCCGTCCACCGAGAAGACGTGGGGGCCTTCCAGTTGTCGGATCTTCGTGACGCTGGGCAGCGTCGTCGGGAAGTATCCGAGGTCGTGCCACGTGTCCACGCTACCGGAATCGCTGCGCGCTATGCCCACCACCAGTCCGCCACGGCCAAGATTCGTGTCCACGGAGTCGTGGGCGTCGAAGTACATGAGCAGGCAGCCGGGATGTTCGGGGTCGTGCATCACATACGCGTCGCGGAACTGGGTCTGACCGCTGTAGAGCGGCGGGTCGGGCACCGCCCATGCGGTACTCGCTGCCTCCCACACCATGACACGCGGGGAGTCCCACAGGGTGTTCGAGGTGTCGAGGAGCGCCGTGGACACATAGCCGATACGCTGGTCCTCGTGCTCATCCACCCCGGTATAGAAGAGATAGGTGCGTCCGTTCGCCTCGATCAGACTGGGTGCCCACACGTGGTGACGGTTCCACCACGTCGAGTCCACAGCGAAGGCGAGCGTGTCCACCGCCCAGTGCAGCAGGTCCGGAGACCACGCATGACCGAACGAGGTCTCGGCGATGTGGGCGCCGCCGCTGCGCTGATAGATGAAGTGAAACAGCTGGCGTGATTGGAGCGTCACGATCGTCGTGTCCGGCGTGATCAGGGTGTCCAGATGGGACACGAGATTATGGAAGAACGCGAACTCCTTCACCGACACACTGGGGTCTGGGTCGTGAAAGACCGAGTACGTGGGATGGATCTCGGAGTTCACATGAAACACCGGTTCGCCGCCTTGCCCGCGAACCACGCCGGGGCTGCCCGCGACCACAAGTGACGCGAGCAACGCCGATGCGGCGCGGATGCGGCGTGCGCTCCAGCGAGGCACACGCCGGCCCCGGAGCGTCGTCCCCGCGGAGTCTCGGTAATGCGGCCTGGAGCACATGTTGCCGCCACCCTCCTTCACCTTCCCAAACACGCTCGCCGCTCCGCTCTCGGGGGGTTTCGTTCTCGGACCACCCTACACCCGACGACCGTGAGACCAGGGGCGCCGCCATGTTGGAAGCCCAAGACTAATGAACCATTCTTGCGCTTCTGGCACCGACCCCGCCAACGACACTCGGCCCCATGGAGTGAGCTGGCTGCCAACCTCGACGAATGGAGGACCACGCCTCCTGATCCCTTGACGTTACGCCCTTCCTCACTTTCGCTCCACGATGAGATAGACGATGGTCCGCGCATGACACCCTTGCTCACGGACACCCTGTGCACAAGCTGCGGCCTGTGCTGCGACGGCACGCTGTTCGCCGACGTCGAGTTGGTCGGTCAGGCCGAGATCGCTCGGCTCGAGATCATGGGGATGGAGATCGAGAACGAGGGCCGGAACACAGGCCTGCTGTCGCAGCCCTGCGCGGCGTTGCGTGGCACCCGATGCGGCATCTACGCCCATCGGCCCAAGTGCTGTCGCGTGTTCCAGTGCCACCTGCTACAGAACGCGCAGAACGGTGCCGTGACGGTCGAGCGAGCCCTGGTGCAGATCACAGGCGCCCGCGAACAGATCCGGCAAGTGAGGACATTGCTGGGCCGTTTGGGAAACCGCGACGAGGACCTGCCGATCAAGGAGCGATGTGCGGAAACGCTCGCTGCGGAAGGCGGCACGACTACCCAAGCGATCCAAGACCGCGCTGACCTCGAAGCCGCGATGGCCACGCTCGAAAGCACGATCTGGAACACGTTCCTCGGCAGCGGGCACAGGCGGGAATGACCGGATCGCATGTCCGTGCTGGATGCTGGTGGGCTAGCCGATAACCGCCGGTATGCAGGGGTCATGGATCCATCCCATCGCTTCGCTCGGGATACTCGCCGTCGCCGCGATCGGTCCAGCCATCACGACGAACGACGAGGTGCCGGCGTACTTTCCGGGTGGGCTGACCAACGCCTCGGGATCCATCGGCTGCGTTCGCGTGTTGACCGGCGGAGTCGAGGCGCTCGATCTTGCGAACGGCAGACGATTGTGGAAGTCCGACGCACCGTCGCGCGCGCTGCTCGTCGGGAGCGACGGGGTGTTCCTGCTCGAGGAACGCGCCGGACGGCTTCAGATCGCCGTCTATGAACCCCGTGGTGGACGGCGGATCAAGACCTGGCCCAGTCGCATCGAGCTGCCCGCGTGGGCCTCTCTCGCAGAACCTGGCGCCGGTCGCAATTGGTCTACTTTCGATGTTCGGGCACGGCGCAGCGGCGACGTCCTCGAGATCGGTTACGACGCCCGACAGCATGTGGTCACGGGGATCGCGCCCCCGACCATGGGACCTCAGGCGAAAGGAGTCCTCCGTCTCGATCTGAGCTCGGGAAGCATCGCAAACCTGCCGGGCGCGTCCTTCCCTTCTCCCCCGTTCGTTGAACCCGCGCCGTCTCGCGCGTACCAGCCGGTGCGCTTTCATGCCCGAGCAGCCGGACCCGAGTTCATGCTCGGTGGCCCCCCACCTGATGTGCAGGGAGCGCTCGTGGCCGGGGACCGGCGCGTCGTCTTCGAACGACCGGCGAACGGCGGTAGCGTTCGTATTCGGCGATGGCGGGTCTCAACAGGCGCCGAGGAACCATCGCTCGAAGTTGCGGGCGTCATCGACGCGATCTGGCCGACCCTGGACCGGGATCACGTGGCGATGCGCCGCGCCAACCAGCAGTCCGTGTGCGACCTCTACTCGCTCGAAAGCGGCCGGCGCATCGCCACGCTGGCGCGGCCGATCGACATCGCCGTGATCGCGGGGCGGATCTTGTGGACGACCCCCTCAGGTCGCGACAAGATCGCCCTGGTCGCGACCGAGGCCACCACGGAGCGCACACTGTGGCGCATGACCGTGTGGCACGACACGCCGGCAGACGAGCCCGTTCCGTAGAAGACGGGATCGGTCGGAGCTGCGACATCGCCGATGAGCCGGGTGCGGAGGCCCGCCGTGTTGATTCAGCAGAGGGAAAGCCCCGCTGGCGGATGAGCAGCAAACGCTTCAAGTCTGCACCCACGACGCCGTTGAACCGTCGCGGCGAGTGTCACGTGATACTTGTCTTGTGTTCCTTTGCGCACGGGCGGAGTGTGAATGCAGCACTCGCTCGATGCACGGGGCCGCCCGAGGCTCGCCCTCTCACCGCAGTGGGTCACGAATCGCACGATCAACCCACCTCGGTTGACCTGCGGCCGATCCTCACGGCCACGCACAGCGACGATTCGGAATTACTCCGAAGTACTCCAGCATCTCGCCCTGATCCCAACCTACCCACTTCGGGTGGCGACCGCCGCGAAGCGGCAGGTCTGCGGCCACCCAAAGGAGTCGTTCATGCGTCATGCCCATTGGATCTCCATCGTCGCGCTGGTCAGTGCCTTCGGCCTCTCGAGCTGCAACGAAGAGAAGGTCGCCCAGAACGGCGTGAACACAACGCCTGAGCGGACAAGCACCATGACCATGCCGTCCGGGACCTCGATCGAGGTCACGCTCGGCACCTCCCTGTCGTCCGAAACGGCTGCCGCCGGGACGGCATGGAGCGGGACGGTCCTCAACAGCCGAGAGGGGATCCCTGCCGGCAGTGCGGTCGAAGGCACCATCACCTCGGTCAAGCCGGCGAAGAAGGGTGATCGCGCCATGCTCGACCTCGGAATGACCTCGATCACCGTCGCGGGACAGCGGTATGCGGTGCAGGGCAGCACGGAAGCAGTCGTTGCCGGCTCGACGCGTGCCCGCAACCTGGGCGCGATCGCAGGCAGCGCTGCGGCCGGCGCCTTGGTCGGCCAGGCGGTCAGCGGCTCGACGAAGGGGACGGTCGCCGGAGCGGTGGTCGGCGGTGGGGTTGCGGCCGGTGTCGTGGCCGCATCGGACGGCTATCAGGTCGTGCTCAAGCCGGGCATCGCGATCACGTTCACGACCGACGAGGCCGTGGCGCTCCGCCTCTAAGATCTGGGAACGCGAGAAGCCTGTTGCCTCGCGGGCAGCGAAACACCCGCAAGCGAGCCACAACTCCGAACGAGTCCTGTACCCTCGACTCCGGTGGTCAGGCTCCGAACGGACCGGTACATCCGTGAACTCCAGTTAATGGCTGGCAAGCAGTCGGTGGAGCCGGAGCTCCTGCGCGCGCAGTTGGATTCGCTCAGGAAGCTCCGGCGCTCCCGGGGAGCTTCCAGCCGGTAGGCGGGCAGGCGAGTAGACCACGGGCCAGCTTCCCGCAGGTCCCTCCTCGCCGAGAAGGGAGACAGGCAATGCTCTGGACCATCGCGGTCGTGCTTCTGATCCTGTGGGTGCTCGGCTTGGTGACGTCCAATACGATCGGAGGGTTCATCCACCTCCTGCTCGTCATCGCGGTCATCGTCGTGCTGATCCGCATCATTCAGGGCCGAAGGGTGATGTAAGTGACCCACGGCCTGAACAAGAGGCGTGAGCTGAGGACCCTGGGCGTCGCAGTCTTGCTGTTGGGAGTCCTCGCGCTGATCTATGGAGCGATGGGCTATGACGGACACCCGACGGTCCTGGACGTGCGCGGGATCAAAGCCACCGTCGCGGAGCACCGGACCATCCCCATCGCACCTGTCGCCGGGGTGATTGCGCTGCTGAGCGGAGTCGCACTTCTGTGGGCCCCGCGTAGGCGCAGGGCCTGACGTGCCAGGCGTGGACGCCCATCCGCTCGTTCGGCTTCAGCGCAAGTAGTCGGGCAGCCACTTCGCGAGACGCCGTCGCTGGGCGGCCGTCAGGTGGCGGGCACCGCGGATCGAACCCATGCAGCGTGGGCTCGCACAATGGCACGCGAACGGCGACGCCATGTCGTACTCCGTGGTGCAGTAATGAAACGTCACGCCTTCGCCCTCGGCGATGTCGCGCACCGCAATGACTTCGCGGTCCAGGATGCGCGTCGTCGGCTCGCAGGCGTGGTCCAGGTAGCGCCAGAAGTACCGCCGGACCAACTCGACCTCGTCGCGCGCGCAGTCCTGATCGAGGTGAAGCGTCGCGCTCACCTGCACGGAGTACTTCGTGGGCGCCTTGTGCTCGCGACCGGTGAGCCGGAAGAGGCGTGTTCCCCGTGCGATGGCCCGCAGCGCGATCAGTCGGCGGTGATGGGCATGCACCAGAATGCCGACGAGCTCCGAGTCGCACTCGAGCAGTGTGTCCTGCGGTTGGGCGTTGGGCGGCAGCGATTGAAGTTGCGGGGATGCCTCGGCCAAGGGGGGCGCCTCCGTGCGTGTGATCATCCATGGGGTGAGTCCCATCGGCGAAGCGAACGATGGCGCGGGACCAGACGACCGCGTGCAATGTCGCGGCATCGGCGCAAGGAATCAAGCGAAGAATGCGGCAGGCATCAGGATCCCTGCCTGCTTCCTCACGCTTCGTGCGACGCAGACCTCTCGGCGGAGCGCCCGCCGGGTCCTCAGGTCCTGGCGATGACGTAGTGCACGGCCTTTGCACCGGGGGTGCTCTCCGTGCACGTGTAACCGAGCGCCGGCAAGTCCAGCCCCGCCAGCAGCTGCTCTCCGGAGCCGAGCAGGATCGGCGACACCGCCAGGTGCACTTCGTCCACCAGTCTGGCCTGCAGGTACTGGCGGAGTGTGGCCACTCCGCCTCCCAGGCGGATGTCCTGGCGACCTGCTGCTTCGCGCGCACGCTCCAGCGCCGACTGGATCCCGTCCGTGACGAAGTGAAAGACGGTACCGCCTTTCATCTCCAGCGGCGGGCGCGGGTGGTGCGTCAGGACGAAGGCGGACGTGTGATACGGCGGGTTCTCACCCCACCAGCCGCGCCAGGACTCGTCGGGCCACGGGCCACGGATCGGGCCGAACATGTTGCGACCCATGATCCATGCCCCGATCCCCGCCATGCTCCGCGCCGCGAAGTCCTCGTCGATGCCGGTCTCCCCACCCTCGCCGCCGTGCGTGCGCTTGAAGGTGCGAGTGTCCACCAGCCAGGCGTGCAAGCCTTCACCGCCGACACCAAGCGGATGCTCCAACGACTGCCTTGGGCCCGCGCCGTATCCGTCGAGCGAGATCGTAAAACCAGAGGCGACTAGTCGTGACATCGGTTCATGTCCGTTGAGGTGACGATGCTCTGAAACCATCCCACGACGGAGTTCGCCCACCGTTCGGTGGGGCAGCTGCGGAGACCTGCAGCGGCCCCACGGTCTTGCTCGTACAGACTCACTCGAACCGCACCACGCGCGCGACGCGTTTGCTGCCGCCGGGACCGTCCAGCCGCGCAAAGTAGACTCCGGGCGCCGTGGCGGCGATCCAGCGTGCCTCGTGCCTACCCGCAGGGACGTCGCCATCGACGAGCCGCGCCACCTCGCGCCCGGCCGCGTCGTACACCGCGAGCCGGACCCAGCCCGAGGTGGGCAGAGCGAACGAGAACATCGTGCTCCCCCGCCCGGGATTCGGCGACGCCGCGAGCGCCAAGGTGGTGATCACCGGCCCGTCCTTCACGCCGAGCGTGTTCGCGGCCGGTAGTCGGGTGATGGCGCCGGTGACATTGCCGAACGCGTACGAGATCTGGCCCCCGGTATACAAGTCCCCGTGATAGCCCTGGACCCAACGAAGCGGTTCCTTCACCGGCGCTCCAGAACCCAGCAACTGCCAGTTGGCACCGGTCCAGCGCGCCACGGTCGAGGTGACGCTCGCATCCGCGTGCCGGAACTCACCCACCGCGTAGAGCGTGCCGTCGATCTGGGCGAAGTCCATCACCTCGACCGCTTCGGTTCCCATGGGGTGCCAGGCCGCGCCATCCCAGTACGCCGCACCGGGTGCCGGCGAACCCCCCGCATTCAGGAAGTCGCCGCCGGCCACGAGCATGCCGTTCCAGGATTCGAGTGCGTAGCACTCGCCGTCGAGGCCCGCGCCAAGTGGAGTCCAGTTGCCGCCGTCCCACTGCGCCACATTCGCGGCCGACAAGCCCCCGGCGATCGCGAACCTTCCGCCCGCGACGAACTGGCCGTTCCAGCTCGCAAGCGAGTAGACCGTTGCGTAGTCGCCCGGAGCTTCACGCAGGCCATCGCCCAGCGTCTGCCACGTGGATCCTGTCCAGCGCGCCACGTGTAGGATCGAATCGGGTACGGCCGCGTCCGTGACATCGAAGTCACCGCCCACGTAAAGGCTCCCGAGGTGCTCCACCGCAGCCCAAGTGTATGGGAACATGCCGGGATCGAACACTTGCCACGAGCTCCCGTTCCAGTGCGCCGCGCTTCGGAGGGGGCCCGCCACGTTCTCGGTCGGCCATCCCACGACCACCAGTTCGGAACCCCATGTGGTCAGGCCGAACCCTTGTGGACCTGCGCCATTCGTGACCCCGAGCGCGCTCCAGGAGCTGCCGTCGAACAACGCCTCGTAGTTGGCTCGCGTTGCCTGCGTGCCAGCTCCGGCAAAGTGGAATGCGCCACTGACCGCCAGCCGATCGTTGTAGATCGTGGCGGCGTACGACCAGTGGTCGAGTCCGATCATGTCGGGCGCCCAAGGTTCGTGTATGGGTGTCCAGCTCGCACCGTCGAAGCTGGCCACCGTGGGTATGTCGCCGGGGCCGGCGGGCGAATTGACCGCAAGTGCGACGAGCTTTCCGCCCCACTCCCCGAGCGCGCTCGGCGAGTTGGTGAACGGCGGATTGGTGGGCACCCAGTTGGCGCCGTCGAATCGCGCGATGCGGTACAGGTTCGAGATGTAGAGCGCCCCGCCCGCCCATGCCACGTGCGAGACCGAAGAGGGGGTGGCGACCCCGATGCGCTGCCAGAGCGCGCCAGTCCATCGCGCCACGCCCGGCACGGAGTCCGCACCAGCCTTCGTGAAGATTCCAGACGCGTAAAGCGATACCCCGTCGTCGGTGAGCGACTGGACCAAACCGTCGAGTCCGCTGCCCACAATCGACCAATTGGAACCATCCCAGCGGTAGGGCCCGCCCGTGCTGCCCACGAGGAACGCCTCCAGACCCGCGTACAGGTTGCCCGCGAAGCTCCGGAGCGAACTCACGTTGGCGTTTGCGGGCAGACCTGCGAGCGCGCGCCAGTTGGAGCCATCGTACGCAGCGACGTCGAGCGCCGGCACGCCGTTGACGGACGCGAAATTCCCACCGATCACCAGCTCGCCGGCGTGCATGGCGATCGCGTTCACGTGCGCCGGCACGGTTCCGATCTCGTCCCAGCTCACACCGTTCCACTTGAGGATGTGCGCGGGGAAAGCAGCATTACTTCCATCCGTGACGGCATACACCACACCGCCCGAGACCAGCAGCTCCACGACCGCCCTCGGCGGGTCACCCATGGCGTTGAAGTTCGTTCCATCCCAGCGCGTGACGAACGATGCGCGGGTTCGTCCCGCCCCCCGGAGGCTTCCTCCCAGCAAGAGGTCGCCACCAAACTCCGCCATCGAGACGGGGCGCACGTTCGGGGTGATGCCCGGGAGCGGCATGGCGACCCAGTGCACATCGAACGGATCCGGCGCGGGGTCACCTGGGAGCGTGCTCGAAAGCGGCGTCGCGAGTGCGGGTGAGGGGCTGGAGCCGACTTCCCTCCAGAGCGGCCGAGCGTGGCCGCCCGGCGGCGGTGCGCCGGAAGCCGCACCGGCGAGGCTGGCACCCACGAGGCAGCCAAGCAAGAGAGTGCGAATGGACGAGCAAGAGCGGAGCATGCCGAAGTCCTCCGAGGCGGCACTTGCATCGGGTCGCCGCGCGCCAGCGAGCGCACGGCGTCGTCACGGGGGGTGCCCGCGCAGAGTCTACACCCCTGGCGACTGGGATTACATCCTGTACGGGCGAGTCCCGATCGGGTGTTAGTGTGACGCCAACGTCGATCGTGTCCGCGCATCTCCCTGCCCTGAACCTGGAGGCCCTGCATGCCTGTCCGTAGGTTCCGCTGCGTCCTGTTCTTCGGTCTCGCCCTCATCACCGCACGGCCCGCGGCCGCCATCAGCGTGGTGGAGCCGCTCGCGTTCGGCAGTTGGCGCGCGGTGCCGGAGACCGGGTCGATCGGCGCTGGAGCCGCAATCGGGGCCCTGAGCTTCGACGTGGTCCCGATGCTCGAGTACGTGTTCGTGGACAACAGCAAGGATTGGGCGGTCACCGTCGACGGCCACTTCCCCGTGCTCCCGCTGCCGGTCGTCGCGCTCTACGCCGGCGTCGGATTCACCAGCTGCAGCCACGATCCCGATCAGGGCGACGCCTCATGGGACACCGGCGCCAACGTGCTGTTCGGCGCCAAGGCGAGCATCCGGCGAATGAAGCCGTTCGCCGAGGTCAAGTACACGACCCAGGGGCGAGACGGGTTCGTCCTCACGCTCGGCACGCGCTTCCACCTGTTCGACTGACGCGCGCGGCGCGACGGAAGAAGCTATTGCTCGCCGCCGGTGGTGGTCCTGAGCGCCGTGCCGTCCTTACCCACCGCGCTGCCGGTGCGCCCGTCGGTGAAGAACACGTCGTAGAGATCCAACAGCGTGCCGCTCGCCTGCGGTAGCCAGCTTTGCCCGCCGTCGGTCGTGCGAAGGATCGTGCCGGCGTAGCCGACGACCGTGCCGGTGTCCGCACCCGCAAAGCAGACGCCCGTGAGCGCCGCGATGATCCCGAGTCGCTGCAGCTCCCAGTGGACACCGCCGTCGACCGTGTTCAGCATCGTGCCGCCATCGCCGACCGCGATGCCCTTGTTGGCGTCCGTGAACCAGACGCCTCGCAAGAGGGGCGCGGCGCCGATGGACCGCTGCTCCCACGTCTGCCCACCGTCTCCAGTGCCGACGGTCACGCCCAGTGAGCCCACGGCCACACCGTTGAGCACGTCGGCAAACGAGACCGAGAACAGGGCGCGCTGTGACTTGCCACCGTTGTACACGAGCGACCACGTGTTCCCGCGATCGGAGGAGCGGTAGATCCGGCCGCCGCTGCCCACCGCGATCGCGGTACTGTCGTTTGTGAACGTGACCGCGTTGAGCACGCTGCGGGCCGGCGTCTGCGGCTCCGTCCAGGTGAGCCCGCCGTCGATCGTGCGCAGCGGCGTGCCTTCCAGCCCCACGACCACACCCGTGGCGGAATCCCCGAACGCCACGGCGTTCAGCCGTTCGACGCTGGTCACGAACGGGGCGAGCCACGTGCGCCCGCCGTCGATCGTGCGACGGATCGTGCCCCCCTCACCGACGGCCACGCCCCGAGTCGGCGTCACGAAGCGTACGGAGAACAGCGGGAACGCCGTGTTCGAGAGCTGGGCATACCAGCCCACGGGAAGTGGCGGCGGGGCGGTTGGCGTTGAAGAACTCGAGTCGCTGCCGCACGAGCTCGCGGCCAGCGCCAGCGCGCACAAGAGCGTGACTGCACAAGGGAGCCGGAACCGATCACGCACGCGCATGGCACTCTCCTTCGATCCGATCGTCACATGGCCACGCCCGACGCGAATCCAGTCGAGAGCGATGCCGTCCGCCTCGGCCGTCGCATCGAATATGCGAACGACCCGCTCTCCAAACCTATCAACCTGGCCGACGTCCGGTCGAGCACATAGGGCCGGGAGCACCGGCGGGTGGACCCTCCCCAGTACTCCGAGCGGTCCACACCGCCATCGGCCTTGAATCCGCAGCGACAAGCACTTAGCGGCGTCATATCATGCACTTAGCGAACCTGCTGCCGAGTCTTCGAGTGCTCAGGGCTCGCAGGCGGCGGCGCGCACCGACCGAAAGTGTTCGAACGTCGAGCGGAGCGGCGCGGACGTTCGGCGACTGCTCATGGTCGCGGTCCTGGCGCTCACGTGCCTGATCGCCTGGGCCACGTTCGCGCTCGCGGTGGTCGTGCTTCGATCCGGGCGCCGTATCCTTCGCGCGATCGAGCTCTCCTCGGCGTTGAAGCGGAACCTCGAATGAGCCGCGTTTCCGCGGCCGGCCCCGGGGCCCGGCGGTAGGGAGTCACATCTAAGGCCCGGCTTCCGTATCCTTGACGCTGTGAACAGGGCCGCCGCCACTCGAGCGTCCCCCGACCCCGCCCCGCTCAGTACCACCCGGAGTGTCGCTCGTGCCTGATGTTCCCGCCCGGGACCAACGTCTTTTCCTCTCGCTCGCCGCCGTCGTGTCGCTGGCGACGTGGGAAGCGCGGGTTAGTGCGGCCTCCCCGGCATGGACGGCGCAGCACTTCTCAACCGGGGCGGGCTTCCACCACACGCTCGCGGTCGGCGACCTGAATGGCGACGGCTTCCTCGATGTCGCCATTGCGAACTCGGCAGCCTCGGCGGTCACGGTCCTGCTGGGCAATGGCGACGGCACGCTCGCTCCCCACCAGACCCA
>Ga0075429_100001187_pt1 | contig 21049 bp, 19 predicted proteins | sample RhiMetdeltSRZDD3_FD_75295 | JGI IMG/M metagenome (GOLD analysis project Ga0075429, IMG submission 75295) | Populus rhizosphere microbial communities from Tennessee, USA - Rhizosphere MetaG P. deltoides SRZDD3 | ecosystem: Host-associated > Plants > Roots > Rhizosphere > Soil | place: USA... | reverse complement strand
CGGCATGATCGGGTCGCTGGTTCTGGGGCTACCTGATGACGAGGGAAGCCTGGTCTACTGCGGCAACGTCGGCACCGGCTTCACCGAGGCCATGCTCCGCCAGCTGGCCGAGCAGCTGGCACCGCTGGCCCGCGACAGTACGCCACTGACCGGCCCGGTACCCCGCGAGGAGGCCCGGACCGCGCGTTGGGTGGAGCCGGTGCTGGTCGCCGAGGTGCAGTACCGGACGTGGACGCCCGACGGCCGGCTGCGGCACCCGTCCTACCGCGGGCTGCGGCCCGATCGCGACCCGGACGACATTACGTCCACAGTGGACGGCTGATGGGTACTCTGCTGGACGATCTCAGGCCCATGGACTAGAATTCTGGTCTATGACGACCATGCCGCTGTCCGAGGCGAAGGCCCGCCTCTCTGAGGTCGCGGACGAGGTTGATCGCACGCATGACCGGGTGCACATCACCCGCAACGGCCACGAGTTCGTTGTCCTGATCTCCGCCGAGGACCTCGAGGCGTTGGAGGCCACCATCGAGCTGCTGTCCGATCCGGCGGCGATGCAACGGATACGCGATGCCGACGCTGCGATCGCGCGGGGCGAGACGACCGGCGCCGAGGAGATGGCCGCGGTCATGGCCCGAAGGCGAAAGCGTGAGCGAGCCTAGCGAGCCGCAACACTCCGGCGAGGATGCCGAGCCGGAGCCGTACACACTCATCCTGGCGCCAGGGGCACGACGTGCATTGAGCGAGACGCTCCCGTCCGTCGCGGCATTCGCGGCGTGGGAGTTCATCAATGGGCCGTTGCTGCGGCAGCCGCGTCGCGTCGGAGCGCCCCTCCGTGAGCCGTTCGACGGGTTGTGGCGAGCTAGACGGGGTGAGTACCGCGTCCGGTATCGCATCGACGACGAGGCACACGAGATTCATGTCCTTGACGTCGATCACCGGCGGGACGCGTACCGGCGCTGAGCCGTCAGCTGGGCACACGATGGGTGATCGCGTCGGCGAACCGGTCGGCCGCGCCGGGGGCGTACCCGAGAAAGAGGCTTGGTTCGGTGAGCTCGAGCTCGACGAGCAGCGGCCGGCCGGCGGCGTCGGGGATGAGATCGACCCGGGCGTATAACAGGTCGGCGCCGGGTACGGCGGCCAGCGCCGCCTCGCCCACCGCGCGCTCGGCGGCCGTGGCCTCCCGGGGGCTGATGTCCTCGGGCCGGTAGAGCCCGTCGACCCCGTAGTCCGGGCCGGTGAGCAGCGGACCCTTGCGGATGGCGTGGCTGTACGCGCCGCCCAGGTAGAGCAGGGCCGTCTCGCCGTCGGTGTCGACCGCGGGCAGGTAGGGCTGGACCATCATCGCGCGTCCGGCGGCGTGGACGCGGTCGATGAGCTCGGCGGCGAGCCGGCGGTGGGCCGGGTCCGACAGGTCGTAGCGGCCCGAGTCCACGCCGCCGGCGCCGATGACGGGCTTGAGGACGTAATCTCCGGAGGCCGGAAGGACCAAGCCCGACCCGTCCAGCCATCGCGTCTCCACGACCGGTACGCCCGCCCGCGCCAGTGCGTCGAGGTAGCGCTTGTCGGTGTTCCAGCGGATGACCGGAGCCGGGTTGGCCAGCCGCGGGACCCGGTCCGCCCACGCGATGAACTCCGTGCGCCGGTTCGGGTAGTCCCATGTGGACCGCGGAACGACGAGGTCGTACGCGGCCCAGTCGACGCCCGGGTCATCCCAGACGGTCGGCTCTGCGGCGACGCCCCGCGCGGCGAGCGGGCCGATGACGAGCTGGTCGTCGGGGGGCAGGCCGGGCAGGTCCGTACACGTGACGAGCGCGACCCGACGGGTCTGTCGGGTCGCGCTCACGGTATGGGCTGGGGGTCAGCGGGAAAGCGTGCGGCGTGACATCGACCGCCAGAGGTCGTTGCTCGGCCGCATCAGCTCGATGAGCTCACGCTCCCATTCGTTCTCGATCGTGACACCGGCCTTCTCACAGGCCTGCCGGGCCACGTCGGTGCTGGGTGCGAACTCGTCGCCCCACTCCCCATCCCCTCCGACGAGCACGATGCGTGCACCCCGTCGGCCGACGAACTCGATGACCGCCCGCGCGCCGCCGTGCCCGTCCATGAACGACCGGAGGCCGTCGACGAGTCCAGTGGGGGCATGCTCGCGAGCGGGGGTCGTATCGGAACCATCTGCCATGAGAGGCAGCGTAGGCACTCGGGGGTGCCATCCGCTCGGAAGCGGCCGGTACGTGTGAGATCGGTAACCCGAACGGTCATCGCCACTCGGCCGTCTTCTTCGGTCAATGCGGCCCAAAGGTGTCGTGCTCACCGATGAGTACCTACGAAGCCGGCGAGTCTACGATGAATCCGGACTTAACGGATAACCGCGTCGACCGCCACGGCGACGAACACGATCGTGAGATACGTCGTCGACCAGTGGAACAGCCGCATGGGCTTCGGGGGCGAGAACCGCCTCACCCGGGCCTGCAGCCGGTGCGCCTGCACCACCAGCATGATGCCCGTGACCAGGGCAACCAGGCCGTACACCGGGCCCATGCCGAGCGGCCAGACGACGAGTGAGGCGATCAGCGTGAGCCAGCAGTAGAGCACCGACTCGGCGGCCACGCGCCGCAGCGAGGCCACGACCGGCAGCATCGGGATGCCGGCCCGCGCGTAGTCGTCGCGGAACTTGATGGCCAGCGCGTAGAAGTGCGGCGGCTGCCAGAGGAACACGACCGCGAACAGGCCCCACGCGAGCGGGCCGACCGTACCGGTGACGGCCGCCCAGCCGATCAGCACCGGCATCGCGCCGCAGATGCCGCCCCACACCGTGTTCTGCGGCGTCGTGCGCTTGAGCCACAGCGTGTAGACGAGGTCGTAGTACACGATCGCGGCGGCCGTCAGCCCGGCGGCGAGCGCGTTCGTGAACGCGGCCATCAGCGCGACCGACACCACCGCGAGCGTGAGCCCGAAGACCAGCGCGGACCGCGGCGACACCGTGTGGGCCGGCAGCGGGCGCCGCGACGTCCGCCGCATCACCTGGTCGATGTCGCGGTCGAGGTAGCAGTTCAGCGCGTTCGCGGCCCCCGCGGCCAGCGCGCCGCCGACGACCACGACCAGCATCAGCCACGGCGCGGGCATCCCGCCCTGGGCCAGCAGCATCGTCGGGACGGTCGTCACGAGCAGCAGTTCGACGATGCGGGGCTTGGTGAGCGCGATATAGGCCCGGATCACCCTGCCCGGCGTGGTGGGCCGGGCGGCCGGGGCGGGGACGGCGACCGGGGCGGACACGGCGGCGTGCGCGGCCTCGCTCGGGGCGGTGGCGCGATCCGCGACCGTACTCACGCGACTGTCACCTCTCGGCCGGTGGGACGTTGGGCCTTGACAGACTACGCGGCGATCTCCGGGCCCCGGCGCCGGCCTGCCGCGCGGTGGACGGCGGTCACACCGGCGTCTCGCACCGCGTGCCGTTCCGCTCATGGCGGACCGTGTTGCCGCTTGAGTTCCGCCCGCACTGGGTAGGGTCAGCAGCGAGGGCATCCGTGACTTCGCAGGAGCGAATCGTGACCGTTGACCAGGCCGCGCGCAGCATCGAATGGTCCGAGCTCGACCGCCGCGCGGTGGACACCGTGCGCGCGCTCGCGATGGACGCCGTGGAGAAAGCGGGCAACGGCCACCCGGGCACCGCGATGAGTCTGGCGCCGGCGGCGTACCTGCTGTTCCAGCGCGTGCTGAGGCACGACCCGGCCGACCCGCACTGGCCGGGACGGGACCGGTTCGTGCTCTCCTGCGGCCACTCCAGCCTCACGCTCTACATCCAGCTCTATCTCAGCGGGTACGGGCTGGAGCTGGACGACCTGATGGCTCTGCGGCAATGGGGATCGTTGACTCCGGGGCACCCCGAGCACGGGCACACGCCCGGCGTGGAGACCACCACCGGCCCGCTCGGGCAGGGGCTGGGCAACGCGGTCGGCATGGCGATGGCGGCGCGCCGGGAGCGGGCCCTGTTCGACCCCGCCGCGGCGCCCGGCGAGTCCCCGTTCGACCACCGCATCTACGTGTTCTGCTCCGACGGCGACATCGAGGAGGGCGTCAGCCACGAGGTCTCCGCGCTGGCCGGGCACCAGAAGCTCGGCCACCTGATCATGGTCTACGACGACAACCAGATCTCGATCGAGGATGACACCCGCATCGCCAAGTCGGAGGACGTCGCCGCGCGCTACGAGGCGTACGGCTGGCACGTGCAGACGGTCGACTGGCGCACCGGTCCCGCCGCCGACGGGCAGTACCACGAGGACGTACCGGCGCTGCACGCCGCGCTCGAGCAGGCCCGGGCCGAGAGCGACCGGCCATCGTTCATCGCCCTGCGTACGATCATCGGCTGGCCGGCGCCGCACAAGCAGAACACCGGAAAGATCCACGGCACCGCGATGGGCGCCGACGAGGTCGCGGCCACGAAGAAGATCCTCGGCTTCGACCCCGCCGAGTCGTTCGCCGTCGCCGGGGACGTCCTCGCCCATGCGCGGCAGGTGCTCCAGCGCGGCCGCGAGGCGCACGCCAAATGGCAGACCGCGTTCGACGCCTGGCGCGACGCCAACCCCGACCGGGCGGCGCTGTTCGACCGGCTGTCGACGCGTACCTTGCCGGACGGCTGGACCAGCGCGCTGCCCGAGTTCCCGGCCGACCCGAAGGGCATGGCGACCCGCAAGGCCTCCGGCGAGGTGCTCAACGCGCTGGCCCCGGTCCTGCCCGAGCTGTGGGGCGGCTCCGCCGACCTGGCCGAGAGCAACCTGACGACCATGGCCGACCAGCCGTCCTTCGTGCCGGCGGAGTACTCGACCAAGGAGTTCAGCGGCGACGAGTACGGCCGCATCCTGCACTTCGGTGTGCGCGAGCACGGGATGGGCGCCATCGGCAACGGGATCGCGCTGCACGGCGGCACGCGCCCGTACCTCGGCACGTTCCTCATCTTCTCCGACTACATGCGCCCGGCGGTGCGGCTGGCCGCACTGATGGGCGCGCCCGTGATCTACGTGTGGACGCACGACTCGGTCGGGCTCGGCGAGGACGGCCCGACGCACCAGCCGGTCGAACACCTCACGGCGCTGCGGGCGATCCCGGGGCTGGACGTCGTCCGGCCCGCGGACGCGAACGAGACGGTGTGGGCGTGGCGCGGTGCCCTCGAACACACCGACCGGCCCACCGCGCTGTGCCTGAGCCGGCAGAACCTGCCCGTTCTCGACCGGTCGGCGCTGGCCTCCGCCGAGGGCACCGCCCGCGGCGGCTACGTGCTCGCCGACGCCTCGACGGGCAAACCCGAGGTCATTCTCCTGGGTACGGGGTCCGAGGTGCAGCTGTGCCTGACGGCGCGCGAGCGCCTGGAGGAGGCGGGCACCCCGACCCGGGTCGTCTCGATGCCCTGCCAGGAGTGGTTCCGGGCCCAGGACGAGGCGTACCGCGAGACCGTGCTGCCCCGCGGGGTCAAGGCCCGGGTGAGCGTCGAGGCCGGCGTCGCGATGTCGTGGCGCGATCTCGTGGGCGACGCGGGCGAATGCGTGAGCCTCGAGCACTACGGGGCCAGCGCGCCGTACCAGGTGATCTTCGAGCAGTTCGGGTTCACCGCCGACCATGTCGTCGCCGCGGCCCGGGCCGCGCTGTCGCGGGCGGGCCAGATCAAGGGTTCGGCGACCGGAAACTAGACGGAAACTAAGGAGTAGCCATGACCGACAGGTTGGCCGAGCTGTCCGCCGCGGGTGTGGCGATCTGGCTCGACGACATCTCCCGGCCCCGGCTGACCGGCGGCGGGCTGGACCGGCTGCGCCGCGAGCAGCACGTCGTGGGTGTGACGAGCAATCCCACCATCTTCGCCAAGGCGATCAGCGAGGGCGACGACGCGTACGCCGAGCAGCTGGGCGATCTGAAGGCCCGCGGGATCGGCGCCGACGAGGCACTTCGGATGCTCACCACGTACGACGTGCGCTGGGCGTGCGACATCATGCGGCCGGCGTACGACGCGTCGTCCGGTGTGGACGGTCGGGTCTCGATCGAGGTCGACCCGCGGCTGGCGTACGACACCGACGCCTCGGTCGCCGAGGCCAAGGCGCTGTGGTGGCTGGTCGACCGGCCCAACCTCTTCGTGAAGATCCCGGCGACCGAGGCGGGGTTACCGGCCATCGCCGACACCCTGGCCCAGGGGATCAGCGTGAACGTGACCCTGATCTTCGGGCTCGACCGGTACGACGCGGTGATGGACGCGTTCCTCACCGGGATGGAGCGCGCGAAGGCCAACGGCCACGACCTGACGAAGATGGGCTCGGTCGCCTCGTTCTTCGTGTCCAGAGTGGACACCGAGGTCGACAAGCGGCTGGACAAGCTCGGCTCGGTCGAGGCGACGGGGCTGCGCGGGAAGGCCGCGGTCGCCAACGCGCGGCTCGCGTACCAGCGCTACGAGAAGGTGTTCGGCTCGTCCCGGTGGCAGGCGCTCGCCGATGCCGGGGCGCGGCCGCAGCGTCCACTGTGGGCGTCGACGTCGACGAAGAACCCGGACTACCGCGACGTCATGTACGTGGAGGACCTGATCGCGCCCGGCGTGGTGAACACGATGCCGGAGCCCACGATCCACGCGTTCGCCGACCACGGCGTGGTGGCGGGCGACACCGTCACCGGCCACTACGCCGACGCCCAGCGCGTCATCGACGACCTGGAAGCGCTCGGCATCGCGTACGACGACGTCGTGGACACGCTGGAGAGCGAGGGCGTGGAGAAGTTCTCGGCGAGCTGGAACGAGCTGCGGCAGCCGATCGAGTCGCAGCTGGGTCCGAGCTGATGGCCCAGGACGAGTGGGAGGCCGCGGCCGGGATAACCGTCCGCGGCGCCGCCGACGTCCACGGCGCCGTCGAGGTCCGCCGGGCGCTGCGCCGCGACGGCGTACCCCGGAAGCTGCTGGAGAAGGACGCGGGCCTCTGGGGCGACGAGGCCCGCGGTGAGGCGGAGATCCGGCTCGGCTGGGTCGACACGTTCCGGCGCGGCCGGGCACTGCTCCCCCAACTCGCCGAGCTGCGGGCGGAGCTGGGCGACCTGGACCACGTGGTACTCGCCGGCATGGGTGGCTCGTCGCTCGCGCCGGAGGTGATCGGCCGCACGCTCGGCAAGGGCCTGACCGTGCTCGACACGACGGACCCGCACCAGGTCCGCTCCGCGCTGGCCGACCGTCTCGACAGGACGGTCGTCGTCGTGTCGAGCAAGTCGGGGTCCACTGTGGAGACCGACAGCCACCGGCGGATCTACCGGCAGGCGTTCCTCGACGCCGGGCTCGACGAGGCCGAGGTGGGCCGGCGCTTCGTCGTGGTCACCGACCCGGGTTCGCCGCTGGCCGGCACCGCCGCCGAGATGGGCGCGTACGTGGTTCTGGCCGACCCGGACGTCGGCGGGCGGTACTCGGCCCTCACCGCGTTCGGCGTGGTGCCGGCCGCGCTGCTCGGGGTCGACGTCGCCGAGCTGCTGGACCAGGCCGAGGCCCTGTACGAGGCCCTCGGCGCCGACGAGGACAACCCGGCGCTCGCCCTCGGCACGGCGCTCGGGGCCGCCGCCACCGCCGACGGCCGGGACAAGCTCGCCCTCGTCGAGGACGGGACGGGCATCGTCGGCCTAGGGGACTGGATCGAGCAGCTGGTCGCGGAGTCCACGGGCAAGCAGGGCAAGGGCATCCTGCCCGTCGTCGTCGAGTCGCCGACGGCACCGGGCACGTCCGGTCGCGACGTGCTGACCGTGACGGTGGGCGGCGCGCTGCCCCCGGGGGCCGTCCCCGGTGGGGGCGTCGTCCCGCACGTGTCCGTCAACGGCCCGCTGGGCGCGCATTTCCTGCTCTGGGAGTACGCGACCGCGATCGCGGGCCGCATACTCGGCATCAACCCGTTCGACCAGCCGAACGTGGCCGAGTCGAAGGAGAACACGACCCGCATTCTCGAGTCCGGAACACCGGACGAGACACCGTCCTTTGTGGAGGGTGCCGTGGAGGTGTACGGTTCGTCGGCGTCCACACTGGACGGTGCGCTACGGGCGCTGGTCGACGGCGTGGACCCGGCCGGGTACCTTGCCGTCATGGCGTACCTCGACCGCATCGGCGACGTGGCCACCGGCGCGCTCCGCGCCCACCTGGCGGCGGCGACCGCGCGCCCGGTGACGCTCGGGTGGGGGCCGCGGTTCCTGCACTCGACCGGTCAGTACCACAAGGGCGGCCCGCAGACCGGCTCCTTCCTGCAGATCACCGCCGACGTGGTCGACGACCTCGCGGTGCCCGGCCAGCCGTACACCCTCGGCGAGCTGCAGGCCGCGCAGGCGGCGGGCGACCGGGAGGCGCTGGCCGGCCGGGGTCGGCCGCTTTTGCGCCTGCACCTGACCGACCGGCCGGCGGGCATCACGGCGTTGCTCGCCGCGGCCCAGTCACTCGGAACGCGGGCATGAACCCGGTCCCGAACCCCAACCCGCTGCGTGACCCGGAGGACCGCCGGCTGCCGCGGATCCCGGAGCCGTGCGCGCTCGTCATCTTCGGTGTCACCGGTGACCTCGCGCGCAAGAAGCTGATCCCGGCGGTGTACGACCTGGCGAACCGCGGCCTCCTCCCCGCCGGCTTCGTCGTGCTGGGCTTCGCCCGCCGCGACTGGGGCGACGGCGATTTCGAGTCGCTCGCCTGCGAGTCGGCCAAGAAGTACGCCCGCACGCCGTGGGAGGAGGACGTCTGGGCGCGGCTGGCCGGCAACATCAAGTTCGTCGGCGGGTCGTTCGAGGACGACGGCGCGTTCGACCACCTGGCCCGGACGCTCGACGACCTGCGGACCACGCACGGCATCCCGGGCAACGCCGCGTTCTACTTCTCGATCCCCCCGGACGCCTTCCCTACCGTGCTCAAGCAACTGCAGCGCACCGGGATGTCCGACAACGCGAGGGCCGGCGGCTGGCGGCGGGTGGTTGTCGAGAAGCCGTTCGGCCACGATCTCGCCTCGGCCCGCGCGCTCAACGGCCTCGTCGACGACGTGTTCACCGCGCCCGACGTGTTCCGCATCGACCACTACCTGGGCAAGGAGAACGTCCAGAACATCATGGCGCTGCGCTTCGCCAACGCGCTGTTCGAGCCGGTGTGGAACGCCAAGTTCGTCGACTCGGTCCAGATCACGATGGCCGAGGACGTCGGCATCGGCACCCGCGCGGGCTTCTACGACTCGGCTGGCGCCGCCCGCGACGTCCTGCAGAACCACCTGATGCAGCTTCTCGCGCTGGTCGCGATGGAGGAGCCGACGAGCTTCGACGCCGAGATGATCCGCACCGAGAAGCTCAAGGTCCTCCGCGCGATCGCCCTACCGCAGGACATTTCCACGGGTACGGTGCGCGGGCAGTACCTGTCGGGCTGGGTGGCCGGCGAGCGGGCGGCCGGGTACCTGGAGGAGGCCAACGTCCCGCCCGACTCGACGACCGAGACGTACGTGGCGGTACGGCTCGGCATCCAGAACCGCCGCTGGGCCGGCGTGCCGTTCTACATCCGTACCGGCAAGCGGCTGCCGCGGCGGGTGACCGAGCTGGCAGTGCTGTTCAACAAGGCGCCGCACCTGCCGTTCAACCCGTCCGACGTGGAACTGCTCGGCAACAACCAGCTCGTCATCCGGGTGCAGCCGGACGAGGGCGTGACGGTCAAGTTCGGGTCGAAGGTGCCCGGTACGACCATGGAGGTCCGCGACATCACGATGGACTTCCAGTTCGGTGAGGCGTTCACCGAGTCCAGCCCGGAGGCGTACGAGCGCCTCGTGCTCGACGTCCTGGTCGGCGACAGCACGCTCTTCCCCCACGCCGACGAGGTCGAGCAGAGCTGGCGGGTGATCGACCCGCTCGAGGAGGCGTGGGCGGGTACGGCCCCGGCCTCGTACCGCGCGGGCGAGTGGGGTCCGCGCGAGGCCGACGTGATGCTCGCCCGCGAGGGCCGGAGCTGGAGGCGACCGTAGCCATGCTGGCGCTGTGGGACACGACGGGTACGGAGGTCGTGCACAAGCTCGCGGCCGAACGGCGCAGCGCGGGCGGGGTCGCGAGCGGGCTCGCGCTGACGCTCATCGTGATCGCCGAGGAGGCCCGGGTCCGCCTGGTCGAGGAGGCCGCCGCGATCGCCGCGTCGGCGCACCCGTGCCGGCTGCTGATCGTCGTCCGCGACCCGTTGGGCGGGCGGTCGGACGCGCCGTCCCGGCTGGATGCCGAGATCATCGTGGGCGGGCGGCTCGGCCCGTGCGAGGGCGTCGCGCTGCGGATGACCGGCCGGCTGGCGCTGCACGCGGAGTCCGTGGTCGTGCCGCTGCTGGCGCCGGACGTACCGGTCGTCACGTGGTGGAGCGGCCTGCCGCCGGACCGGATCGCGTACGACCCGCTCGGCGTCGTCTCGGAGCGGCGGGTGACGGACACGACGCAGGCGCCGGACCCGCTCGCCGCGCTGCGCCAACGGGCCGAGGACTACGCGCCGGGCGACACCGACCTCGCCTGGACCCGCATCACGCCCTGGCGGACCCTGGTCGCCGGCGCGCTCGACACCGCCCTCGAGCCCGTCGAGTCGGTGACGATCGCGGCCGCCCCGGGCGACCCGAGCGGTGCGCTGCTCGGCGGCTGGCTCCGAGCCCGGCTTGGCGTCACGCCGACGTTCAGCGCGGGTACACCGCCCGGCGTGTCGGCCGTCGGCATGCGCCTGACCGACGGGCACGAGATCGCCCTGGAACGGCAGGGCGGCACGTGCATGCTGCGGCGGTCCGGGTACGACGAGCGCATCCTGCCGCTCATCCCGCGCCGGCTCGGCGACGAGGTGGCCGAGGAGCTGCGCCGGCTCGACCCCGACCAGCCGTACGCGCATGCGCTCGCCGCGGCCACGGGCACGACCGGGCTCGACACGCGCCCCCACGACCGGGTGCACATCTGGCACGATCCGGCGCTCGCGGAGCCGGAGCCGTCGGGTACGGGGGCGGCGGCGTGACCCAGACCTCGGTCGTCGTCCACGCGGACGAGCCTCTGCTGGCCCAGGCCGTCGCGGCCCGGCTGATCGTCCGGATCATCGACGCTCAGGCCGTCCGCGGGCTGGCGTCGGTCGTACTGGCCGGCGGCCGGATCGCCACGCAGATCTACGAGGCGCTGCGCGACTCGCCGGCCCGCGACGCGGTCGACTGGGGCCGCGTCGACCTCTGGTGGGGCGACGAGCGGTTCCTGCCGGCGGGCGACCCGGAGCGCAACGAGACCCAGGCGCGGGACGCACTGCTGTACGCGCTGCCGCTCGACCCCACCCGGGTCCACCCGATGCCGGCCGCGGACGGGCCCGACGGTGCCGACCCGGAGAGCGCCGCCGCGCGGTACGCCGATGAGCTGGCCGCGGCCGCCCGGCCGGGTACGGCCCGGCTGCCCCACTTCGACGTGCTGCTGCTGGGCATCGGCGACGACGGGCACGTGGCGTCGGTGTTCCCCGAGCACCCGGCGGCGTACGAGACCCGGCCCGTGACGGCCGTCCGCGGCGCGCCGAAGCCGCCCCCGGTACGGATCACGCTGACCCTGCCCGCGATCACGACGGCCGAGGAGGTGTGGATCGCCGCGGCCGGTACGGAGAAGGCGCGCGCGGTCGGGCTGGCGCTCGCGGGTGCGGGCCCCGTACAGGTGCCCGCGGCCGGAGTACGCGGGGTCGACCAGACGCTGTGGCTGCTCGACCGGGCGGCGGCGAGCGAGATCTCCCCTCGGCTACGAAGCCTTCGCTAAGCCAACGCCGATTGTCTCCTGTGGACGGTCCACCAGTCCGGCCATGCCGTCGGTGGGCAGCGGTCGGGCGTAGTGGAAGCCCTGGCCGTACCGGCAGCCGAGGCCGAGCAGGCGGCGCACCTGGGTCGGGTGTTCGATCCCCTCGGCGACGGTCTGCATGCCGAGGGTATCGGCGAGCGCGATGACGGCCTGGACGAGCGGGGCGCCCCCGCCGGCGGCGAGCTCGTCGACGAACGTCTTGTCGATCTTGAGTACGTCGACCGGCATGCGGCGCAGGTAGGCCAGGGACGAGTACCCGGTGCCGAAGTCGTCGATGGCGAGATGGACACCCAAGCCAGCGAGCTCGCCGAGCCGGTCGATCGCGGCCTCGGGGTCGCTGCCGAGCCCGCTTTCGGTGATCTCCAGCGTCAACCGGTCCGGCGGGAGACCCGAGGCAGCCAGGATCGTCCCCACATCGCGGGACAGGTCATGCCGGTGCAGCTGCCGGGCCGACACGTTGACATGCAGGTTGAGCGGCTCGCCGCCCGCGGCCTGCCAGTACGCCATCTGGCCGCATGCGCGGGTCAGCACGCGCCGGTCGATCTCGGCGATCAGACCGGTCTCCTCGGCCAGCGCGATGAACTGGGTCGGCTCGACCAGCAACCCGTCCGGCCGCCGCCACCGCACCAGCGCCTCCGCCCCCCGCATCGAACCATCGACCAGGTTGACGATCGGCTGGTAGAACACCACGAACTCGTCCCGCTCCACCGCCTGTACCAGCGCCGCCTGCAACCGGTGCCGGCCCTGCAACGCGGTCAACATCGCCGGCTCGAAACGCCGCCACCGGCCCTTGTCGGCCCCCTTCGCCGCGTACATCGCGATGTCCGCGTTGCGCAGCAGCTCCATCGTCCCGGTCGCCGCCCCCGGCGGCGACGCCGCTGAACCAACGGCTGGGGCGATAGCCGGCCCTGCGGCCCCGGCCGGCACGACAGCCGGGCCGGCGGCCCCGGCGATGCCCACGCTCGCGGTCACCCGCACCTGCATGCCGGTCACCCGGAACGGCCCGTCCAACGCCTCCACGACCCGATCCGCCACGAGCGGGCCCTGCCCGTCGGGAACCCCCGGCACCAGCACCGCGAACTCGTCCCCACCCAGCCGGCCCAGCGTGTACCCGTCCTCGACCGCCGCGCGCAACCGGCCGGCCACCGCCCGCAGCAACTGGTCCCCGGCATGGTGACCCAGGCTGTCGTTGACCACCTTGAAGTCATCGAGGTCGACGAACAGCACCGTCGCCCCACCCTCGGCCAGCGCCCGCTCGACCTGCTCGGCGAACCGCGCCCGGTTCGCCAACCCGGTCAACTCATCGGTGTACGCCTGGCGCGCCAACTGCCCGGTCAGCTCCCGGTTCTGCCGCAGCAGGCGGGTGTTCTCGAACAGCGCCACGGCCTGCCGGGCGAGGACGATCGCGCACAGCACGATGACCGCGACGACGACCACCTGGTCGCGGTAGTCGAGCCCGTGCCGCACGGCGACGGCCAACAGGATGACCGCGGTCGCGATCGCGGCGTACGGGAGGACGGCGAAGAGGCGGCGTAGCTGGTCGCCCAGCGCGCGCCCGGGCCGCAGCCCGACGCGCCGCTGGGCGGAGACGCCGATGATACCGGCGACGAGCGCGATGACGTGGATGGCCGACGCGACCCGGCCGGACACCCCGCCCGAGTCCGGCCCGATGACGATCGCGGTCGCCAGGCTGACTGCGCCGAACACCAGGCAACCGACCGTCCAGCAGCACATCAGCGGCGAGCCGGAGAGCTTGATCCGGATGAAGACGAACCCGCCGACGACCGCGATGGCCGGCAGGACCAGGGCGTCCGCGAGGGCGTCCAGGCCCTCGTACGGATGCCACCGCCGGCTGGCCACCAGGTACCACACATACGCCGCCGTGCCCAGCAACACGATCGCGAGGTCGAGCACGTGCGTGAGCCGCCGTACGCGGGTGTGCGCCAGCGTCGGGTACGTGGCGAGCGCCCACAGCGTGATCGCGGCGGCGACCGGATTCAGCACGAGCTCGCCGACGGTCCGGCCGTCGAGGTCGACGAGCAGTCCCGCGGTGAAGATGGACAGGGCGACCGCGAGCGTCCGCCAGAACCGGACCGCGGCTGGGGGTAACTGCGGCGCGCGGCTCACCCGGAGCGTGACGATGCCGGCCATAGCCGTCAGGAACGGTAAGACCGCCCGGGACAGTGGCCGGTGGATCGGCTCCGGTCCAGCGGCGTACCAGGCGATGGCGGCCAACCCGACGAGTACGGCCACGACCGCGTAGGGGTCGGGTAGGACCAGCCGCCGGGCACGCGTCAACGCCTCCTCCGACCTGCTGGTCATGTCCACCCGACCATCCCCTACGCGATGTGATCTTCACGTGGCGTAACGAAGAACGATAGCGGATATGTCCACCGCTGGCGAGGGCTCCTATCGCCGGCCAGGGCCGGTGGGGCGGCAGTTGCCCAACGGGCTAGAAGCCACGAAACACCGTACGCAGATCGTCGACGCCGATCCCGGTGGCGGAAACCGGTGGGGCGTGCGAGTTGTCGAGGCGCCCGTACACGAGCCGCACGAACGCCTCCGCGGGCAGCTCGAGGGTGGCGTCAGCGGGGCCACCGGTCCACGGCTCGAGGGTGGACTTCTCGCCAAGCGTGAGCCGGAACTCCCGCGCCGGATCGGAGGTCAGCACATGCACCACGCCCGTCCAACTCGACGGCTTGGCGGACCACCCGACTATCCCGTCGAGCCGACCGAGCAGCAGCGCGACGGCCTCGGGCCGGACGGACTCCCGCGGATCGACGGCGACGGCGACGTCCCAGGTGTGCATCGCGTGCTCACCGAGCCGCGCGCCGGCCAGGCCGCCGATGTCGGTCACGCCGCCGAACAGCGAGAACTCCGCGGTGCTGTGCGCGTTCGCCTCGATCTTCGCCACCAGCGCGGCGTCGGCCGCCAGCGCGTCGGCGGCCTGCTCGTCGGGGCTCTTGGCGTTCCACCGGTCCCAGATCGACGGGTACGCATCGCGTGATGGCGGCTCTTCACCGGCCAGTCCGGCGTCCAGCGTCAGCATCATGATCTCGGCGCCCGAACCGATATGGGACAGCACCTGCGCGATCGACCACTCCGACGGGTAGCCCCGGCTGCGCAGATCTTCGGGGCGCAGCGGCTTCACCACCGTACGCAGATGGTGGTGGGACGAGCGCAGCGCGGCGATCCAGGTACCCGGAGTCGGGGTTGCTGAGGTCATGGCCCTGACCCTAACGCCCGCGGGACTAGCTTCCTCCGCGGCGCTGCCTCAGTTGCGCGAGGGCTTCGGCGAGGATGGCCGCACCGTCCTCGTCGGAGCGGCGCTCCTTCACGTACGCGAGATGGGTTTTGTACGGCTCGGTGTGCGGCGGAGCCGGCGGGTTTTCCTCGTCCGGCCCGGCGGGCAGCCCACACTTGGGGCAGTCCCACACCTTTGGCGGCGGTACGTCGAGCGCGAAGAACGGCTCGACCGAGTGCCCGTTGGCGCACCAGTAGGTCACGCCTCGCCGGGGGGCCGGCTCACAGCGCTCGGCCGGCCGGATCGGGCCCGAGCCGACTCTGGTGCCGCGGATGGCGCTGCCACTTGCCACGACTCGTTGCTCCTGTCAGGCGCCGGGGGGTAACGACGGGACAGTGTCTGCAAAACACGGTGCTAAAACCTGGCGCGCGGCCGCCTGAGCAGCCGCGCGCCTGAGTTTATGTCGTATGAGGCCGTTATACAGCCCCGCCACCCTGAGCAATCTTCAACCACAACCCCAGCCCGACGATGCAGGCAAACCAGACAACGCCGACAAGGATCGTATAGCGGTCGAGATTCTTCTCCGCAACGGACGACCCGGCCAGGCTCGTCGACACCCCACCACCGAACATGCTGGACAGACCGCCACCCTTGCCCCGGTGCAGCAGGACCAGCAGGGTCAACAGCACGCTGGTGAGCATCAGCAACACGATCAACGTGTACGCGAACCAGATGGGCATTGTCGGGTCGGTCCTTCATCTCGTCGGGGGCGGCCCGGGCACCTGCAGAGGCGGGGCGGTCCGCCAAGAATAGCGTCCGCCCCGCACTCGGCCACGTCAGGGTCGGGCCAGGCCCATCGCGGTCACGTCAGGCTGGCCGTACTGCGGATGGATGAATGCGCCGCGAATGTTCGTGCCGACCATGCGCAGCGCGCGCATGTAGATCAGCGGGATCATCGCGCCCGACTCCATGATCTTCTGGTCGATCTCGCCCCACATCCGGTACTGCGCGGTGATGTCGGACTCCTTGCGCGCCGCGTCGATCTCCGCGTTGATCGTCGGGTCGTCGAGGAGCGAGAAGTTCGTGTTGCCGTTGGCGTCGGCGCCCTTGGGGATCGTGGCGCCCTCGAACAGCGGCGGCACCACGGACGAGCCGTTCGCCCAGTCGGCGATCCAGCCGGCCCACATGACGTCGAAGTCGTTGTTCGGCTTGCCGATCGCGTCCCGGAAGTAGTCCACCTTCGACGTGTCCACGCCGACGAGCTCGGTCTCGATGCCGGCCAGCTGGAACGACTCGGCGATCGTCGCCACCAGCCGCCGTCGCGACTCGGGGAAGGCGAGCCGGATCTTCGCGGGGCAGGCGTTGCCGGCCTCGGTCAGCAGGGCGCGCGCCCGTTCGCGGTCGCCCTCCGGCTTCGACTTCGTGTTGTAGAGGTCGAACTCCTTGTGCGAGCGCAGGCTCGGCGTGATGGCCGAGGTGGCCAGGTCGCCGAACATCGAGCCGCCCATCGCGCTGCGGAACTTGCGCTTGTTGGCCGCGAAGACCAGCGCCTGCCGGCACCGCACGTCCTTGACCCGGCGCGTGTTGATCGCGAGGAACCGGACGCCCGAGAAGCTGCCCTGGATCAGCCGCTTGCTCAGGTCGTCGTCGTTGACGACCTGCTGGACGAAGTTCGACGCGACGTCGAGGTCGAGCTGCACGCTCGACGCGGCGTCGCCCTGGTCCTGGATGATCGCGTAGCTGACCTGGGGCGCGTTCGCGTTCACGGTCGCGACGATCCGGTCCGGGTACGCCTTGCGGACGAGATCGGTGCGCTGGATCCAGAACGGGTTGCGCTCCAGGACGAGCTTGGCCTCGGTCGACTCGACGATCTTGTACGGCCCGCTGGAGAACGGCGACCGGTCGTACGCCGCCTTGTCCTGGTCCTTGTCGAGCGGGACGGGCGCGAAGATCGGCAGGGCGACGGTGTACCCGAAGTCACCGACCGGGTTGTTCAGCCGGAACCGGATCGTGGTCTCGTCGACGCACTGGACGGATTCGAGCCCCTTGCCGTTGTTGTTGTCGCCCTTGAACGGGCCCTCGTACGCCACGGCGTTGTTCTTCAGCATCGACCGCGCGTACCCGGTGAGGCCGCCGTCGAACAGGGCGGAGAAGTTGCGCTCGACGCCGTACTTGATCTGGGTGCAGGTGACCGGGTTACCGTCCTGCCATTTCACGTCCTTCTTCAACGTGAAGTCCCAGACGGTGTTGCCCTCGCTGGGGCGGCCCGTGTCGGTGGCGAGGTCACCGACGATCTCGCTGGCCGCGGGACCGGGGTCGGACTTGAAGGTCGTGAGCGTCCGGGTGAAGAGGCGGCTGATGTTCGCGTCGGTCGCCGTCTGGATCTTCTGCGGATCCATGTTCTCGATCTTGGTGCCGAGAACCAGGTTCAGGGTGCCGCCCTTGACCGGTGGCTCGGGGCGGTCGGTAGCGTTCGCGGTGTCACATGCCGCGGTGGCGCCGAGCGCCAGAACCGCGATGCCCGCGAGAAGGGTGCGGCGCGACCGCGTGCCGGCCACGGCGCGGTGCGTGAGGTGCATGCTTGGTCCCTAAGGGGTGGAGGGGAACACTCGCTCGGGCCACTCTAGGCGGCTGGACGGGCGCGCGGAAACCGGGGCATCGCCCTCGGACATAGAGCTATCACGCGGTTACGTTACGTTCGCGATATCGGCAGATTCGGGCGAACTCGTCGCCGTCCAGGCTCGCGCCACCGACCAGCGCGCCGTCGACATCCCGCTGCGCCATGATCGGCGCGATCGTCGACGCCTTGACGGAGCCGCCGTACAGGATGCGGACGCGATCGGCCACCTCGCCGGGCTGCGTCTCGGCCAGCCGGGCCCGGAGCGCGCCGATGACCTCCTGCGCGTCCTCGGGCGTGGCCGTCTTGCCCGTACCGATGGCCCAGATCGGCTCGTACGCGACGACGACCTTCTCCACCTGGTCCGGCTTGAGCCCGTCCAGCGCCGCGTCGAGCTGCCCGACCGTGAACGGGACGTGCCCGCCGTCCTCGCGTACCTGCACGCCCTCGCCCACGCACAGGATCGGCGCCAGGTCGTTCGCGAGGGCCGCCTTCACCTTGGCGTTGACGAGCGCGTCGTCCTCGCAGTGGTACTGCCGCCGCTCGGAGTGGCCGACGACCACGTACTGGCAGCCCAGCTTGGCGAGCATGAAGCCGGCGATGTCCCCGGTGTAGGCGCCCTGCGGGTGCGGCGAGAGGTCCTGCGCCCCGTACCCGATGAGCAGCTTGTCGCCGTCCACCATCGTCTGCACGCTGCGGATGTCGGTGAACGGCGGCAGGACGACGACCTCCACATCGGACAGTTGCTGCTCGTTCAGGCTGAACGCCAGCTTCTGCACGAGCGCGATCGCCTCGAAGTGGTTGAGGTGCATCTTCCAGTTGCCGGCCATCAGCGGCCGGCGGGTGGGCTTGGCGGCCACTAGTCCTCCAGGGCTTGCAGACCGGGGAGCGTCTTGCCTTCCAGATACTCCAGGGACGCGCCGCCCCCGGTCGAGATGTGACCGAACGCGTGCTCGTCGAGGCCGAGCTGGCGCACCGCCGCGGCCGAGTCCCCGCCGCCGACGACCGTGAAGCCGTCGACCTTCGTGATGGCCTCCGCCACGCCGCGCGTGCCCGCCGCGAAGGGCGCCAGCTCGAAGACCCCCATAGGACCGTTCCAGAAGACCGTTTTCGCGGTACGGAGTGAGCGCGCGAAAAGCTCCACACTGGATGGTCCGATGTCGAGGCCCTTCTGCCCGGCCGGGATCGCGTGCGCGGCCACGGTCTCGGGGCGCACGTCGGCGGACACCTCGGCGGCGACCACGATGTCGGTCGGCAGCACGATCTTCCCGGAGCCGAGCAGCGCGCGGCAGGTGTCCAGCTGGTCGGCCTCCAGCAGCGAGTCGCCGACCTCGTGGCCCTCCGCGGCGAGGAACGTGAAGCACATCCCACCGCCGACGAGCAGACTGTCCACTGTGGGCAGCAGCGCCTGGATGACGGCGAGCTTGTCCGAGACCTTGGACCCGCCGAGCACGACGACGTACGGCCGCTCGGGGTCACCGGTCAGCCGGCGCAGCACGTCCAGCTCGGTCAGGACGAGCCCGCCCGCATAGTGCGGGAGCAGCCGGGGCACGTCGTACACGCTGGCGTGCTTGCGGTGCACCGCGCCGAAGGCGTCGTCCACATAGGAGTCACCGAACGCCGCGAGCGACCGGGCGAACTCGAGCCGCGCCGCGCCGTCCTTGCTCGTCTCGCCCGCGTTGAAGCGCAGGTTCTCCAGGAGGGCCACGCCGCCGTCGCCGAGACCGTCCACAGTGGACTTGGCCGACTCGCCCACCGTGTCGCTAGCGAACGCCACCGGCGCGTCGAGCAGCTCGCCCAGCCGCCGGGCGACCGGGGCGAGGGAGTACGCCGGGTCGGGCCCGCCCTTGGGCCGGCCGAGGTGCGAGCAGACGACCACCCTCGCCCCGGCCTGCCGCAGCGTGTCCAGCGTGGGCAGCACCGCCCGGATCCGCCCGTCGTCCGTGATCGCCGTACCGTCGAGCGGCACGTTGAGGTCGGCGCGGACGAGCACGCGGGTGCCCCGTACCCCCTCGGCGAGGAGGTCGTCGAGCGTACGCATCAGAGCGTGGCGCCTACGAAGGCGACCAGGTCGACCAGGCGGTTCGAGTAGCCCCACTCGTTGTCGTACCAGCCGACGATCTTGACCTGGTTGTCGATGACCTTGGTCAGCCCGGAGTCGAAGACGCACGAGGACGGGTCGGTGACGATGTCGGTGGAGACGATCTCGTCCTCGGTGTAGGTGAGGTACTTCCCGAGCGCGCCGGCCGCGGCCGCCTTGAACGCCGCGTTGACCTCCTCGACGGTCGTCCCGCGGCCCACCGTCGCGGTGAGGTCCGTGGCACTGCCGGTCGGGACCGGCACGCGCAGCGCGTACCCGTCGAGCTTGCCCTTGAGTTCGGGCAGGACTAGCCCGATGGCCTTCGCGGCGCCGGTGCTGGTCGGCACGATGTTGAGGGCCGCGGCGCGGGCGCGGCGCAGGTCCGGGTGGGGGCCGTCCTGGAGGTTCTGGTCCTGGGTGTACGCGTGGATCGTGGTCATCAGCCCGCGCTCGATCGTGAACTCCTCGTGGAGGACCTTCGCCATCGGCGCGAGGCAGTTCGTGGTGCAGGACGCGTTCGAGATGATCGTGTGGATCGCCGGGTCGTACGTGTCCTCGTTGACGCCCATGACGAGCGTGACGTCCTCGTTCTTGGCCGGCGCCGAGATGATCACCTTCTGCGCGCCGTTGTCGGCGTGCACCTTCGCCTTGGTCGCGTCGGTGAACAGGCCGGTCGATTCGATCACGATCTGCGCACCGAGGTCGCCCCAGGGCAGCTTGCCCGGGTCGCGCTCCGCGTACGCCTTGAACGTGTGCCCGGCCACGGTGATGTCGTCGGCCGTGGCCTTCACCTCGTGCGGGAGCCGGCCGAGGATGCTGTCGTACTTGAGCAGGTGCGCGAGCGTCGCGTTGTCGGTGAGGTCGTTGACCCCGACCAGCTCGATATCCGCACCGGATGCGAGAGCCGCCCGGTAGAAGTTCCGGCCGATGCGTCCGAAGCCGTTGATGCCAACCCGGATGGTCACAGGTATGTCTCCTTGCTGTTGCCCGCCGCATTTGGGTGCCCGCCGCATTTGGTTGCCCGCCGGACTTGTTCCCCGCCGAGTGTTCCCGCCGGCCCCGTCGCCGGGTTCTCGAGCCGACCCTATCCGAGCGGCAGCGCCCCCGCTCTCGCGGGGGCGCTGCCACTATGTCGGGTTTATCGGTTACGGGCAGAGCCATACCGGGCAGGGCATGAACCGCGTCGGCGGCGGGGCCATCACCGCCCCGTAGTAGGCGAGGGAGTCCATGATGTCGACGTAGTACATGCGCCAGGCGCAGGTCGTCGGCGAGTACGCGGTCGGCGGGCAGGCCACGGTCGTCATCGGGTCGAGCGCGGTGA
>Ga0075429_100001186_pt1 | contig 21066 bp, 18 predicted proteins | sample RhiMetdeltSRZDD3_FD_75295 | JGI IMG/M metagenome (GOLD analysis project Ga0075429, IMG submission 75295) | Populus rhizosphere microbial communities from Tennessee, USA - Rhizosphere MetaG P. deltoides SRZDD3 | ecosystem: Host-associated > Plants > Roots > Rhizosphere > Soil | place: USA... | reverse complement strand
GGCTGGACCTCAAAGTCCACGCCGCGCAGGACGGTTTTCAACCCAAAGCGTTTGACGAGCTTTTTGACGGTGATCATGGTTTCATTGATATCGCGCTGAGCGCAGCGTCGCGAAGTCGAAGCGTAGTGATTGCCATATGTTTTCTTTCCATCTGCCGTCTCGACTGCGGCGCTACCGCGCCTCCGCTCGACGCGGATATCTTACATCATTCCCTTCAGGATTTCCTTCAACTCGGCGCGGCGTTTCTGATATGCATCGTCCGAGATCTTCCGGGCGCGGTGCAGATCGTCGAGGGCGATGATGGCATCCATCACATCCTCGGCCGATTCAAATTCGTTCCCTGTCTCCTGATCGCTCGTTCCCTCTTCTTCGCGGTGGCGGTCTCGCAGATACATCCACGCGCCGGCAAGGATCAGGGCAATGCCCATTGCACCGGCGCCGATCAAAAGGTTTTGATTGGAAGTTGCCTCTGCAGGCGTTGAAGCAGATGCATCTCCCGTCTCTTTGGGTGTACCCGAAACGGAAAGCTTAACCGTTTCACCTGCTGCCACACTGCCCATCTCGTAGATCTGGAAGTTGAAATTCTGGATCGCCTGCAGGCCAAGATCGGTTGATTTATCGCCTTTTGCCGTCACTCCCTCTGGTACGAAGACCGTCACGGCAGATGCGGGCAGCACAAATTCCTGGGAGAATTCAAATTCCCTGGACTTGGGCACGGAAGCAAACGTGATCAATCCGTAAGAACCTTCGCCGGGTGGAATGGCGAAGCCATTTTCAATCTGCTGGAATGGTTCACTGTCCTGCATGGGTTCGTAACCAAAGCCCGAAGAACCTGTCGGCGCCTTGAGGAAGGGGACTTCTCCCTTTTCATTGAACTTCACGACGACAACTTCATCGCCGGGGTTGCGGAAGGAATATACATTGAAGACCTGAACCACATCCGTCCCATACTCAAAGAAGATACGCGCCTCATCCACGACCAGCGCCGATGTATCCTCGGTCTTGTTGTAAAGAACAATTGGAGGCAGGGTCAGACTGGTATCCCCTTCCTTCACAATCGCGAAACCAGACTGCAGATCCACGCCGTCGAAGTTTAGTTCCGCGAGAAAGATGCGGTTGAGCGGGACCTCGATATTCTCGAAGACAAACGATCCGTTTTCATCGATGGTGCCTTCCTGCGAAAACACTTCCTGCGGTCCCTGGCTGGGATCGGCGCCATGGTCGTACCCGCGTAGTGTGACTTTCAGGTCGGAGGGCAAATCGGTGCCTGTTTTGTTTTCAATGGAACCGCTTACGGTACCAGAACCAGCTTGGGCAATCGTAGTCGCTTCACTCGTTTCCGGGGATTGCACTGTCCCTTCGGCGGTGCTCAGGGGAGTTTCTGCACCAGCGGGAACCTCTGTAGTGCTGACCGCTTCAGGCGTGGCGCTGGCTCTGGGCGCCGAGACAACCGGGGCCGTGTCGAAAGAGAGCGTGCGTAGATAGGCCGAGACTGACCAGATCTCATCGTCGCTGAGATTTGCGCCAAAGGCGGGCACCTGCTCGTTGCCTTGTTTGATCACGCGCGCCAGCTCCACTTCGCTCAACGCAGACATCTTCTCCTGGTCCTGGAAGAAATCGGTAGAGCAGTCGACGCAGTTGCTTTCAAAGAGATCTTTGCCTTGCGCAAGCATTTCCTCCGACGTGTGCAAGGTCATCGCATAGGCAACGACATCCCAGCGTTCCTGGTCACTGAGGCTTGCGAACGGAGGCATGAAGCGTTCTATATTGCCGCGTGTCACTGTCGTGTACCATTGTGCGGGCGAAGCCGGTCGTGCGATCTCAGGCAGGCCAAAGGCTGGCACTGTCACGCCCAACTGGATTCCCTGTTCGCCATCGCCCAGACCGGTTGCTCCATGACAGGGTGCGCACTTCTCGACAAAGATCAGCGCCCCGTTTTCTGTGCTTGGTGCCTGCGCGGGGAAGAGAGGTCCCAGCGTTGCTGCTGGTGTTGGGGGAACATAGCCCGGTGGGGGAGTCACGTCCTCGGCAAGCGTGAAGTTACAAGCGGAAAGCAGGAAGAGGAACGAAGCGAGCGTAGTGACGATTGCAAAGCGAAATTTCATTAAGTGCCTCAGAATAACGGTTTAGCTAAGAGACTTTCCACACGAGGGGCAAAAACGATCTGTAACCATTACAGGCTTGCCGCATTTGGGGCAGAAGCCGGCAGACTTATTGGTACGGTTCCTGCGGCGCGAGGAGATCATCGTTTCCAGGTCGTCGTCGCTTACCTCAACCCTTGCAAGCGAGGCGTCTGCACGGCGGGCCGCGATGGCGCGCTCCAGTCGGACATCTGTATCCTGTGCGGAAGTGGCCTGGGGGGCCAGCGTATCGATCTTTCGCAAAATATCCGCGCCTTTTTGAAGCAGGGTGCTTCGCTGCGCGGGATAGTCCTCTTCCGGTATCTTTCCGAGTTTGAAGTCGAAATCGAGTTCCTGCAGTGAGTTGATGACGCGGTCACGTTCTGCCATCAGAGCCGAAAGCTCATGTTCCTCTTCGGTGACGCGGCGGGCGCGTCGTTCCATGAAGGGTGCATAAAGATAGATCCCGACAAGAATCAGGACGGCGAGCGAAAAGAAAATGGCGGATAATTCCATCAGTCCCTCTATTTCAGCAATGGGTCGATCTGGGCGCGGATCTGGTCAATGGAAGAGAACGGACCCACCTGCACATACTTCAAAACACCGTCTTGATCGATGAAATATGTCTCAGGGACGCCTTTGATACGAAAGTATTGTGAGATGCGCGTGGCAAGGTCGGGACCGTTTGGATAGGTGATGCCGAATTTCTTGAGATAGACCCGCGCTTCCGGTTCGGTATCCACATAATCGGCGCCGAGGAAGACGACCTGTCCTGTGGGCTCGTATTCTAGCCAGGCTTGCTGCATTTCGGCGGCTTCCTGTTCACAGGGCTTGCACCAGGACGCCCAAAAGTTGATCACAACTACTTTGCCGCGTAAGTCTGTCAAATGGACTTCGCTCTTGCCGTCAAGTTCATAGCCGCTAAATAACGGCAAGGTGAAATTATCAATGACCTGCCCGGGCTGGACAGTGCCTTGCTGGGCGCGCCTGAGTCCAAGCGCGACGATGACAAGCAGGCCAACCAGGAATACCCAGATGATGATCTGTGCCCAGATTGGCACACCGCGACGCGGAGCAGGGATGGATGTTTCTGTCATGAATTCTCCCACATGCAGGGTGCTGGGCGAGCTGCCGTCTCCTACATGTTATTTCTGTTTCTTCAATTCCTCTTCCAGCCGGGCAACATATGGATCTTGCGCGGGCTGGTTCTCCACCGCGGCGGTGCCCGTACCCGACGGTTTCATCCACATCTGAAAGCCGCGCAGGAGCAGGAGTCCACCCAGCAGGATGGCAACGCCCGGAACCAGATACGTCAGCACTCGATTCGGCGGTTCGTCCAGCACACGCACGCCATACTGCGTGACGAAGTATTGCTTGATCTCTTCTTCGCTTTTGCCGTCTGCCAGCATCGTGCGGATGAGGTCTCGCCACTGGCGGCAAGCCTCGGTGGGACAGACGTCCAGGGGTGTGCTTTCACAGACCGGGCAGTATAACTGCTTGGCAATGCGATTAACCTCATCATCTGTAGGTGTGGGACCCTGGGCCGGGGCGGGGCTCGCAAGGAATGCGAGACTCAGGGCAAGGAAGGCTGCGACCAGCAATTTGGGGATGTAAACGACTTTCATATTTACTCTTTACCAATCACTACTTACTAATCTGCTGCGCTGGGAGTCTGTTCTTGCTGGGGAACCCGCGCTCGGACAGTGACTGGGACTCGTTCTGCTTCCTTCTCGGGCCAGGCTGCAATCACTACACCGGCGAGGAACAGAAGGCTTCCAAGCCACAGCCAGTTGACCAGCGGATTGACGTAAATTTTGAAGGTGGCACCCGTCGAGGAGACAGGTTCCCAATCCACAAGCAGGATATAGAGGTCGTCTCTCATCGTCGAGCGGTTACCCGGGATGGTCATGGTTTGTTGTGAATCGAAGTAATAGTCAATGCGCGGATTGAGCTCGCCAAGGAATTTTCCGTCTCTGTAAATGTCGATCACGGAGCGGGTGTAATTGACGCCTGCGGGCGCGTCGCTCCAGGAAGCGATTTCCTTGTATTGAACCGTATAGCCGGCAATCTCAAGCGATTCTCCTTGCGCAAGTGTGCCCTGCGTCTCCACCTGGAAGATCTCGATTCCCAGGATGCCGATCGCCATCAGCATCATACTGATGTGGATAATGTATCCGCCATAGCGCCGGCGGTTGCGTCCGGTCAGGTTCCAGAACGCGGTGAAAATGTTCTCGCCCTGGCTACGCTGGCGTGCATACGCGCCGCGCCAGTATTCATAAATCGTCACAAGGATGACAAACGCAACCAGGAAGAACCCGATCAGCGCGCCGATTTTTTGTGTGTAGGTAAAGAAGAGCAGGACGGTAATCGCAACAGCCGCCACAGCAGGTTTCCACAGCGTGCGGCCCAGTGTTTTTACTGTGGAATGTCCCCACGCCGAAAGGGGAGCGACACCCATCAGGAGCATCAGGGCGCCAAAGAGGGGAGAGGTGGCACGCTCGTAGAACGGAGGACCAACGGTCACTTTTTGACCGGAGAAAAGCTCGGAGATCAGAGGAAAGATCACGCCCCAGAAACAGACCACCAGGATGCTCATAAACAAAAGGTTGTTCAACAGGAACAGGGCTTCGCGCGAGAGCATGGAGGTCATCTCTGTCTCAGACCTCAAGCCGCTCCAGCGATAGATGATCAGGGCAACCGAGGCAATCAGCGTAAACCCGATGAACGTGAAGAACAAAGGCCCGATGGCGCTTTGCGCGAAGGCGTGGACTGAGGACAGCACACCCGAGCGCGTCAGGAAGGTCCCAAAGATGACAAGATCATATGTCAGGATGATCAACAGCATGTTCCAGTGCTTGAGCATGCCGCGTTTTTCCTGGATCATGACCGAATGTAAAAATGCGGTGCCCGTCAGCCAGGGCATGAACGCCGCGATCTCCACAGGGTCCCAGCCCCAGTAACCGCCCCAGCCCAGCACATCATATGCCCAGCGTCCGCCGAGCACGAGGCCGAAGGAAAGGAACAGCCACGCCCACAGCGCCCAACGACGGGTGAGACGGATCCAGCGGTCATCGGTGCGGCCCGTGATCAGCGCCGCGATCGCGAAGGCGTACGGGATGACGAAGGAGACGAAGCCGAGATACAGCATCGGAGGATGGATGATCATGCCCGGGTGGCGCAGTAGCGGATTCAATCCGCGCCCATCATCCGGTGTCATGAGAATGCCGTCGGGAGGCCGGAAGGTATAAGGCTTAACACCTTCGAAGGTTTGATAGAGTTGTGCAAATGGGTTCTCGAAAAAGACATTCATGCCGATAAAGAACGCCATCGTCACACAGGCAACGACGATCACCCACGGCAGGAACTCGCGGTCGCGGTCCCATTTGCGCAGGGTGACCAGCGAAGCAAAGGCAGACATCAACCAGGACCAGAAGAGCAGGGAGCCAGCCTGTCCGCCCCACCAGGCAGTGACCTTGAGGTAGGTAGGCATCGACCGGCTGGTCACTTCATAAACAAACTGCACCTCGAAGTGATTGTTGATCAACAAGTAAATGAGGACTCCTGCAGTCAGTGTCAGCAGGGGCCAGGTCATCAGCATGGCACGCCGCGCGCTTTCCACGAGGGCCGGGATTTGCCTGCGGTCGCCATAGATGGCGGCAAAAACGCTGTAGAGCGTTACCAGGAATGTGATGAATAAAACACCAAAGCCAAAATTCGCGATCATCCAGAACTCCTTACAGTAAAAACCCCAAAGGTCAGGAAGACCTTCAGGGTCTTGTAATTTCTATCCGGCCTGCTCGGGCACGGCTTCTTCGTAGCGAGTGGGACATTTGAGCAGGAGTTCTTCTGCATAGAAGACGCCGTCTGGGCCAAGTTTGCCTGTCATAATCGCCTGTGCTTCATTGCGTAGTAGGTCGGGCTTGGGACCCACATAAATGACCTTGACGCGGGCACGCGAAGGATCAAGGATCGCCTGGTGCAGGACTTCTGCCAGCCCGCCTTCCGATTCGATCGCCAGGTTATCGGCGGGGACATGAGCCACTTCGAAGCTGAGCGTTAAGCTTTGCGCATCGTACTGGATGGAGTTACCGATCACAGCACCCGAAACACGCAGATTCTTGTCCACCACGCTGGATCCCTTTGCATTAAGTTCATCGATCGTCAGGAAATATTGAGCACTGGCTTTGGTGGCCGTCACGATCAAAAAGACGACCGCCCCAAGAATGAAGATGCCGCCGATGACAAATTTGTTGATGCGCACAGTTACCTCCGATGCCAACTGTTACAAATGAATTGCAAAATTTGCTGCTTGATTATTTTACATGGAGAGATTAATGTGGACTGAGAAGGGGTGAGATGAATGTCATAAAATTACCCTGAATTTGTCCTTTTTGTGGGATTAGCTGTGTGATAAGCAGGGAATAAACAACTGTCCAGTACGGAGTACTGGACAGTTGTTTCATGCAGACCGAACCGGCAATTTAGTCCTCTTCCTCGTCCTTTTTTCCAAAGATCGTATCGATCCGCTCCAGGATCTCGGGTGTCAGTTTGGGTGCGACCTCGCTGGCTTTCATGTTCTCGTGCACCTGCTCAACGCGACTGGCGCCAGTGATCACCGTACTGACGTACGGATTCTTCAAACACCAGGCGAGCGCCAGCTGGGAGAGGGTGCAATTTAGCTCCCCTGCAATGGACTCAAGCGCCTGCACCCTTGCAAGCTTCTCTTGATCTGTGACCTGCTCATGCAGCCAGTCGTAACCTTCCAGCGCGGCGCGGCTCCCTTCGGGAATCCCCTGGCTGTATTTTCCGCTTAGCAACCCAGACGCCAGAGGGCTAAACGTGGTCGTCCCGTAGCCGTATTCCTTATAGACTCGTTCATATTCTTTGGAATAACGATGGCGCTCGAACAGGTTATAAACGGGCTGTTCCGTGACGGGTTTGTGCAGGTGATGGCGTTCGGCAATTTCAATCGCGGCAACGATCTCCGCCGCGGTCCATTCGGACGTGCCCCAATACAGCGCCTTACCCCACTCTATGATGTTGTGCATCGCCCAGACGGTCTCTTCGATGGGTGTGGTCTTATCGGGGCGATGGCAGTAGAGGATGTCCACATAATCGAGCTGCAATCGTTCCAGCGAACCGTTAATGCCTTCGATGAGGCGTTTGCGGTTCAGGGTGTTCTTTTCATTGATATTGTCGTGCAAGCCCCAGTAGAGCTTCGTCGAGACGAGATAGCTGCCCCGCCGCCAGCCCAATTGCTTGAACGCCTCGCCCATCACTTCTTCCGATTTGCCGCCTGCATATGCTTCCGCGTTATCGAAAAAATTTACGCCGGCGTCGTAGGCCGCAGACATCATCTCCACCGCAGCATTGACATCTGCCTGGTTATGAAACGTGACCCACGAACCAAATGATAATTCGCCGACCCGGATCCCTGTCTTCCCTAAATGACGATACTCCATGCTTCCTCCATTCAAGAATTTTTCTTTCCTTTTACATGAATTATAATGGCGGAAACCTTTGCTATCTCGGCATGGTTACAGTGGTCGGGAGGTAGGAATGCGGGCCTTTGATTACGTATCGGCGGACAGCGTCAAAGAAGTTGTGGGATTATTGGCGTCCAGCAACGGAGGGGCGTTTGTCTTGTCCGGCGGCACAGACCTCCTGGTGCAGCTGCGCGAAAATCGCCGTAAAGCCGAACTGTTGATCGACGTTAAGAACATTCCCGAACTGACTGCCATTCACTTTGACCCGCAATCCGGTCTCCGATTGGGAGCTGCTGCCTCCTGTTTTGCGATCTGCCAGGATCGCTTTGTTCTGGAAAACTATCCTGGCCTCGTGGATGCCATCAAGTTGATTGGTGGAGTACAGATTCAATCCCGGGCCAGCGTCGGCGGGAATTTATGCAACGCCTCTCCCGCGGCGGATTCGATCCCGGCCCTGATCGTCCATCATGCCACGTGCAGCATCGCGAATCGAGACGGCACTCGCGAAATACCCGTTGAGCGTTTTTGTACTGCACCGGGGAGGAACGCCATGGAAAGGGGGGAATTTTTGCTGGCTGTGAACGTTCCAGCCTCACCAGCAAATTTTGGCGCGCACTATCTGCGTTTCATTCCCCGCAACGAAATGGATATCGCGGTGGTCGGCGCAGGGGCCGCAATTGCTCTGGATGACACAAAACAAAGAATTCTGTCAGCAAGAATCGCCCTTGGGGCCGTTGCGCCGACTCCATTGTTCGTGGAGGAGGCAGGGGCATTTTTGGCGGGAAGGGAAATCACAGCTGAAACGATTCAGGAGGCGGCCAGAATTGCACAGGCCGCGGCGCGCCCCATTTCTGATTTGCGCGGCACGGCAGAACATCGCAAGCATCTTTGTGCCGTGCTCACGCGGCGCGCCTTGGAAAAAGCCATCGAAAGGGCAAAGGGATGATGAACAGGAAAGTTCATGTACAAGCCATCATTAACGGGGAAGAGGTGGAGTTCCTGTGCGAGCCGCGTCAGAGCTTGCTGGAAGTGTTACGCGAGACCCTCGGTCTGACCGGCACGAAGGAAGGCTGCAACAACGGCAATTGCGGCGCCTGCAATGTGATTCTGGACGGTGCGTTGGTGAATTCCTGCCTGGTGCTGGCGGTCGAAGTCAGTGGACGAGCCGTGACCACCATCGAAGGTATCGCGACCGCGCGGGGATTGCACCCTCTTCAGGAAAAATTTATCGCTCACGCCGCTTTGCAATGCGGGTTCTGTACCCCGGGCTTTATCGTCGCCGCAAAAGCGCTGCTCGATCAGAATCCAAACCCGAGTGAAAGCGAAGCGCGACAATGGCTCGCGGGGAATCTGTGTCGCTGCACGGGTTATGACCGTATCGTGCGGGCCGTCATGGACGCGGCGCAAGCCCAGGAGAAGCTCTTATGACTACTTTATCGGCTGACGAGAAAAAGCAAGCTTACGGTGTCATAGGCAAAAACCCGCTTCGCCATGACGGAACGGATAAAGTCACGGGGCGCGCGCAATATGGCGCCGATATTCGTTTTCCAGGAATGTTGTATGGTGCGATGCTGCGCAGTCCGCATGCGCATGCGCGTATCCTTTCGATCGATACAAGCAAAGCTGAAGCATATCCCGGTGTGAAGGCGGTGGTGACGGCAAATGACTTGCCCGACGTGGAGAGCAAAATCGCGGAACTGGGTGAAGGGACCATCAACCTGCGTCATCAAAGCAATAATGTCCTGGCGAAAGACAAGGTGTTGTATTTTGGTCACGCCGTCGCGGCGCTGGCGGCGATCAATCCCCATGTCGCCGAGGAAGCGATCGCCTTGATCGACGTGAAGTATGAAATCCTGCCTCCCGTCCTCGACGTGAGAAAGGCGATGCAGGCTGACTCAGCGATTCTGCTCGACGACATGCGTACCGATGAGCTGGGGAAGAAAGGCGATATCCCCAGCAATGTGGCCGCGCATTCCCAGGAGCAGGTTGGGGATATTGAAAAAGGCTTTCAGGATGCCTCCGTGATCGTGGAGCGTGAGTTCTTTACGTCGATGGTGCATCAGGGTTATATCGAACCGCAGAACGCGACCGCGCACTATAACCCTGATGGACAGATCACGATTTGGTGCAGCACGCAGGGCTCATTCGGTGTGCGAGAACAGGTGGCAGAGATTCTTGAGATTCCGGTTTCAAAGATCCGTGTGATCCCCATGGAAATTGGAGGCGGCTTCGGCGGGAAGGTTGGGGTCTATCTGGAGCCGGTCGTCGTTTTGCTCTCACGCAAAAGCGGATATCGCCCGGTCAAGATGGCAATGAGCCGCGCTGACGTGCTTGCCGCGACCGGACCCACTTCCGGCTCTTACATCAAAGTGAAGATGGGCGCAAATGAGGCTGGCAAGATCACCGCGGTCCAGGCGATGCTGGCATACGAAGCCGGCGCCTATCCGGGTTCGCCGGTTGGCGGGGGCATGGGGGTGATGTTTGCGCCGTATCGCATAGAGAATGCACTGGTGGACGGTTACGACGTCTTGGTCAACAAGCCGCGCACTGCCGCCTACCGCGCGCCGGGTGGATCGAACGCGGCCTTTGCCAGTGAAACGGTGATTGATGAGTTGTGCGAAAGACTCGGTATGGATCCCATCGAGTTCCGCCTGTTGAATGGCGCGCAAGAAGGTGACCGCCGCGTCGATGGTCCGGTCTACGGCCGTATTGGATTCGTAGAGACACTGGAAGCCGCGAAGAATTCTCCGCATTACCGCGCCGCGCTCGAAGGTCCGAATCGAGGACGCGGGGTTGCATCCGGCTTTTGGTATAACTATGGAGGCAGATCCAGTGCCTCTGCCAGTATTAATAGTGATGGCACCGTCAGTTTGTTGACCGGTTCCGTGGATATTGGCGGGACTCGCACATCCCTCGCCATGCAACTGGCGGAGAGCCTGGGTATCCCTGCTGAATCGATTCGGCCCTCTGTGGCAGATACAGACTCGGTTGGGTACACCGAAGGCACATACGGAAGCCGGACAACGTTTGCCACCGGTTGGGCTGCCTATGAAGTTGGCAAGGCATTGAAAGAAAAATTGTTGGAACGCGCCGCGTTGATCTGGGAAACGGAGTCCGGTACGATTCAGTTTGAGAATGGAGCCTTCTCTTTTGATGGCAAGCAAATGACTTTTGCAGAGCTTGCTTCACAGTTGAATGAAACCGGTGGCCCGATTGTTGCCAGCGCGGGTGTGCGGCCCGAACAATCTGCTCCTACATTTGCAACGCATATCGTGGATGTGGAAGTAGATCCAGAAACCGGAAAGGTCGACATTCTTCGTTATACGGCCGTGCAGGATGCCGGAAAGGCCATCTATCCTGATTATGTTGCCAGCCAAATGCAGGGGGGCGTTGCTCAGGGCGCGGGTTGGGCATTGAATGAAGAGTATCTTTATGACGATCAGGGACGATTGACCAATGCAAGCCTGCTGGATTATCGTATGCCTGTCACTCTGGACTTGCCCATGATTGAAACCATAATCGTCGAAGTTCCCAACCCGGGACATCCCTACGGCGTGCGTGGAGTGGGAGAAGTGCCGATCGTCCCGCCGCCGGCTGCGTTAGCGAATGCGATCTACAATGCTATCGGCGTGCGCATGGCTATCCTGCCGATGAGACCTGCCAGGATCGTTGCGGAACTTAATCGCCAAAAAGGATAGTTGTTTGCCAATTGTTGGGATTCCTTCTCTCTTGCGCGATCTTACACAGGGTCAGCGGTTGCTTTCTCTTGAGGGCGATACTGTTCGACAGCTCATCCAGAATCTAGACGTCTTGTATCCCGGAATCAAAGATCGTCTATGTGAAGGCGATCGCTTGCGCCCATCCATCTCAATTGTTGTTGACGGACATACAAGCACTTTGAAACTTCGTCACAGACTCCAGGAATCAAGCGAAGTCCATTTTGTGATCTCGATCAGCGGTGGAAACTCATAAAGCAAGACAACTTTGCAAGCTTGGTTTAGGGTAGTTCTTGTCGTCGATCTAACCTTTGTATGAGACGGTCTCTTTTCATCCCGGTAGTTCTCAGTTCGCTTTTCTTATGTTCGACTGCTTGCACGCCCGAACGGACTCCATCAACACCTTCAACAGCTGATTTAACCCCTTTCCTTACATCAACCCCGAGCCCGAGCCAGACTCCCGAACTCCTGATTGTCGTACAGGAAACGCCTCCTCCCAGCCCGACGCCGTTTACGTATACCATTCAGCCGGGGGATACCATCAGCAGCATTGCCCTAAAGTTCGGCGTCTCCATGGACGACCTGCAGGCCGCGAACCCGGAGATCTCACCCAATGCCATGTCGGTGGGACAGGTGATGGACATCCCCAGCAGCCCGGCGAATCCCTCCGGCGAGCCAACGCCGACTCCTGCTGCGTTCACGCTCCAGCAGATCGAGTGCTACTCGACGGCAGACCAGGGAATGTGGTGTTTTGTGCTTGTCCACAATGATTTCCCTGACCTCGTAGAGAACGTCAGCGCGCAGGTGACCTTGCTTGACGGGAACAATACAGTGTTGGCCAGTCAGCCTGCGCTGCTTCCATTAAATATCCTTCCACCTAATACGTCTTTACCTCTTACGGTTTTTTTCCCTCCGGAGATTCCTTCCGATGCAAAGCCGCAAGTGCAGGTGTTGACCGCCATCCGTTTACTGCCAAACGATGAGCGCTATTTGCCTGCCACGGTCAACAATACCCTGGTGCAAGTCAATGCCGATGGACGTAGTGCGCGCGTTAATGGGCAGGTGCTTCTGCCAGAAAATACACAGCCCGCAAGTCAAGTGTGGGTGACCGGGACAGCTTACGACAACACAGGACACGTGGTCGGCGTGCGCAAGTGGGAATCAAATGCAGGGTTAGCCGCCGGCGGAACTCTTCCCTTCGAATTTATAGTATCGAGTCTGGAGGGCGGGATCGAGCGAGTGCAGTTTGCAGTGGAGGCAAGACCTTAGACCCACCCCAGCCCTCCCCAAATACGACATACGGACTATTTATGCATTCCAGATTTTCACTGTCTATTTGGGGAGGTGCCCGCAAGGGCGGGTGGGGCTGGCTACTTCCCTTCCAGCCACATATACCGTTCAATCGGAATATCGATCGGCGTAAAGAGATATCCTTTCACATACGGCTTGACCAATTGATACGAAAGCGAAAACGATGTAAATAATGCTGCGGCGTCATCCACAAGCACCTGCTCGGCTTGCTGGTACATGCCGATCCGTTTGGTCACATCCTGTTCGATGCGCGCCGCTTCCAGCAAGGCGTCCAGCTGCGGGTTGGAATATCCGCCGATGTTCTGTGATGAGCCGCTGTGGAAGAGCACATCCGCAAAGTTCTCCGGGTCGGGATAATCGGCGCACCACCCGCCGCTGAACAACTGACCGTGATTCCCGGAATAGATTTGATCGTAGTAGTAGTTTGGCTCGAGGTTCTCCACCGTGATCGTCACACCAAGGTTCTGCTCCCACATCTCTGCCATCGCAGCCACATCTCCGCTGATATAGCTGCCAACGCCCATATTGCTGAAAACGATCGGCGGCAACCCGTCTGCTCCGCCATAGCTGGATTGCGCGAGGAGCTGTCGCGCCTGCGCGGGATCGTAAGGCAATCCCTTGAGAGCAGTATTGAATCCCGGCAGACCCGGCGGATGCAATCCACTGGCAGGGAGACCATGCCCGTGGAGGACCACGTCAATGTACTTCTGTCTATCGAACGCCACGCTAAACGCCTTCCGCACGTTCACGTCGTCAAAGGGTGGGCGTGTGGTATCGAAAACGACGTAACCTGTGCACAAGTCCACCCCGGTCAGGAGTTCGTTATGCAACGGTTCTGCTGGATCCGTAAATCGCTCGACCGAATAAACACCTGTAATATCGATCTCGCCTGACTCGTACAACCGCTGGCCTTCACCGGCATACAGCTTCACCACGATATAGGGAATGCTCGGCGCGCCAAGATAAAAGTCGCGATTGGCTTCATAGATTTTGCGCTCGAAACGCGTCCATTCGACCAGCTTATAGGGGCCCGTCCCATTTGGCGTGCGATACCATTCGTCACCGCTATCTACGTTGGCTTTGTCCAGGACGAACGCTGTGGCAAACGTCAGCTTGAGCAGGAAGTAGGGTTTAGGAGCATCGATGGTGACTTGCAGAGTATGATCATCGATGACCTCCAGCCCGTCGATGTGATCCGCCTCGCCCGCAGTCACTGCACGGATGCCAACGATATCGCCCAGATAGGTCAGGACCGTGTCTGAGGCCAGCCCGGGACTGGCAGCGCGCTCCCACGAATAGGCGACATCCTGCGCCGTGACCGGGCGTCCATCGTGGAATTTTGCATTTTTCCGCAAATAGAATGTGTAGACCATACCATCCGCACTGACATCCCAACGCTCTGCCAGATCAGGAGTCAGGTTGAGGTTCGGGTCAAAGGAAACTAATCCGCTGAAAACGCGTTTATCTCCGCCGCCCATCGTCGTGGCAGGATCAAACATGCGCGAGTTTGTGGACTCGCCTTCCTCCAGCACCAGGGCTTGATCCAGCGGAACGTCAATTTGAAGTGCTGCTGTCAGCTTCGGGGGATCAGCGCTGAGGCCGAGGATAAAAGTCAGAACGAAAAGAATATTCCGCGCTCCCGAGAAGCATCGGGACTGCAGTGAGCTCAGTGACGAGTGCTCCTCAAGCAGCGCGGTCGCAGCGCGCTGATAAGCAGAATATCTATTGAACATTATCCCCTCTTTTACGGTTCTGGCCGCGGACGACAAAGCCAAGCACGACCACTCCCAGGAGAACAAGGAAGGCACAGCATAGCCCCAGCAAGATCATCGTCAGGGCCAGGGGCGGACCTGTGCGTGCAGGGGCGGGGGTAGGCTGTCCACCAAACGAAGAAGTCGGGACTGGTGTCAAAGTTGCCTGAAGAACAGAAGGAACGCGAACCCCTCCCATCGGGACAAGCGTGGGGACAAACGTGGGCGTTGGCTGTGCCGTTGGCGCGGAAACAGACGACGGCGGTGCGCCGATCGACGTTCGCCAGGCGGTTTCCAATCCATCGACGTTGAAACCGTAAGTCTGCCTCAGGGCTTCATCGATTGTCATTCCGTCCTGCAGCGAGAGGAGCAGACTCGTCATCTTTTCCTGTCCCTGGGTCTCCACAAGAAACTTTGTGACGCTATAAGACTGGCTATAGGAGAGATAAGCCTTATCCGCTACTTCCGAAAACCCGCTGCTCAGCGAACGTACCGTGAGCAGGGTGTCGTTCCGGATGGCTTCCTCAAGCTGGCGTTCAGAGGCGGGGTCAAGCTCGCCTTCACTATATACGGCAAGCCCCTCGTTGAGCCAGGTCGGCACGTCGCCCAGACACGAAAACGTCAGGTGACCGACCAGCACATGCGTCAGCTCATGGACAATCGCCTCGCGACCCCATTCGAGATCGGATTGCGAGACACCGAGAATGACAATGTTCTGATCGGGGAATGCCTGCCCCCCAGTCCAGGATGGTTCATACAGGATCGCATCCTTTAGATCGTCGGTGCTGGCGTAGATGTAAATATCAATCGGCGCCTCTGCCTTGAGACCTGACTGTGTTTCATTGAATCGCAGACCGTTATAGGCGGCTTTGGCCAGGTCAACAGCAAATGTCTGATCGCCTTGATACCAGTGCAGGCGCAGAAATTCGCCGTTGTTCATCGCTTTCCAGTTGTGGGTGTTGTCCAGCCAGGTAGCCGTTTTTACTTCCGTGACCGTTTGCTGACCGCTTGCATCGGTCACACGCCAGCGCCACCAGAGCTGCGCGCCGGGCGGGAGCGATCCGCTCTGGCGCATTTCCCACGTCCATTGTGCTTCGACCGTTCTGCCGGGCGTGAATTGTGGAAAAGCTTTGGCGATCACTTCGCCGCACGTCTGTTGTTCGTTGCCATACTCCAGCACGATGGACGTGATTTCCACATCGCTGCTGAAAGCCGCCCGAAACGTGGCTGTTTCAGGGAAGCTGAGGATGATTTCATTGGTGGTCTGTAGCACTGCTTCGCTTGTCACGCTCGGATTAGGTGAGGCGAATGCTGACGTGATGGTCAGCAGTGTCAGGCTAAGAAGGAGCCTGAGGGTGGATTTCCGCATGGTATCTCTCTTCAAAGTAGTATGGAGCCGTTTTTTGGGGGCCCGCCTGCTCAAAACGGATCTTGGTTCTCGATAAGTGTATCATTGCCTTAGCACCAAACCTGCCTTTCAAATGCTTTTCAAATAAAAGCATGCCGTTTGCGCTTCTCTTCCTTTGCATGTATAATCTTTTTTAATCTCCCATGCGGGGGATTTTCTTGAGGTATCCATATGGCATTGCGCGGCAATCTCCGGGATTTTACAATTACACAACTTCTAAATCTGGTGAATCTTGCTCAAAAGACGGGCACGCTTGTGGTGGATGGTCCCAGTGAGCAGGCTTATATTTCGTTTCGCGAAGGGAAGTTGGCGCATGCACGCGTGGGCCAGGATGATGGAAGCCTTGCAACAGTCCTTCACAAAGCCAACAAACTGACTGTGAACCAGTACCGCGCCATCGTTGAGCGCGCCGGTCGCATCACGGATAAGGAACTGGGACTGCTACTGATCAACGCAGGCTACCTTTCGCAGGAAGAGATCCTGCTGAACCTGCAGAGTTACTTTACCGAGATCATCCGGCGTCTCTTTACCTGGGTGGAGGGATTCTTCCGCTTCGAAGGCGATATGTTGCCGCCCGACGACCGCATCAACGTGCGGCTCGACCTGGAAAATATCATCATCGAAGGCGCCCGACAGTTGCGGGAATGGGAGCAGCTACAGGATGAAATCCCCAGCCTCGAGATGGCTCTTAAGTTCACGGACCGTCCCCTGAAGAACGTCAGCCTGAGCGTGGAAGAGTGGCGCGTCGTTTCCTACATTAATCCCAAGAACACGATGAAGCAGATCGCGCAGACGAATAAAATGAACGATCTGGAGATCCGACGAATTGTCTACGGTCTGCTGCAGGCAGGTCTTGTTGAAATCATACGGCCCGAGGGCATGGTGATCCCCATGAGTCCAAAGACGTTCCCAACCCAGAACAAGGAAGAGCAGAAGTCCCTGGTCAACAAATTAATCGGACGAATACGTTCGCTCTAATCGTTGAGACACAAGGAATAGCGTTTATGCAAACAGTCAAAATGGTGGTCACGGGTCCCTTCAGCGCCGGCAAGACCGAGTTCATTCAGTCGGTCAGCGAAATCGATGTCGTCTCGACCGAACGTAAGATTTCCAGCGCGGCAGAACGCACGGTTAAGGAATCGACGACGGTAGCTATGGACTTTGGCCGCATCACCGTGGATGAAGACCTTGTTCTTTATCTGTTTGGTACACCGGGCCAGAAACGTTTCGATTTCATGTGGGAAATCCTTTCGGAAGGCATGCTGGGCTTTATCGTGATGGTCGATAGCACCCGCCCCGAGACCTTCCGGGAGGCGCGCTCGATCCTTGAAACCTTCCGGGCATATGCGCCAACGCCCTATGTTGTCGCTGCGAATAAACAGGATAAGGAAGATGCCTGGGACCTGGAAGATATGCGCCATGCCCTGCGGCTGGACAGCAAGGTGAAATTCCTGCCGTGTGTTGCCACGGACAAAGCCACCGTGAAGTCTGTCCTCCTTGAATTACTCTATAGCATTCTTGCAGAAATGGAGTCGGGCGGCTAGGGGGAACCCGTAGGAAGTCGTGTCATCGATTACCACCGATCAAGGGATTGTTCATTACGAAGTCTACGGGCGCGGCAAGCCCGTCATTTTGCTGCACGGCTGGCTGGGTTCCTGGGGCTTGTGGCAGGAGACGATGAGCTTTCTGGGCAGGTATTACCGCACCTACGCCCTGGACTTTTGGGGGTTCGGCGAATCAGGCAAGAAGCGCGAAACCTACGCCGTGCAGGATTTTGTCGGCCTTGTCGATCAATTCATGGAGCAGCTGGGAATTATCAAGGCGCCGCTCGTTGGCCACAGCATGGGAGGCACGGTCAGCCTCTCGGTCGCGATCCGCTATCCGGAACGCGTCAGTAAAGTTGTCGTCGTGGGTTCTCCGATCGTTGGCTCCTCGCTGGCGCCATTGCTGAAGCTTGCCGGGTACCGTCCCACGGCGTTCTTTCTCTTCAATATGATGGGTCCGTTCCGGGCATGGATGAAATATTACTATGCCCGTGTGATCTGTGCAGACCCGCGCTTCCCCGAGATGATGGACCGCGACCTCTCGCGTACCACACTGGAATCGTTCCTGCGCTCGATCGCATCTTTAAGGCGCACCGACCTGCGTCCCTTGCTCGATCAGATCCAGGTCCCGGCGATGGGAATCTATGGCGACCGCGATAAGGTTGTGCACCCTCGGCAATGGGAGCCGATGCTAAAAGGGATAGGTCACGCGCATATCGAGCGCTTCCCGCTCGCCGGGCATTTCCCCATGCTGGAAGAGCCTCAAAACTTTGCGGAGCGATTAAAATCTTTCCTGGACAGGGACGAGCGGTTTTCCTCTCCCATGACGTCCACATCCCTATCCCCCACACCTTCTGTAACCCTATGACAACTCCCGCGACCACACAATTCAACTATCCCAACCGAATGGGGCGGATCATCCTGCTATCTATGGAGGAGGTGATGGGGCGAAATGGAGTGAACGCGGTTCTGAATCTTGCTTCTCTTTCCTCGCTGGTCGAAAATTATCCGCCAGATAACACCAGCCTGGGATTTCCCTTTTCCACCGTCAGTAACATCACGGAAGGACTGGAACACGCCTACGGACCACATGGTGGGCGAGGGCTTGCACTGCGTGTCGGACGGGCCTGTTTTAACTATGGCGTGCGCCAGTATGGAACGCAAATGGGCTTGACCGAAATGGCTTTCCGCCTGTTGCCTCTTCCGGCGAAGCTGCATGCGGGAGCCAAAGCCTTTGCCGAGCTGTTCAACAAATTTACCGACCAACAGGTCCGCGTGCAGGAAGAGGACGGCAGGCTGCTCTGGCACATCGAGCGCTGTCCACTTTGCTGGGAACGCAAAACACACGATCCGGTCTGTCACCTGGCGGTGGGACTGTTGCAGGAAGCTCTGTACTGGGTCAGCGGTGGAAAAGTGTTCAACGTGGAAGAAAAAACATGCATTGCCGCCGGGGATAAGACCTGCACGATTGTGATCGATCAAGCTCCGATGTATTAGCAGAGATCCCTCCCAACAAAACTGTAAATTATAAATGTCAGAAGCGTAAAAACAGGAACTTCCCGTCCCTGTTTTATTCATTTTGTGGAATAATTGCTTTTAATAATATGCTCAAGGTTATCCTTAACGCTCCGTATCCGATCACACCTTTTAATGAACCTGCACGGGATTTGCGCATACAAAACAGCCCCCTCTGGCTGCATCAGCGAAATGTTCTTGCTCCTTATACGACACGTGAAGTCGAGTTGAATGCGGGACAGCGCTTGCCCCAGCAACGCGAGGAAATGGTCGTATACCGGGATAATCTATTCTTCGACGCGGACTATCTCAACGAATTTATTACATCAGCACGCCGGAAGAAGACCGCCTGCCGCGCTGCATTTTCCGCCGATGACCCGGCTTTTCGAGAACATGCCTTGCCGCTCTCCTCTTCTTATACCCCGGCAGGACAATTGTATCTTGCCGATTTATGGTATTACCCGAGTGGTGCCGTTGCAGATGCCGAACCCCTGGTGGTTGAGCTTGGGTTGTCAGAAATGGGGTATTACCATGTGCCAACATATATGGCAGATCAAAGCGGCGATCTGACATTTCAAGTCCCTTTGCGAGCGTTGCTTGCAATTGACTCATGGGTACATATTTTCATCGCCGATGTGGTATTCGGCTTGTTTTCGCGGGGCGCCCGTTTCGAAAGACGCCTCAATGATGATATTGGCTTCAAATTGAAAGTCCTGGCGAGGGCTCTGTACGAAGGCAGACAGGTACTTGAGTGCTCCACACTTGTCCAGGTGGGCCGGAATTGCAGCATCGACCCGCGTGCCGTCATCCACGGCCCCACCACGGTTGGCGATAACGTGACGATCAACGCCGGCGCGGTGATCGAGAACTGCATCATCGGCAGTAACGTCAACATTTCGCAGGACGTCCAGCTGATGTTATCGGTGGTAGGAGATGGCACCTTTCTGCCGTTTAAGTCCGCGCTGTTCATGACCACCGTCATGGAAAACAGCATGATCGCACAAAATACTTGCCTGCAAATGTGCGTTATCGGGCGCAATACCTTCGTTGGAGCCGGCTCTACGTTTACAGACTATAACCTGATTCCCGCGCCGATCCGGGCCCTGGACGGACAGGGTCGCCTTAATTTTTCCAATCGCCCGGTGATCGGGAGCGCCGTCGGGCATAATTGCCGTCTGGGTTCCGGCATGATCGTCTACCCCGCCCGTACGATCGAGTCAGATGTTGTGCTCGCGGCCTCGAAAGACCGCCGCGTGATTGACAGGGATGTACGCTATGAAGATAGCGACCATCATAAGCTCAAATCGGCAAGCCTGCATCGCCGGTTATATCCTCGTCCCGGCGAGAGTCAACTGGAATCATGGTAGCCAGTGGATACCTTTGCATTCATTATCCATCCCATCGACCCGAAACGGGACGTGAGTCGAAAGTTCCCATGGCTTGGGCGGCTGCTGAACGAGAGACAGATCGACTTCTTCTCCACCTTCTTTCCACCGGTCTTTATCTCGGAGATCGAGGGCATTACCTCGCAGGCAACCGGCAAGGAAATAAAAGGCTGGTTTATCGCCTGTCCCTATACGCCCCGGCGGATGATGGAACTGCCAGAGCAGACGGTTTATCGTAAGATCATCCAAACCGGCCGTTTGGCCGAGAAACTTGGTGCACAGATCCTCGGACTCGGTGCCTTCACATCCGTCGTGGGAGATGCGGGTGTTACAATCGCAAACGCCCTAGATATACCCGTCACTACGGGCGATTCATACACTGTGACGGTTGCCGTGGACGCGATCCGGGAAGCTGCCAAGGTTATGGATATTCCGTTGAGTGGGTCAACGGCCGCGGTCGTCGGTGCGACGGGCGCGATCGGGCAGGTCTGTGCGGAATTGCTGGCGGAAGATGTCGAGCGGCTGTACCTGATCGGTCGCAGGCGGGAAGCACTCGAGGAACTGCGCCTCCGGCTCCTGGCTCGAGCAAGAGCCGAACTGATCGTCAGCACGAGCATGGAGGTCCTGGCGGATGCGCAGCTGATCCTGACCGTAACCAGCGCCATCCACGAAGTGATCCGCCCGGAGCACCTGCAGCCCGGGAGCGTGGTCTGCGATGTAGCCCGTCCCCGTGATGTTTCTGCAATGGTGGCGGCGGCAAGAGATGATATATTAGTAATTGACGGTGGAATGGTCGATGTACCAGGACCCGTTGATTTCCACTTTAATTT
>Ga0075429_100001183_pt1 | contig 21087 bp, 21 predicted proteins | sample RhiMetdeltSRZDD3_FD_75295 | JGI IMG/M metagenome (GOLD analysis project Ga0075429, IMG submission 75295) | Populus rhizosphere microbial communities from Tennessee, USA - Rhizosphere MetaG P. deltoides SRZDD3 | ecosystem: Host-associated > Plants > Roots > Rhizosphere > Soil | place: USA... | reverse complement strand
CATAGAAGCAAAATCATACTTAAGGAGCAAATTATGAGTAACAAAAATTTGCGCAATGTCATTCGAATCGTCCACCTGATCGCCGCCGCAACCCTTGGGATGTATTTCTACTCGCCCATGGCTGGCGATGAGGTGCTTAGACTTATCATTCAATTTGTAACCCTCCCCAGCATTGTTTTGACGGGTATCACACTCTGGCAGCAAGCCTACCTGAACAAACTTCTCAATCGGAACATACGCAAAGCGACGGCAAACTCTGCGCGCCGCATGCCTACGGAATAGTGTGATGTAAATTCTTCCCCTAACACCTGTTGTTTGCGTTAGCATCCTGTAAGAGTACCTGTTGATGTGTCTCGAGGTTTCGATAAGCTCAACCACCAGCTCGACAACCAGGCGGGAGAAGATGACGCTACTTTGACGGAACCAACTCCAAGCCACAAAAACGCGCCGAGACCCACCACTATAGTCCCGGTGCTCTTAGGGACGCTATGTTCGGCGGCTGTATGATGTATGTGCCGAGATGATTAGGTAAGTGCCATGAATCGCCTGACTGCCAATGCAACCGTCTGGTAATTTTCTTTGTCAATTACGGTCGTATCGACCGCTAGCCGCTCGCTCTCGATGTCAACCCAATCCATCGGTCCTTGATGGATGAGATTGAGAAAGGCTGCATCCTCGCCGCGGTCAATATGGCCAGGGTGGCGTGTCCCATTGGCAATACGTTCATGATAGCGGGCAATCAAAACTTCTGCCCTGGCTTCACAGCGAATTTGGAGTAGCCGAAACGAATATCGTTGACGCAGTCCTGCCCATTTCGCATTGGCGTACTTTGGATCAAAATTGCTCTCGACAATTTGGTCAACACTAGCGGACAGCAATCGTTCTATCTGTTGATAGAGCAATGTCCAACTTGCTACACTCAGCCGATTTGCCCATTCCTCAGTCGACCATCCCAGTGTGTCAAGTAAGCTTTCTTTGAGTTGGTCTTTACAAGTCAGTGGCAGTTTCAACTCCTGCGCCAAGGCCTCAGCCAGGGTAGTTTTCCCGGTGCCAGGATGTCCAGTTACGAGCACAATTGCAGGTATGTTCATGGCTGATCACAAAGCTTCCGACTGTCGCTTGGTTGATTCGAGTAGTGGTTGCACAGCTTGATCTTTCTGCACTTTTCCTTACACACCGCCGTGCCGCCGAACGGCTGGCTTTACCCTCTGGTGGGCGAGATTGGGCACCATCCCGGCGCTCTCCCGGGACGAGGCAACGCCACTTTGCCGGAACCCGCTTGAAGTCAATTAAGCGGCTTGACAACACGGCGACCCCCGGCAGCCTACCCTGAGCTTGTCGAAGGACTGCACGTCGTAGACTTCGTGCCCGCCGGATATCCCGCGAGGCGGGGCTGTGTTGGGCGGCTTACAACTTATGAATTGTCAATCGGACCCGAAGAGCGGATGGAAACCTTCGCCGCTAAATCGTGAACGCGTATTTTGTAAAACACATACTGTTCGAACAGCTTAAAGCCCATGCGCTCATTGATGCTCAACATAGGGCTATTCTTGTTAAAGTTATTCGTATCTACAAATTTTACTTCTGGATGGTGTTCGTGCACATCCAGCAACATAGCAGCTTTAAGCCACTTTCCTAGCCCATGATTCTGGAATTCACGCCTGACACCAGTCAGGCTAATATTTGCCTGGGTGGGTTTCGCTTCGCTATAGAACATATCGGTCATACCACTCAGCGTATGGTCAGGTTCCCGCGTCGCAAAAATTACACGTTCTGTTTTTGACTCTTCTAAGCGCTTAGCTTGTTTTACGAGCTCTTCGGGTGTGATGGTGTAGCTCATCCCTTCGAGATCATCTCTGGGTTGGTTGCGGTTGATCTCGGTGATCAGGTCACAAATGGGTTCTAGCAGGCTTGGCGTCGCTACAAGATCGATTCGGATCAGCTCCGTATCGGGATTCCACGACTGGCCTTCTGCGACCCATTCTTGCATTCGGTCCCAGTTTACTTGATCTATTGTCAGACGGTTGGTACGTTGTCGCCCCGCTTCGGTCGCACCGATCTTTTCTGAAAATCGAAACCCGCTCTCGAATTTCGTGTCCCACTGAAGCCAGGCTGCACCCACTTCTTGAGCATACGTGACGATCAACGGCAGAAGCTGGGTTCCGATACCCTGCCGACGGAAGGGGGCCAGAACCACAGGCTCGACATAAATGCTGTCCTTGTTGGCTTCATAATCGGGATTGTCCGGTTTCGGATGGTGCATGGAGCAAAACCCTACACACCTGGTGTCAGCGGCATAGAGTAGCGAGAAAATCACATGATCGCGAAGTTCTGGAATTTGGGAAAGAAATCGCCGCTGCTCTTGGTGTGATGGCACAGGCTCTTCAGGTCGAATTTCGGCAATAAAATCGGCGCGGGCAGTGAGCAGATCGTCCCACTGCTGTTCAGTCATTTTGGGTATATCTAAATCTACGATGCGTAGGTTGAGCATTCAATATCTCCAATTAAGTGCCGCCCGACGGCTGGCGTTTGCGTTAGCACCCTGTAAGGGTACTCGCTGGTGATCTCGACAGGCTCGATCCAGAGGAGTGGGACGAGACAACGCTGGTTTGACGCAACCAACTCCAAGCCCCGCAAACTACCTGAAAAGGCGCAGAGTCCCACCAGCCTGCCCTGACTGCCCGATAGGGCGTGTCGGAGGAGGTAAACGTCGTAGGCTGTCGCCACGCGGCGCGCGAGGCGGGGTTGTGTCAGCCTGTTTTTATCACGGCTGAAGCTCGATATGAAAAGATGTAAATAATCTATCGCTCAGTACAGCCTGCCTCTCCATATCGTTATGGTCAATTAATACATAAACTACAACTTTCACGTCAACTTTTGAGTCTCGCAAAAATGTAGTGTACTCTCTAAAGGCACAAATTGCACCCGCACCACAACGTCTTGTTCTTGTAAAATAATAAGTCTGCCCAAATTTCTGAAGTGAATACTCCTCATAATCTTCGCGGTGGTAGTATGCTTCTTGTTGTCCATAGTACAGACTTACGAAATCAATGTCATTAATTAGAAAGCATGAACTTTCACCTTCATGAGGCGCAGTTTGATTACACATTTCAATAAACGCTTGAATGGACTCTACCGTGTGAAACTGAATTTGATCAAAATAGGGTGGCTGTGACGTGAAAGAATACTCATCTGGTGATTTCAGGAATTCCCCCACCTGGATAAAGTCATAGGTAACAAGCGACCCAATGCGATACGTTTCGTCTCGTTGTGCTAAGGCGTAATTGCCAGGAAAATAAACTCTAAATGACTTCGCCAGGCTGTCAATCGTAACGATTGTTGGCACGCTGGGGACGAAGGGAGTAAAAGTGGGAAAGGGTGTATAGGTTGGATAGGGCGTATAAGTAGGATAAGGCGTTTGTGTCAGGAATGGTTGAGTGGGAGCAGACTCGCTGGAGCCCCTGCCACAGGAAGTTAATAGAAGCAAAGCCACCATAAAAACCAAGATCAGACACAACTTCTTTTTATACATCTTTTCCCTACTGCATTCGTAATATGTTTATCAGAACGGGCTAACGGTTGGCGTTTGCGTTAGCACCCTGTAAGGGTACGCGCTGGTGGGCGGGATTGGGCACCATCCCGGCGCTCTCCCGGGGCGAGACAACGCCGCACTGACGGAACCTGCCTGAGCCCCAGGAAACTGCTTGAAAACATGCAGACATCCACCAGCCCGCCCTGACTGCCCGTTAGAGCGTGCCGAAGAGGGCTGTGTTGGGCAGCGATCAACTCTGACTTTTTTGTGCCAGCACCGTAAACACGTTATCCTCTGGTTTGGCCGGCTGGAAAGTGAACTGACTATAAAACCTAATATCGTCAAAGCCTGCTCGCTCAAACAATGCCTGTACTTGTGTTTGATCGTAAGATACGGTGGCAGGAGAGCGATGGAATGTTTCTTCTGCCGTCACTTTTTCATCAACGATCATTTGGTAGATGTCTTCGGTATGCTCATACCGGCTATTGGGGTCATAGCGTGATTTGATGACCCTCCGAAATTTCACCCCATCTTCTTCTCGAACAGCGCTTTGCTCCCATTCGAATTCGAGGGGATCGCCATCATTCCGCAATTTCATAAATGAGGCAGAAACCACGCCGCCTGGCAAGAGGTGATCGGATAATCGTTTCAATGCCTGGTCGACCATCTCTGGCTCGACAATCAATTGAAATGAACTGGATGGGATCAAGATCGTCTGATACTTTCGGGGAAGTTCCAACACTTCCATGTATTGTTCGTACACAATCGGATGCAACCCCAAATTTGTTGCCTTCTGCCGACATAAGGCGAGCATATCAGGCGAGTTATCCACGCCATCAATATCAATTCCCTGCTGTAGATAGTCCAGTAACAAACGACCTGTCCCACAACCAACATCCAGCACAGGTTGACCATATTTCCGAATGATTTCCAGGTAAAAAGACCGATCGGGCCAATCGGAGGTGTCTCCTCGTAGTACATCCCAGGCTTGTGCGATTAGGCCTTTGTATTCATATTCGGGTAAATTCATACGCCTCCAATAGTAATGATTGTTGTTAACCAATGTCAATTAGCTGCCCAACGGTGTGCGTTATGCCCCGCCTGCTCTCTGCGGGGTACTGGGGGGACGAGACAACGCCACTTTGTCGGAACCAACTTCAAGCCAAGAAAATTGCCTGAAAACGCGGCGACTCTCGCCAGCCCGCCCTGAACTTGTGGCAGGCGGAGACATGCTGTGCCGGGAGGCAATGTTTCGTTGACTCTATCACTTAAAGGATACTCAACATTTATTTTGGTATGCTTGTCTATCACCTAGAAAACAGCGCCGGAATTGCGTAACCAAATGGCCGCCAACATCAATGCCGATTGCACGATCCCGGCAATTAAGAAGATGCCCAAGTGTGTCAAAAATTGCTGTTTATTTCGTACATCCCAAGTGAGAGATATCACACCGAGCATCAAAGCAACTGGTAAATAGAAAAAGCCGACCGAGAAAGCTCCTATGATCGAAAAGGCACTCATGACACCGGCTGCAACCCAGGTAATCAAGCTACCACGAGGATCGCCCCGCACGAATATAAATGTGCTGATGAAACTAAGAGATACCATTTCAAGGAAATATAGGCCGGGCAGCGGCCACATGCTCTGGTAAGCGCTTATACTGAACCAGAGTACAAGCGTAATGGTTAGGCAGACAACTGCTGCCAGGATCGCCAGAAGTAGCTCAAGGCGAGATACCACTACACTTTGTTTTGCGACTTGCACAACTATTCCTTTTCACTGCACTGGTAGAGACAGAGAAGCTACCGGCACCTGATTATTTTTTTACACGATCTGCCGCCCAACGGCTGGCGCATGAGCCGCCGCAAGCGCGCAGAATACGAAAGCACTGAAATATCCATGATCTCGCGCCCGCACCGGTCGGACTGCATGTGCGCTCGATCGTCATCCTTGCGTATTCAGCGTAGCATCAATGTAGCGCATCGAGGAATAGAGATAGGGATCAAAGTATCGGCTCCAGAAATTTCCGCCATAGATGTTTGCCGTTTCATGTTCGACAAATACGCGTTCATATCCCTGCTGATGGGACCACGCAAGCGCACGCTGCAACAGGGCAGTTCCAACGCCTTTTCCTCGGATCTCTGGCCGGACATAGGCGGATTTGATTTGTGCCGTATTCGTTTGCTCAAGAAGGAAGCCCTCTCCACCGATCGTTGACTCTCCGACAATCAGGTAGGCAGCCGGCTCATCCTGTTCATCGTACACGAAAAACACATCACCCTGCTGTGCGTGTGCGACTAAATCTGCAAGTACTCCCGGTTTGTCTGTTGGTTTCTCGACGAATATCGGGGCTTCTGGATAGTAACGATTATGCTCCGTTTGCAGCGTGATGAGTTTGCGTACGTCCGATTCTACACGAATTGTCGCAGTAGGCTGTTCATTAACGGTTGAACAATCGCGAAGTCGTTCTGCGAGGATGGCTCCAAACCCTAACAGATAGAGTGTCTCTTGCAGGATGGTGTCATGAGCAAAATGCCTGATGAGGTGAAGATGGATATGATGATTGGCCCATTTCTGGGCGAGATACATATACATCCGCTGATATAGTTCTTGTTTCTTCGCCACGATCGCACTATGGCAATATTCAAGGACGATCGCGGCTTGCTGTCCCTTCCACTGAAATGGATCGTCAGTCACCATATAGGCCAGCAAGTTATTCTGCTCAAGGATCACCACGCCAGGATATGCGAGTTTGGATTGAAGTGCATTATATATCCAGGATGGTTCCGTAATGACACGGGAAGGTAGTAGGGGGCTGTGTTCTTGTTCCTGCTTATAATTCTCGATAAATAATGCAACGGCTGGTTCAAGATATTCTTGGGTCAATGGGGTGAGAATATAGGGCATGTGTTTCTTCCTTTGGAGCCTGACACGATTAAGTTCGAGTACAGCACCCCCACCAGCCTGCCGTCAGCCTATCGCAGGGGGTTGCACGTCGCAGACATCGTGCCCGCGCAGGGTATCCCGTCAGGCGGGGCTGTGTTTGCCCGCTGCATTGGACTTGCAGTGTTATTTTCGAGCTACACCAAATCAGGGAGCACTTCTTGTATGTGTTTGTATTGATTATTGATGTAATCAATCTGATGCACCATCATACGTACCACGTCTCCCGGCTCCTGTTTATCTGCAAGTGGAATACTATGTGCCTCCCTGGCAGCTATTTCGATACCATCAAGCGTGGAAATTAGCTGTTGGATCGAAACTTTCCAATCATGACCTTCACCTTCAGCTTGTCCCAATTGCTCAGTTAATTCGATTGCCTCTTTGTACCAAATATTCACCTTTGGAAGCCATTTCTTCAACCACACCTGCGCTTCTGGTGGGACAGGAATGTCTAGTATTTCGGTCTTGTTAGCCAATGCTGCAGCGCCTCGAATACCCGCAAGTGGAGTTCGTAGATGAAACAGAAATTCGTGGAGTGCGCTATAACTACTAATCGACATGGTGATTGTGCGGGCGAATGGCTGGTATGCCTCAATGGCTCGACAACCAGGCGGGACGGGACAATGCTACTTACTCGATTAACATATCAGCAATACGATTCAACACTGTTCGCGCAGATGGGCGGTCATAATTCGCTAGAACAATTACGGTATAACCCAAATCATACATCAAAGCAAAGGCATCGCCACCCAGAGCGCGTCCACCATGGCCTATCACATGACCATGTTCTCCATCGTCTAGGATATGAAAGCCATAACCATAGCTTACACCTGCCTGTTCTCCTGTTGCATGAGGAATGAAGCATAGTTCCAGGTGAAGCCTGCCTACCAATCGCTGATTTTGAAGTGCTTGAAAGAAAAGAAAAAGATCTTGTACTGTTGAAAAGCAATGTTCAGACGGACTACCTTTCACTGCATAGATGAACTGATTGCTACGAAGTTGTCCGGCCTTTGGGGTGAACCAGTTTTCACGAGTGTAACCAATCGCACAGTTTGCAATTGGTACATCCATTTCGTAGAAATCAGTATCCTTCATGCCTGCTACTTGAAAGATTTCACTTTTCATGTACTCGTAATAGGATAATCCTGAAACTTGTTCAATCAGAGCGCCAAGCACAACATAGCCAGCATTGCCGTAGTGATGACGTGTTCCCGGTGAAAATAAAAGGGGGGTATCGGCGAATAATTTCAGATAACCATTTATGGTTCGTAGCTCAGAGCGTGCAGCCCGATATGCGTCGTTCCAATAGCTATCAAACCCCGCTGTGTGTGTCAGAAGCTGGTGAACAGTAATTTGGTCAGCGTAGGGCAAACTGGCATCGTAGATCGAGATGGGAACATGCAACTCAAGTTTTTCTTTCTCGACTAATTGCATGATGGCTATTGCCGTGAACATTTTTGTGACAGAAGCAATATTGAATTTGGTGTCAGGTTGATTGTGCAGTAGTTCCGGACGAATCGCATACCCGCGCGCAGTTGTTAGAATTGGATGATTTTTATGAGCAACAAGCAGGGCTCCAGAAAATTTATCGGCGGACTCTTGCTCATCTAAAAAGGTGTGCACTTTTTGTATTAACTCATCATCAATCAAAATGTCTCTCCATTAAAGAAGCCAGCCTCTTTCAGCGTATTGACTGATTCTGACATGAACCATAAATCGTTTCGATCAATGCTCACCTGAATAGGTGCTTCTCCGTCTTGCATTCTTAGCGAGATCGTATTTACTTGAGTGGTCTCAGAACCAACCAAGTATGGATCTAGTATCCATCCATGGGCGGAGTGACGTAGCCTTGCCAGAAGCGGCAACTGAGAGGATGCACGCATGGATTGCAGGAGAGGTAAAACATGATATGAATTCATCTTCCTGAACAACTGGTCTATTAGTCCCGTATCAACCTTCGATAGTCTCGATATTTGAGCATTTGCATTTTGAGGTATATAGTCCCGTGTACTCCACAACTGTCAAAAATATGCTCGCAGATGATAAACGATAGCTTTATAGGATTCATTTGAAACCTTCTTGTTCGATAGATAAGCAAACATAAAGGCCCGATCCTCGTGAAATTTCGCTCCTTCCAAGGCTGTTTCAATTGACTTCAAGAATTTAGACTTTTCATATACTTCAACTTGAAAACTTTTGTGGCGCCCAACGGCTGGCGTTTGCGTTAGCACCCTGTAAGGGTACCCGCTGGTGGTTTCGACAGGCTCAACCCAGCGGGGCGTGACGAGACAACGCCGCACTGACGGAACCAGCTTTGAGCCTGGGTCGTCGCGGAGGAATCCAGGCTCTGTTAATCAGCTGGCTTCTCTATATGATCACCGGGGTTATCGTTGAGTAGATCATCAAGAACCTTATCTCTCCTACTCCGCGCAGGATCGTCTGCATCAAACCATTCGTGTCCACACGTCGTACATTTCCAATCTGGCTGGCCAGGCATAATAATACATCCGCCCAGGATCAATTCACCCCGTTCAACTGCATCCATTCCTTCAGAAGTGGGTCTGCCATATAGGATTCCCACGAATTTCGACGAGCCGCATAGGGGGCAGTTTTTGGGTCTTCGAAGTTCCATGGATTATTCTCCTTCGGGCCGCCTGACCAGCGTTCATGCAGAATGACTCCGTATAAAACTCTTAGGACACAGGTCCGCTTAAGTACCCCTATTTTTCTTAGATGGAAAAAAGTATAGACTCCTCATCCTCACAAATCAATAGCCCGCCAGCACCAAACTTACAAGGCAGGGTTTGCGAATGGATCGTCGCCTGCCGGATAACGAACGGCGGTGTAATAGCCATCCTGGTCACTGTGCTCCCTGAATGCTATTAAGCATACAAGAAAAACGGTGATCCGGCAAGTGTGGTGGCGCTTTGCGCCACTCCTCGCAACGACATGCTAGGGGGTTAGCCCCAACCTCATCTGATGCCATTCGGCGCCGCCATGGGTGGACCTGGATGGGCCTGCGTGGGCGAATCCCATTCGTTCGTAATACACGATCAGATGTGTTTTGCACAGCAGCAGCACATTTTCCTTCCCTCGTTCCCGCGCTTCCTCCACAAACAGGGACATTAACTGGCTGCCAATGCCCTGCTTCTGATATTCAGGCAGGACAGCTAATGCAAAGACGACCATATTCTTCCCGGCGGGGTCATGCCCGATCAATTGTTTGAGCTCCTCATCGCTGATATCGTTCTGATTGGTCGCGGCGCTGTTCAGAATACCAACGACCCTTCCATCCACTTCTGCGACAAGGAAGCCTTCGGGGAACGTTTCGATGCGGAGACGGATCGTCTCGCGGCTCGCGGCTTCCTCGGGCGGGAACCCGGAGGTCTCGACGGTGAAACATACGTCCAGGTCTTGAGGGAGTACATGCCTGATCAGGATCTCGTTCATGATTTGAATCCTTGCAAGGGTCGAAGAGTGGGGAATGAATTTTCATCACGCAGATCCCAAAGCGCACGCATGTTTCAAAAAGGTCTCCTCGGTGCTTTCTGTATGCTCCGTGGTGAATCTCTTCGCTAAGAAAACGAACTATAACACGCCAGAATCCTTAAGCACGGCTAAGAGTTTGGGATGCCGGATTCTATTTTTATTTAACTGCTAGAATCATTATTATGCTGAAACCTATCTCCTATTTACTTCACTCCTGGCTTTTACTCGTTTTGATAGGTTCATTCTCGAGCATTGTGTATTACCTCAACAATGAACCCGTTGCCGCGGTCACGCCCGCCGAAATCGTCGCGCCTTCCATACCTATACAGGATCAGCCCACGCCCGTTCCCTATACGCCTGTCCCACCGGTCCCCAGCGCACCTGTCGCAGTTCCGGAGACAGGCTGGTCTGTGCTCCAGCCCGGGCTCGAGCGGCGTGTGATCGAGATTTACGATAACCAGAACGCACACGTGGAATCGCTCCACATCTGGCGCATCGATCAAAAATACTTCCGGCTGGATGTCGCCCATCAAAGTACGCCCAGAACGCTGGAGGCATGGCAACAGGAGACGAATGCTGCGATTGTCCTCAATGGCGGCTACTACAGTATTGCGAACGAAAGATATTTTCCGGACGGTCTGACCATTGTCAATGGACAGGCTCATGGACGAAGCTTTAATGGATTTGGAGGGATGCTGGCGATCCAGGAGCAGCGGGCCGAATTAAGATGGCTCGTGGAGCAACCGTACACTCCCTATGAGAGACTCTATGCCGCCCTGCAGTCGTTCCCGATGCTTGTCAAACCGGGCGGCGCCCTCGGCTTCGGCGCGGAGAGGGAAAACCACGTTGGCGCAAGACGAACCGTCATTGCACAGGATAAGAATGGACGGATCCTGTTGATGGTTGCGCCGCAGGGATATTTCACGTTGCACCAGCTCAGTCTCTACCTGACGGACTCAGACCTGGACCTGGACATTGCCATCAACCTGGACGGGGGAGGGTCTACCGGCATCCTGGTTGCGAACCCGCGCGAGCTCATCGCTCCTACCAGGCCGATCCCGTTCGTGATCCTGGTCTATCCGCGCTGACCCGACCCGGGCCCCACCCAGCCTCCCCCAAATACGACAGGAGAATTATTTTTTAATCTCTGAGCTTTTTATGTCGTATTTGGTGGAAGTGCCCCGATAGGGGCGGTGGGGGCTAGGTCCTGCTACAATCATGTGTATGACCGCGTTTCTTCGCATTCTCCTCCTCTTTCTTCTGTCCTCTTTTCTCCTCAGCTGCAACCCAATTCCCGAGCCAACAGTCCCTCCAACACCAACTCTCACCCCAACTCCTTTCCCTTCCCCCTTTTCCACCTCATCTCCCACACTGGAACCCGCCGATACGGGCTGGCAAGTCTTAAGACCCGGCCTCGAGCGGCGGATGATCCGTCTCTTCAATGAAGAGAACCAGCACGTCGAGTCCCTGTATATCTTCCGTCTGGATCAAAACCTGTTTCGTCTGGACGTCGCCTACCACGAGACGGCGCAAAATATCGAAGACTGGCAAAAGGAAACGGACGCCGTCATGGTCGTCAACGGCGGTTTCTTCCGAATGGAGGAGGAGAAATATATTCCCAATGGACTGACCATCGTCAATGGACAGGCGCTGGGAAGCAGTTACGCTGGGTTTGGAGGGATGCTGGCGATCCACGAAGGCTGGGCGGAATTGCGATGGCTGGCACAGAACCCTTATATCCCCGGCGAGGCGCTGTGGGCGGGACTACAGTCCTTCCCGGTGCTTGTCAAACCGGGCGGGGAGCTTGGGTTCCCGGCAGAGTTCGAAGACAACCTTATGGCCCGACGCACCGCCATCGCGCAGGACCGTGAGGGACGCATCCTCTTCCTGCTCGCCGCGCGCGGACATTTCACGCTGCACCAGTTGAGTCTCTACCTGACCGGGTCCGATCTTAACCTCGAGATCGCCATCAACCTAGACGGCGGTCCCTCGAGTGGGATCATGCTGGCAGAGCCGCGCGAGATCATCCCATCGCAGACGTTATTGCCGATTGTGATCCTCGTGCATGCTCGCTAAACGGACAGCAGCTGCGTGCGGTCGGGATGGAATTACAACTTTCCGAAGGCAATTCCCTTATAACTCCAACCGCAGGAAGTGATGACTTCCTGGATGGGTTTCTTTAGCTCATTCGTGTTGAAACGATATTTATAGACCTGCCCGGGTTTAAGCTCTTCGGTGAATGCATAGGCTGTGCCAAACTCGATGGATGTTTTTTGTCCCTGAAACTTTGTGGCGGAGAAGGAAAGGGATGGCACACCCGCTCTCCATTCCACTGTGTACTCCTCGTCCTTCGCCCGGACATCATGTTTGGCTTCGTCGAATTTCATATACACGCGAAAGACTTTGGTCAGGCTCGCTTCGGCGAAGATCTCAAACCATCTGGCGTCCACTATCTTCCACTCGGCAATCAGATCCGCACCCTCTGCACTTCCATCGACGATTTGATAGGGAGCCGTATCTCGATTCAAAGCCAGCAGACGCTGGCGTACTTCACCCGCTGAGAGGACCGGCGTGTTCTTATCCGGTTTCTTTCCAAAGCCAAAAAGTCCCATAACTATAAGCTCCTGATCTCAAAGAATCCATAAATTTCCAACGCCGTGCGAGATCAGCACCGGCGTGATCGATCCTACGAGAAACGCACGATATCGATCGCGAAGCGGACTTCGTCTGCACGTGGTTGATCGAGGTCGCCATATTCGCGGTCCACCCAGGACCGCAGTTCCTCTATGCTGGCATCGAACACAGGGTTGGGGATGTCCCATGAATCCGAGTAGATGCGCGAGGCAAAACGTTCCAGTTCTTCACGTAATGTGTACGTCAACGGGTAGCGCATCACTTCTACCTCCGTCAGGTGGGCGCCCATCGATCGCAATTCCTGCACGAATTCTTTATGATCCTGGAGGCCCGGGTTGGAAGCGTTGAATCCCTGGGTTTGCAGCCAATCCCGCCAGAAGCTGCGCAGCCGTTCACGGATCGAAACCCCGGCTGAGCCCCAGGTCTTCACATTGAGGTAGGCGCCGCCCGGCTTGAGCAGGCGCGAGAGCTCGCGCAGCACGTCGCGCCAGGAAGGGATCAGGTGCAGGATATGGACGGTCATCACAAAGTCAAAGTGCCTGGAGGGGAAAGGCAGATACGTCGCGTCCGCCTGTGCGATGCGCGCCGACGGGAACTTTTCCTGCAGCTTCATCAACATCCTGGCTGAGATGTCGCAGCCCATGAGATCGAGACCGTGCTGCAGCAGGGGGATGCTAATGCGCCCTGTGCCTGTCCCTACGTCGAGCAGGCACGCTCCGGGTCCGGTGATATCCAGAATGGCCTGGATGCCCGGCTTCGCCATGGTCTCAGGCAGGGGACGGGTCTGGTCGTAGAAATTCGCGGCGCGGTCGAACGAGCGGCTGTTATTCATGCGGACCTCGCTATCATTATTATAGCGGTTTGTACTCCCAATCTCGCGGTCAATTCTTCCGCACCGTATCTTCCACCTTGCAGCAGGGTTGTTTTTGAACATAAGACACATTCGAGAGGAGGCTGAAATGTCTGTAACGTCGAGGGTTGAAGGTGAGAATCGTCCGCTGCTTTCGGCACGCCAGGTTGGTGTGGCTGCAGCATTCGGTGGAGCCGCGCTGGCAGTGGTGCTGGCAGGTCTCACCATTCCCATCCCCGGTACGCCGGTGGTCACAGATCCGCGTGAGATCTTCACGACGATCGGTGCCTCTCTGACCGGTCCTATTGGCGGCATCGTGATCGGGATCCTGGCCGGGATCGCCGAGCCCGGCATTCCGCTTGCCAGTCTGCTGGCGCACATTGTCGGCGGCATTTACAATGGTTTCGTCTACAAGAATCTAAGCTGGCGCTCGAATGAAAACAAAGGCAGGTCGCTGGTGTTATGGGCCCTGCAGGTGATCGGTTATTACGTGCTGATCGTTGTGCCGCTCTTCGTTCTCGGAGTCATGATGTTCTATCCCGACCCCTCCAACGGCACGTTCTTCGCATTCCTTACCACCCTGGAGGCTGCCGTCATTCCCGAGATGATCTTCACCACGACTGTCACGACCATTATCATGGCGGCGCTTCCCGAACGCTACCGGCGTCCGCTCTGGTAAGCGCGTTTCCATTCCCTATTGAATTCGTCTGATGTGACCAGGTCGCAACAAGATTGTTGCGACTTGGGTTATGTTTTGTCCCAAGGCTCATGGAAAACGACATCGAATTTAGAGGTGTGTCCTTTCGCTATGCGGGCGCGCAAAAGGATGCTTTACAGGCTATCAATCTAACCATACAGCCTGGCGAGATCGTGCTGGTCACCGGTCCGGCAGGGAGCGGCAAGACAACCTTCTGCAGCTGTATCAATGGTCTCGTGCCTCATTATCATGAAGGCGAGCTCCTGGGGCAGGTCATTGTGCGCTCGTATGACACACGCAGGGCGCGCATCGGCGGCCTGGCATCGCTCGTGGGGATGGTATTCCAGGATCCCGATAGCCAGCTGGTCACCAGCAGTGTCGTGGATGAAGTGGCATTCGGTCCTGAGAATCTGGGGGTACCCCGCACGGAGATCAACCGGCGCGTGACCGAGGCGCTGTCTGCCACGCGTCTCACCGGCTTCGAGGAGCGTGAGCCACATAATCTCTCGGGTGGGGAACAACAAGCCTGTGCCATTGCCGCGACATACGCCATGCAGCCCGATATTTATGTGATGGATGAGCCACTTGCCAACCTGGACCCCGAGGGCCGTCTGCAGGTCTTACAGGTTCTCATTGACGTGGCAAAGCTGCGTCAAAAGACTCTCATTATCGTGGAACACTCCCTGGAGGAAGTGCTGCCGTTCGTCGATCGCGTGATCGTGATGGAGGCAGGGAGGATCGTGCGGGATGGAACGCTCGACGAGGTGCTGGCAGGAGGCGATCTCCCCCGGGTCTTTACCCGCCCGGCGATCGTGCGGCTTGCCGATACGTTCGGACTTGACCTGAAAACGTTTTCCGCCGAAAAATTCTATGCGGACCTGACTGCCCGAAAACCCCTGGGAATGATCGAAGCGGCGGCAGCCCCTGCTCCTGTTATGGGAACGTCCTCCACTGCCTTGATCGAGTTCAGGAATGTCCATTTTGCGTACAAAGGGCAGCCCGCCTTACGCGGCGTAAACCTGACGATTTATGAAGGGGAATTGGTCGCCATCCTGGGGCGGAACGGGTCGGGGAAAACAACACTGGCACGACATATTATTGGTTTGTTACATCCAGCGCAGGGAAGCGTTATCGTGGGTGGGAGGGACGTGGCACGCACGCCCACCCACGAGTTGACTCAGCAGATCGGCTTTTGCTTTCAGAACCCCAACCATCAAATTGTCTCTTTCAAGGTGCGCGACGAAATGACCTTTGGCCTGAAAGCACATAACATCGATCCGGGGGAATTCGAAGGCCGGATTCAGCGTGCGTTGGAACTGGTGGACCTGCTGGACGTGATCGAGGCAGAAATCTTCGACCTGGGCAAGGGACAAAAACAGCGGCTTGCCCTGGCCTCGGTGCTGACGCTCAACCCGCAGATCCTGGTGATCGACGAGCCTACCACGGGACAGGACCCGCAAATGACCCGGGAGATCTTTGACATCATAAAACATCTGAATGACCTGGGCACCACTGTGCTGATGATCACCCACAGGGTGGATTATGCCGCGAGCTATGCTCAGCGCGCGATCGTCATGAACCGCGGCGAGGTTGCTTTCGACGGGCCTGTGCTGGACCTCGTGGCGGATGTGGACATGATGCGAGCGAATGCGCTCGAGCTTCCGGATGTTACGAAGCTTGTCCTGCAACTGCGCAAACATGGCATCCCGCCCTGGACCATCCAATATGAGCAGCTGGAGCACTACCTGCGCCTTTTGATGGAGAACTCGCATGGCGATTGAATATCAAAAGGGGCACGGCTTTCTTCACCGATTGGATGCACGCACGAAGTTACTCTTATTCGTGGGGATGACTATTCTTGCGATTGTGGTAGTTGACCCCATCCTGATGGGACTCTTGTTCACGACGTTGTACATCCTCGGCAGGCGTTCTGTAAACCCGAAACTGCTGAACTCCAACCTGCGCGTCCTGATCGTCGTTTTCCTGACCTTTGCCATATTCCAGATTATTTTCTTTGAAACAGAGGATTCCCACTTTTTGTTCTATCTCATTCCATTCAGGGACTGGATTCCCGTCACGGTGGAAGGATTGATACGCGGGCTGGCGGTGTTCTTCCGTTTTTTTAGCGTTGTCCTGGCGGTCCACCTGATGCTTTATACCACCCCGCCGGTCGACCTGGCGCTTACGATTACCAAGCGTGACCAAAGCCCGCGCAGAGACACAGAAATCGCTCTCACACTGATCCTGGGATTCATCCTGTTCGTGATTGCTCATCTGGTTCGAGCGGAGGATATTCGGGCTCTCCCCTTCGATGGCTGGCTGCGGACGCTGGTGATTTTCTTCGGCGCTCTGCTCGCCGCCTATCTGTTTCAGAAGCTCGCCGGTCATGGATTACCCCCGGAAATGGGCATGGCATTGACACTGGGGTTCGCCACGGTGGGTCTCCTGTCCAAGCAGACGGAGATCATCATGGACGCACAAAAAGCGCGTGGGTACGATGTAAAGCCCAGGAACCTCATCCGTCGGCTACAGGTCTTCGCGGCACTGCTGCTTCCCATCTTCCTTGCCACCCTAGAGCGTTCCCAGGACATTTCTGTGGCAATCCTATCGCGTGGTTTTGACTATAATATCGGTGCCCGCACGTATCGCCGCCAGCTTAAGTTCCAAACACAGGACTACATGGTCCTGGCAATCCTTGTACTGCTGTTATTTGGCAGTCTCTATCTCAATTATCTCCAACTTGGAAACCTAATGGAGCAGTTCGTCCTGAACCTGCTCAACAGGCAATGATTGCAAACTAAAAAGGAGAAGACGATATGACTGAGCACTTCCTTGACGGTTCCGTGACCCAGCCTTTCTGGGATAACTCTGTCGCCCCTCGCCTCGAAATCGATCCGGGAGATACGGTCATCTTTGATTGTCCCGAACCCTGCGGGCAAGTCACTCCCGAATGGACCGATGAAATGCTGGCAAATATCTCGTTCGATCCGATTCACGCCCTGGTTGGCTCCGTCTATGTAAAGGGCGCGAAGCCGGGCGATGCCTTGCAAGTGGAGATTTTAGATCTCAAGCACAAAGGCTGGGGCTGGAGTGGTCACTTACAACATTTCGGTCTGTTGGCAGATGATTTTGACTTTGCCTATATTCATCACTGGAGGCTCGAAGGCAATCGTTGTATTTTTGGCGTGCAGAATATCGTCCTGCCCTTCGAGCCGTTCTGTGGATGTATGGGCGTCGCGCCGCAGGAACCAGGACGGATCACCACAATAGCCCCCGGAAAGTTTGGCGGCAACATCGACATCCGCGATCTTCGGATGGGGACTACCGTGTGGTTTCCGGTATTCGTAGAGGGCGCCTTGTTTGCATGTGGCGACTGTCACAGCGCACAGGGAGATGGGGAACTGGGTGGGACAGGCGTCGAATCTCCGATGGCGGTGACCCTGCGCTTCGATGTTCGTAAGGACGTGTCGGTAAAGGAATTGCAGTTCGAGACAACCGGGCCGCTCGAAAGAGCCGATTCGATGGGATATCATGTCACCACCGCCACCGGTCCCGACTTAATGGAAAACTCGAAGAATGCAGCCCGTTATATGATTGATTGGATGGTGGACACGTATGACATCACGCGCAGCCAGGCCTATGTGCTGTGTAGCACCGCGGCGGACCTGAAGATCAGCGAGATCGTAGATGCACCAAATTTCATTGTTTCGGCGTATATGCCGCGCAGCATTTTTAGTCACTAGCCTGAATCAAACTTGGAATATAGGCTCCCGTTGTGGGCCGTAACCGGCTATTTTAAGAGATCAAGATAGTAGGAGAGTGTGCATCTAATTTCAGTCGGGAAGTCATTTCCGGCTTTAGCAAAAGCAATGGACTGCGGATGATGGAAACCAGTCTCTCGCCCGGCCACGCTTCCATTCTCCGCGTAGCGAATCATTTCTCCATCTACGCCCACCCAGAGTATCCCATCGAAGGAATTAATTGCCGCTGTCCAAACGTGGCCTGGCAGTGGCCCGGTGAGGATTAACCCACCCTGCGGGTTGAATTTTAGGATTGCGCCGGAGTCAAGCAGGTCGTAGTCTGCCACCCAGACGTTTCCATTCATCGGGTTAATTGTCACCGCGACCGGGGAATGTAAGTCGGATATTTGGAGTAATTCTTCCCCCTCAGAGGAGAGCTTGAGTAACGCACTGGGGTCCACGGTTGTAAACCAGACCTCGCCATTGCGCGGGTCCACAGCAATTTGATGCGCAGCATTGGAGAAAAAGAAACCAGCAGTCCGCATTTCGAACAGCTTTTCGCCATCCGCTGTGAGATGCGTGAGTGTGCGATTGACTCCATCTGCCACCCAGAGACTACTGTCAAGCGGATTTATAGCAACCGAATACACTTGAGAGAAGCCCTCCACCCTTCGCAGTGGTTTTCCATTCGGTGCCAGCTTTTTCATGAGGGTTCTTTGTCCGTCTGTATCCCATGTATTGACCCAAGCGCTTCCATCGGCTGGGTCTACTGCGAGCACAGTTATGCGATACCCTTGAAAACGGTCGAGGATCCTCCCTTTTGCATCGACCTGCACCACTTGATCGTAATGTATCTGGTCCAGGTCATTCAATTCTGGAGCCCAGATGATATTCCGCTTCAGGTCGATTCCAATGCCCCCGCTTTGCCCAAACTGGGTTTGCAACAGACGTTTCCCGGTCGGACACATCTTCACGAGTTGTGTCTCGTTCAGCATGTCGCCTGCGTCCATAACCCAAACGTAGGAAGTTGGTCTGCCTATTTGGTAGAGCGCGAGAATAAAGGAAAAGGATATGATGAGGAAAATCATCAGGAGCCAAATTTGTTTCTTCATCGTGTTCCTTGTATAGTACACCTTCAGAGGGATTCAGCGGCGGGGAACGATCTCCTGGTTTTCATGTCAGGGTAAGAGTGTGGACCTGAGCACTCTCAGCAGTATACTGTTAAGACAGCTCGAGCCGAGAATCGATCTTAACAGCAGATTGCCCTCTACAGGGAGGCTGCGCGGTCGTCCGAGAACGCCGCGAAGCGTCCTCGCAATGACACCTTACTAGTTCTTATTGAAATACTGCATGGGCACCCAGGCGTTCAAGCCAAGCGTGAACTGAGCGATCTTATCCCCATTTGCAAAGATCACATATTTATCGTAGATTGCCTTTTGGCTGGAGATCTTCGTGATCCGGATGTCGTTGTAAATGGGCGGAAGGAGCACTTTGGCGTGCGTGCCGTACTCATCCGATTGTTCGCCACAGACCAGTCCACATTTTCCGTCCACATCCACCCGTTCGAGGAAGTACATACAGCAGACATATCTATCGTAGTTCAGGCACTGGGTTGCCAGGAACTCAATTTTTTCGCTGGTTTTGAAGAAAGGCATGGTTCACGCTCCATCCTGATTTTGTTACATAATGCATTTTTTCACAATTGACAAACGTCACAATTTTGTATCTTTGCGCGGGAGAAGGCAATCGTCCAAGCCTCCGGGATCAGAAACAGCGGATAGCCATTGGCGACGAATTAGAGTGGGCTAAGCGATACCTGAGCTTGCTCCTATTTTACGCAGGCATCGTAACAGCACCCGCCCTGCCTCGTTAGACAAAAGGAAGAAAAACCGCAAGACTCAACTTTTCAGTCCGGGGGCAATGATAAATTCCACTTAAGAAGGAGATAAACCGATGAAAACTCATACTCATGAACTTGAAAACGAATATGAAGCCATTCAGCAGCGCACTCGTCCCGTCAAACCGATCCTGGGAGGTTTCCTGGTCGGCAGCGTGATCGGTGTTGCAACCGCTCTGCTCTTCGCGCCAAAATCTGGTGAAGAGACGCGCACCCAGATCCGCGATCGCGCGGTCGACCTGCGTGACCGCACGGCCGATACTGTCAAGGACACCGTCTCGCAAGCCCGCACTAAGGCTTATGAGATCAAGGACACCGTGACTGATACCGTCCGTGAAAAGGCGGACGAATTGAAACAGCGCGGCAAGCACGTGGTCAATCGCAAGCTTGACGATGTGTCTGAGGCGGCCGAAAGCGGAAAGAAAAAGGTCAACGAATATTAAGCCCCTGTTACGAACAAAATAATGTTTCATGTAAATTGACCCTCTCCTGCTCACAGGAGAGGGTCATCGTTTAGAAGGTAATTACAAAGGTCCAGGTCTGCCACAGGAAACCCTTTCTCTCCATCGGGTGTTATTGCACTTGATGAAGGGACAGAAAAACGTTGCCGTCCGAACTCTTTATTAGTTACTCCCGCGCCCAGACGCCGTTCGTGGACCGCCTGGCAGACCAACTGGAGGACAATGGGTACTCCCTCTGGCTGGACTATCAAAGCCTGGTGCCCGCCCGTCCCTGGTTTCAGCAGATCGAATCGGGGATCGACGCAGCGGATGTGGTACTCCTGGTCGTTTCGAAAGAGTCGATCAACTCTAAGAATGTCGCGCCGGAATGGAAGCGCGCCGTCGAGCGCAATAAGCGCATCGTCCTGGTGATCTTCGAAGCCGTGCCTTTGCCGCAGGAGCTCCAGAGTTGCGAATGGGTGGATTTTCGAGCCGATTACAAGGGGGCGTTTCAGAAACTCACTACATCCATTAATAGACCCATCTCGGCGCAGACTCCGCCTCCACAGGCCGGGTTCAAGGCGCCGCCGGTTTTCTGGGTTTCCCTTCTCTTGAGCGTCATTGTGTTGATTGGTTCTATTCAAGCCTGGTGGACGCTGGTCGTTCCGTATGTGCTGGTGCCGCTGCCGTGGCAGATCCATAAACGCAACTATATCTTTCACCGCGTCATTCCCCTGCTGCTGCTCCTGCCTCTGGTCTACTGGCTGAGCTGGTGGATGATGTTTTCCACCCCGGGCAGTGTATTCTACGGAGGGCGGGGCTTTGCGCTGACCTGGTTCCCGTTGTCGCTGGTTGCGGGGTGGTT